>Ga0164295_10002836_pt1 | contig 14111 bp, 14 predicted proteins | sample GEODES006metaG_FD_111798 | JGI IMG/M metagenome (GOLD analysis project Ga0164295, IMG submission 111798) | Oligotrophic lake water microbial communities from Sparkling Lake, Wisconsin, USA - GEODES006 metaG | ecosystem: Environmental > Aquatic > Freshwater > Lake | place: USA: Sparkling Lake...
CCGCCGACGCGGTAAAAATGACCGTCGCTGAGCACGCGCAGCAAGCGCGTTTGCAGATCAAAGGGCATGTCGCCGATTTCATCTAAAAACAGCGTGCCGCCATCGGCCTGCTCAAAGCGGCCACGGCGCATGGTCTGGGCGCCCGTGAAGGCGCCGCGCTCGTGGCCGAAGAGTTCGGATTCCAGCAGGTCTTTGGGTATGGCTGCAGTATTGATGGCAATGAATGGCCCTGCGGCGCGCTGCGAATGCTTGTGCAGAGCGCGCGCCACCAGCTCTTTGCCGGAGCCCGACTCACCGGTGATCATGACCGTGACCTGGCTCTGGCTAAGCCGGCCAATGGCGCGAAACACGTCTTGCATGGCAGGCGCCTGGCCCAGCATTTCAGGCGTGTCGGAAAGCCCCTCTTCAGAAACCTCTTCGCGCTGGCTTTCTTCAACCGCGCGGCGAATCAGCTCGACAGCCTTGGGCAGGTCAAAGGGCTTGGGCAGGTATTCAAAAGCGCCGCCCTGAAAGGCCGAGACAGCGCTGTCCAGGTCAGAGAATGCCGTCATGATGATGACCGGCAGGCCCGGCAGTTTTTCTTTGACGCTTTCCAGCAGCTCCAGCCCCGAGCCGCCGGGCATGCGAATGTCGCTCACCAGAATTTGCGGGCCATCTTCGTCTGTGGCAATGGCCAGCGCAGCCAGCACTTCGCGCGGGTTGGTGAAGCTGCGGGTGGGCAGGCCTTCGCGCAGCAACGCTTTTTCCAGAACGAACCGGATGGACTGGTCATCGTCAACGAGCCAAATCGGTTTCATACGGTGTTGTCCCTTGTTACTAGCTCAAAATGGATGGGACAGAGATCAAGGCAGAGGAATCAGGATCTTGAAGTCTGTACGGCCCGGCCCACTGTCGCACTCGATCAAACCGTGGTGTTGCTGAACGAAAGTTTGCGCCAACGTCAGCCCCAGCCCCGACCCGCCCTCCCGCCCTGACACCAGGGGATAGAAGATGCGGTCTTTGATGGAGTCCGGCACGCCCGGTCCATTGTCAACGACATGCAATTCCAATGCCAAGCGGTAACGTTGCTTGCCAAAAGTCACTTGCCGGGCGATCCGGGTCTTGAAAATGATCTGCGCCTCACCCGCTGCCACGCGCTCGGCCAGTGCCTGTGAAGCGTTATGGGCGATATTGAGCACCGCCTGGATAAGCTGCTCGCGGTCGCCACGGAAATCAGGAATCGAGATGTCGTAGTCGCGCGTCACCTTGAGCCCTTTGGGGAACTCGGCCAGGATGAGTGAGCGCACGCGTTCGCAAACCTCATGGATGTTGACATCGCCCACCAGGTGCGGGCGACGGTGCGGCGCCAGCAATCGGTCGACCAGGGTTTGCAGGCGGTCAGCCTCATGGATGATGACCTGGGTGTATTCGGTCAGGCCTTTGGACTCGATTTCCATTTCCAGCAGCTGCGCAGCACCACGGATGCCGCCCAAGGGGTTTTTGATCTCGTGCGCCAGATTGCGGATCAGCTCCTTGTTGGCCTGGGCCTGGTCCATCAGGCGCTCTTCGCGGTCTTGCTTGGCTTGCTGCTCCAAGGGCAGCAGCTCGACAATAACCTCGCCGGGAACATCTGTTTGGGCCACCACCACATGCACCGGAAAGGGCTCTGGGTTGGCACGTTTGAGCCAGGCGTCATAGCGCAAGGCCGCAAACTCGTTACTGCCGGCGCCTTCGAGCGCGTTGCGCAGGATCTGCGGCTCGGTAAAACATTCGGGCAATTGCGAGCCTTCGATGGTCCGGCGCGAGATGCCCAGCGCGTCTTCGAGGGCGGCATTGGCAAACACCACAAGGCCGTCATTGCCCACCACGGCAACCAGCGTTGCGAGCAAGTCAAAGGCATGGTAGCGAACGGCGGCGCTGCCCGGTTTGTGCGATGTGGTGTCTGGCTTTTTCAAGGGCTCTATTTTGGGCTAAGAAGCCTGTGCCTGAGCTTACTGCGCTGGCAGGCGCGAAATTTCACGCTCCAGCCCGGCAACGTCATTGGTGTAACGCTGTATACCCGCGCGCAGCTCGGTCAAGCGGTCCAAGTAAAGCTGATGGTTGCGCGTCTCAGGGCCGAGCTTGTCGGGCTCGCCCTTGTTGTAAAGCCTTTCCTGCTCGGCCAAACGGTCGCGGGCGGTTTTGAGTTCGGCCAGCAAGATACTGCGGGCATCGTTCACAGCGCTCTGAACTGGCTGTGCAAGCGCCGGTGGGGGGTTGCGGCTTGCCGGCTGCACGGGCATGCCCGGCACCACGCTGATGTAGCCGCCCACCACGGGCTGGCAGCCTCGGGACAGGGCCAGCGCCTGGTCATTGAGGTATTCATTGCCGCAGCGGTAAACCAGCTTGGCGGGCGCTGCGGTTTGCGCCATGGCAAGCACAGGCCAAAGCCCCCAAAGGCTGAACACAATCACCTGAAAATGCGCTGAAGTCATGTTTAAAAGTATGGGGCAAAGCATTGGAAAGGACAAACCACCTGCCAAAAAAAAGACGGCAAAAGCCGTCTTTTTAAATGAAGCTGGCCAGGGCAATCAAGCCATGGGCCAGCCTGCGCCGGATTACAGCGAGTAGTACATGTCGAACTCAATCGGGTGAGTCGCCTGACGCAAACGCGTGACTTCGCCCATTTTGAGATCGATGTACGCGTCGAGCATGCTGTCGGAGAACACGCCGCCCTTGGTCAGGAAGCTGCGGTCTGCATTGAGGCAGTCGAGCGCCTGGTCCAGGCTGTGGCAAACGGTTGGCACCAAGGCGTCTTCTTCCGGCGGCAGATGGTACAAATCTTTGGTGGCGGCTTCGCCCGGATGGATCTTGTTTTCCACGCCATCGAGACCGGCCATCATCAAGGCTGCAAAGCCGAGGTAAGGGTTCATCAGTGGATCGGGAAAGCGTGCCTCGATGCGGCGACCTTTGGGGTTGGCCACGTAAGGAATGCGGATCGATGCGGAACGGTTTTTAGCCGAGTAAGCCAGCTTGACCGGTGCCTCATAGCCAGGGACCAGACGCTTGTAGCTGTTGGTGCCGGGGTTGGTGATGGCGTTCAGGGCACGAGCGTGCTTGATGATGCCGCCAACGTAGTACAGGGCGAAGTCAGACAGACCGGCGTAGCCGTCGCCGGCGAACAGGTTCTTGCCGTCTTTCCAGATCGACTGGTGAACGTGCATGCCGGAGCCGTTGTCGCCAACGATGGGCTTGGGCATGAAGGTGGCAGTTTTGCCGTAAGCGTTGGCCACGTTTTGCACCACGTACTTGAGTATCTGCGTCCAGTCGGCGCGCTGAACCAGCGTGCTGAAACGGGTGCCGATTTCGTTCTGGCCGGCGCCAGCGACTTCATGGTGAAACACTTCAACCGGAATGCCGAGGCCTTCCAGAATCAGGGACATTTCGGCACGCATGTCTTGCGTGCTGTCCACCGGTGGCACCGGGAAGTAGCCGCCCTTGACGGTTGGACGATGGCCGCGGTTGCCGCCTTCGAGCTTGGCACCCGAATTCCAAGGCGCTTCGTACTCTTCAATCTTGAAGAAGGTGCCCGACATGTCGGTGTTCCAGCGCACGTCGTCAAAGATGAAGAATTCTGGCTCAGGACCGAAATAGGCGGTGTCGCCCAGGCCGGAGGCCTTGAGGTAAGCCTCGGCGCGCTGCGCGATGGAGCGCGGGTCGCGGTCATAGGCCTTGCCGTCGCTCGGCTCGATGACGTTGCAGCTCATGAAGAGCGTGGTTTCTTCAAAGAACGGGTCGATGTTGGCCGTGTTGGCGTCTGGCATCAGTTGCATGTCGGAGGCTTCGATGCCTTTCCAGCCTGCAATCGATGAACCGTCGAAGGCATGGCCCGACGTGAATTTGTCTTCGTCAAAATGCGAGACAGGCACGGTCACGTGCTGCTCTTTGCCCCGGGTGTCAGTGAAGCGGAAGTCAACAAACTTGACTTCGTTTTCCTTGACCATTTTCATGACGTCTGCGACGGTCTTTGCCATCAAAATCTCCTGTTGCTGGATGGTGGTTAAAAATCTGTTCTGTGCGGCTGAATGCACTTTTTATGCCAAAGGGGGCGATTCCCCCGCTGAAAGCAGAACCTTAGATTGTGCCGTCAACTGAGACCGTTTTTGGCGGCTTGGGGCCTAAATTGCCGGTGCTCAGGACAGGCACTGGAAATTGACCATTTTGAGAACCGAGACTGAGGCCGCATGACTGAACCATTTTGGTGCGAATTTTTGCACCAAAACAAGGATTTTATCAGCGCACCAATTGAGGGCCCAGCTTGAGATTAAACAGATGCAAGCCGGCCAACACGCCCGGAAAAGCTGCATTCACGTCGGCGGGCGCGCCTTTGACGCCTAGCTCAATGTGGCGGCCGTACTCCGCATGGTCCATGCTGGGCAGACTGAACACCTTGACGCCCGGGTGGCGCGCTTCAATGTCGAGCATGAGCGGCGTGAGCATGGCCTCCATGGAGCCCATCACGATCACGGATTTTTCCATGTAGGCCTGGACTTGGTGCAGGTGGCTGAAATGCGTGTCCAGCACCCACTCGACCATGGGCCAGGCCATGACCGGGAAGCCGGGAACGAAGTAGATACCCCCACGCTCACCTACTCCGTGTGGTTCGCAGCCCCCCGGGGGGGCGCAAAAGAAACCGGGTATTTTGTTGTAGGGGTTGGGGATGATGGAGGCGCCCACGGGAAAGGTGCCCATGTTGAGACGGTGGATGTTGTCCTCGCGGTCGGGCTCAAAGGGCAGGCCCTGTTCGCGCGCCACGTCGTGCATGCGCTCGCGGATCAGCACTTTGGCTTGGGGGTGCAGTTCCAGGGCTACGCCCAGGGCGCGGGCTGCGCAGTGGCGGGTATGGTCGTCGGGTGTGGCGCCAATACCGCCGAAAGAAAACACCACATCACCGCGCGTGCGCGCGGCTGCAAAAGCTCTGGCCAGCGTGGCGGTGATGCGCTCCGGATCATCGCCCACGTAATCTGCGTAACTCAGTTGCAGTCCGCGTGCGGCCAGCAGCTCAATGGCTTTGGGCATGTGCTTGTCGGCACGCTTGCCAGAGAGGATTTCATCGCCGACGATGATGATGCCGAAATGAGGGGTCATGAAAAATGATAGGCGCTGTACGCTCAGGGTAAAGGTGGCAAGGGCTCGGTGGCGGGCGCAGGCGGCAAAACAGGTGCTTCAACAGCAGTGCCGGCCGTTGACATGAACTCATCGCGCGAGCGCAGTTGCTGCAAAGCCGACAAAGCAAAGTGCGCAAACCACAGTGAGGAAAAGGCAAACACCAGGGTGTAAATCCACAGGGCCACGGGTACCAGGATAGGGGCCATGGCCACGAACATGGCGCCTGAGGCCCAGATCACGCTGGGCACTGCGCCCAGGTAGCCGCTGAGCACACCGATGCTCAGCAGACTCCAACGGTGTTCCTTGAAAATCTGCCGGCGCTCGTCGGCGCTGGCATGTTCGGCCAGCGCGTCATAAGCCATCACGCGGTAAGTCAGCCAACCCCATATCAAGGGTGGCAAAACCAGCACCAGAGGCGGCACCAGCCACAAAGGAAATGACAAGACCAGGGCGATACAGGCCAGCAGGGTCGAGGCCAAACTCCACAACATGCTGGCCGCCAGTGAGCCACCCTGACGACGCTCCAGCGATGCAAAGCGCCGCTGCCCCACCAAAGAGACCATGGCCGGCGTCATCAACACGGCAACGAACAACAACGACGTGATAACAATCACAGGAATGGCCAGGAAGAGCAACAAGGCCGGCGCCAGCACCAGCCGTAAATTCCCCAGCCCCAGGCCTTCCAGCCACTGGCTCATGCTGCTGACCAGCTGGTAACTGTCGAGCTGGGTGCGCAGCATATCGACTGCGTCATTCCAGTACAAGAAACCTAGGCCCAGCGACGCCACCGTCATGATGATCAGCGGTAAAAAAGACAGGGCGATCACCCGCGGATGCAGGCAATACACAGCTGCACGCCAGAAAGAATCGATCAGCCGGCTCATGCCCGCCCCAGCAGGCGCTTGAGCCCCTGCCATTGCTGTGACCACAGGCCGCGGCCGTAGTCGCGTTGCTGCGCTATTTGATCGGGCAGGCCCGTGGGCTCGAGCTTGTGCTGAAAATTGGCGGTGCCGAAAAGCTGATCCCACCAGGGCAGCAACACGCCGTAGTTCTGCTCGCTGCAATGAATGCTGTGGTGCAAGCGATGAAAGCGCGGGCTGACCCACAGCCGCTCACCAACACGGCCAAAGCTCAGACGCACATTGGCATGCTGCAAGCTTTCGCTGAGCTGGGTCAAGGCCACGATGGCAATGAACTGCTCGGGCGCCACGCCGATGAGCTGGGCCAGCAACACCAGCAAGACGTCGATCAGCATATCGTCCAGGAAATGGTTGCGGTTGTCGCTCCACATGCTCATCTGGCGCTGCGCATGGTGCAAGGAATGCAAGCGCCACCACAGCCCGATACCGTGCTGGCCGCGGTGCAGCCAATACGCAAAAAAATCAAACACCACCAGGTAAATCAGCAGGCTGACCAGTGCGCCATCGGTCACGCCGGGCCACAGCTGGTCTAAATGAAAGGTGCCTAAACCAGCCACGCGCAGCTGCCCGAATGCATCGTTGAGCAAAGGGCCGAGCAAAAAGAAAAGCGCCACACGAAACAAGCCGAGGCGGTGAATCAATGTGTAAATCATGTCGGTGCGGATGGTGGCGCGGTCCGTCACCGCCTCGACCGGTCGCCAACGCTGCAAGGGCCCGAAGATGAGCAGGATCACAAGAATTTGCAGCACACCGGCCAGCAGCCAGGCACTGGCGGCATAAGCGTCTTCGAGCAAATTACCCATGCCCAGACTGAACAGCACGGGGGCCGCCAAAGCAAACATCGCCTCCTGCAAGGCGATGAAACTGTCGGTCAACCAAACCCAAAGATTCATGACCGTCCCCCTGCCGAGGGCAAGGCTGGGGCCGCGCCATGTTGCGCAATCCAGGGCTTGAACTGCGGATGCTCGCGCAAGGTAGCAAAGCAAAAACCGCGCGCCTGCAAACCGACGATCAAGGGCTCGAGCACGGCCGGCGCCCAGGGATCGCGGCGCGACCAGATACCCAGGTGCGCCACCAAAATATCACCGGCGCGTATGTCGCGCAGCGCAGTCTGTAAGAGCTGTGCATTGGGAAAGCGCTCGCTGGGCAACTCGTCGCCCAAAAATCCGGCGGGCGCCCAAGCAACATGGGCCCAACCGCAATTGCGCGCAACCTGCAGCAAGGCTGGCGAGGTCTTGCCGCCCGGGGCGCGAAACAGCGGTAGCGGTGCACGGCCTGTCAAAGTTTGTAAGCGGGTGGCAGCTTTCTGAATTTCTGCGCAGTACTGTGCGGCCGTCCAAAGCTGGTCTTTGCCAGCCAGCGGCCCGGCCGAGGCGCGGATTCGAAACCGCAGCGCCTGCCCGGGCTCTGCTACGTCGGCACGCCAGTAGCTGTGGTCATAAGTGTGCGAGGCAAATTCATGGCCCTCTGCAGCGCGCGCCTGCCACCAGGCGGCCCAGTCGCTGCCCAGGCTGCCGTTGCCGGTCTGGGTGGCTTCGTTGGCGGCAAAAAAGGTGACTTTGACATCATGCTTTTTCAGCACGTCGGCAATCAAGGGGGCGACCGCCATGTGGCCGGTGTCAAAGCTTAAGTAAACAGGTTTGACCGCAGCAGCGCCAGACGTGGCAGCACAAGTGCCGGCGTGCAGGGCCGAACCGGCTGCTCCAAAGACCAGCAGCGCAAGTGCGCGCGAGATTTCAGCGCGGCGCGTGGTCCAGGGTCCAGACGCCATGCGGGCTCTTTCCAACTTTGATCTGTCGCACCATCTTGCCGCTGGTCAGGTCCAGCACACTGAGCTTGCCGGCCCAGCGGGAGCTCACAAAAAGCTGCTTGCCGTCGCGCGAGACATCCATGCAGTCCGGTCCGCCGGGCACTTCAAAGTTCCCCACCACGTCCAGCGTTTGCAAATCAATCTTGCTGATGGTGTTGGCCACGCGGTTACTCACCAGTGCATGCCGGCCGTCACCCAAGGCCCTGAAAGCGTGTGCGCCCTTGCCGGTCCTGATGACTTTGCTGCGCACCGGCGCCGGGCCGGAAACGTCATACACCTCGACCGCGTCGCCACCGGTCAGCGCCACCAGAATGCGTTTGTCGTCGGCCGTGCCGTACAGGTCTGCCGGCATAGGCCCGGTCTTGATGCGCCATTTGATGAGCTGCGTCTTCAAGTCCAGCGCAATCAGCTCGTCGCTGTCTTGCATGGTGGAGTAAACGGTACTGCTCTTGCTGTCTATCCAGAGGTGGCTGGGGGTCTTGCCGGTGGCAATGCGTTTGGCCAGCGTCATGTTGCTGCCGTCCCAGCTGAAGATATCGATGTGGTTGAGGCGGTTCGCCGCTGTGACGAACCATTTCATGTCGGGGGAAAAGCGCAAATGATAGGGGTCGAGCACATTGCGCACGGTACGCTGGACTGCGGCCGTGCGCGGATCAATGAAGGTCAGCGAGTCCGACAGCGCGTTGGCAACGATCACAGACTTTTCGTCCGGAGTGAGGTACAGGTGATGCGGCTCCTTGCCTGTGGCAATACGGCGTGTTTCTTTCCAGGTAGTGACGTCAATCACGCTGACGCTGTTGTCCAAGGAATTGAGCACAAACAAAGGCGCCGGCGCAGTACCCGGCGCGGCTGCAGCGGCCGCAGAAAAAAGGACAAAAGCAAAGGAAAGAAAGCGGAAGGCAGAAATCACAAAAAACACCTTGTTTGATCAGTGCTTCAGTGTAGCGTTCGGCGACGAAATGCTATGGAGATCTTGCGCAGTCAGCCAGCGCCATTGGCCGGGCGCCAGTTCAGGCGGCAGCGGCAAACTGCCTATGCGCGAGCGGTGCAAGCCCTCGACCCGGTTGCCCACGGCCGCGATCATGCGCTTGACCTGGTGGTACTTGCCTTCGGTGAGCACCAAGCTGAGCGTCAGCTCGCCGGTCTGCTCGCAGCCGGCAGCACGCACCGGCTTGGGGTCGTCGTCGAGCACCACGCCGGCCAGCAGCTTTTGCACCTGCGCGGCATCCACCGGGTGCTTGGCCGTGACCTCATAGACCTTGGGCACATGGTGTTTGGGCGAGCTCATGCGGTGAATGAACTTGCCGTCGTCAGACAGCAGCAACAAACCGGTGGTGTCCTGGTCCAGGCGCCCGACGGCCTGCACACCCGCCGCTGCGCCGCCGCCACGCTGGCGAATGGGTGCCGGCAACAAGGTGTAGATGCTGGGATAGGTGCTGGGCTTTTGCGAGCACTCATAGCCGGCCGGTTTGTGCAACATCAAATAAGCTTTGGCGTGGTAAAGCCAGGGCTCGCCCTGCACTTGGAAAGCCAGGCCCTCGGCCTCGAACAAGGCGCCTGCGTCCTCGCAAACGCTGCCAGCCACCGCCACAAAGCCCTGCTGCACCAAACCGGCGCAGACCCGGCGGGTGCCAAAACCCTGAGAAAACAAAATGTCCTGAAGTTGCATGCGTGCCATGGCCATATTGTCGCCGGCCATGCAAACGGGCTCGAAGAGCACCGATATGGCAGGTGTTAGGGTTTAAAGGGCGTCATCAACAAGCAATTTTTCACATTAAGAAAAATGAACCATTAAAAAAAAATATAAAAATTTAAATCGGTATATATTGAAATATCAATTCTTATTTTGGCTTTCCAGCCAAAGGTTCCCGCCTAGACCTAGACACGATGGGTCTAAGAGCTTGCACACTAACTACAAACAGGGGACCGTCATGATTGTGAGATCCATTGAATCAAAGAACTATCTGAATTTTCTTAACCGCATTAAGGAAGTTCATTTATCACCCCTGTTTTGCGACCTCAGCTCGACCGAAGAAAAGCTGTTGAACATGTTGGCGCCTTCGTGGACCTCGGGCACCAGAATCACTGTTCTCAAAGCCATGGGGCTAGACCCTGATATTTCGCACAGCACCTCGCACCGCCTGCTTAAAAGCCTTCGGCTCAAAGGCTACATCTCACTGGTGAGCGAAGAGCGCGATACCCGCGTCAAGTACGTGGAGCCTAGCGAAAAGACCGAGCAATTTTTCACCCAACTCGGGCAGTGCCTGCGCCGGGCACTCAAACCTCAACCCGAGGTTGCCCTGACAAGCTGATCGGTCTACGGCCTGCCCCGCTGCCAAGCTGGTCAGTCGATCAGTGCCACCGACTTGACCTGCGCCCAGACCGCCTGCCCGGGCTGCAGGGCCAGTGCCTGTGCGGCCCGCTGCGTGATGCGCGCCAACAGCAGTGAGGGGCCACAGCGCAAACGTACAAGCGCCTGCGAAGGGTGGGTGTCGGCGCTCAGGCTGTCGACCACACAAGCCAGCAGGTTTTGAATGCTGGTATGTCGCGGCTCCTGCGTGGCCACACTGACATCACGCGCCAAAATGCGGATACGTACTTTGCGGCCAACGCTCAGGCCGGCGTCGCGCAACCAGACGCTCCCACCCGCAAAGGCCACGCGGATCAAGTGCCACCGGGCGTCGTTTTCCGCCACATGGCCTTCGAGTAAGGCACCCGCATCATCCCCCAGAGACAGTGCCGGCGTCACAGCTGACAAAACCTCTGCCACCGGACCGGCTGCTTTCACCCTGCCGCGCTCTAGCACCACCAGGTGGTCGGCCAGCCGGGTCACTTCCTGGGCCGAGTGGGTGACGTAGATCATGGGGGTGCGCGACTCGTCGCGCAGGCGCTCTATCCAAGGCATGATGTCAAGCCGCCGCGCCAGGTCAAGCGAAGCCAGCGGCTCGTCCAGCAGCAGCACCCGCGGCTGTGCGGCCAGCGCTCGGGCAATGGCCACGCGCTGACGCTCCCCACCCGACAAGGCCTGCGGCCGGCGGCTCAGCAACTCGCCAATGCCCAGCAAATCAATAGCCTCTTGCAATGCCCGCGCCGAAGCCGTCCCGTTGCTGCGTCGCAGCCCGTAGCTCAAGTTGGCCTGCACGTTCAAGTGCTCGAACAGGCTGGACTCCTGGAACACATAACCCAGCGAGCGCTGCCAGGTGGGCACAAACACACCGGCTGCATCGTCCTGCCAGGTTTGCCCGTCGATGCTGACCAAGGCAGTTTGCGCACGCTCCAGCCCGGCCACGCAGCGCAACACGCTGGTCTTGCCCGAGCCCGAAGGCCCGAAAAGCACCGTGATGCCTTGGGCTGGCAGGTGCAAATCGACATCCAGGTCAAAGCCGGCACGCGGCAGTCTCAGGCGGATCTGCTGCCCGGTCATGGCAAGAGACGCACCGGGCGGCGTTTGAGCAAGGCCAGCGCGAGTAAAACAACAAAGGAAAAAAACACCATCAGGGCCGCCAGCCCATGGGCTTGCGCGTACTCCATGGCTTCCACGTGACCGTAAATCTGGGTGGAAACCACGCGCGTTTTGCCCTCAATGTTGCCGCCCAGCATCAGCACCAGCCCGAACTCGCCCACCGTGTGCGCAAAAGTCAAAATGCCCGCTGTGGCCAGCCCGCCGCTGGCCATGGGCAGGGCAACGGTGAAAAAAGCATCGACAGGCCTGGCGCCCAGGGTGGCAGCGACTTCCATCGGCCTGGGGCCTATAGACTCAAAAGCATGCTGCAGGGGCTGCACCGCAAATGGCAATGAAAAGATCATGGAGCCGATCAGCAGACCGCTGAAAGTAAATGTCAAAGTACCCCAACCCATTGCCTGCGTGAGCTGACCGACGGGCCCCTGCGGGCCCATGAGCACCAGCAAATAAAACCCCAGAACCGTGGGCGGCAGCACCAAGGGCAAAGTCACCAGCGCAACAACAGGGGCGCGCCAGCGCGAAGCCGTGTGCGCCAGCCACCAGGCCAAGGGCGTGGCCAGCAGGAGCAGCAGCACCGTGGTCAAGCCGGCCAACTCCACCGTTAAGACGATGGCTTTCCAGGCTTCAGGACTTAGCGAAACAGCGTTCAGCATGGCATTTACAAGGAGTAGCCGTGGCGCATGATGATGCTGCGCGCCGGCTCACTGCGCAAATAGGCCATCAGCGCCAAGGCTGCGGGCTGCTGGCGGCCTTTGACCAGCAGCAAAGCGTCTTGGCGAAGCGGTGCATGCATGTGCGCCGGTACTTGCCAGACCGAGCCGGCACGCAGGCGACCCTCGACCAGCAACTGGGACAGCGCCAAAAAACCCAGCTCTGCGTTGCCGGTGGCCACGAACTGGTAGGTCTGCGCAATGCTGTCGCCTTGCACCAGCTTGCCCTCCAGCGTCTGCTGCAAACCCAGGTGCTGCAAGGTTTGAAAAGCTGCAGCGCCATAGGGCGCCAGTTTGGGGTCGGCCATTGCCAGGCGCTTGAACTGCCCACTGCGCAGCACCGCGCCTTGCGCGTCCACCAAGCCGGGCTGAGGACTCCACAGCACCAAGTGTCCGGTGGCGTAGGTCCAGCGCGAGCCGGCCACGCCCAGGCCTTCAGCTTCCAGTCGGGCCGGTGTTTGAGCGTCTGCAGACAGCAGCACCTCAAAGGGTGCGCCCTGCTTGATTTGAGCGTACAGCTTGCCGGTCGAGCCCACAGCAACAACCGCCTTGTGCCCCGTGTCACGCTCAAAGGCTTGGGCAATCTCGCGCATGGGCGCTGCGAAGTTAGCCGCCACTGCCACGCTGACCTCTGCAGCTTGTAGGGCGGCGCCAGCGGCAAGGGCCAGCAGCGCTGAAACGATGCGTTTCATGCGTCCAGCTTCTCTTTGGAGGGTGTGTTCATCAGGCTAGCGCTGGATTAAGGCTGCCTTGCGGCCTTGGCCTGGCGTCGGCTGCGGGCGCGGATGTTCAAGGCCTCGACCGCCAGCGAAAAAGCCATGGCCGCATAGATGTAGCCCTTGGGCACTTCCTGGTCAAAAGCCTCGGCGGTCAGCGCCATGCCGACCATGATCAAAAACGCCAGCGCCAGCACCTTGATAGAAGGATGGCGGTCTACAAATTCACCGATCGGTTTGGCGGCCACCAGCATCACCAGCACAGACACGACCACGGCCGCCACCATGACGCTGATGTGGTCCACCATGCCCACCGCAGTGATCACCGAGTCCAGTGAAAACACAATGTCAATGATGGCAATCTGCCCGATCACACCCCAGAAGAGCCGGTTACCGGCCGCCTTGAGCACGGCCTGATCAGTCTCGGGTGGCGCATGCTGCTCGCGGGCCTCGACCTCGACAAAAATTTCATGCGAGGCCTTGTACAGCAGAAACAAACCGCCGAACAACAAAACCAGGTCGCGCCCGCTGATGCCCTGCCCCAGCAGGCTGAACAAATCAGCCGTCAGGCCCATGACCCAACCCAGCGTGAACAACAGCAGCAAACGCGAGACCATGGCAAAGCCCAGCCCCAGCCGGCGCGCCTGGTCACGCAGATGCGGCGGCAAGCGCCCCACCAGAATCGAGATGAAGATGATGTTGTCAATGCCCAGCACAATTTCAAGGGCGGTGAGCATCGCAAAGGCGATCCAGACATTCGGGTCAGATAGAAATTCCATGGGTCAGAGCGCCAGGCAAGTGGCGAAAAAGTGGGTTGAATCAGCGCTCAAAGTATAGGGATTGCCAGCCACAGCGGGGCAGAAAAGCGCGACCCGCTTTGAATTTGCGAGCCGCCGACTTGTTCAACGACGGGCGGTGAAGCGGCGAAACATCCGCCCCGCCCACAAGCCCATATCGTCCAGGTACGTGAAGACCACCGGAATCACCAGCAGGCTGAGCACCGTGCTGGTGATCAAACCTCCGATCACCGCAATGGCCATGGGCGAGCGAAAACTGGTGTCAGACGCACCCCAGCCCACGGCAATCGGCAGCATGCCCGCGCCCATGGCGATGGTGGTCATCACAATCGGACGCGCACGTTTGTGGCACGCATCAAGCAAAGCGTCCCATCGGCTCATGCCGGGCACTGCGGCTTGGTCTGCTTGCGCCGGTTTGCCGCGCCGCGCTTCAATGGCGTACTCGACCAGCAAAATCGAGTTTTTGGTGGCGATGCCCATCAGCATGATCAGGCCAATCAGCGAAGGCATTGAGAAACTTTTTTGGGCCATCAGCAAACCCACGAACGCGCCACCCAGAGACAGCGGC
>Ga0164295_10002837_pt1 | contig 14111 bp, 8 predicted proteins | sample GEODES006metaG_FD_111798 | JGI IMG/M metagenome (GOLD analysis project Ga0164295, IMG submission 111798) | Oligotrophic lake water microbial communities from Sparkling Lake, Wisconsin, USA - GEODES006 metaG | ecosystem: Environmental > Aquatic > Freshwater > Lake | place: USA: Sparkling Lake...
ACCCGACTCGATGGCAGGCTCTGCAAACGTGCGTTGGTGCCTTTGGAGCGAGCTATGCGCAGAAGCCGCACGCGTGTGCACCGAAGCTTTGAGCTCGCGCGCCTCGCGCTCCGCGGCCTCTGCGCGCTGGAGGAGCCCTGTTAATTCGCCGACCGCTGATACGCGAACGGCACGCTCTGCAGCAAGGGCACGCTCGCTCTCGTCGTAGTCGTGCTTGAGCACTCTAAACGCGCGGCGCAGCAGGATCGAGCTTCGACGATTCATCGGGGTCTTGCATGCCACCACGAGTTTTGCCCAAAGATAGGAATTGCTTGCATGCTTGATTGAGCCTTTTTTCATTGTAACGAAAGAGGTCCTCTTAACACACGATGATTCCTTCTTCGTCAATTCGAAAGAAGGAATCCTGCTTTCGAAGCGGCGGCTGCGCACCCCATGTGCACAGCGACCTACCTGCTGGCTTCACAGGTGTCGGGGCGCCATGCGCCGCAAGCTATCGCATGGTCGAGGACAATTTACCACAAGGACGCACCGCGGTCGTGCCGACCGCTACTGTGCCTCGCAGAGGAGCGACCGGCGTTGCTGAGCAGCACTGAGCCCGAGATAATGCGCGTAATCACGAGCGCGCTTTACCTCGATAGCTACGCGCCGCAGTTGCAGCCCAGAGGCAGTGCCGTGTTGCCACAACGCATCGCTCCTTTGCGCGCAGAGGAGATCGAAGCTCTCGAACAGTTGCCCGAGGCGCAGAACGCCGTCGAGTTTTCGGACAACGAGCACAGCCTGCTGCAGCGCTCGCTAGAGTCGCTCGACTACCTTGGCGACTGGGCTGACCCAGCCGTCGCCCGCGACTCGATCGTGCTGTGCTGCGCCTCGCCCGAGGTGCGAGAGTGCGAGTCAGGTCCCGAGTTCACCTGTAGGTACGACGCGTTTACCAGGGAGCGTCACCTACTTCACGCACACATCATCGAGCGCATGCTCACGCTCTGGGAGCGCATGCCCACGTGGAGAGGTGGCCCAGGCCTTGTCGGCTACGGCAGCAGCGGGAGCAGCAGCAGCAGTCGCTCGGCGGATGCGATCGCAGAACCCTCGACAGCAGCTGGCGACGATCAGCCTGCTGCTGACAGCGAGGAGGAGGAGGGAAAGGAGTACGAGGAAGCCGCCGAGGCGCTGACGACCGCTGCCGTCGCCGCCGCTTCCGCCGCCGCTGCAGCAGCTGCCGACAGTCCCGAAGTGTCCAACGGCTCGCCACCTCCACTGCTGCAGCCCCCGCTGCTGCAGCCCGGTGGCCCGCCAGCGCTGAGGCCGCCTGCACCGGGCGAGCAGCACGTGTACATTGTGGTGGGTGTGCCCGGCTCGGGCAAGGACACCGTGCTTAAGCGATATCTTTCCTCCCTCGGGCTGCCGTTACTAGACGCGTCCGCAGACCTGATTAAGGAGTATCTGGCCGCGTGGGGACAGGACGAGCTCTCCGTGCTCGTGCGTCGAAACAACGAGAGGGCGGGCCCGGGCAAGCACCTACTGCACTCTCAGTATTTGCATCGCGAGTCGATCGCCCTCGTGGACCAGCTCGTCGAGCGCGCACTCGCCCTGCGCCGGACGGTGCTTCTCGAGAAGACACTGTTCAACCTCGAGCCTGTGCTCGCCTCTGTGCGCCAGTGCCGCGCCGCCGGATGCAGGGTGCACCTGCTCGGCACGCACATCCAGCCGCTGCGGAATTGGGCCTTCCTCGAGGCCCGCATGGCCTCGGGCGAATCCTTCGGCCGGTACATTACGCGCGAGCAGGCGATTGGTGGTCTACGCCGCTATCAGCTCAACCTCGAGCGCATCCTGGAGGAACCTGAGCTGCGTGCTAGCTTCGACTCGATCCACGTGTATGACGTGATGGCCGGCGACTGGTGCGTCTCGTTGGAGACGTCGCCAACAGAACGAACGCCCCGGTGACACGACGAGGCGCAATGGCCGCGAGACGCGTCTCACAGTCCGCAATCGTTCAAGATGGTCGATCGGTTTCCGTGGACCCGAACTAGGGTCTAGGCGGCTAGGCTCGTGGACCAGTACCCCGCGCGTCGTGAGGTGGCACAGCTACGTGTTCGATGTTGGTTGTTGCGCGCGGAGCCGGCGAAATATGTGCATACGTATGCATGAGAACGTGATTTGCTACCATGATGAATACAGATGGTGCACCCGCGCCGCCCAAAAACGTGACGACGCGGCAGCTCGGGGCTGTGCCTCGCGCCCCCAGCCCACTCCGCCCTGCCCGCCCCCTGAAACTTGGAGGAATTAAGATGCTACCGTGTGCACACGTGCAGCACCTCATCCAAGGACGCCGCCGCTTCGTCCAGCCACTGTGTGAGACTGTGCTCTTTCATGATGGCGGGCAGCGTTAGAACCGGTGCGTCGAGGTGCTTCCGTAGCGCCACGTGATTTTCCAGACCGCCATCGAGAAGGACCACAGCCTGCACAAATATGCTGCGCCGACGGAGCGTTTCGTACGCGCAGATTGTGGCACTGATGCCGCCAAGCCCTCCATCTCCCACGAGGATCGCTGGAAGTTGCAGAGGTGCGAAGAGGTCGCACTGCAGCGTGCCGCTCGGTGCCGGGCTCGCCACACCGCCAGCCGTCTCCACAAGGACGAACTCGCAGTTGGCTGAAGTCGCCACGCCGAGTTCTGCCTCGATGGTGCGTTGCACCGCCTCGTCCGAAACGGGTCGGCCTTCACGCTCGACGGCAAGGTGTGGACTCACTGCCTGCTGCCAAGCGTACAGCGTGCAGCATTCGATGGAGCTGCCAGCATCAAAGGCCGCCGAGGTCGGCGACCACTTGCGACCACCCGCCATAGCGCTGCCACCAGATATTGCTGCCGCATGGGCACCAAGACGATGGGTGCCGCTTGCCACTCGCGCCACAAGCTCACCATCCGAATCAGCTGGGAACCCTGTCTGCACAGGCTTAAGATAAAGTAGCGGGAGTCGAGACGCGCGACGCGCGGCCACGACCAGCCCAGCACTCACGAGCGTCTTGCCGACAGCCGTGTTAGAGCCCCATACGGCTGCCAGTGTCGCAGTGGATGCTTTGCGTGCAGAGAAGGACATTCATGTACTGTCCAGTAGCCGAGGCACCGACTTTGACCGAGTATTCCTGTATTCACACTTCCAAAGTCGGCAGTCAGCACGGGCGGGCGACTTTGACGACGCTCTCCGCAACAAGAAGGCCCTTGTGATCCCGATGATCCTAGAGGCCTTCGGCGGCATCTCCCGCAATTTTTATACACTACGTCGACCGGCGCCGGCAGGGGCGCCTGATACAAGGTCGAGGGGGAGGGGCGCACGCGGACCACTTGCGTGAGCGTCTTAGTGAGCGTCGCTCCTGCCCCGCCGTCGCGGCCGAGCGCTTTCGGCGAATGGCGCGCGAACGCGTGGTGGATCTATGGTGGATCTTTTGGTGAGTCTACCGATTAGCCGGTATGTATTTCGTATTCCGTGCGGCCGGGTCGCGACGTGGGCTGCGCGCGGACGCTCCATCCGGATGCTGAGATGCTCACCGTCACGTGCACCAAACATGAAAAAATTTCTCGTTCGACTTTCCATCGCCGTACAAGCGGCTAGGCGAAGGCACACACTCGCAGCGCAACGGAACCCCCAAGTCACATTTTCCCTCGCCGCGCTGAGGTCGACCGCGCGGGCCTTTTCACACGGGACACGGCACACAGGGGCCACCACACAGCATACATCATCGGTCATCCCCTCGAGTAATCCGGATGGGCGTAGCAAAACGTCCTGTAGTACGTGTACATGGGCCACCCCTCCCCTCTCCCACCCCTATCCCGCCCCCTGTTGTTGTTCTCCTCCTTCATCACCACCGAGGGCGAGGCAGATGACATTCCACCCGCGGCTTCGCGTCTCTGGGGCCACCCACGCGAGCGGTAGCTTTGATGGGCGCTCCTGCACACACGCCTGGGCCAGCTTAAGCAGCTGGCGAGCCTGGCGCACTTGGGTCTCCGCATCCACACTGCGAGCAGACTCAGGCAATTCACCCTGGAACCAATCCGTGCAGGGCATGCCATGTACTCGGTAGCAATGCAAGCGGCTTTTGCGTAGCGGCTCGGCGTACGGACGGCCGTCCTCGCAGGATACCTGGGCTTCGTCCCGCTCAAGGCGCCTGATGAGGCGTTCAATGCATGCTTCTGCCTGCTGCTCAGCTTCGCGCTCTTTTCTCAATTCTCGCTTCTGACGCTCGCGCCTCTCATTGACGATGTCACGCTCCACCTGCACTATGAGCCTTTCCAGCACCCCTTCGACCTCTTTCCTCACCGCTCGCTCCGCTCGCTCTGCGTCGGTCATGCCGACATGCTGCTGCGACGGCTGATGCACGCTAGTCTTTTGCGCGGGCGGAGCATGGGTTGGTGGCGGGTTGGTGCTCGACTGCGAGACAGGTGATGATGACACCGCAGAAAACTGCCTCGGTCGCGATTCCGAAAAGCGTGGATGCGATGGTGAGGAGACCCGTTGCCGCTGTGGTGACTGCTGGTGCTGGTGCTGGTGCTGGTGCTGGTGCTGGTGCTGGCGCTGGTGCTGGTGCTGGTGCTGGTGCTGGTGCCGCTGCTGCAGCAGCAGCTGCTGCTGCTGCCAGGAAGACGATTGCAAACCTATAGCAAGCGGATTGTGCATGTTGCCAACTATTGGAGAGGTCACCATAACCGACGACATCGAAGCACTTTGTTGACCAGGAAGCGACTGCGGCCACGTGGCTGTGTGCCATGAAGCCATCGATGGTTGATGTGGCGATGGCAGAGGGGTCGCCAGTGCCAATGGCACCGCAGCGGGTGGCTGACCGTTGCCGTTGCTGCCATACTGCTGCAAAGGCAGCTCTTGTTGCTGCTTCTGCTGCTGCTGCATCATGAGCTGCTGTTGCTGATGCAACTGTTGTAGCTGCTGCTGCTGAAGGTGATGCTGTTGGTGCTCGTGCTGCTGCTGCTGCTGCAACAGCCGCCGCCGCTGCTGCATCTGCTGCATCTGCTGCTGCTGCATCTGCTGCTGCTGCTGCTGGATGTGCTTCTGATGCTGGATGTGCTGGTGCTGGGCACGCAGGAGCTGCTGTTGCTGCTGCTGCTGCTGCTCGAGCTGCTGCTTGCGCTGACGCGACTCGTCATCACTCTCTGCGAGAGCGTCAATTAGTCTCTGGAGCACGTCGCGCACCTCGGCCTCCTTGTCGAGGGTGCGCCGGCGCTCTGCCTCGAGCTCGAGTCCATGCTCGAGCACCTTGGCAATCACCTCGACAGGCGCCTTGGCGTCGAGCGCGCACCACGTGATCGAGCGTGGCCACAACGCACGTGGCACTGACACTTGGAGCTTCTGCCCTGCCTTGATGCCACGCGGCACCACGATTTGCACGGTGCGACAGTTGGGCGGCGTGCATGAAAGCTTCTGGCCTGGGCTCACACCGTCCGGAAGCACGATCGAGCATGGCGGTGGCTCCGCTGCACGCTCCACTCTGAACTCGCGATCTGCCCCACCGCCAGTTGTGCCCGTGGTGCACCCCAAGCGCCACCCGAGCACGAAATTAAGGTCGCAGGTCGGCGAAGGCTCCTCACGCCCCGCCATGCGGTGCGCCTTGCGTGCGCGCTGGCCAGCCTGTTGCAGCTCGTCGAGGCGCAGCGCGCCCTCGAAGGTGCCGAGCAGCAGCGCTAGCTCCGCCGCGGACCTGGCACCGCGCACGCGTCGCCGCCAGCGGCGCAGCCCGTCGGGCATGAGCGCGCGTGCGCGCTCAAGCGTACCATGGACAGCACGCTGCTCGTCACACCGCTCACAGTGCCAATCACCCTCGGGAACTTGGGCGAGAGGCACTCGCAGGCAGGTCGTGTGGTAGGCCGCACTGCACCCTTCGGAGTCGCAGAGCAGCAGATGCTCTGAGTCGCCCGCTGAGCCGCACACGGCGCACGCACTATCGTCTTCCTCGTCTACCTCGGCCACACGCGTGCGGAAGCCGGCGCCTTCGTACCGAAGTCGCCTACTGTCGAGCGGCACCCACTCGTCAGCCGCACCGGCATGGGCCGGATAATGCACCAGGACGCCCTCGGGACCCATCGCCTCCATGTAACCCACCTGCCATTTGCCTGCCTTGTCGCGACAGCGCAACTCGCAGCCTGTGCGGATCTGCAAGCGCGCCGCTACCGCTCGCTTGTCAGAGCAATCGGCGCAGTACCAGTCGCCCGAAGGTACCGCGATCATGGGCCGCGGCAGGCAGTAGATGTGGAAGGGGCGGTCGCAGTCGTCGCAGAGCAAGGTGTTGATGTCGTCCTCCGCGCCTCCACACACCTCGCACGGGTTCTCCACCTCCGCCGCATCATCCTCATCGCTCTGCTCGCCCGCCCCTTCGCTGTCGTCCTTAGCTTCCTGTCCACCCTCTTCGCCGAGCTGCGACCGACGTGTCTGCCGTGTCTGCCGCCCTGGCGCCACGTGCGCAGGGGGCGCATAGTTGCCATTGGGCAGCCCCTTGCTGCGGGTGCTGCGGTCAAGGCGTGCCGAGATCGCCGAGATCGCCGGCGGCCGAGCTGGTTCCGAGGCTTTCGAGTTGGGCGGTGTCTTTCGGAGCGGCGGTCGCCCCCGCTTTCTCCTTTGCGCCACTGGGGGGCGCTCCTCCTCGACGTCTTCCTCCTCGTTGCCCTCGTCCTCGTCATCCTCGTCCCCATCCGCCTCCCCGCCCTTGACCTTTCCGTTCGCCGTGGCCTCATGGTTGTCGCTGTCTTCTCCGGTACCCTCTACGTTATCGTCATCTTCATCCATGCCGTCGCCCTTGTAGCTGTTCATCTCCTTGCCCCCCACATCGGGCCCGGCGTCATCGTGTTCCACTACCAGCGCAACCGATGCACCCGCTTCTGCCATCGCATCCGCCGCAGCTTCTGCCTCAACAACGCCGTGTACATCCTCCATTTCTACGTCGGCTTGCACCCGCAGGCCTTCACTGGCCTGCACCATAGCGGGTGCGCCGGCAGGCACGGAAGAGGTGTAGGCGACAGCAGAGGATTGCGCGGCGGCGGCACGCCCGGACTTAGCGCCATTCGCCGGTCCCAAGCCGTTCGCAGGCGCTCCCGCAGCTGCGGTCCCTTGCGTCACGTAGAGGTGCATCCACACGCGCGCACCTGCCGCGATGGTACGACGAGGGCCGCTGGCTGCCCGCAAAGGTGCCAGCAATACGCGCACCTCAGCAGGGCGGCTAGCGGCGGCATCTGGGCCCTCGGCCTTCGCAGCTACCTCCGCAGTCTCTGATGGTTGATCTGGAGATGGTGTGGTGTCGTCCAGGGACAGGTAGCGAATGCCGCATAGCTTGGAGGCAGAGCAGGCCCATCCAGGGCGAAACAGGGCGGTATGGATATTCTCTTGCAGCCGTAGCACGAGAGAGGCGATACGACTGAGGGCGTAGGGCGCGCCCGAGGCGGCCGCCTCCTTGAGGGTTGACTGCCACTCCATGCGGTGCACGTCCCACGCAGGTGCGCACAGAAGCGGCGGGATCTGAAGCTCGAGAGCGAGGAGGCCGATGGCAAGGCGCTGGAGCGTGTCGGGCCGCAGCAGCGCGCGGGGAGCGTTGAGGGCACAGCTGCTGCATGCGTGCGCAAGCCACTCAGTGAGCCCGCCACGCAGCCGGCGTTCGCATGCGGGGCACTCGAGCTGCGTGAAGCTCGCCTCCTTGCCCACATCTTCCCTCGGGGGTGCCGGCCAGCCAACGCGCCCCGACGGCACCGGCGGACGGCGGTGATGGCGCATGGTTGGCATGCTCTGCTTCTGCAGGTTCTGCTGGTGGTTGCTGATGGCGTTAACGAGGGCGCATTCGCGCACGCCGCGTGTGTCGAGCGCCGCACGCAGCTGAGGGACGGCGCCATCGCCGTGTAGCAGCTCGAACGTGCTCGAGAGCCTCGCACCGCCCACAACACGCAAGCTGCTCAGCGCCGCGATCTCAGCCTCAGGCGGCCCGGCGGAGACAAACTCGGCAGCGTCGGGTAAGGCAGCAGCGGGCTGTGTGGTGGTGGGCTGGGTTGCGATGGGCTCGATGGCGGGGGGCAGGATGGTGGTGGGCTTCGCGGCCATGGGACGGGCAGAGGCCGCGTTCTCGGCGAAAGCCGGCGCGGCGTCGGCTTGAGTCGCGGTTTGGCGCATGATGAGACCAGGTCCCGCGTTCCAGAAGGTGGCATGGTTGCGATCGCGGCCGAGAGGCTCAGGGCGGGGAAGGTGCTGGAGCGATGCCCATTGCAGCACACCCGCAGAAACGGCCGACTCGTAGTCCCACTCCTGCGCCTCAAGGGTGTGCATGCGCGCATCGAGGATGCGACGGGCCGCAAGCGTGTTCGCGGCTGCCTCGCATAGAAAGCTCAGCAAGCGGAGCCGCCCGCCCAGCGTGATGGCGCGGTACTCGCCGCACGCGAGCGCGCGGAGCGTGGATGGATCGTCGTGGCCGAGCTCACGCGCCGCGCGGCGCAGCAACTCCGGCCACGCCTCCGGCACGCGCAGCCCTCCGAGAAGCTCCTTTGCTAGCTCGGGGCGCAGCCGCGTGAACTCGGTGGGCTCGAGCCGTCCGTCGTCATCGTCATCTGTGGGGGGCTCCTCGAGAGAGGTACGCGCAAGGAACTCGAGCACCGCCGTGTGCACTCGGTGCACGAGCGGCACATCACCGTCGGCCATCGCATCGTCGAGAAAACACAGTCCAAGTGCTGCCTCGCTTGGCACGCCATCCGAGCCGTTGCCAAGATTCAGAGCGTCAAGGAAGGAATACAAGAAGTAGTGGATCTGCGCGGGAGGCCGTTGGTCGCACATGGTCAGCATGCCGTGCGCAATGTGCGCGCAATGTGCGCGCCGGGAGTGCAGGTGTGCGCTGGACATGGAGCTGGGCGAGCAAGGTGCACACATGGAGCAAGTAGCTGATCGCTTCCGGTGGTGCCGCGAGTCGCTGCCTATCGGGTTCTGGTTGGTCGATTCGCGGCTGCACAACCGGTGCCAGCTGCACAAGTGAAGATAGTGGCGGCAAAGAGCAACGCTGCATTGGCGACGTCGGAGCCGCCTCAAACCCCGCGAGCCGTGCGCCGCCTGGCGTCGCTGGTGCCGCTGGAGCCAATGCTGCTGCTGCTGCTGCTGCTGCTGCTGCTGCTGGTGATGTCGCCGATGCAGCGACTCCGTCGCTGCATGCGACAGCATGTTCGTCAACTGCCCAAGACGAGTCGCCGACAGCCTTTTCATCGACGAACCGGTCATCGAAGGCCGCATCTTCAGCACCAACCCCGGAGTTACACATGGGGGGCTGGAGGTGATGGACTTCGTCATCGTCTGGCAGACCCTCTAGCTTCTGTCGCCAGATGAGGAGCTGCTCGTCCGACACTGCCGGACGTTGGAGCGACTGTGGTCTTGCAGGTATTTGCACCTTGGGCGGACGGCCCACTTTGCGCTTTGGTCCGTCTTTGCTGGGCGGCCGGCCGCGCTTCCTGGGTTCGGGGTGCTCGTCATCCTCCTCGACCATGGGCGAATCACGAGAGCCCTCATCAAGACCTGCGTAGCTCTTGCGAGCGCCTTGACGGAGCTGGCGCGACATGACGTCGGACATGTGGCAGACGCCTCTCAAGGGCTCTTGTTCACGAGAACGACTCGGAAGCCGTCATTCATGCCCTCAATCGACGTGCGACTGTGAAACGGTGTCGAACTTAACCTTTGGCTGTGAAACGTGGTGCGTGCAAAATGTGGTCTTGACTTGACAGCTGCTAGCTAGTATGTGACCAAATTCCAGTGCGTTCGCGTTGCTTACTCGATAAAAAAGGAAAAAAAACCATTCGTTTACTCTGAGCTGCGACCTACCGGGTCTCGCTAACCTTTGGCTGTGAAACGTGGTGCGTGCAAAATGTGGTCTTGACTTGTCTTGACTTGAAGTGTGATTCTGCGAACACGTCGGTATTGGTGGTGGTGGTGGTGGCGATGAGTGAAGCGTGCCTCGCCATCTCAAATTCAGTGTTCGACTCCCTGCGTGCCACGAACAGATTTGTGGGCCTCTAGATGGCTCGAGCATCAGCAAAAGATGCGATGCGCGCGGCCATGGACGAGCTGATGGGCAAGACGCGCGACGTTCCGCTCGCGGAGCGGAATGAGGACGACAAGGCGGGCCCGGACTTTCGCTCGCCATCGATTGACCGCTTTTACCTGTGTGGCTGCAGCCCTTACGAGCTCCTCAAGGGCACCAAAAGCGAGAACCTTCCGCAGCTCGACCGCGAGGGGTTCCTCAAGGAGCGCACCGAGGGCCTGCGTATGCAATGGGAAGCGCTCACGCAGGAGGAAAAGGATAAGTTTGGCTTCGAGAGCGAGCTGATGGACTTCTTAGCTGCACTCGTCGAAGAGCAGGACCGCCGGATCGCGGCTGCGAAGAAGCGGTATGACGCGATGAATGAGGCCGAGGCGGAGGTGCCCAAGGAGCTCCTGGCCCAGATTGACGGGATCAAGGAGCAGATCCAGGAGCTGCAGACGCAGTCGGAGGTGCTGGGCGAGGAAGGCGATGTCGACGGCTCGATGCAGGCCTTCCAGAAGGCGGGAATGTAAGGCAGCACACTCGAACGCACGCGGCACGCATGCCTCGGCAGCGCGCCAGCCGCTCAGAGCTCCTCGGGCGCGCCGCGACTCGCGCGTCGTGGCAGGTTACAGGCGCAATTGCAGGAGCTTGAGCGGCGCGCACAACCTAAAGAGACCAAGCGGCAGTTCGTAGACGAGGTCTCTGGCCTCGTCTACTCCTCGACTGATAACGAGGCGCGCCTCGCCGATTTGCAGTCGGGAAAGCAGTACAAGGCATGGAAGAGTATCCGCGAGAAGCTCCTCGAACTCCAAGCCAATCCTCCTGCCCGCCCTGGCGGTGGCGTCGGAAGTATCAGTCGCAGCGGTGTCCCTTATCGTGACGAGCGTGAGCGTGGTGGAAGTTCCGATTGGGACCGTCACGACAGGTACCGCGACGACAGGTACCGCGACGATAAGCACAGGGACGACAGGTACCGGGATGACAGGTACCGGGACGACAGGTATCGTAACGACGACAGGCCTCGCTACGACCCTTACAGACGCGAGCGTGATGACGACCGTCGGGGTGATTGGGACCGCCGCGCTGACTGGGATCGCCGCACAGATCGAGACTACCGCGAGCGACGCTAGTGCGGCCCATTTCGCCACAGTGCCTTTGCTGCATGTGATGAGCTACGCGCCGTTGCTTGCTCGCCCACAGGCATCCGGATGGGAAGCGGGCCGGCGAGGTCCTTTCAAACCTGCGGCGCGCTTCGGCGCGCGCACGTCAGCACGTATCCCGGCCTCGAAGCCGGCCTCGAGGCCAGTGGGTGCCGTTTTTCGAGACGGGAGTTTTCTTGCATGTTCGACAAGCTCTGCCGAGGTGAGCTGAGCGAGGTGCGTACCGCGGCCCCAAACGCAAAGCACGTGCTCGGTCCCGCCCATGTGCGCCGAACACAGTTCACAGCAGGGCGCAGGTGAGAGGCGAGTGGAGCGACGACAGGGGCGCGCAGGCCCGCGCCGCACCGCACGCGGAACTGCGGGTGGCGGGAGAGTTCACTTGGATCGGATCTTGGCGGATGATGCCTCAGATAAAACGGGGCGGTGGGGATGAGAGAGTGGCCGCCTGACTCGGCCAGAGGAGAGACCGCGAGAGAGGCGCGGAAGATGCGCGTGTCGATGCGCGTGTGCCACGCCACGACGCCAGAGCGGGCGGAGTGCGTGGACCTGCGGATGCGCCATGTGTGATCTACGGTGCGATCCCAACATGCCGATCATTCTTTGCCCGACAATCACGGCCGAGCGATCATGCCGCACGATCGTGGCTGCTTCGTGGTTGCTTCCGGTGCCCGAGCGGGGCCCCCCGCGACCCGCGAGCGCACATCGCAACCGACTGTAGATGTCGATCGGCTCCGAACGTCACATAATGTTTATCAGCACAAACGTTTTGTCACAGGGACACGCAGCCGAAGCGGCGGCAGTACTTACGACGGAAATACGAGGAACGAGCAGCGGCGACGTCCGACGTGCTGGTGGGCAGGCGCGGCGGCCTGCACCGTCCGCACGGTCCACGTCCGCCAAACGGCGAGACTAGTGCTCAACCATCGTGCACCGACCATGGGATCTAAAAAAAGACCATGTGCAAGTGTGGCCGGTGAGGCAATGGGAACGGCTCACATCTCAACGGGCGAGAGGAGATCGGCCGCTTGTGCGAAGTCGGCGAAGGTGAAGCTTGTGGCGGTGTCCTTCTGGAGCTTGCTCAGCACTGAGCTAATGGCCTCTTCAGTGGGCGCCATACCCACCTGCTGGAAGGCCTCAGCGAGCTGCCCGCGGCTGAGGGCGCCCTTGCCGGGTGCGTCGAGGCGCTCGAAGGCAGCCCGAAGAGCCTCGAGCTCCTCGGGTGTGAAGTGCTCCTCGAGGTTGACGCGCTTCGCGCGGTGCTGTGCACGCTCGGCGCGCACTTCGGCGAGGCGCGAGGCGAGCACCCCCTCGGGATCGATCAATTGCACACCGGGTAGGGGATCGGGGCACTGCGAATCGGGCGCGAGCGCATCGCGGGGCATCTCCGTGTATGCGCCACATTTTGGCACGTCGTCGACCCACTCGCCGTCGTACCGCTTCGAGTGGGCTTTATGCGCGGCGCTGAAGTAAAAATGCACGCCTTGGCCCTCCTTGCTGTCGTCCACCCAGTGCCCTTCGAAGTGGTCGCCGTTCGGGTAGTCGTACACTCCGAAGCCGTGCCGTTTGTCCAGCCACCACTCGCCTTCGTAAACACCACCCGCGGCATACGTGCAGATGCCGACACCATGCCGCTGGCCCTTATCCCAGTCGCCGACAAAGACATCTCCATTAGCATAGTTCATCGTGCCGCGACCAGTCTGCACATCGTTGACCCAGTGCCCGCTGTAAACCTTTCGCAGGGAACCATCTTTATGCCGGTGCCAGAGGGTACCAACACCATGGCGCTTTCCATCCAACCACTCGCCGACGTAACGGGTCCCATCAGCCTTCTCTAGCGTGCCCTTGCCATCCCACTTGTTGTTCTTCCACTCGCCCAGGTACTGCTGCGTCCGTGCGTACCGTTTCTCGCCAGTGGGAGGGCCCTCATCGGGCAATTGCTTGGTGAAGTAGACCGTCCTACGCGGGCCGTCCTTGCTCGCCAACTGCTCGATCTGACCCGATGTCAGCAGCCGAGCCGGGTTTATCTGCGGGCAAGCGCAAACATGTCGACCGTAAGCAAGCTGGGCGTCGACCTTCAACCGATCGGGAGCCTCTTACCTGCGCCATTGCTCTCAAAAACGGAAACAACCGGAACAACGCGAAGTTTAATAAGCAGCGGTAAGTACAAAAGACTGAGACCGATATACCGATACCGGTACTTCACGTCGTGCCGCGCGGGGAGAATTTGTTGTCGACTTGATAAGTTTTTCGGACGAAATTGGCGGTGGTCCTCCTCGCTCCTGGGTCCGCGGCGGCGGCGACGTCGGCCGAACGCCTCGCCCGTAAACGTTCAATTTAAGCATTGATCCGCCGAGCCCGATCTCGTGTGTGGCAGTGAGTTGGCCGAGGATTGCAGCCGGCGCTCAGTAGGGAGCTGAACCACGTTGAGGTGGTGTGAGAGCAAGGAGGCACACCCATCAGTGCACGGGCTCTCGCTGTCCTTGCGCAATCGACGTCCTAGTTGTTGGAACGACGAATGGCATAGGGTGGGAGCGCCAAAGCGATTGAAAGACAAGCTGCCGTTGCCGGATGTGAATGGGTTTGCGATAGGCATTCCACAGCTGGGCTGGCCGTTGGATAGAGGAGACGTGAATTGGCCGGGCGGGGATGGGGAGGGATTGTAACGGAGGGTGAAAAGGCGAAGATCGACAAGCATGCACACACAGTGGGGGCTGTGGCGTTTGTGAACGTCGAGTCAAGTGGGATAAACTCCGGAACCCCGTGACACAAACACTAACCCTAGCCCTAACCCTAAGCTCTAACCCTCGAACGTACCTTAGCGGCGGAAATCAATCCAGATTCCCAAAATAGACCTACGGCCCTGACTAAAGGCGACCCAAGGCTATATGAGGCTTGGATCTATACAGTCCGAGGTCGGAC
>Ga0164295_10002838_pt1 | contig 14107 bp, 10 predicted proteins | sample GEODES006metaG_FD_111798 | JGI IMG/M metagenome (GOLD analysis project Ga0164295, IMG submission 111798) | Oligotrophic lake water microbial communities from Sparkling Lake, Wisconsin, USA - GEODES006 metaG | ecosystem: Environmental > Aquatic > Freshwater > Lake | place: USA: Sparkling Lake...
CGAGCGGGCGACCCCATTCTTCGATCGAACAGCAAAAACGATAGACTCTAACTAAGTTCGTTCAAGTGAAGTTTAGTCAAGTGACGAGGGGAGCTGGGCGAGGAGGAGGGACAGTTCACGTACGCTCGGCTTGCGGGAGCGGCGAGCGGCGGCGAGCTCGCGCACTGGACAGCGCTGGAGACGACCGTCGACGAGAGGGTCAGGGTGGCGCACCCCGGACCCCCCCGTAAAGAACCTGGCACAGCCACAGGCTGAGGCTCGCGGTGCGCTGCGGTGCGCACCAGCACAGGCCAGGTATGAGGATTGTGTGCAAATCCAGATATTAATCCCTCCTCTACCTCCTTGAGTACACTTTCCAATCATAAGCACAGTGACCTCAGACCAGTGTTTTGCCCGGTTCGCACAACGGGGTCAACCCCAAACCCGTATAGAGGTCACATCCGGGCGTTGTTGTGTGATGCATGCGCGCGCGTGAGAGCGCACGCCGTCGTCGTCCATAATTATTGGAGACCCGCGAAAGGATGTTACATGTTCGCCTCGATCGCATCTTGCAGCGCCTGTGTCTTCGCCCCGCTGATGCTCTCGATCTGCTCTTTGTTCTTCCACTGCATTTGCAGGCAAGCGCACGTGGCCGCACGAGGGTTAGTTGGGATGCCGCCGGCGGCCACACGGGGAAGGTTCGAGGGATGCCGCCGGCGGAGCGGCTTCGGCTTTGCGGCCCTCAAAAGCCTCGGCATCATGCGGCTCCGCAAGGGGAGTTCGATCTGGGCAGGAATGGCGCGCACAAAGTGGAATGACGGCAGCGCACGGACGCCCTGGCTGCGCATCAGCTTGTCAGCGGCCGGGCTGCTGTCGCCCATGACCTGCGCATGATCCAAAAGGGACGCAGCAGCCAGTGGGCAACCGCCGCGTGCGGCGGGGGCGGAGCGTCTGCTTCACAAGCTGGGTGGCAAGCGCCATGCACACCTTGAGGAAGGTCACGCTTTTGTACTGCTCGCTGAACTCGTCAAATTTAGGGGCGATGATCTTGCAAGGTCCGCACCACGAGGTTGAGTAGTCGACCACAACCAGCGCCGGTCCCGCCTCATCCAATGCCTTTTCGAACTCCTCAGTCGACGAGATGTCAACCACCACCGCGACGGGTGGGCTCGAGCGCGCCCGCTGCTGCAGGAGCAGGCTTGCGCTGCGTGGCCCAGCGGCCAGCACGGGTCGAAACGCGTCCGCGCACCCGAGCAGCGCGACAAGGAGCAAGCAGCGGCTCATAGAAAAATCTGCCTCTCCTCAGATATGAATGAAACTACTATGCCATGTTTGAGGTGCAACGGAGCAGTGGCCCCACCGCAGTTGCTGCGTGATAACTCTCTATTCGTACAAATCGTCTACAGACGCGCGGCGGACGCGTCACTCCTTGTTGCGCGGGTACGCGCAATCCAGAGATGAGCGCAAGCTGTTCCAGACATGGACATGCTCCAAGTCAATTGACTTGACTTGACTTGCTCACCAGACTCCTTGCGTTCTTGTTTCTTTTTGAATCGAACTACATGTTGAATACGGAACTTGCACTTGTGTCCGGAAGAGGACTGCCTCAAGGCACTGGAAACGCGCGAGGGAATATGTCAGCGCTTCGCGACCTTCGGGCGGCCTTCACGCAGCCCACCTCTGCACAGGCGCGAGTGCTGCTCAAGGTTCTTTCGCTCTTTGCGGGCGCCTTTCTCATCTTCGCTGGCGTATGGGGCAGCATCTTTACACTGATCCTGGGTGGCGGATTTGTCTACTTTGTTGGCTCGATCTACGCTGTGATTTTTGGTCTGATCGTGCTAACCGTCGAGATCAAGGACAAGACGAAATCTATCTCGAAGTTCTACCGTTGGATCGACACTTACCTCAAGTTCCTGACGTTGCAGCGGGGCAAGGGCGCTTTCTATCTGGGTGTCGGCTTGCTGGTTTGCTTCATGACTCCAACAGGCACAGGGGTCGGCCCCTTCGGCGTCAACAACGTTGCGGCCATCATCTTGGCCATCGTAGGGTTCGTGCACACGTGCGTCGCGTACCACCACACGAACACTGGCGCCTCGCGGCGCGCTATCACTCTCCTCGCGGCGCGAGAACCCAATCCACCCGTGCTTGCTTTTCCCGTTCGCTGACTCTGCTCTGCTCGACCGTGCTCGCGCCGTAGATCGCGCATCATCAGAGAAGCTGCACCGCTCAACACAGCTGATAGCGCGATGCCTGCGATGCCTGCATCATCTGACGGTTTGGACTTCAGTCAACCCATAAGCGCAGCGCGATAGTTCTTTTAGGAGTCAGCTCTTCTGGGACCCTCGCCCGCGCAAGCGAGAGGACCAGCTGAAAGCTGAAAGATGCACTTTGATGCGCGCGGGAGCGGTGGCATAGGCGCGATTGCCGTTCGCTCTTGCATGCGAGATGTCGCAGCACGCCATACCCTTGTCAGAGCGAGAACCGTGCCGCTCGGCTTCCGCCGGCGAGGCCTGGCTGGACCCGGCCTCCCGGGCGGCGTCGCTCGATTTGTGGGCCGCGTTGAGAAGTGTCTGTGTGTCGCGCGGAAGTTCAACTCGGGACTCTATAACGGTATAGAAAGCCCGGAACGGTCTCAACGAACAACTCGCCACAGGAGCGCCACTCCCGCCGGGCACGCGTTCCGTCTGTAGTTCCGAATTCGCGATTCGCAATCCGCGCCGGCCCCGGCATTGTTGATGGCGCAATTCTCCAATTGCGCAATTGCGGCAATTGCGCGCTACGCCGCCGCGGAGCACACGCCGCCCCGGGGCCGTGGCGAGTGCGGAGTGGCGTTGAGTTTGGCGGCGCCGGACGAGTCTCGGCGGGTCCCGCGCTCCCATGCGCGCTCCCCCTCCCGCCGGCTCCCGGGGGACCGCGACCGGCGCCCGGCGGCCCGTCAGCCGGTCACCGCGTCGACCGTCAGAGTGTCTGACGCGGCGTGATGGTTCGGCGATGATGGCGATATAATTTAGACGAGAGTTTGTACGGTTTTGAGAGCGCCACCGGCGGGCCACCTGCCGCCCGCTCCCGCACGCACGCATATTCGCCGCCGCCGAGCCAACGCCACACGGCCGCACGCACAGCGAGACCGTCGACACACGAGGCGGACCGAAGGGTCCGATAAGTACGCCACATACGCGGTGCAACAATGCGGTTCCGCGGGTTCAGGCCATGCACACGGCTGACAACCGCCACTCCGCACGCCCACTCCGTCCGCGCTGAAGCTTGGGCGTCAGAGGCGAGCAATCACACTGCCCCGCTCCGCGTCGTCACCTCCGAGGACCTGAAACATGCTGCAACGCACACCATCCACACGCACAGGCAAGCTCACACATCACACACTCGGGCAAACGACACCATGCGCACATTCATCGGGCTCGATCGGGTCGGCTGTGGGAGTAGCCCCTGTGGGAAGCTCAGGGCTGCGGGAAGCTCAGGCTGTGGGAAGCTCAGGCTGTGGGAGTAGCCCCTGAGCTTCCCAGCGGTGCGCAGCTAAGTCTGCGCTCCGTCGTCGCTAAGTCGCGATCGCCGCAAGACCATTGCCACACAATCGCGTTTCACAAAGCCACGCGGGCAGTCAGGCGCGCCCGTTTCACTTCGACTTCTTGCCTTTCTCCTTCTTGCCGTCCTTGCCCTTCTTGCCCTTCTTGCCTTTCTTGCCATCCTCCCTGCTGCTGTCCTCATCCCTGCCACTCCCCGGGGCAGTATTATCCTCCACCTCCGCATCATCTTCCACCACGGTCTGCACCTTTGAAGGCGCCTCCTCCTTCGGGTCTGCCTTAGCTTCCCGATTGGTCATCATGTGCTCATATTCGCTCGACGTCAGCGCGACCTTGTTGACTTTCGAGTTGGTCTCGAACCCATCCTTCATGCCAAACTGATTCTCATCGTACAGATCATGATCATCGCCCTCCTCAAAGTCCTCCTCATCCGAGAAGCCGTCCATCTCGTGCTCCTTGGGCTCATACCGGAATGACTTGCACGAATGCCACTCGAAGCCATCCCACGAGATCCACGTCGCCTTCACTTCATGCGGCGTCAACGCATCCGACTCGCAGAAGGCCCATCCGTTCTCGTTGCCCGGCGAAGGCCCAATCACCCAGCGCGGCACGTGATAGTGCGGGTCGATCGTGTGAAACAAGTGCGCGTGCCCGCCGTACATGGTATTGTGAATATAGTGAGGCCGGTCGTTGCAAAGCTCCTGCGTCGTATCAAGCTCCCAGTCGCCGTAGAAGTTGTGGTACTGGAAGCCCCACTCGACACCCTTGCACATCAGATGGCGATGCACTTCCTTGGACCCACCACGCTTCCCGGGTATCTGGACGAACCACTTGTTGTGGTCCTGGTCGGCCTCGTCGTCCTGGTCGTCGAGGGCGTCTTGCGCCGCCTCTTGCTGCGCTGCCACTTGCTCCTCCTTTCTCCTCTTTGCCTCTATTTCGTCAGCGATTCTCTTCTCCTCCGCGATGCGCGCCTCCCGTTCCTCCGCCTCTTTCTTCGCTGCCGCCTCCTGGCGCTCGGCCTCGATTCTGGCTGCTTCCGCGATTCTCGCCTCTTCCGCCAGCCGCTCGGCCTCGATTCGCAAGCGCTCTCTCTCCGCTGCTTCCGCCACCGCTGCCGCCTCAGCGGCCAGGCGCGCCTCCTCGGCGGCCTTGCGTGCAGCTTCTTCCGCCAGCCGCTTCTCCTCAGCGATCCTGCGCAGCTCCGCCGCCTGAAGCCTCGCTGCTCTGCCGCGCCGGACCGTTTGCATGTGCGTCGCGGCAGCAGAGCGCTGCAACGTCTTGGCCTCGCCCCACCTGACCCACTTCTGCATCTGTATCGCTGCCATCACCGCGCTCTCGAACAGCTCGCGCGCCTCCTTCCGCTTTCTCATACGCATGGCGACAAACGCCTGCAACTCTTTGAACGCCTGGCCGTAGTCGGGGTCATCATTGTAGCCTTTGGCCAAGCCGTTGGAGACGATCCGCGAGGCGACCAGATCCTTGCGCATCATCATCAGCTCCTGCAGCAGACCACCCTTGTTGGAGCGGAAGAAGACCATGTCCTGCCCGAGCTGGTAGTCGTTCTGGTCGCAGTTGCACGCAAGAAGCAGCAGCTCAACGAACTGCCCGGGATTCAATGTCATCATGAACTCAGGCAGCGCGTTCTTGAAACGCGTCATCAGGTCGGCGTAAGGCGCGCGGCTCGGGTAGCCCTGCTGCATCAGCTTCACGCATTCAATGGTGCCGGAGCGTTCCATCTGGCTAAGCACCATCGACACGTGGAACTCCTTTGGCACAAGTTTCTGGTTGGGTTTGATGCACCGAATGAAAAACGGGTGCGTAGTGGCAATCTCGCGCATCAGCTGCTTCAGACCAAGCAGGAACGTCTTGCTCACCGAGCCCGACGCTTTCTTTCCGTCGCCCTCCTCCTTGCCGCCCTTGCCGGGCTTCTTGCCGCGATGCGACATTGCACCCGCCTCCCCTCGCGCCGACATCTGGCCAGGCTCGAGCCCCTTTTTGCCGCGGGCGCTCTGATCGCCCGGATTATCGGGGGCTTTCGGCCCAAGCTTGGCGCCTTCGACCATCTGCACAACGACAGACGACGTGCTCTTCAAGAGGATGCCCTCGAACTGCGCAGAGAGGCTGTCCGTGTTCTTTTCGAGGAAGCTTGCAGACGAATAGCACACATCGCCCGCGAAATGGTGAATGACGAACACGTCTTCATCGCTCACGCCGCTCATCTTCATCTTTGAGCCCGATAGAGTGCTGAAGTGCTGGTGGCTCGCGTGCTGCTTGCAGATGGCAGCGTTGAACGTTTTGTCGGTCGCCTTGGGCGTCTTGCATTGCGCGTCGAGCACCGGGAAGATGCCTGTCGGAGACTTTTCGAGGAGCTCGATGACCTTGCTGTTGTCCGGGTAGGTGAGCACGGGCACCTGCAGGTTTTGCATGCGGTAGAGCTCGATCTCGACTTCAAACACGCGCATCAGGAAGAAGTTGTGTAGGCGCTCGTTGGCGTAGTTGATGCACAGCTGCTCGAAGGAATTGGTTTGGAACACCTCGAAGCCGAAGACGTCCAGCAAACCGATGAAGCGGTGGAAGTCCCTCTCCACTTGGATCTGCGTGTTGATCTTCTGGACGATCAGTGCGAAGAGCATTTGGTACAGGTGCTTGACGAGGGCGTCGCGCTGCGAAATCGCAGCGCCCATGTCGAGCGCGATGTGATACTCGTTGTTCGAGCGCGGCGACTTCACGACCTTCTCGACGAGGAGCTGGCCGATCGGGGTGATGCCGAGAAGCCGCTCGGCAGTTTTCAGGTCCGCCGAGGCCCCTGGCTGGATGCGAATCGTGTCGTTGCCTGCTGCCTCGTACTTCACGTTGCTGATGTGCAGCAACGCGCCCAGCACGTTGTAGACCTCTTGATGTTCCTCATCATTGAGACCGCAGTTAGGCATCGCCCGATGAAATTCATGGAAATCCTCGACGTCGTCGATCGCGTCGACCCAATTGGTTCCACTGAGCGAGGTGTACATAAAGTCCAGGGGCCCCTTTCCCTTCAGTTGAGCGCAGCCTTTGCCGTCGAACTGGGAGCCGCGGAGGAGCTGGTAGAAAATGTGGTAGGAGCGCTCACGCGCCAGGCTCGCGTTCGTCACCCGCGATTTCTCGAGCAAGAACGTGCGCACCTCTGCGCCCATCACCCTCCACTCCTTGCTAAACTTGAGGTTGATGTACTTGCCGAAGCGCGACGAGTTGTTGTTCCGGATCGACTTGGCATTGCCAAAAGCCTCGAGCACCGGGTTGGTATCCATGATGCGCTTGTCGAGCGACGCCTTGTTGCTAGCCGCTAGAGCACTCCCGGCGGGCACGCCAGCACGCCAAATAATGTAGTCCATAAGCTGCTTGTTTGTCTCCGTCTTCCCGGCGCCTGATTCGCCCGAGACGAGCAGCGACTGCGACTGGTTGTGAATCGTCATCGATTGGAAAGACATCTCGGCGATCGCATAGGTGTGAGGCTCCAGCTGCGTCCAGTTCGCGCCCCTGTAGACCTCCTTCGCTTGCTCGGAGTACAATTCCTCAATATACTTGAACGGGTTGATGGCAAGCAGCAGCTGCGAGATGTAAGTATAAATCTTATCTTTCTGAAAGCGTGCCCTTGCATTCTCGACGAGCGTCGCAGAGTTCAGCACGTCCAGGTTGCAGTGATCCTTTTTGTCCTCATCGTTCAAGGTGCACTGCGCGAAAGAAGCGAACGCGCAGCACCCATGCAGTGAGCACCATGGGGTGTGCACGCGATGCGCGCGGCCAGCATCTGGGTCGGTTGCTCGGCGTGCGCCGCGGTTGTGGCTGCAACAGAGGGTGCAACCGACCGAGGGAGCAACCGTGGGTGCAACCACTGCGAGAGTTGCTGCCGCACTGACCGCCGCTACAGTTGCTGCCACACTGCCGATGCTGCCGCCGCAGCTGCTGCTGATCCTTCCGATGCTGCTGTTGCAGCTGCAGCTCTAGCAGCAGCGAGGGCAGCATCGGCGTCACTCGCAGCCCTCACACGTGCTTTTCTTGCACAGGGGAGCATTGCGGCAACGCTGAACGCGTTCGAGAATGAGCTCGCACCTCGAGAATGAGCTCCCTGGGCCAGACTCGAGTGCTGGAGCTGTCCGACAGTGATGCGACGGTGACCTGTGCCAGATACGCACAACACGGGGTCAAGATTCTGTCTGCCAGGCTGCAGGCATGGCAGGTCGCAGATCCGCGGGAATGGACAGAAGCAGCTCGTTGGGCCACCGGCCGGCCGTGTGTTACGCACATTCTTGTCGTCTTCGCTGATGACCTTGCCCTTGTAAAAGACGTCTTCGTCTGCAAGGGCGGGATCGCGCACCCACACCTGCTTGCCTCGCAGCACTGTGGTCGCCATCCCCGCGACGTTCAGAGGCTTTCGTCCAAAAAGGCAAACTTGTCGCGGGACCTCCTATTCCGCTGTGAAAAGCTCCTCGTTGAAACGGCCCTGGGCTGGAAAGTCGGCGCGCGGATGCGCTTGAGACGATGCCGTACAGACGCGCACCGTACTGGCACAAGTGTTCTCCCATCCTCTGGTGGTCACACATGGGACTGGTCTTGGCTAGTGGAATGGCTGTAGCAAGTCAGCAAGTGGTGCTTGCTTGCTTGGAGCCGTCCTTTGGTGTCGGAGACTTGTGCAGGGGTGGACTGCGACTGGCCGTGAGGGCCCTGAAACGAACGATCATGAACGAAGGAGGACTGCGACACATAAGATGTACATAGTATTCATACCATCCTACTCCTCTTGCGACACTTGCTAAATCTCACATCACGTAGCACCTCCGAGGATTATGACTCCGTCCTTCTGCGTGGCCGCGCTCGGCTTCACCATGCTCAGAGCGCCGGCGCCTTCGTGTGCCGCTCGCATCGGTTGCGCGGTGGTCATGGCTGCTGCCGACGCACCTCCGCTGCTAGTCGTCTCCGGACTGCGCGCGACTGTGGCGGACACGCCGATCCTGAAAGGCGTCGACCTCATCGTGCGCCGCGGCGAGGTGCACGCCATCATGGGCCCCAACGGCTCGGGCAAGAGCACGCTCTCCAAGGTGCTCGTCGGACATCCGAGCTATGAGGTCACGGGCGGTTGCGCACGCTATCGCAATGACGAGGACTTGCTTGAGCTGGAACCCGAGGAGCGCGCGCAGCAGGGCATCTTCCTTGCCTTCCAGTACCCAGTCGAGATCCCCGGCGTGTCAAACAACGACTTCCTTCGCCTTGCCGTCAACAAGCGGCGTGGAGCGCTCGGGCTCGACGAGTACGATCCGCTCGAGTTCCTCGGCGTGCTCTCGGAGAAGATGGAGATGGTCTCAATGAGCCCAGACTTCCTTGGCCGCGACGTCAACAGCGGCTTCTCAGGGGGTGAGAAGAAGCGTAACGAGATCCTGCAGATGGCGCTGCTCGAACCCGAGCTTGCCATCCTCGACGAGACCGACTCCGGTCTTGACATTGATGCGCTCAAGACCGTTGCGGCCGGCGTCAACGCTTGCAGGAGCGAGAAAAACGCAATGATCCTCATAACGCACTATCAGCGTTTGCTCGACTACGTCAAGCCCGACTTCGTGCACATCATGTACCAGGGCCGAATTGTGCGTAGCGGTGGTCCCGAGCTCGCTCTCGAGCTTGAGGCTGAGGGTTATGCATTCCTGGGCATCACCAAGGAGCAGCAGCCAGCACTGAGCTGAGCGGGAGCTGCCTTGCTTTGCTCGCAACTCCCGTTTGGTCGCAAAGGAGAGGCGCGTCCCCTAGACCGTTGACGGCGTGTGAGCGAGAGGGAGAGGTCTCACAGTCGTCAACACACCTTGCGCAGTGGGCCAGAAGGCCGTGGCGTGGCATGCCGGCAGCAGAGAGCGCGGGGTTAGCGCAAGGTGAAATCCGTTCCGATCATAGCATTAAGTGTCTAGATGGTAATAGTTCATGTTGTATGATACTCGGCCATCGCAATAAGAGAGATCTTCGTGTGAATGCCGGCCGCACCTCGCTCGGATCGCCCCTCCTCCGCCCCCCGCAAGGCCCGCAAGCCCGGCAGCGGTGCCACGAGCGGCCGCCCGCCCCGCTCCGGCGGTCCTGCGGTGTGGGATGCGAAACCCGGGAGGTGTAGGCACTAGGAGCGCATACGTTCAGCCTGTCGTCGTGTCATGATGATCGGTCCGTTATTTCATGTGTGGTTACGTACGGTAACTCTGGGACTTGAATGAAAAAATATAGCGCGGCCCGCGGCCGCGCCGCGCGCGTCTGCCGTTGGCCGGCGGCGGCGCCCGGCGCCGCGGTGCTCAGGTACTCTTTCCGTGTGTATTAAACTTTCATGTTGCAACAAAGCAGGCCGCCCGCCGCGCGACAGGCGACCCGAAATGCGTACCCAAAATGCGTGTCCGTCTTCTCGAGAGGCAAACGCGTGACGTGGGCGCCTCGTCGCGAGTCGCGTAGGCGCGCGCGACGAGGGACGAGAACGAGGGTGGGGGAGGGAGGTCGGGGAGAGCTCCACGACAGGGCATGGTCGCACGCCCGGCCGCCACATTGGCTAAAACACCATTCCAGCCTGCTGCCCACCTTCCCGCGTACATCTCCTTTGCAGCTAGTCCACGCAGCTGAGCCGTGCGCTCTCTCGGCCCAGGTGAAGGCAGCCATCCGTAGAAATGCTGATGCGGAGGCCGCGCGCGGCACCGAAGACGGCTCCTCCGCTCACTTGCCGTTATGCGCCGGCGGCTGCAGCTTGGCCTCTCCGCTCTTGCTCCGGTTGGAGGTGCCGCCTCGCTTCTTTCCTTTGCCACCGCGCTCGCTGCCCCCGCCTTCCTTCTTGCGAGCCGAGCTGCCGCCCGCCTGCTCTTTGGGCTGCTCGTCGCCCTTGGTGAGCAGACCCTCCCACCCGGGCATGTGGGCGCTGTCCGCGGCATGGCTCAAGCCCGTGGCTCTAGTCGAGCCATTGGCACCCTGGAGGAGGCTCTGCAGCTGCGATGAGAGCTGCAGCTGCGCGCCTGGCAGCTGGCCCGAGGAGGACAGCTGGTGTAGAATGGACACCTCCCCGGTGGAAGAGGGCGTGCCCCCGAGGCCGGGCAGGCCCGCACCGCCGTTGAGTGCCGCCGCCCCAAACCCCGAGCCGAGGCCGCCGCCGGGCAGCTCGAAGCTGCCTCCCAGGCCGCCCGATGTGCTCGAGCTGAAGGGAGTCGCGCTGCCGACCACGGGCGCAGCCGCACTCGGCTGCCCAAGACTGCCGACGCCGGAGGCACCAAAGGCGCCGAACCCCAGGCCGCCCATCCCCCCCACCACGCCAAGCGACTTGGGCACCGCAACCGGCCCCTGCGGCGCGAGGCCATCTGCCTGCGACGGGCCAGCGCTGTCGCCAAAGGGGGAGAAACTGATGTTGACGTTCGGGAGCAGCGCCCGGAAGCCCTGCTGCCAGTCGTCCTGCTGCTTGGCGGGCTCGAAGGGCGCGTCCAACTTGATGCCACCGAGTGAAGCTAGGGCCGATGCGCCGCCTGCCCCCGGGCCCCCTCCCACCATGTGCTCCTCGGTGCTCGGGCTGCTGAAAAAGCGTGCGAAGCGCGACCTGCCCGGCAACGTCGCCTCCTCCTCCTCCTCCTCCTCCTCCGGCTCATCCGTCACCAACCCGTTGAGCAGGTCCTCAAAGCTGCCCATCATCGACCACGGCTCTGTCTCGCTCCCCGTCGGCTGCCCCGACAGCAGGCCGCTCACACACGCAGACTCGACGGGACGCACGCCGCGTACGCTGCCGAGTCCGCTGCCGCCGAACTGGCGAATGTCGGGGACGAGTGCGTCGCTGGCTGACCCGATCGCCGCGAGGCCGAGCGCACGTCGCATGGGCACGTCGGGCACTATGGCAGGCACCTGTACAACCGGCGCCGCGGCCGAAGCGGCGGCAGCGGCGGCAGATGCACAAGGCGCGGCAGCTGAGTGGCCCCCATCCCAGCTGGCACCGACCTCTGCGGCCGCGCCGCTCGCATCACCGCCACCCCGCTCCGCTCCACTCGCCGCAGCCAAGGCTGCCACTGAGTCGCACGCCGTTGCTCGCTCCGCGGGCGCGTAGCGGTCCTCCTTCACGTGCGGTTCCTCACTCTCCTCTTGGGCCTCCCCTCCACCAACCTGTGCACAGCAATGGGGATGGGTTCAGCGAGCCCGAGGGTTTGCCAAGGGAGCAGTGCGAGCGGGCGGCCGCGGGGAGGGGGAAGCCAGGCAGCAAGCTCTTGTGACGCTCGGGGGGCGGCAGAGCCGGGAGGAGTGCGCCCGGACGCCGCCCACGCACCGTTGATCCCTGCGCAGCCGGCTTGGGCATTCCAAAGGACGCTTTGAGAGTCCTGCCGTCCAGCACGACGTTGTCGACGGCGAGGACAGCCTGTTCGGCTTCCTCGCGCGTCGCATAGGTGATGCAGCACCGCAGCGACGGCGGGCCGCTGGTCGCGGCCGCTCCTGCCGGACTCACCTGGATGCGCAAGATCTTGCCGTATTGCCCGAAGTAATCGTGGCGCCGCAGGACCTCTTCCTTGGCGATGCGTGGCGAGAGGCCCATCACGTAGACGATGGCACGCTGAGATGTGCGCAGCGCCATGTCGCGCTGCAGCTGCTCCTGCTGGCGACCAGCCTGCAGCGGCTGTTTGACGACGGGCCGCGCTGTCGCCGCCGCCGCCGCCGCTGCTGCCGCCGTGCTACCATTGCAGCAGCTAGCAGAGCCAGCGCCTGCTGCAGAGCCAGCGCCCACCGCGGAGCCCGTGATACTCGCCGGGGCGGTAGCCGCCCGCACGGGCCCACTGCTACCGCTCGCGCCGGCCGAGGCGGCAGCAGCCGAGGCAGCTGCGCGCGCCTGGGCCTCCTGCCGGCTCTTGAGCTCAGCATCACGCTTCTCCTTCGCCTCCTTTGCCTGCTGCTCCTTCTTGTCCTTGAGTTCCTTGGCTTTCTTCTCGCGAGCCATGCGTGCCATCTCCTGCGGGTCAGGCGTCACGAAGGAGACGTTCGCCTCGTTGTACGGCGTTCGGCACGCTGGGCACAGCCCGTTCAGGTCGTCCTTGATGTGACGATAGCAGAAGAGGCAGATCTGATAGCCGCATTTGCAAGGGCGGAAGTTGCGGTCGGTGACGTCCATATCTTCCATGCATAGGGGGCATTGGTCCTCCTCCATGTGGCCAAGCGGCCGCCGCTAGCCCAGCGGCTCAGCTCGGCCTGCGGCCAGGCAGCCTCTGCGCAGCGGCGCACACGGCGCGTGCGTCTCGTGAGCCTCTTCTCGGGCGCTGCTGTGAAACCTCCTTAAAGCCTCCTCCCAATTCCAGAGTGCTGAGGGCGTGAAACTCACGGTTCACACCATTCCGCAAATCATGGTCTCGTGCAAGCTCGATCTGCGATCATGAAATTCTCATCGGCATTCGCCCTCCTCTACGTCGCGTCGTCCGTCGAGGGCTTCGAGCTGGCGGCCGCGCACCTTGCAGCAACGCGGGCGCAGCCGCGAGCGTCCAGGCCGGTACTAGCCGGTTCAGACGCGAAGATCACCATCCGCAAGCCGGGAACGGCAGCGGCGAGTGACGGCGAGAGTGGCAGCAGCACGGGTGCAAAGGTGACTGTGCGCGTGCGCGCGCCGTCCGAGGGCGCTGCCGCCACAGCCCCCACTGCCGTATCTCTCCTCGACGACGACTCTATGATGGTGAGTTCCGTGACGGTCAAGGCGCCTGCGGTCGTTATAGCGCCACCCTCTGCCCCAGCGGGCCCTTCGCTCTCGGAGGCCGAGAAGCTGCTTCTGGCAGCGACGCAGCGAGCGAACTGCTCCCAGATCCTCGAGGCGCTGCGTGAAGGTGCCAACCCCAACGTCCGCGACCCCAAGGGCCGCACCCCGCTGCACTTTGTGGCCGGCGTCGGTCTCGCGCCGGCGGCGATGCTCCTGTGCCACTTTGGTGCACAGCTCGACGCGCGCGACGAGGACGGCCTCACGCCACTGCATATGGCCGCGGGCTACGCGAACGCGCAGACCCTGCGCGTGCTCGTCGCGGCCGGTGCGGACCCAACGCTGACGGCCAATGTGCAAGGCACCGCGGTGGAGGTCGTGTGCGCGCTCGGCGACTACCAGCTGCAGAAGTTTCTCGCGGAGCGCAGCCGCTTCAAGAGGAAGGATGATAAGCTCGAGAAGCTCAAAGCTTGCATGGACGTGCTCGATGATCCCGAGAAAGTGCGCAAGGAGGCCAACTGGGACGATATGCTAACAGAGGTCATGAAGGCCATCGGGGGTACATCGGACAGCAACGCCGTGTGAGCGCGAAAGGCCGCGTGCGCAAAGACGAGAGAGACCTCGCTTGCCAAGTCTATGCCAAGTCCACGTGCAGTTCGACCCGATCTGGCCGTGTCCATACGTCTGTAGCCGCCTGCACGTGCCGACGTTCTGCATGTATCGGTAAGCTCTCGAGGAAAACCGCCCCGAGAGAGGTGACGTTTCGATTCGGTACGTTGCGGCCGATGTAGGCTCGGCGGTGGTGCGTTCGGCGGCGGCGGCGGCGGTGCGGCGAGCCGAGGCCCGAGCGCGTAGTGTCTCTGTCTTGCGTGGCAGGTTCCATCACCTCAGGCGCTACGGC
>Ga0164295_10002839_pt1 | contig 14103 bp, 13 predicted proteins | sample GEODES006metaG_FD_111798 | JGI IMG/M metagenome (GOLD analysis project Ga0164295, IMG submission 111798) | Oligotrophic lake water microbial communities from Sparkling Lake, Wisconsin, USA - GEODES006 metaG | ecosystem: Environmental > Aquatic > Freshwater > Lake | place: USA: Sparkling Lake...
AGGTTTGCAACATCACCTGGATACGCTGATCCGGCCGGATTCCTAGATCACTTAAAGCGGGCATTTGATGAACTTTGGCGTGAAGGTGAAACTAATCCAAGAATGATGTCAATTGGTCTCCATGCGCGATTAATTGGCCAACCAGCGCGACTTAGTGCGCTACGCGAATTTATTGAATATACCGAGAAAAAAGGCCAGGTTTGGTACGCACGCAGAATAGATATTGCAAATTCCTGGCTAGAACAACACGGGTAAATATGAGTAAAGTATTTTATGGGTTATCAAAAAAAGAATAGGAGTCAACTTTGAATCTGTCCGGTGGAATTGATATTGTTGCAAACCTATTTACGCCTGAAGTAGTAGCTTCAAGGCCTGAGTGGACGAAAAGTTTTCATGCAAATAAAAATAAACTTCCTAGACATTTGATTGAAGGCACTCCCGTTGATCTTATGATTGAGATGCTTCTGGAAAATAACTTCAGCCATGCATTTTTGATTTCTGCCCAACTCGGTCGCAAAGGTTTGCCCGGATCTTGGTCGCTCTCACCTAATAAAATTCTTGAGGTTGTTCAAGATCACCCAGAAAATTTCTCTGCTATTTATGGCATCAACCCATATGACTCCATGGAAGGCGTCCGCGAATTAGAACGAATGGTTCTAGACCATGGCTTTATTGGTGCTCATCTTTATCCTCATTGGTTTGAGAAAGCTCCCGATGATCCTATTTATTATCCTTTTTACACTAAGTGCGCCGAGCTCGACATTCCTGTGCAGATTCAGATTGGCTATTCTCGAATTTACGAACCAAGGCAGCGGATGCCAAGTGTCGATCGCCCATCTGCAATAGACAAATTGGCTTGCGATATTCCCGACTTAAAAATTATTGGAATTCATGTTGGCTGGCCATGGACAGAAGAAATGATCTCTGTGGCAGATAAGCATAAAAATGTTTACATCGGAACTGATAGACATGCACCTAGCAAGTGGGGCCAAGTACTAGTTGATTACTTAAGTACTTGGGGGCAAGACAAGGTTTTATTCGGAACTGATTTCCCAGTTGTTCCTTATGATGTTGCGAGAAATGAAATGACGGCTCTAGGCCTTGACCCAGCTATTGCTAAGAAATTAGAGTCAGAGAACGCAATAAAACTCTACAAGTTAGACTCAAAAAGGTAATTTGTAGAGATCTATCGCATTTTGTGCGAATAATCTCGGCTTGGCCTTATCTGGAAGATTGAGCGAATCGATCTCAGCCAGTACTTCCTCATATTTTCTAGAAGGAAAATCGGCTCCGAAAAGCACTCGGTTTGTTCCCCAGGACTGAATGTAATTCAGTAACGGCCATCCGAGGTTTGCTACTGGATGCTTATCGACCATAACATAAATATTTTCATGTTTATTAGAAGCTGATACCAATTCCTCAACCCATGGCCAACCTGAATTTGTGGACACCATCTTCAAAAATGGCATCGTGTATGCAATTTCATCAAGACTATTAGGACTTCCAAGGCTTACTAGTTGTTGTGAAGGTGTATGAATTAGAGCTGAGCCAATATGGATTTGAATTGGTATATCAAGCTCGAGGCATTTGGCGTAGAACGGGAAAAGACGTTCGTCATCAGGACTCATTCCAAACCAATGGGGAATTACATGAGCGCCAACAAAACCATGATCGACCACATACTTTTCAAGTTCCTTAACGCCAGTCATTCCGGTGAAAGGATCAATACCTATAAGTCCGAAAAAGCGCTTAGGATATTTTTTCGTTGCTGCGAGCACAACTTCTGGGTCAACGCGCCAACTTCCTTTCAAGCCTAAGCGACCAACTTTTGTGGCAACTAATAGCGCTGCAGCGATTCCAGCCTCATCCATATGCTTAATTTGTTCATCAACCGAAATCGGATCTGAACCAAAAGTATGTTTTGTGTGGACCCGATTAAGAAGCGGGCGATCCCAATCTGCTTGGGCAGCTTTTGCAGATTGGTCACTTAAGTGGACACTTACATCAATAATTAAATTGCTCATGGACTACACCAATCCGTAAATTCGTTGCGTGTTCAAATAAAAGAGATGATCCATAGCTTCTTGACTTAAGCTCAGTTCCTTAGTTTCTTTTACTGCTCTGTCAAAAGGAATTACCGGCCAATCTGTTCCGAAGATAACTTTCTTCATTCCCCAAGAGTTAATGTAATTAACTAACGAGTCACCTAGATATTTAGGTGCATAAGCGTCGATACCGATAAATACATTTTCATGCTTATCGGCAACTGAAATCATCTCTTCGGTCCAAGGCCACCCCACGTGAATTCCAACGAGTTTCAATTCTGGGAAATGACAAGCTACTCGATCTATCGCGGCCGGAAAACCCACGTTTCGCATGGGGCGCTCGAGTGCATAACGTTGACAGCGGCCAACCTGCATTTGAATGGGTATGTCCAACTCAATGCATTTTGCGTAAAAAGGGTAATAGATTCGAGAGTCTGGTGCTTCTTCAAACCAGTGAGGATAAAGATGCGCACCAACAAAACCGTAATTCTTAACAAATATTTCTAATTCTTTTGTTCCCTTGACGCTATCAAAAGGATTAATTCCAATGAGACCCTTGAACACATCTGGCTCAGCCGAACAAGCTTCGGCAACGGTTGCAGCATCTAACTCCCATGAGTCTTCTAAACCTCGTCGACCTAATTTAGCGGCGATAAGCAGTGCCTGACTGATACCGGCCTGATTCAACATTTGCACATGATCGCTAATTGTTACGCCATCTAAAACCGCACCCGCTACTTTCATTTTTTGGGTGTGAAATTTTCTGGTCCATTCCGGCCGTGATTGATAAATTTCAGGAGTAAACATGTTGCAAACTGCGTCAATAATCACTTTGCACCGCTTTCTGTTTTTCTAACTACTCTACAGCTAACACTAGTTGTCTACCCGTAAATCTCGCAACCGTTTCGGTTTCATTCCATCCTCTGGAATCCAGATTGACTTAAATGGAGTTTCTGATACTTCTACTCGTAAACCAGCGATATCACTTAGCTGTTTCACTAAGCTTTCTTGATCCTCGCTAGAGAGGCTTCCTTCTTTAGTCGCGACCTCGATACTGATTTTATCTAAGCCAGTTGAAGTTTCATTTGAAATTGTTACCTTGTAGTCAAGAATCAATTCAGAAGACTCAAGCCATTCTGTAATAAGTTTTGAATTAACCATTTGGCCGCGAACCTTTAGAAATTTACCTTCACGTCCTAAATGTTTGGCAATACTTCCGCCTGTCCAACCGCAACTTTGGCAGGCATTAAAGTCCATAACAGCTAAGTCGCCTAGTAAGTATTTGATTAATACGGTTCCTCGACGGTTTAAGTGAGTTACTTGCAGTTTTCCAGTTTGGCCATCTTCTACTTCTTGACCGTTTTCATCGACCGCACTTACGTGAGCAATTTCGGGAACTGGATTGTGGAAAGTATTTCCACTTGGACATTCGACTAAGGAAAACTGTAATTCCGTGGCACCTAAACTGTCGGAGATAAAGACTTCATTCTTGGTAGCACTAGAAGCAGATTCTTTAAGGTGTTTGCGCAATTGCGAACCACATGGTTCGCCACTCACATTTATTAGTCGAAGATCTGAAACTTTTAGGTTTCTCCGTTCAAGCTCTCTAAGAATTTTTAAAACGTAACTTGGTACACCCCAAAGCACTGATGGATTTGAGCTCGCGACTAATTCCACAACTTCTTCAAATCTTCTGATTATTGGAAAGATAGATGAGGTACTTCCGGACATGCCAACTACGGCCGAAGCTCCAATAACCGCTGCCGCTTGAGACGGCCGAATCCAGCCGCCATGTGGGTATGGCGCAAGTGGATATAAATTAAAAATCTTATCTTTCGAAGTCATGCCTCGAAGGCCAGCCATTCTTGTTTGCGCGAATAAGAGAGCTTTGAAATCAAATGTTGTTTGATACACGGGCGCAGGTTCACCACTGGTTCCAGCGGTGTAAGTCATATCCCAAACTAGATAATCTTTGGGATTCTCTAAATCTGGAGTTAAAACATAATCAAGCGGATTAGAGAGAAAGCTTTCTTTTGTGGTGGTTGGGAATAGCCTATTTAAGTCAGCAAAAGTTGAGATTGAATTAATATCAATTTTGTCCTCGCGAATTACTTTGGAATAAACCGGATGCTGAATCGCGACCCTCTTCAAATTTTGCCTGAGCAAATTTTCTTGGAACATCCTTACATTTTTCGGGTCACCCCAAACCAATGCATCTTCCGCGAATATTAGATCAGTTGAATCCGAATCAATGTTCATAGTTCTTATTTCCTAGGACCATATTAATTTTATGCTCACTAACGCTCTTCCAATATTGTGGGAAAATATTTTTGTCAAGACTAGACAACTACTTCTTATAAAGCAATGATTGGCGCATGGATAATTCGCAAGGAATAGCTCTTGTGGTGGTTGATCCACTTCGACGTTTCTCTGCAGATAATGCTCCTTTTGAAGTTGAGCGTGCTGCTGAAATTATCGAAGGCATCAATGCGATGGCCGCACAATTTCGAATAAAGAAATTACCGGTTGTCTGGGTTAGCAGATTGATTCGACCACAGTTATCTCTAGGAGTCCGCACTTCAGCCAAATATGCGGGCATGAACTCCGCATTTTTCGGTGAATGGGCTGAGATAGATGAACGACTTAAAATAATGCCAGAGGACTATTTGATTTATAAACCAAGACACAGCTCTTTTCATGCAACAGATCTAGATATAGTTCTGAGTGAAAGTGGTGTTAAAGAAGTGTGGCTTAGTGGATTTACTTTTAACGTGTGTATATTGGCAACAGCTTTTGATGCCGTAGCCAGAGATTTAAAAGTAAAATTCCTGATCGATTTATGCGGAACCCTCCCTGCCAAGCATGAGGGTAAGACGATAAGTGCGACATCTATACATGAATACACTCGGATTATCGCTGACTATGCAGTTGGCGAGATGCTAAATAACGAAGCAGCAAATAAGATTTTGCAAAGCTGATATAGGGAGTAAAAATTGATTTTGATTTATCCACTAGATTTGATTTCTCCTGTAACAGATGATGAATTAATTCAGATTCAAAAAAGTGCTGGCGAACTGGAAGTAATTCTTACTCGCGATAAAGCTGAAGCGATCAGACTAAGTAAACATGCACAAGTGATATTTGGAGACATCTGTCAAGAATTCTTTGATGATCCAAAACAATTGCAATGGGTTCAGTCTGTTGGTGCTGGCGTTAATAAGATTGTTGATTTTATTGGGGATCACCCCATTGAATTGGTTTCTGCCCGAGGTTTGGTTGGCTCACATCTGGCCGAACACGCATTTGCTCTTCTGCTATCGATAACCAGGGGAGTTGCAGATTCAATTCGAAATCCAGGTTGGGAAAACCGCGAAGAAATTCGTAGCAAGCAATGGGAATTCACTGACAAGGTTGTCGCAATTATTGGCATGGGGTCTGCTGGACAAGCATTTGCCAAGAGAGCACGTGGCTTTGAGTTTCAGAAAATAATTGGCATCGACATTAGCCAGGATATTTCAACTGAGTTTTTGGATCAGGTGGTTAGCCCAGACCAGTTTGAAAGTGTTATTTCCAGCTGTGACGTAATCTGCCTGATGCTGCCATTAACTCCATCGAATGTTGGTTGGTTTAACTACGATCTGATGTCAAAGATGAAGGATTCTGGGATTTTAATCAATGTATCCAGAGGGGGATTGGTGGTTCATGACGACCTGCTTCGGCTGCTTGATGAGAACAAAATACGCTCAGCGGGGTTGGATGTACTCGAGGTAGAGCCAATTAGTGGCGATTCAACAATTTATGATCGTGAAGATTTGGTAATTACACCTCACATCGCTGGAGGATCGCCGTTGCGCTCAAAAAGGGTGGTTGATCAGTTTTGTAACAATCTGGAGAACTGGCGATCTGGTGGTCAATTGCAAGGACTTTTTGAGCGCGAAAGAGGTTTTTGAGCCATTCCACTAGTCGGAATAATCCTTGACGCGCACGCTCACGCAACTTAACATTCAAGTCTCGGGTCACCGGGGTAGGTCGTTCAATTAAGGAGCAATAGTTGCTCCGGAGGGATTAGGGTAAATGACTCGACATTTCGAAATTAAAAATAAATTTCTCGGAGTTTTTCTATCTTTGAGTTTAGCGCTTTCATTGTTTGGTGCAATTAATGCTGCGCCATCTTCTGCAGCTGTTTCAGCTGCTGGTACAAAGTGCTCGACACTGAATGTACAAGATTATGTAAATGGAACTGCCCTAGTGTGCGCTACTAACTCCAGCGGAGCTAAAGTTTGGACTAAATATTTCACAGGCGGTGCAGGTGGCACAGTAACAATCGGTATTGGTGCCCTTCCAGCAACACTTGAAGCATATGCAGCAAGTGCGCCTCCGCGTTCTTACGTTGTTGCTGCAATTTATTCAGGTTTAACTCGAGTAGATCTAGCAACTGGTACTCCAATTTTGATGCCAAATGCTGCCGACTCTTGGGCACAAGAAAAGGGTCGCCCAGAAGTTTGGGTGTTTAACATTATCAAGGGCAAAGAATTCCCTAACGGCGAGCCAATGAATGCTGATGCTGTTAAAGCTTCACTTGATTATGTAATGAATCCAAAGAACAACGCAGGTCTACGTGCGAAGGTTTTGGATATTACAAAAATCGAAGTTGCTTCTGAGTATCAAGTAAAGATCACAACTTCAGCTCCTCGATATTTACTTCCAAGAACTCTCTCTACAATTCCAATCCTGCCTCCGAAGCTATTTGCAGAGCAGGGTGCTACTACTTTCTGGAAGAATCCAGTTGGAACCGGGCCATTTAAGGCAACTAGCTTTACACCTGGTGTCCAGCTAACTTTGGAAGCAAACCCATACTCACTTCGCGTTAAGCCTTCAGCTTCGAAGATTATCTTCAAGGTTATTCCAGAAGATTCTTCAAGAATGGCAGCCCTGCGATCAGGTGGCGTTGATGTAGTCACTAAGGTTCCTACAGATTCGATTTCCACATTGAAGTCAGCCAACTTTGACATTAAGTCAATCGTTGAACCCGCAACTTACATCATGAGCTTGATGGCTAAATCTGGAGCTCTTTCTGATAAGAGAGTTCGTCAGGCATTTAACTATGCTGTTGATAAGCAGGCTCTTATTGATGGAATCAATGGTGGTCTTGGTCAAGTGGCAGAAGCGCAATTGATTCCGAAGGGACTAACTGGTTTCTGTAACTCTGTAACTGCATACCCATTCGATTTGGCGAAAGCAAACGATTTGATGAAGGCAGCTGGAATTCCTAAGAAGTCTTTGAACTTAACTTTCCAATCTTCAACTGCGTACATCACAAACGATGTTCTTATGGCTCAAGCAATTTCACAAATGCTTGAGAAGTTGGATGCGGTTAACTCGGTAAAGGTCGAAGTTCTTGAATTCTCCAAGTACCTTGATGTTTATTACTTACGCGGCGCTATCCCAAGAAAAGATCTATTCGCGTGGCGTATGTCATCTTCACCAGATCTAGACGCTTTGGTCCAGATGGAGCGATACACAACAGGTTACCCAACCAGCAACATCGGTTACTCAAACCGTAACTACGACGTTGCTATAAATGCGGCTGCAGCACTTGACGTGAAGAGCACAGCAAGAACAGCTCGTCTATGCAAGGCAGCAAGCATTCTGAAGGAAGATGCACCAATTCTTTGGGGAATTCACACCCCAGATGTCTGGGCAGGCAATAAGGCGCTAGAGCGTCTAGCTGTCGACGCAGGCGGAAATATTGACTTGGTGAGCATAGGAAACAAGTAATAAAAGCATGATCCGAATACTAGGATCCCGATTACTACAACTAATACTTGTAGTAATCGGGATCGGTACTCTTCTCTTCTTTTTGGTGAGAATTAGTGGCGATCCCGCGCTAGCAATAGCTGGCTCTGATGCAACGACCGAAAATATTGCATCCATCAGACAATCTTTAGGACTAGATAGATCAATTCTTGAACAGTACCTATCCTTCTTGCAGAATTTATGTACCCTTAATTTCGGAGATTCTTATACCTATCTACTTCCGGCTATGCCTCTTATTCTGGAAGCACTACCAAATACTCTTTATTTAAGCTTTGTAGCATTCCTGCTTGCCATTGTTGTAGCGGTACCAGCAGGAATCTATGCTGCTGTTAAGCGCAATTCAATTTCTGGACGAGTTGTTATGTCATTTTCTATGCTGGGGCAGTCTATTCCGCCATTCGTTATCGGTATTTTTCTTATTTTGGTTTTCTCTGTTTGGCTAAGATGGTTACCAAGTTTTGGAAATGAAGCCAGACTAAGCATTATTATGCCTTCGGTTGCTCTTTCAGCTGTATTGATGGCGCGTTACACCAGATTGATTCGCGCTTATTTTCTTGAGGAACTCAATCGCGGTTATGTTCGAACTGGCAAATCTTTAGGATTTACTAACCCTCGTATTTGGTTTAAACATATTCTAAGAAATATCTCAGTTCCTATGCTTTCGTTAATTGGAATCGACTTAGGAAAGTTTGTCGGTGGCGCTGTAATTGTTGAGGCAGTGTTTGCTTGGCCAGGTATTGGATCATTGATGATTAATGCGGTAAAGGCAAGAGATTACCCGCTTCTTGAAGCGGGCGTTTTTGCGATAGCTGTAATGGTTGTTCTATTGAATTTAATTGTTGATTTACTTTACCTATACATCGATCCACGAATAAGGGCTAAGGTAAATTAACATGCAACCTAAAGCGGCCATTGGTAGCCTATTTTTAGGTTCAAAATTAGCATCAAAAATTGAACCTAAAGGTAGTAGACCTACTTATTTACAAGCAGGGCCTATCTGTCTTTTTCTATTGGCTCTAGCGTCGATTTTAAGTTTTACAGCGAATCTTTGGGTGTCACAAGATCCGGGTTATCAAGATTTGATTTCTCGACTTTTACCTCCTTTCTCTCAAGTAGATTCCTTAAATTACTATTTCGGCACTGACCAACTTGGCCGTGATGTATTTAGTCGCTTAATTCATGGTGGAAAAATTTCATTCGCAGTTGGATTAATTACTGCCACTTTAGCAATGATCATCGGAGGCGCTTTAGGATTAATTGCGGCCTACTTTAGAGGGTGGCAAGAAGCTGTAATCCTTCGTGTCGTTGATATTCAAACAGCTTTTCCATTTTTAATTGTTGCGATTGCCATTGTTTCAATTGTTGGTTCTGGACTTACAACAATTATCGTAACTTTGGTAATTTGGCTTTGGACACCGTTTGCTCGTTTGGCTCATGCTAAAGCTCTCGTTGTTAAAGAGAGCGAGTTTTATAAAGCGGCCATTTCATCAGGGCGTGCGGGATTTGGTTTAGTTTTTCAACATATTGTTCCAAACATCGTGGGCTCCATGATGGTGGTCTGGACCTTTATCGTGGCTCAGACAATTATTGCTGAGAGCTCCATGAGCTACTTAGGTTTAGGCGTTCCTCTATCTACTCCAACCTGGGGTTCGATGTTAAGCGAAGGCAGAAATTATCTTGAAAATGCATGGTGGATTGCAGTGTTCCCAGCGTTTGCAATCATGTTGACTGTTTTCTGTGTAAATGTCTTCGGTGATTGGTTAAGTGACCGAATTGATCCTCAAACAAAGAAGATTTAGGTGACTATGCCTCAGAATAACCAGAAGCCAATAGTTGAAGTTAGCGATTTGGATGTATTTTTTAATACTACCCAAGGACAACTTCACGCTATTCGGTCAACGAATTGGTCAGTATCTCAAGGCGAGACACTCGTAATTTTGGGCGAATCAGGTGCTGGAAAATCAGTTTCAGTACATGCTGTTTCTGGTTTATTGCCTATCACTGCAAAAATTACTGGGTCAATCAAGTTTGAAGGCGAAGAAATTTTAGGTTCGGACGAAGAATCATTGCGTAAATTGCGAGCAGAGAAAATAGGAGTAATTTTTCAAGATCCGCTAGCGGCTTTAGATCCTTGCTTCAAAGTCGGAGCTCAGATAGCAGAGATTTTTACAGTTCATAGAGGGATGTCAAAGAAAGAAGCTTGGGACGAAGCAGTTAAATTACTTGATTCGGTTCAAATTCCAGATCCAGAACGACGAGCTAATCAATTTTCGCATCAGCTTTCTGGAGGTCAACGTCAACGTGTTGTAATTGCGATGGCGATTGCTCTAAGTCCGACCTTACTTATTGCCGATGAACCAACTACGGCCCTTGATGCATCCGTTCAGGTTGCTGTACTTGAATTGATTAAAAAACTACGCAATGAGCGGAAAATGGCAATTGTTCTGATTACTCACAATATTGGAGTAGCGGCTTCAATTGCAGATCGCATAGCGGTTATGTACGGCGGTCGAATCGTTGAAATAGGAGATGCCAAAGAAGTACTGCAATCTCCTCGCCATCCTTATACTCAAGCACTACTTGCTTCGATGCCAAAAATTGGTTCAAGCGCGACTGAAAGACTTATAACAATCACAGGTACACCACCATCGCTTGCCACAATTCCTGGCGGATGCTCATTTCATCCGCGCTGCAGTAGAGCGATAGCGAAATGCAGTGAGATAGTTCCTAAAATAGAATTGAACAAAAGTGGTTCGCTTCATTCATTTGCTTGCCATAATCCTGAGGGAGCTAAATCATGACAAACTCAGGTACTCCATTAGTTCAAGCGATTGACCTTATTAAGGACTACAAGATTGGCCCACGTGGCTCCCGCACGAATCTGCGTGCCGCAGATCATGTGAATTTCTCAATTTACCGGGGCAAAACTCTCGGAGTTGTAGGTGAATCAGGTTCCGGAAAATCTACAGTGGCTTCGATTTTGGCAAAATTGCTCGCGCCTACTGCTGGTTCAATTCAATTTGATGGAACTGATATCGCATCTCTTTCTGGAGCATCACTAAAGAAATTTAGACGCCGAATTCAAACTGTATTCCAAGATCCATTCTCATCTTTAAATCCCAAAATGACAGTTTTAAAGTCGATTTCTGAGCCTTTGGTCGTTCATAAAATAGGAACCAAACAAGAGAGAGTTGCCAGAGTAGAAGAGCTATTGGTAATGGTTGGTCTAGAGCCAAGTTACGCATCCAGATATCCACATCAATTATCAGGTGGCCAAGCGCAACGTGTCAGCATCGCCCGTGCCTTAGCGCTACAGCCAGAATTTATAATTTTAGATGAACCGATTTCATCATTAGATCTATCAATTCAAGCCCAGATTCTAAATTTATTGAAAGATCTTCAGCAAAAATTTCAGTTAACTTACCTATTTATTGGGCACGATCTAGGAACTGTGGCATTTATTTCTGATGATATTGCGGTTATGGAGTCGGGTAAAATTGTCGAAACGGGCTCAGTCGAGACAATATTTAATAACCCAAAACATGAATATACGAAAAAACTACTGAGTGCCGTTCTGGATCCGACTAAAGATTTAGGTAGATTTATTTAATTTATATCTTAAAACCGTTGCACGTTCTTTATAATTTTAGGAACCGTGTGGCATTTTTATAGAAGATATCTACTTTCTCGGAGTCAGTTAAAAATTCCATTGAATTGATCCAGTTAGCTGAACCGCCAATAATGTCTCCGCCAAACGGAAAATCAGTACCAATCAATATTTGAGACGAGCCAACTTTCTTAATTAAATATTCAAGAGTGTCTGGGTCATGCACTAGGCAGTCATAGTAAAAACGCTTTAAATATTCAGAAGGCGTACTTTTCATCTGCCCACGGTCATGACCGTGTGCAAGTCTCATTTCAAACCGGCCCAAGCCATAATGAATCCAGCCGCCTCCGTGCGAAGTGGCTAATCGTAGATTTGTGTACTCATCTGGTAGACCTGAGAAGATAAGCGACATCAGAGCAACGCTTGTTTCTAACGGCACTGAAAATGAATTTCCGAAATAGTAATTTGGCAGACGTTCGGCACCGATGCGGTCAAAGTAAACACCGTGAATCAAAACCGGCAGATCTGCATCTAATAGGCGGGATAGTGACTTTCGAACCTCAGGGTCATCAAAGGATTTTTTAGCCACACTTGTACCTATTGCAAATGCTGTGATTCCAAGCTCTTTAACTGCAAATTCCACTTCAATCCGGGTTAATTCCGGATCTTGGAGGGGAACTACGCCAAGACCAATTGCAGTTCCATTTGTTTTGCGTGTTGCATCTGCCATTTCTCGATTTATATCTCGACACATTGCGGCTGCATCAACTGGGCTCATCTCGTAGCCCCAAAGAAAAGAAGGGACCATCAATAACTCAGTCGTAATCTTTTCTAGTTCTAATCTTTTCTCGCGTCTTAACGCAATATCCCCTGCATATTCATCAAATTCAAATGGCGCTATCCAATTACCACGAGCTACGGCAAGCTTGCCTTTAGCCGTTTTAGTTAATTCCCAACCATGCCAAGATCCACCAGATTTCAGCTTTGAAACCATAGCCTCAGGCCAATAGTGCGAATGGGTATCTATTATCTGTTGAGATTTAACGATTTCAGACATTAAATTTCCAATCTAGCTATAGTCTCGAGAATCAATTATTCGAGTAGCTTTTAAGCTATTTTCATTTACCCAAATTTCTTCTCTACTTACAACCACTACTACTGGCTTAATTTTGATCGCTTTTGAGACCTGATCTGCAATATCAGAGGTAATGCAAGATGGGCCAGGAACGATTCGAATTGTTAATTCATCTAGAGATAGCGAATCAGTTTTTGATTGCTTATGAATTTCAATTTGGAACTCTAAAATAGAAGTATTTTCAGCCAGAACCCTTAGAAGTTCGTCAAGGTTAACCAGATTTCCACGAATTTTTGTAAAACGACCTTCACGTCCTTTATGTGCAACTATGCGACCTCCGCCGCGACCACAATCTTCACAATTTTTATAAGTTATCTGTACTTTGTCGCCGAGTAGATATCGCAAGAGCACAGTGCCACGTCGGTCTAAGTGTGTGATAGCTAAACTGCCAATTTCGCCTTCGGCCACTCGTCTACCATTTTTATCTAAGGCTTCGAGGAAAAATAGTTCTGGTGCTGGATTGTGGAATCCGCTACCGAATTCACACTCAACTAAACCACATTGGAGCTCTGATGCTCCCAAACTATCTGAGACTTTAACTGCCGTATTAGATACGGATTCGGCTAACTCAGTCAGAGACTTTCTCATTGCCGAAGTACAAGGTTCGCCACTTACCGCAATCATATTTAGCTCTGGTAATTTCTTACCACTGCTGGCAACTTTGCTAAGAACTTCACGAATATAAGATGGTACGCCCCACAAAACAGATGGATTGGCATCAACAGTTAGGTTAACTATTTCAGCTGATTTGCGAGTTAACTCGAATGAACCAAAATCTCTTCCGCTCATACCGGCTGTAATAGATGCCCCTAACGCCGCGGCTGCATTGTTGGCACGCAACCAGGCACCGTGTGGATGTGTAGTGATCGGATATAGATTCATAATTCTTGATCTATAGTCCATGCCGCGAATTTCAGCCATGCGGACTTGGGCTAACAAAATACCTCGGAAGTCATAACTAGTTTGGTAGATCGGTGTTGGCGAAGAACTAGTACCGGCTGAGTAAACAATGTCCCAAATTACATATTCATCTTCAGCCCCGGCAGCAGGTTTAAGCCTGAAATTGTCTGGATTTAGAACAAGTTCGCTTTTTTCGGTGATCGGAAGTGATTCTAGAGCTGCGAGGGTAGAGATATCTGAAATTTCTATTCCCAGCTCACGAAACTTCTTTGAATAATGTGGATGATTTTTAGAAATCAACTTCACCATTTTGGAGAGTGCTAGTTCTTGGTAGCTAGTTATTTCGTCAATTGATCTGCGTAGATCGCCTAGTGGTGAGTTATACAAAGTCATGCTCCTAGTTAAATATTTCTTCTGAATTTACCAGTTTGCCATAAGCCCAGGAGATGAAATTGATTGCTGAATACTGAGTTTGAGATGAATCTAAGGTGGTTTTCGAATCTACCAAGATCGGAAGCGAGGCAGTCACATCAACAACTACATTTACATCCATATCTCTTTCAGAGGCATCTTTTGCAGTGCCCAGGACACAAACATTG
>Ga0164295_10002840_pt1 | contig 14101 bp, 10 predicted proteins | sample GEODES006metaG_FD_111798 | JGI IMG/M metagenome (GOLD analysis project Ga0164295, IMG submission 111798) | Oligotrophic lake water microbial communities from Sparkling Lake, Wisconsin, USA - GEODES006 metaG | ecosystem: Environmental > Aquatic > Freshwater > Lake | place: USA: Sparkling Lake...
ATCACGCTCCTCCCCGCGGTCTGTCGGCTCGTAATAGCGTTTCTCGACCCCGAGATAATCCTGGGCGGCGATGCCGTCGGGATGGTCGTGGGCATAGCGGTATCCCTCGCCACGGCCGAAGGCCTTCGCTGCCGCCGAATGACGGTCTTGGAGATGACGGGGAACGGGGATCACGCCGCGATCGCGAACATCCTGTCGGGCTGCTGCGATCGCGGTCGTGCAGGCGTTGCTCTTGGGGGCCAGCGCCAGATAGGTGACGGCCTGCGAAAGCGGGAGCTGGCACTCTGGCAGCCCAACAAACTCGGTCGCCTGCATCGCCGCCACCGCCACGAGCAAGCTCCGCGGGTCGGCGTTGCCGACATCCTCGCTGGCTAGGATCACGAGGCGGCGGGCGAGGAAGCGCACGTCCTCCCCTCCCTCGAGCATCCGCGCGAGCCAATAGAGGCCGGCGTCGGGATCGCTGCCGCGAATGCTCTTGATGAGGGCGCTGGCGCAGTCGTAATGCGTGTCGCCGACATCGTAGACAAGCGCCTTGCGCTGCACGCTCTCGCGGGCGAGATCGAGGGTGAAGACGAGGGGGCGGCGGGTCTCGGAGAGGACGCCGATCTCAAGCGCCCCCAGCGCCCGACGGGCGTCGCCGTCGGACGATTCGACGAGGAACATCAGGGCATCATCGTCGATCGAGACCTGCTCCGCCCCAAGCCCGTGCTCACGGTCGGCAACGGCCCGACGGAGGACCGCGGCGACGTCCGCGGGGGAGAGGGGCTCGAGAGCGAACAGGCGGCTGCGGCTGACGAGGGCGCTGGTGAGCGCGAACGACGGATTCTGCGTCGTCGCGCCGATGAGCGCGATCGTCCCCTGCTCGACATCGGGGAGGAGGACATCCTGCTGGGCCTTGTTGAAGCGGTGAATCTCATCAACGAACAGGCACGTCCGCTGACCGTCGTCCTCGAGTCGGCGACGGGCGGCGTCGAGCACCTCGCGAACCTCCTTCACCCCCGAAGCCGTGGCGGAAAGCTCCACGAAGCGGCGCCGCGTCTCGCGGGCTATGATCTCGGCGAGAGTCGTCTTCCCCACCCCCGGCGGACCGTGGAGGATCACCGACCCGATGCGGTCGGATTCGACGAGCCGCCGCAGGAGCCGACCGGGCCCGATGACATGCTCCTGCCCCACGTAGTCGGCGAGCCGCCGCGGCCGCATCCGGGCGGCCAACGGTGCGGCCCGGGCGACGTTGGCGGCTCTCGCCGCGGAAAACAGGTCGGCCATGGGCACCTCGCAGATTTGGAAACGTGTGAACCACCACCGAGCGCGACGGTCGATGCCACCGAACAAAGCGGTCTCTTGGGAGGGTGTCCAGCGTGGTATCCGCCCGTCGACAGACTCCATCATCCATCGGGACGGCCGCCCTCAGCTCACCCCGCGGCAAGGAGGTGCCGCTCGAGAACATCAGGGCGGAAGTCGAGATAGAAACGCCCCGGATCGTCAGGCACGACGGGCGTGCTGTCGAACGGCGATTGGCGGGCGTCGATGAAGCGGATGGCATGGGTCGCCGAAATCGATCCGATGTAGTCGGAGTAGGCCGGATCGTGCATCGCGTACGAGGGGATGCCATGGCGGATGGCATCGAAGAGCACCGTCGAATAGACGGAGACGACCGCCCGCACCAGCGGCAGCAACCGGTCGATCCCACCGCGATTGGCGATCCGGACATTCGGCTCGGCGGCAAACTGCTCGTAATCGCGTGGCCCTTCGGCGGGGTGGGAACGAATGAGGATACGAACGCCATCATCTCCACGATGCCGATCGATGAGGAAGGCAATGTAGGCCCGGCACGCCTCGGCGGTCCTCGGCTGCGTGGCGACCATCACGGTGGCCGCGCCAGTGCAGAAAGCCCTCGTCTCCTCGTCGATCGAGGAATCGGGCTGGACGTAATAGCCGATCTCGTCGATGGACGTGGCCGCGAACTCGTGGCCTTCGCGGAGGATCGCCGACCAGTAAGGGCCGTAGGTCAGCATGGTGTCTGGGAACAGCGCGCTTTCCCGCACGTCACGCACGGCGGCCGGCATGCAGTAGAAGATGTCGTTGCGGTCGATCAGCCCGTGCTGGAACTCAACGACACGGACGCCGCAGGACCGCGCCGCATAGATCAATCCCTCCTTGTGGTAATGGCACATGAGACCAAGCGTCCGCGGGCGGGCGGCGCGCAGCACCGATATCCACCCGCCGTACCGGTCATGCAATCGGGCCAGGGCGTGCTGGAACGCCATCCCCTCTGGTGGGCTCAACAGTCCGGTCGCGGCGATGCGACGATGGACGTCGAGGAGATCCCGTTTCAGCGCGATCATCTCGGGGCCGGGGAAGCTGCGCCGAGAACCCGCGACCTCGTAATCACCCCACCCACCGAACGATGCCCCGTCGCTGGTCACGACGATCCGCTTCGCGGCCGGGATCGCCGTGGCGAGCCGATGGAAGTAGGTGGAGACGACGCGGCCATCGACGGTCGTCGCCCTCCGGTCGTCGACGGCCAACATCACGCTCCGATCGCGCACCTCGTGAGGGACAGGTGCGTTGGGCCTGCGAAGTGCCGACAACACCCCCCTCGCCACATAGAAGGCAGGGCTCCGGACGAGGTGGGTGTCATGGGGGAATTTGAATCCCTGGGCAATGAATTGCACCGCCTCCAACGCGCACTTGGTCACGTTGAGATCAGGACGGCAATCGAACACCGTCAGGTCGGGGAAACGACCATAGAAGTGTTCTTTGATCTGCGAAAACGTCGTCATCGAGCCACTCCGTGGTTTTCCTCACTCATCCGCACATGCCGCGACGATGTCCGGCAAGGCCTTTCCGTCGGCGCCGCCGACGGACAATCCCGAGGGTGTCAGTGGGCCGGCGTTCGTAACGATGCCAGCCAGAGCGAAAGGAGTTCGTCCCGGCGGTGCTGCGGCAGCATTCCCTCAACAAATTCACGGAACGCGCCGTTTCCCCCCGCCGTTCCAAGGACCATCATCGCGCGGGCCGCCACATACGCCGGCGCGTTGGCCGGCGCGGCCGAATATCCAACGGCCTCGAGGAGCGGAATGTCTGGTACGTCATCCCCAACGTAGGCACACTCGGACAGCGGAATGCCGTATTCGGCAGCCAGCCGAGTTGCCTCGGTCAGCTTGTCGCTCACCCCCTGACAGAGACGGTCGATCCCCAGCTTGCGGCAACGTCGGGCCACAATCTCGGTCGACTCCCCCGTGATCACCACGACAGGAACACCGGCAAGCCGACAGTACTTCACCCCCGCACTGTCGTAGGTGTGGAATCGCTTCAATTCGCCCGATGGGCTGTCGACGTTGTCGTAATACATGCTGCCATCCGTCCACACACCGTCGATGTCGGTGAACACCAGGCGGATCGTCAGTTGGCCACCGTCGGCCCCCGCCACTCCCGGCCGCGGAAAGACGAACGCCATCACCGGCCCTCCGCGGGAGCGACTGCCGAAACATCCTCGGCCTGGATCAACTCGCCAGCCAGGAGTCGCCGCAGCGCACGGCCACCGACGACGAGACCCCGCTGTGACCAGCGCAGCCCGCTGCCGGGCGAGAGCAGATGGAGATCCTCCTCGCGGATGACCGCTCCCTCCTCGATGTCCACCTTCGCGGCCAAGGATCGCTCGAGCTTGAGCTTCGCGGCGGCAACGGCCGGCTCGATGAACAGCGATTCCTGCCCCATCGATCGCTCCATCAGGCGGATGTCGCGCACCATGCGGGAGACGCCGTCCGGCCCGAGCGATCCAGCCTGATCGGTGCCCTTCATTCGCCGGTCGAGCGTGACATGCTTCTCGATCACCCGGGCGCCGAGTGCCACCGCTGCGACCGGAGCCGAAATCCCGATCGTGTGATCGGAATATCCGATCTCGTAACTGGGAAATTCCTTCTGCAAATACCGGACCGTGAGCAGGTTCGTGTTGTCCGGGTGGGTCGGATACTCACTCACGCAGTGGAGAATCGTGATCTGCTCGTGCCGCTTCGTGATCACCTCGAGGGCGGCGTCGAGGTCGGCGCGATCGGCCATCCCGGTCGAAAGGATGATCGGGATCCGCGTGTCAGCAAGCGCTGCGAGGAGCGGGAGATTGGTGAGATCCCGACTGGCGACCTTGAGCTTGTCAGGGGTGAAGTGGTCGAGCATCGAGAGGCAACCGATCGCACAGAGCGTCTCAACGAAATCGAAACCGAACGACTTCGCGTAACGGTAGAGCTCGAAATGCTGCTCGTCGGACAACTCCAGCCTGGCACGGTGCTCACCGTAGGTCGCCCCGAACGAGTGCGGCGAGGCGTAGGGCCGCGCCATTTCGGAGCGGCTCAACTCGTGGGCGAGATCTCGCTTGGTGAACTTCACCGCGTCGAGCCGTGGCAGATCGAGCCGGAAGTCATCCTCGACAATCGGCCTGGCCAGCATCTCGATGAGCAGTTTGGCAAGGTCGACCGATCCGTTGTGGTTCTGACCAACCTCACCGATGATGTAGGTGTGCATGGAGACTCTGGCAGGAAGCTGACCGGATATCACGTCCGACGGCCCCCATTATAAGGCGGATCGGAACGCCGCAGCCCCCCTTCCGCCGGATTCCGCTCCCCTACGCCTCGATGCCATCCGCCAATCGGAGCACGCCGGCGGCGAGAAGGCGGTCGACGATCGCCCGGCACTCGACGACATCGGCCCCGAGCCGGTCGGCGATGGCGAGAAGATCGTTCGTTCCATCGCAGTAGGCGAGGATGTTCGATTGGAGCCGCACCGTGGCCGTTGACCCCTTCACGCTCGTGACCGGGTAGAGCCCGCGCGGCCCCAGCTGCGGCTCGCAGGGCTGCGTGGCGTTCGGGAGGCAGTTGCATTCGAGGGCTTCGATCATGGCCCGGTAGATGGCATAGCTGCCGGCGAGGCCGACGGAAGTGACGAGCCGATCGTCGTCGAGGCTTGTGTGGTATTCCGGGTAGGTGCTGTGCTTCGAACGCATCACCGAGCAGACCGGGAGCCGCACCCCCGGCGAGCAATACTGCCGCTCGTCCGAGCCACGCTCGGTGAATGGATAGGTGATGGAGCCGGGGGCGAGACGACCGAGCACGTGCCGGGCGACCCGATCCGCAAGCGTGTCCCCATAGGGCGACTCGACCATCGAGACGGCCCGTTCATCGCCGACGCAGGTGAGCACGAACCCGGCCACCAGCCGCCTGCGGAGGTGTTCCAGATGCCGGGAGAGGTAGACGATCGAACCGATCGTCTCCGGCACGAAGACGAGCCGGTAGGTGAGCCTTCGCGTCGGGCGGGCCGCGAGCCACTGCCCGAGGGCCGTAGCGAGCACCGGCCCGGAAAGCTCGTTGTTGGCCATCGAGGGATGGCAGACATACGTCGAGAGGAGCACCTCGTCGGCGCTCTCGCCGGGAATCACCAGATCGGCGTAGTCGAGCCTGCCCGGCCCGAGCGTGCTGTCGATCCGCGCCCGGTATCGGCCTGGCGGCAGGGCCAATCGCTGTCGATGCGTGAGGCAGAATCCCCACGATTCGCGGTAGTACGAGGTGACAAACGGGATTGCGTCGGGCTGCTCGGGGAGCGAATGGAGATGGGGCTGGAGTTCCTCGAGATCGAGCTCGACGTCAACCGGCCGCGAATATCCCATCACGTGGAGGGTGTGATCACGGAGGTCGGCGACCGTCGTTCCGTCGGGGCCGAGGAGCGTCGCCGAGCGGATCGTCCATTCCGGCGGCACGACCCAGTCGAAAACCTTCGTGCCGCTCTCGACGGAGTGCCTCGTCAGCCCCGGTAATCGCTCGCCGAGGTAGTCGAGCGTCTGCCGCACTCCCGGGCCGGTGAGGCTGCGGCAAACAGGAAAGAGATCACGGAGCCAGCGGTGCATCCGCTCGCCAGCGGCGAAACACTCAGGTGACACGGCCATGGCATCGAGGCTCATCGGGCCACCATCCGCGTGCCGTTGGCCGGGAAGCTCATGCTCATTTCCTGTTGCGTTCGATCGATGCCCGCATCGACTCGACGAGGGCCGGATGCCGATCAATGATCGCGGCGATTTGCTCGATTGTGGTCGGGAACACCCCTCCCGCTCCGGACGCCACGGCCCGGACAACGTCGAGATCGGCCTGCGTGTCGACGGTCAATCGCCAATTGGCGATGACCGACTCCAGTGGAACCGGGATGGAGGCGGTGCGGAACCGTTCCGGATGGGTGTAGACGTAGTTCGTCACATGCTCGAAGGCCGCCTGATCCTCGGCCACGCGGGCGACCTCGCGGAGGGCGTCGCAGGTGACATACTCGGCGAACAATCCGCCGTGGGAGAGGATCGACCAGGTGCCGTCCCCGAAGCGGTACCCGACGTAATCGGCCCCCGACGAGCGGCCGACCTCGACGAGCGCTGCGATCCCTCCTGGCAGGAGGAACGGATTGTCGGCGCAGACTCTGACGAGCTTCGACCAGCCTCGGAGCTCCGCCGCCCCGAGAAACCTCTCCAGAACGTTGGCGACGCTCCCCCGGTGGACGGCCACCCCACTGCGGGCGGCAAGCTCGATGAGATCGTCGTCGGCCGCTTCGATCGTGGTCGCCAGCACGAGACGCGAAGCCCCGAACTGCTCGATGAGGCGTCCGAGGACAAGCTCGAGGAGCGATCGCCCTCCGCCCACCTCGGCGAGCATCTTGCGCGGGAGCCGCGTCGATCCGAGCCGTGCCTGGATCACGATGCCCCAATCGTCGTCGACCGATGCGCCGGCTTGGATCATGACGCGCCCGTCCAGACAAACTCGATCGGCGCCGCGATCTCCGGGTGGATGCTCTTGTGCACCGGGCAGGTGTGCGCCGCCTGCTCGAGGAGCTGGCGATGGGGGTGGTCAGGCGGGAGCGGGATCGTGAGCGTGGTGCGGAGCGACGCGATCCGACGCGGCGGGGCCGAGGTCATCTCCTTCGTCGTCTCCACCGTCATCCCCTTGAGATCGATCGCGTGCCGATCTGCGGCGATCCCCATGATCGTCATCATGCAGGCCCCCAGAGCGGTGGCTACGAGGTCGGTGGGGGAGAAGCTCTCACCGCGGCCGTGGTTGTCGACCGGCGCGTCGGTAACCAGCGTGGTCCCCGAGGGACCGTGGGTGGCGCGGCAACGCAGCCCACCTTCGTAGGTGGTAGTAATCTTGACCATCGGGGAAAGGGGCTCCGGAGTTCGGCAGAGGATTTTGGAGGTGCAGGAAGCCCTACCGATTGTAGCGGCGGCGGCGGTGCGCCGCACTCGGGCAGACGCCCCTTGCAGGGCCGCCTACGATGGGGACGAGGCTTCGGGAGGCTCGGTACCCGATCCGGTTCGGCACGCTTCCGAGGACACGCCCCCGATGGGATTCCGTTCACTTGCCAGCTGCGTCGATGCCCTCCGTGCCGAGCGCGAGGCGGTCGTCGTCGAGTCGCCGGTCGATCCATATCTGGAGATCGCCGAGATCCAGCGCCGGCTCTACCGCTCCGGCGGGCCGGCGGTGTTGTTCACCAATCCCCGCGGCTGCCCGTTTCCGATCCTCGTGAATCTCTACGGCACTCGGGCGCGCGTCGAGCGGATCTTCGCCGACACCCTCGACCGCGTCCGGCGGCTCGTCGAGCTGAAGATCGATCCGGTCGCCGCTGCCCGCCGACCGTGGCGCTACTGGCGGGCGCCGCTCGACGCTCTGACGATGCTCCCGCGGCATGTCCGCCGCGGGCCGGTGCAGGCCCGCCAGGTGGCACTTGCCTCCCTTCCCCATGTCGTTTGCTGGCCTGGTGACGGCGGCCCGTTCGTCACGCTCCCTTGTGTCTACTCCGAGGATCCCGCCCGCCCCGGCACACAAAGCTCGAATCTCGGCATGTACCGCGTTCAGCTGGCCGGCAACGCCTACCAGCCGCTCGACGAAATCGGCCTTCACTACCAGCTCCACCGCGGCATCGGCGTCCACCATGGCAGGGCGCTGGAGCGGGGCGAGCCGCTCCGCGTCGTGATCACTGTCGGTGGCACGCCAGCCATGGCCGTGGCGGCGATGATGCCCCTTCCCGAAGGGCTCTCGGAGCTGACCTTCGCCGGGGCGCTGGCCGGCCATCGGATTCCGATGATCACGGCAAAGGGGAGGCCGGCGGTCTATGCCGAAGCCGATTTCGCGATCGAAGGGACGATCCTTCCCGGTACGAAGCCGGAGGGCCCGTTCGGCGATCACCTCGGCTACTACGCCCGGCAGCACGACTTCCCCGTGCTCCGCGTCGATCGCGTCTCCCACCGCCCCGGCGCCATCTGGCCGATCACGGTCGTGGGGCGGCCGCCGCAGGAAGACACGATGTTCGGCTGGCTCGTCCACGAGCTCACCGGGCCGATCATCCCCACCGTCCTCCCCGGCGTGACGAGCGTTCATGCCGTCGACGCCGCCGGCGTCCACCCGCTCCTCCTCGCGGTGGGGAGCGAGCGCTACCAGCCGTGGCGCAAGACCGATCGCCCGGCCGAGCTTCTCACGCAGGCCTCGAGCATCCTCGGCCAGGGCCAGTTGTCGCTGGCAAAATACCTCCTCATCGTCAACGGTCTCGAGGCTCCGGGGCTCGACGCCCACGACATCGAAGCCTTCCTCGATTGGCTCCTCGCCCGCGTCGACTGGCAGCGTGACTGCCACTTCCATACCGAGACGACGATCGACACCCTCGACTATTCGGGCTCCGGCATGAACGCCGGCTCGAAGCTCGTCGTCGCGGCACGCGGCGCCCCGCGCCGAGCCCTCGGCCGAGAGCTCCCCCCCGCCCTGCCGCTCCCGGCCGGCTTCGCCAATCCCCGCGTCTGTCGCCCCGGCGTCCTTGCCATCGAGGGACCGTCGATCGAGCCCCGCTCTCGGCTCGACGCCGGTGACGACGCGGCCATCTGGCAGGGGGCGGCCTCCTCGTCCTGGAGCACCGACATCGAGCGGCTCTGTGGGGCGCTCGGGGGAGCGACGGGGCTCGAAGCCTGGCCGTTGATCGTCGTCGTCGACGATGCCCCCTTCACCGCGGCCTCGCTCGACAATCTCCTCTGGACGACATTCACCCGGTCAAACCCGGCCGCGGATGTCCATGGCGTCAGCGCTACGATCCGTCAAAAGCACTGGGGTTGCACCGGCCCACTGGTCATCGATGCCCGGCTCAAGCCTCACCACGCTCCACCCGTGGAGGAAGATCCGACCGTCTCGGCCCGCGTCGATGCCCTCGCTGCCAGCGGAGGGGCGCTGGCGGGGCTGTTTGACTGACGCGCCAAAAGTGACGGGACGTCACTTCGCTCCGAGGCGCTTCACGAGCCAGTCGCGGACGGTGGCGATGGCCAGCGGCGCGAGGGTCTCCTCGATCCGGTCGTATTCGCTCACGGCGCCGGTTGTGCAGGTCTGGAAGAGGTGGTTGAGGCCGGGGAGTTCTTCGACGGTGGCATCGGTATTCCCTCCGGCAGCGAGCGCTTGGCGGATCGCCGGGAGGTTGAGGGCCGGATCGACCTGCACGTCTTTCTCCCCGACGATCGCGAGAACCGGGCAGGTGATCTTGGCCAGCGCGGTGGCTGGATCGTGGCCGATGAAAAACCGGAACCACGGTGAGGTGAGGCGGCGGAGGCCGTCGGCGACCGCCGCGTCGAGTTGGGCCTTGGCGGCCTCGTCGGCCTTCTCCATTTCGTCGACGAGATCGGCTCGGATCCGCGCGCCGGCCTGGGCCGCCAGCGCCGCCGGATCGGTGCTCTCGTCAGCGCCGCGCACGGCGTCGATCATCGCCTCCTGCATGATCCGCGAACGCCGGAGCTGATCGGCGTCGCCGAGGCCTTCCGACTTGAGCACGAGTTCCCCCTGCGAGACGAGGATCCGCCCACCATCGACCCCCGTCCCGGCGAGCATGACGATCCCGGCGAGGTCGGTGCGACGGGCAGCGAGCAGCGCCGCGATCAATCCCCCTTCGCTGTGGCCGACGACGCCGATCCGCGCCGGATCGATGTCGGGGCGTTCTTTGAGCCACTCGATCGCCGCTTCGGCATCCCGGGCGAAGTCGACGCTCGTCGCCTTCGTCGGATCGCCGCCCGAGCCGCCGACGCCGCGATCGTCGTAACGGAGGACGGCAATCCCGGCGCGCGATAGGGCATCGGCGAGGACGAGGAACGGCTTGTGATCCATGAGCGTCTCGTCGCGGTCCTGTTGACCGGAGCCGGAGACGAGCACCACGGCCGGCCACGGCCCGGCCCCCTGAGGGAGCGTGAGCGTGCCGGCGAGATCGACGCCGTCGTTGGTATTCCGGAAGGCGGCCTCACGGACGTCATACGGGAACGGGGGCTTTGGGGTCTGCGGTCGCCGCTTCTCCGGCGGAAGCGCTGCGGCCGCGCCGGCGGCCACCTTCTCGAGGACCAGCGGCAAGCTCGCTCCCCCCTGCTTCCAGAAGCCGGTGAGCTTCCCGTCGGGCCCGAGATTCCCGGCGAACTCCCCCTTCACCGCCGGCACCTTGATCGTCCAGGCCTCGCCGGCCACGACGCGTTCGGCCCGGAAGCCGCCCGCCTTCTGCCCGAGGCTGTCCATGCGGACATCGGCCTTGCCATCTGCCCCTTTCCCGATCCGGAAACGGAGCGGAAGTTTCTGGATGACCGCGTCGAGCGTGCCGGCCCAGATCTCGTCGGCCGCCGGCGGCACTGCCTGCCCGGCCGCTTTCCGGAAGGTGAGCGGCAGCGTTTGGCCCCGCTGTGTCCAGGTGCCGGTGGCCACGCCGCCGTCTCCGACGGTGGCAACGTAGACCGCGCCGGTCGCCTTGATCTCAAAGACGAGTTTCCCGCCGCCGTCGGAGAAGCGTTCGAGGAGGGAGCGTCGATCCCCTTCATCGAAGCTGCGGAGGCGGTGAACGGTCTTCCCCTGTTCCTCGGCCGATTCGATGGCGAAGCGGAATTGCCTGTCCCCTGCCTCCATCTCACCGTACCAGTCAGCCCCCGCTTCCTGGGCCAGCGCCGGAGGGCCAGCAACGGGGACGATGCCAGGAAAGCCGAGCAGCGTGACCGCGACCAGAGCGATCGCAAGGCGACGGACCACGACGCCAGACACGGGGGCGATTAGCAAGCGCGTCATAGAGATCTCGCCGGCAGGGCCGGCCCTGCTGGTGAGATGGGAAGCGGCGGCCCGAGACGGATCAGCCCGCGATCGAGGCGATCCGCACCTTCGTCGAGATCGAACGGTGGCCGGTGCGACGACGGTAGTTCTTGCGACGGGCGAACTTCTGCACGTAGATCTTGTCCCCTTGGACGGAGCCGATCACGGAGGCCTTCACCGTCGCCCCCTTCACCACCGGCTTGCCGATGGTCAGCTTCCCATCCTTGCTGATGGCGAGAACCCTCTCGAACACCAGCTCACTCCCGGGAGCAAGATGACGGAAGTCGATCTCGAACTCCTGCCCTTCGGCCACGCGGTACTGCCGGCCGCCGTCCACCACGATCGCATAGTGCTCTCCCGAGCCAGCCAGGGTGGCGGCGGAAGCGGGGGCGGCGGAGGTGACGGACTTGGCCATGATGAAACTCACGGGTCTGGAGGGGAAAGAAAACGAATCAAGCCTCCTAGGGTAGCGACGACAGGGGCAGAGGTCGAGAGGGGCCTAAATCCCCCCGGTTTGGCCCTAAAACGGGGCCAAACCGGGGGGGATGAAGGGCGTTTGTCAGGGGAACCGGACCGTCCGACCGGTGGTGTCGGTCGCTTCCCAGACGAGGTGCTCCGGCGAGACGCTCTCGCGGCCGACGACATGGAGTTGGATATGGACCGAGTCCTCGAACTGCGCCATCTCGCGCCGCTTCCGGTTGTTGATCCAAGTCGCCACCTCGTCGTGGACGGTGACGTTGAGCCGGGCGATGTCGGTGCGGGCGGCCGACAGTTGCAGCACGCGCATCACCTCGATCGCCATGCTCTCAGGTGTCTTCACCATCCCGGTGCCGGTGCAGGTGGGGCAGTCGCGGAAGATGCTCTTCCGCAGCGACGGCCTGATCCGCTGGCGGGTCATCTCGATGAGCCCGAAGGGGCTCGTGCGGAGGATCTTCGTCCGCGCCCGATCGCGCTTCATGGCGTCATGGAGGGCCTTCTCAACCCCGCGGCGGTATTTCTCCTTCCGCATGTCGATGAAGTCGTTGACGATCACGCCGCCCAGATCCCGCAGCCGCAGCTGGCGGGCGATCTCCCGGGCGGCGATGAGGTTCATCTGGTAGGCATTCTCCTCGGCGCTCTTCTCGGTGCGGAAGCTCCCGGAGTTGACGTCGATCGCCACGAGGGCTTCGGTCTGGTCTATGACGATCGACCCGCCCCCCTTGAGCGGCACCTTCCGCTGATGGATGCGGCCGATCTCTTCCTCGAGCCCATAACGGTGGAAGAGCGGCTCCTTCCCTTCGTAGAGCTGGAGGCGCGGGGCGTACTTCGGCATCACCATCTCGAGGAACTCGCGGGCCCGCTCGTAGGCCGCCGGCTCGTCGATGAGGATCCGCCCCACGTCCTCCGTGAACATGTCACGGATGGTGCGGATGATCATGTCGCTCTCCTGGTAGATGTCGATCGGCGCGGAATACTTCCGCATCCGACGGACGATCGACTTCCAGAGGCGGAGGAGGTAGGCCATGTCGCGGGCCATCTCCCCTTTCGTGCGCTCGGTGCCGGCGGTGCGGACGACGAAGCCCACCCCCTTGGGCGGCTTGAGGTCGAGCATGATGTCACGGAGGACGCGACGGTCGTGCTCGTCGTCGATCTTCTTCGAGATCCCCACCCGCCCCAGCGGCGGCATGAGGACGAGGTAGCGGCCGGGGATCGAGATGTAGGTGGAGAGGGTCGGCCCCTTCGTGCCGAAGCCCTCCTTGATCACCTGCACGAGGACCTCGTCGCCGCGGCGGAGGACATCCTGGATCGGCGGCTTGACGCGTGGGCGGTCGCCCAGACGCGGACGGCGGCGGGCCCGAGCGGCGGCATCCCCCTCGGCCCCTTCAGCCGCCTTTGCGACCGGCTCGGGGACCTCGAAGGCCTTGTCAGGATCGAGCCCTCCCTGCCGGTAATACTGCGGCTCGACGTCGCTGATGTGGAGGAAGCCGTTGCGGCCGACGCCGAAGTCGACGAACGCCGCCTGGATGCTCGGCTCGATGTTGACGATCCGCCCCTTGTAGATGTTGCCGACGTGGTTGTCCTGGCTGGTGCGCTCGACGTAGAGCTCTTCGAGCACCCCGTCCTCCATGATCGCGATCCGGCATTCCTCCGGCTGCGACACGTTGATCAGCATTTCCTGTTTCATGAATCCGTTTTCCTTTCCTCACCCTCCCGCCCCGCAGGGCGGCGGTTGCCGTCAGGCGACCGACTCGGAGAGCAGGCGACGCATCTGGTCGCGCAAGAAGGCCTTCACCTCACGGGCGCTGTCCATGGCCAGCGCCCGCTCGGCAATTCCGCGGCACTCGGCGACCGAAACACTTCGGCACACCTGCTTGATTTCCGGGATCGCGCTGGCCGGTACGCTCATCTGGCGCAGGCCGAGTCCCAGAAGGAGCTGCGTGTACATCACGCTGCCGCTCATCTGTCCGCAAACGTTGGCCGGCACGCCGGCCTCCCGCGCCACGTCCAGCGATCGCCGCAATTGTCGCAGCACCGCCGGGTCGCACGCGTTGTAGAGATCTGCCACCTCCTTGTTGCCCCGATCGACCGCCAGCGTGTACTGGATCAGGTCGTTGGTGCCGATCGACACGAAGTCGACCTCCCTGATGAATGCGTCGAGCATGATCACCGCCGCGGGCGTCTCGACCATCATCCCGACCGGCATCTTCGGATTGAACGCGATGCCGTGCTCCGCTAGATCCTCCATCACGTCCGCAAGCACCATCCGCGCCTGCCGCAATTCGACGATCGTCGAGACGAGCGGAAAGAGCACACGGACGTCACCGATGGCACTGGCGCGGAGGATGGCGCGAAGTTGTGTGCGAAACATCGGCAGTTGCCGCAGTGATAGCCGGATGCTCCGCAGGCCGAGGCAGGGATTGCGCTCCTCCTCCGGCGTCGTCTCGGTGCGCATCTTGTCGGCACCGAGATCGAGCGTGCGGATCACCACCGGCTTGTCTTTGATCGCGCGG
>Ga0164295_10002841_pt1 | contig 14093 bp, 12 predicted proteins | sample GEODES006metaG_FD_111798 | JGI IMG/M metagenome (GOLD analysis project Ga0164295, IMG submission 111798) | Oligotrophic lake water microbial communities from Sparkling Lake, Wisconsin, USA - GEODES006 metaG | ecosystem: Environmental > Aquatic > Freshwater > Lake | place: USA: Sparkling Lake...
AGTTACCAATTTGCATTCCGGAGGGTCGGCTTGGGGGATGTTCCAACGCCAATTGATTTGGGCTGGGTTGGGAACAATTGCAATGTGGGCTGCATTCGCATTTCCCTACGAAACATGGCGCAAGAAATTTCTCTTGCAGTTCGTAGTCGGATTGGTGGTAGCTCTGAATGTTCCGGTGATTTTGAGGGGTGCCTTAGTTAATGGGGCACGCGCATGGTTAGACATTGGCCCGTTCCGAATGCAGCCCTCTGAATTCATGAAGATTGCAGTAGTTCTTTTCTGCGCAAACTTGCTGTCTCACCGACATCGTTCGGTTCAGATAACGAGCATTGTGTTGTGGCCGATGATTGCTGCATTAGGCATTAGTGCCGGATTATGTGTCCTTCAGAAGGATTTTGGTGGAAGCTTGATCTTTGGTGGTGTTGTTCTCGTCATGATGTTTATTGCGGGACTTCCAACTCGGCAATTAGCTGCTATCACTGTGAGTCTTCTATTTTTGGGAACACTTGTGCTTAATTTTGCCAGCAATGCCAGTGAGCGAATGTTTGCATACCTACATCTTGAAGCTACGAAAGATGACAGTGGGTACCAGGTGTATCAGTCTTTATTGAGCATTGCTAATGGCGGCTGGTCTGGCACTGGAATCGGATCTGGCACAAGTAAGTGGGGTTATGTGCCCCTTGCCTACAGCGACTTTATATTTTCAGTCATCGCAGAAGAGATGGGAATTTTCGGTTCATTAATGGTGATAGGTGGATTCTTGGCACTAGTAATTTTCGGGTTGCAAGTTGCACTGTCAGCACCAGATACTCACGGCGCATTCATTGCTGGTGGAGTCTCCGCCTGGTTCGGAGTGCAGGCATTAGTCAACATTGGCGGGGTTGTGGGCGCACTGCCAATGACTGGATTAACACTGCCATTTTTGTCTTACGGTGGCTCTTCACTTATCTCGTCGATGGCTGCCGCAGGATTGTTGTTGAATGTAGCGCGAGCCGTAAAGACGTCTCAGTAGACCATGGTGTACGCAGTAGTTACTGGTGGCGGTACAAGTGGTCACGTAATTCCGGCGATTGCAATATGTGAACTACTTACTGAGGCGGGTCATCAGGTATCAGATATTCGATATGTCGGTTCTCGGCGCGGAGTTGAGAGAGAGTTGATGAAGTCAACTCAGATTGAATCTGAGTATCTTCCGATCTCTGGGTTACAGCGGTCGTGGAGTTTCCAGGGTATGTCACGAAACGTTCTGCTCCCGTGGCGACTATTGCGTAGCAGAGTTCTAGCTCGTGGCTTATTGAAATTATGGAACCCAAGTGTGGTGGTGTCGGTTGGTGGGTATGCAAGCGAACCAATGTCGCGTGCGGCCCTTGCGTCAAATGTCCCGTTGGTGTGCGTTAGTTATGACAGAACTCCTGGATTGGCCACTCGTCGTCAAGCGAAACTAGCCACTATCTCCGCTGTTGCGTTCCAAGGAAGCTCATTGCCGCGCTCGGTGCTGACAGGTGCGCCAGTTCGTAATCAACTGCGCCTGTTAGATGTTTCTACGTCCCGTGGATCGTCGCGTGCCGCATTAGGCATCGCTCCGGATGCGCACATGGTGGTTGTTATGGGTGGGTCTTTAGGTTCTGGGGTACTCAACGCAATGGTTGCTGATTTATTGATCGGGCTATCGGGAACACAGTCGGTGGTGTATCACATCTGTGGTCAACGCTTTGAGCGCGACCCCATGCCACATGTGCCTGTTGGTGTGCAATACATCCGTGTTGGATATGAAGACCGTATGGCCGATGTGTACAGCGCACTAGACGTTCTGGTTTCGCGTGCAGGTGCAAGCTCGGTTGCAGAGATTGCCACTGTTGGTGTTGCTGCTGTCCTGGTTCCGTGGCCTGATGCGGCTGATGGTCACCAAGAACTCAATGCGAGATGGTTGACAGATGTCGGAGCCGGAATCCTGATGGATGATGCTGCGTGTAGTGACGGACGTGCGGTGGCCGAGGTCACTCAATTGCTCGCAAACACTCAGCGAATATCTGAATTGGCGCACTCTGCATATCAACTGGGGGCGCTGCATCGAAGTAATGCATTGGTCGAAGCAATCGAGGGGGCCGCACGCATGCCTGTCGCGCGTGGCACAATGGATGACTGATGAACGTCTCTCGCCGAATCGCTGAACCGCTCATTGTGCTCAATGTGCCGATCCGCTGCCACATCGTTGGTATCGGCGGGCCTGGGATGAGCGCAATTGCTCGCTTGTTGCTCGAGATGGGACATGCGGTGACAGGGTCAGACCTGCATGATTCTGAAGTCATCAAAGAACTTCGTCAGCGTGGCGCAGTAATTTCCATCGGCCATACAGCAACAGTCGTTCACGGGGCAGATGTAGTTACCTATTCGACGGCAATTCCGTCCACCAATGTTGAATTGGCAGAGGCAATGCGGAGTGGAATTGAAATACGACATAGGTCTGGCATGTTGGCGTCGTTATGCGCAGTTACTAATGCTGTCGGTATTGCCGGCACCCATGGAAAGACAACTACAACAGCTCTACTTACTGCGATGACAGCGGTCGCTGGTCTGGATCCTTCTTCAATCATTGGCGCAGATGTTCTCGGTGGTACTCGGAACGTGCACGGGGATGGATCACTCTTGATTATTGAGGCAGACGAAAGTGACGGGACACTTGATGTACTTCCGTTGTCATCTCTCGTGGTGACCAATATTGATATTGATCATCTTGATTACTTCGGAACCTTTGATGCAATCAAGGCATGTTTCGGTGATGCAATCAAGCGCACCGGTGGAATGATTGTGTTGAATGCAGATGATGAAGGGTCCGCCAGTCTTGTGAAGGCGCTTGGCCAAGACCGTCGTGTCACTACCTTCGGACGCTCAGAGAATTCAATGGTTCGTATCATGTCGTCTATTCCAAACACTGAAGGGACATTGGTTGAGGTTCGAGTTGACGAGCAGGTGTACAAGTGCGAATTGAAACTACGCGGGGACCACAACACCATGAACTTTGTTGCTGCTCTTGCGGCAGCAGTGCAACTTGGTGTTGACCCGGCTGTCGCTTGTACGGCGGCCTCAGCTTTTCGTGGAGTCGCACGTCGGTTCACTGAACGCGGCGATTTCCGTGGCTCACTTTTGATTGACGACTATGCGCATTTGCCAGCTGAGATCTCAACCACAATTGATGCAGTTCGTTCGCATCCAGCTTTGACTGGTCGTGTGGTGGCAGTGTTTCAGCCGAACAGATATCACCGCATTGCGACGATGGCTGATTCTTATTCCGATTGTTTTACTCAGGCGGACCGCATAGTGATAACTGACGTTTACGCATCAGGCACGCAGAAGATTGATGGGGTGACGGGGGAATTGGTGGTTGATGCCATTCGCCGTGCGCATCCAGTAGCTGATGTGGTGTGGGCGCCATCACGCGCCGACACTGTTGCTGCTGTTCAGTCGTGGATCGCTGCTGGTGATATCTGTATTTCTATGGGTTGCGGTGACATTGAATCGTTTCCGGACGACTTGCGTGGAGTCCTCAAATGAGCGTCGGTGCACTCATTGCCGAGATGGCTGCAGCTGGCTTAGACGTTCACAGTGACAGGCCTCTTGCTCCATTAACTACCTATGGAGTCGGCGGCAATGGTGCATGTGTCGTCAAAGTGTCATCTGTAGATCAGGTACTTGCAGTGTCTGAGATTTTGCGTGGTCATCCAGGAGTAGAAACACTCGTTATAGGTCGCGGCAGCAATCTTCTCATTGCGGATAATGGATTTGACGGTGTTGTCATAGTTATGGCGCCGTCAAGTACAGAGAATGCAGTCAACCTTGATGGCGGCATTGTGGAAGCTGGCGGCGCAATGTTGATGCCAGTGTTGGCCCGCCGCTCTGTGGGTGCAGGTCGTGCTGGCCTTGAATGGTGTGTTGGTATTCCGGGCACCGTTGGTGGCGCGATTCGAATGAATGCAGGTGGTCATGGTGCTGATATGGCGATGTCTGTTGTCGATGCCAATGTGTTGTCTGTGCAAACCGGACAGATTGCGCGAGTTTCTGCCGAACAACTTGGTTTCTACTTTCGTGGTTCAGCATTGTCTAACAGTCATGTCGTGTTGTCGGTTCGGATGAGAACCACTGAACAAGATTCGGTAATTGGTACAACAGAAATAAACGCTGTAGTTGCATGGAGACGTGAGCATCAACCAGGCGGCCGCAATGCTGGTTCTGTGTTTGTCAATCCCGGCGCAGGTGATGAAAGCTCTGGTGCACTTATAGATTCAGCGGGGCTTCGTGGCTTCACAATTGGTGCAGTCAGTGTCTCGGAGAAGCACGCAAACTTTATTCAAGCTGGCGAAGGGTCGACAGCTGCAGATATTGCTGCTGTGATGTCGCACGTGCAAAGTACTGTGGAAGACGTTCACGGCATTCGTCTCTACAGCGAAGTATGTCTTGTCGGATTTTCTGCAGATCTCATGACCCGTTTCTCACACCCATCTCATTCTTCTGAGCCGCACGTTGCAGCCAAAAAGAACTTGCAAGTTCTCCTTGGAGAGCGCGCATGACCGATTCAGAAAACCCAAGTTCCAAAGAGCGGGTAGAAGAAATATCTGTCACTGAAGTGTCTGATCAAGTATTACAAGAGTTGTCAGGCCTCTTCGGAGGTCGCGAACCAGAGACGGTGGCCCAAACAGCTGAAGTAGTTGAGCACATTGACATCACTGTTACGGATGTTGTCGACTTGGTGGATGTGGTGGCAGAGAATGACACGCCAAGCAACAATGAGTTGCCAGAAGTAGAGAGCGTGGTCATCATCGATCCAAGTATTGATGAGATTTCATGGGCAGAACCCATTGATCCGTTACTCAATGGAATGGCTGAAGATGCTGGCACCTTGGTGGTCATTGATGATGACCTTGACCGTGTGGTCATTGTTGATGATGACAGGCCAGACTCAACCTTTGAAGAGAGACAACGTCGATCACGACGACGCGAACGCCTTCAGAAGGTCAAGTGGCTAAAGCTTGCAGGCGCGATTGTTGCCTTGGTAGTCGTAGTGATTGCTCTTCTTGCGTCACCTATTTTTGCAATCCGATCTGTAACCGTTGAGGGAAATGTTTATACATCGAAAGAGGTTCTTGTAGCGGTTACAAAAACCTTGAAAGGTGCCTCCGTGTTTACTGTCGATACTCAACGCGCTCGCGAGTTGTTGCTTGAAGATTCGTGGGTATCTGACGTACGAATCACCACACGGTTTCCAGGTAAGGCTCTCGTCGAAATTGCGGAAAGAGTCCCCATCATTTGGTATGTCGGAGACGACCAGAAGGCGCGCATCGTGGATGCACGAGGTCGTGTCATTGCTGTGCTTGCCGGTTGGCCCACAAAGTACTTGCGTGTTGGCGGTGTTGGGCCGTCACTCGAAGCGGGCGCGGTGGCCGACGATGTGTATCGGGCCGCAGCACAACTTGTGCTGGCCTTGCCTGAAGAACTGCGCCCATTAGTGAAATCGCTCGAGGTCAGCGCGGGCGGGGAGCTCGCAATGACCCTTCAGGGTGGGACCCTTGTTCGTTTTGGACCTCCCAATGACCTGCAAGACAAATTGGTTGCAGTCGTCGTGCTGTTGCGGCGTCAGAATCCATCGACCTTGGCTGTTATCGACGTTTCAACCGGTGATCCGACCGTTCAGATCCGATAAACAGTCACCCAAAATGGGAATTGCCACATAAATCCTTCGTGATGTGGGAAACTTAAGAAACTCAGTCCTTACGGACTCCTTACTGGAGGTAAATGGTCTATGGCCGGTGCACCACAGAATTATCTCGCCGTTATAAAGGTGATTGGCATTGGCGGAGGCGGCGTTAACGCTGTCAACCGCATGATCGATGCAGGTCTTCGCGGCGTTGAATTTGTCGCAATTAACACAGACGCGCAAGCGCTTCTTATGAGCGATGCTGATGTCAAGCTTGATATTGGTCGCGACCTCACTCGGGGTCTAGGCGCAGGCTCTGATCCAGACGTTGGTCGCGCGGCAGCCGAAGCGCACCGTGAAGAAATCGAAGAGCTCATTAACGGCTCAGACATGGTTTTCATTACTGCAGGTGAAGGTGGAGGTACCGGAACTGGTGCTGCACCAGTGATTGCTGAAATCGCAAAGTCTCTTGGCGCACTTACTATCGGTGTCGTAACGCGCCCATTCCAATTTGAAGGTCGTCGTCGCGCTGTTCAGGCGGATAACGGAATTCAACGCTTGAAGGAAAAAGTCGACACTCTGATTGTTATTCCAAACGATCGACTTCTCACCGTTGCTAATGACAAGACCTCCTTGGTCAACGCATTCAAGATGGCGGATGAGATCTTGTTGCAGGGCGTTGCAGGAATAACAAACCTCATTACGACTCCTGGACTTATCAACACAGACTTCGCAGACGTCAAGATGATCCTCACCAGTGCAGGTTCTGCGCTGATGGGTATCGGTATTGCAAGTGGAGACAATCGTGCAGTTGTTGCAGCAAAAGATGCTATTTCGAGCCCAATGCTCGAAGCAGCTATCGATGGTGCACGTGGCATTTTGCTCAATATCACTGGTCCATCCAGCATGGGGCTCTTCGAAGTCAACGCTGCGGCCGAAGTGGTTCACGGAGTTGCTCACCAAGATGCGAACATCATCTTCGGTACGGTCATCGACGACGAAATGGGTGATGAAATCAAGGTCACCGTTATAGCTGCAGGCTTCGAACGTTGGGATGCCGGGTCAAGTGGTTCGTCCATTGGTACTCGCACATCAACACGTCCAGCAGACACACGTCCGCCTGCAAGTAATGTGCGCGACATTTTCTCTGACAGCGATCCGTTGTCAGATGATGATGACGACTTCGACGTTCCGTCTTTCCTGAAATAGAAGTTCACACATGATCGACGCCAATGAGGTGGCCGATCGCGTAGCTCACGTTCGCTCAGTCATCAGTGATGCTGGCGGGACCGATGTATCACTCATTGCTGTAACAAAGTCTTTTGGAATAGAAGCTCTGCGTGCTGCATCAAGTGCGGGTTGTGATGCAGTCGGCGAGAACTATGCCCAGGAGTTGCTTGAGAAGGCAAACGTTGGTCTTCCGTCAATTGATGTCCACTTCATTGGTGCATTGCAGTCAAACAAAGTGCGGTTGCTGGCAGGACATGTTGCGTTGTGGCAGTCCGTTGACCGGGACTCAGTCGTGGACGAATTGGGGCGCCGGGCGCCGGGCACATCAATTTTGATACAGGTTGACACGACGCAGGAGCCATCTAAAGGCGGGGTACCACCTGCTCAGTTGGATGCATTGAGAGCGAGAGCAGAGTCTCTAGGGCTCATCGTGAAGGGACTAATGACGATTGGTCCGACGGATGGGACGCAGCAGGAATGTGAAAAATCCTTTGGGACGTTGCGCCAATTGGTTAATGAACAAGGCTTATCAGTGTGTTCCATGGGGATGTCGGCTGATTATGCGATTGCTGTCGCATGTGGATCCTCAATGGTCAGGGTGGGAAGTGGCCTCTTTGGCGACAGAGTGCGCGTCACTTAGTAGGCGTGTCCCACATCTGCTATTCGATGTGCATTAGCCTATGAATATGTCATTTTTCCGCCGTGCAATGGATTACCTCGGTCTGAGTGGGGAAGAAGCCTACGACGACTACGACATGTCGATGGAGTACGAACGACCACAACGTGCAGGACGTCCTACTTCGGACCAAGGTCGTCGCCCCAATTTTGATCCTGAGTACTCATCGGAGACTCAACGACCTGCTGCGCGTCCAATGCGTGTTGATGACACCGGAGCTGCGCGTCGCCCTGATGATTCAGGTTTGCAAGTGCGCCCTGTCGGCACTGCACGTACGTCTCCAACGGTTCGCACGATTCCTTCTTCCGGAGAAACTGTCACGGTTCGCCCTCTTAGTTTTAATCAGGCACAAGAGATTGCAGATCACTTCAAAGATGGTGTTCCTGTGATTGTGAATCTTGAAGGTGCCGATAGAGAAATGTCTCGTCGCATTATCGACTTTGCAAGTGGCATGTGTTACGCACTCAGCGGAACGATGGAAAAAGTTGGCAGTGGCGTTTACTTGTTAAAGCCAGCTGTGAGTTTCGACTCATCTCGTTACTAAGGAATCATCATGGGTCTTATCTGTGCAATCGCGAACATCTATGTCTTGATTGTGGTTGCTCGCGCAATTTCAACGTTCTTTCCTATTTCATCGGGCAGCCCGTTTCTTCCGATAGTCGACTTTCTCTACAAAGCCACAGAGCCAGTGTTTACACCCATTCGTCGTGTGCTTCCCACCATGGGGCCGTTTGATTTCACACCATTGGTGGTTCTCATTGGCGTTCAGGTCATCGCTCGCTTCCTTGGGTGCTGAGCCCCTTACGCCTCTAGCCTTACTGCGTGACGTATCCAAAGGTTGAACCTCAGCCAAATTTTCCTCAGATGGAAGAAGGCGTGCTCGCACGTTGGGAACGCGATCAGACATTCGCAAAAAGTCTTGCGGCACGTCCCGTTGGCACGAACGGCGACAATGAATTCATCTTTTATGACGGTCCTCCCTTCGCAAACGGAATGCCTCACTATGGCCACTTGCTCACCGGCTTTGTAAAGGACGCTGTACCTCGTTACCAAACGATGCGTGGCCGTCACGTTGATCGCCGATTTGGCTGGGATTGCCATGGTCTTCCTGCTGAAGTAGAGGCTGAAAAAGAATTAGGCATCGCTGGCCATCCGGCAATTGCCGCATTCGGAATCGACAAATTCAACGATGCTTGTCGCACAAGCGTGTTGCGATACACCGATGAGTGGCAGCGGTACGTCACGCGCCAAGCCCGCTGGGTAGATTTTGAAAACGACTACAAGACACTTGACACGCCATATATGGAAAGTGTGATGTGGGCCTTCAAGACGCTTCATGAAAAGGGTCTGATCTATGAGGGCTTTCGTGTTCTCGCATATTGCTGGCGTTGCGAAACTCCGTTGTCGAATACAGAAACCCGAATGGATGATGTTTATAAAGATCGTCAAGATCCGGCACTGACCGTTTCTTTCACCCTTGACTCAGGGGAGAAGATTCTTGCCTGGACCACTACACCGTGGACATTGCCGTCCAACTTGGCGCTCGCTGTTGGCCCGGACATTGATTACACCGTTCTTCAACACCCAGATGGCAATACCTACATCCTGGCTGAAGCTCGTTTGGGTGCATATGAAAAGGAACTTGAGGGTGCAGAACATCTGCGCACTCTGAAGGGTCGAGATCTAGTTGGGCGTCGTTACACGCCGCTGTTCCCGTTCTTTGAGGGAACTGATAACGCGTTCCAGATTCTTGGTGCTGAGTTTGTGACAACTGAAGATGGAACGGGTGTTGTTCACATGGCACCTGGTTTCGGTGAAGACGACCAAATCGAATGCAATGCCGCTGGTATCCCGACGTTGTGTCCTATGGACGAACACGGGTGTTACACAGCAGAAATCACCCCATGGGTCGGGAAGCATGTGTTTGAAGCCAACCCTGACATCGTGCGCACGCTGAAAGACAGGGGTGTTGTTGTTCGCCACGATTCCTACAACCACTCGTACCCACATTGTTGGCGTTGCGCTGAGCCTCTGGTGTATCGCGCAATTTCATCCTGGTTTGTAGAGGTCACAAAGTTCCGTGATCGCATGGTTGAACTGAATGAACAAATCACATGGTCGCCCGAGCACATTAAAGACGGTTCGTTCGGCAAGTGGATTGCTAATGCACGTGACTGGGCCATCAGCCGTAATCGATTCTGGGGTTCACCCATTCCTGTCTGGAAGAGCGATGACCCGACCTATCCACGCCTTGATGTGTACGGAAGCCTTGCTGATTTGTCTCGCGATTTCGGGGTGGAAGTAACAGATCTACACCGCCCAAATATCGATCATTTGGTGCGACCAAACCCTGATGATCCAACAGGTAAGTCAATGATGCGTCGCGTTCCCGAAGTGCTTGACTGCTGGTTTGAAAGTGGCTCGATGCCGTTTGCTCAAGTTCACTACCCATTCGAAAATAGGGAGTGGTTCGACAATCACTACCCAGGTGACTTCATTGTTGAATACATCGGCCAAACACGCGGATGGTTTTACACGTTGCATGTTCTGGCCACGGCACTTTTTGATCGACCTTCTTTTACGTCATGTATAAGCCACGGAATCGTTCTTGGTGATGACGGCGCAAAAATGTCTAAGAGCTTGCGTAACTACCCAGACCCAATGGCCGTGTTTGATTCCCATGGTGCTGATGCGATGCGTTGGTATCTGTTGTCGTCACCAATCTTGCGAGGTGGAGATTTCTCGGTCACTGAACAAGGAATGCGTGAGACCGTCCGTCAAGTTCTGCTGCCGCTGTGGAACTCGTATTACTTCCTCGCGCTGTATGCGAATGCAGATGGTATTTCTGGCGTGGTGAGGACTGATTCGTCGAATGTTCTCGATCAATACGTGCTTGCCAAACTTGCAGACACAATTGAATCGGTCACTGCCTCCATGGATGTGTATGACCTGTTCGCGGCGTGTCAAACAATCAGAAACTTTCTTGATGTCTTGACCAATTGGTATATCCGTAGAAGTCGTGACAGGTTTTGGGCCGGCAATCAGGATGCAATAGACACCTTGCACACTGTTCTTGATTACATAGTTCGTATCGCTGCTCCGCTTCTGCCTCTAGTGACTGACGAAGTATTTTTAGGACTCCACGGAACGGAGGCGGGAAGCGTCCACCTCACCGATTGGCCCTCTTCAGCGGAACTTCCACGCAACCCGGCTTTAGTTACGGCAATGGACATGGTTCGCGATGTCTGTTCGTCGGCGTTGTCAGTGCGTAAAGCCCATGGGCGTCGTGTTCGGTTACCGCTTGCATCGCTCACTATTGCTGCAGCGAATGCGGCATCGCTCGACGGTTTCCTTGACATTGTGCGCGACGAAGTGAATGTGCGTGAAGTTCTGCTCACAGACGATGTGGATTCAATTGCATCTCACGAACTACAGGTTGTTCCGGCAATAGTTGGTCCACGACTTGGGCCACGTACACAAGCTGTCATTGTTGCCGTGAAAAAGGGCGAATGGACCCAAGATGGCGACGTCATCAATGTTGCTGGCGAGTCGCTTCAGCCAGGCGAGTATTCACTGAAGTTGGTGACGCAAGCAGGTTCTGCCAGCGCACCTTTGCCAGGTGGAGTTGGGGTTGTGCTACTCGACGTCAATGTGACTCCTGAATTGGAAGCAGAAGGCTCAGCGCGTGACATTGTGCGTGCTGTGCAACAGGCTCGTCGAGAAGCAGACCTTGATATCTCAGACCGAATCATCGTGACTTTGTCCGTTGATGATGAGTTGAAATCTCAGATCTTGCCTCATGTCAGCCTCATTGCAGGCGAAACCCTTGCCATTGAGGTGCTCTTTGATGCATCAGGGGAGCGTGCCGTTGCGGTGGAAGGTGCCCTTATCGGGGTATCGGTAGCTCTCACTAGTTGAGAAAATGTCGATTTAGGCCGTAGCCTCACGGGGCAACACGGGCGGATGCCCGATGCAAGGAGAGAGTGCTCATTATGGCAACGAAGAAAAAGACCGCCCCCGCGAAGAAGGTTGTCAAGAAGGCTCCTGCAAAGAAAGCACCAGCTAAGAAGGCTCCTGCAAAGAAGGCGGCACCTGCGAAGAAGGTTGTCAAGAAGGCTCCTGCAAAGAAGGCGGCACCTGCGAAGAAGGTTGTCAAGAAGGCTCCTGCAAAGAAAGCTGCTCCAGCCAAAAAGGTTGTGAAGAAGGCTGCACCCGCGAAAAAGGCCACTCCCGCAAAGAAAGTTGTTGCAAAGAAAACTGCACCAGCGAAAAAGGTTGTTGCGAAGAAAGTTGCTCCTGCGAAGAAAGTTGTTCCTGCAAAGAAGGCCACGCCTGCAAAGAAAGCTGCTCCTACAAAAGTTGTTGCTGCACCTGCTCCCGTCGTTGTTGCTCCCGCACCAGCTCCTGTAAAGAAGGTTGCAAAGAAGCCAGAGCCACCGAAGCGTCCAGTCATTGTTAAGGGACCATCAGAAGATGGCATCACGTCGTCAAAAGATTTCGATCTGAAGTTTCTCTTTGCGCAGCGTGAAGCACTCAATACTGAGCGCATCAAGTTGGTCGGCCAGGCGAATCGTCTAGAGAATGAGGCAAACGCCATGATCGCTGATGCTGAAATGGGTGACGTGAAGTTTGATGATGAAGGCGGCGAAGGCGACACCATGGTTGTTGAGCGCGAACAAGATCTTGTTCTGTCAGCAGCGGCCCGCCAGACGGTCGAAGAAATTGATGCAGCACTTGCTCGCATGAAAACTGGTGAGTACGGCTATTCGGTTGTTTCAGTCTTGCCAATTCCTAAGGAGCGTTTACGCGCAATTCCATGGGCGACAGAGCTTGTTACTGAACGTGCCGGCGGACTAGGACGCCGCTAGGCGTTCCTGCGCACTCGTGTTAACAATTCGCCGACAGGCGTTACTTATTGGGCTTGTAATTCTTCTCGACCAAGTGACGAAGTCATGGGCAGTGTCTGCATTGGCCGATGGTCACGTAATTCATGTCATTGGTTCGTTGCAGTTCTCGCTCGGATTCAACAGTGGTTTTGCGTTCTCTCAGGGACAAGGCATGGGTCCATTAGTGGGAATTTTCGCGATAATCGCTGTTCTGTTTTTATTGCGAGCTGTGCGTAAGGCAACAACTCAATTATCAGCAATGGCATTGTGTGCAATTGTTGCGGGCGCACTGGGAAACATCGCTGACCGAATCTTTCGCGGTGAGGGTTGGCTACATGGGCGAGTCGTAGATTTCATCGACGTTCAGTGGTGGCCCGTGTTCAATGTTGCAGATTCATCGATAACTGTGGGTGCATGTGCACTTATTGCTGCCATGCTGATGGAATCACGTAACGGAAAAGGTGTTGACAACGCACATGAAAGTTGAAGAAACACTGCCATCGGCTTTGAATAATGAACGCCTCGACCGAATCGTGTCTCTTATTGCTGATATCTCACGCACCGATGCATCCAAATTGATTGCAAGTGGCGGCGCCACAGTCGACGGAACGCCAGCACCATCAGGCAAAGTTCGTTTACATGAAGGACAAGTAGTTGTCGTTGATCTTGACATGGTGCCTGTAGCTGAACCTCCTGGTCCAGACGCGAGCATTGTGCTTGATGTTGTCTATGTCGACGAAGACATCATTGTTGTGAACAAGCCAGCAGGTCTTGTCGTGCATCCAGCGTCGGGTCATGGTCTCGGTACTTTGGTAAACGGTATTTTGGCGTTGTATCCCGAAGTTGCTGACGTAGGACAACCTGCTCGTCCCGGAATTGTGCACCGTCTTGATGCTGGCACAACAGGAATGATGGTAGTTGCACGCTCGCAACGTGCGTACGACTCGCTTGTTGCCGCATTGACCGAACATGCGGTTGGTCGTGAGTACATCGCGCTTGCGTGGGGGCACTTCGATTCACCAACAGCTGTTGTTGATGCAGCAATGGGACGTGACCCACGAGATCCGATGCGTATGGCAGTGGTGCACAACGGCAAATGGGCGCGCACGCACCTTGAAGTTGAGACCGAATTCAATCACCCCGCGTTGTTAACACTGGTGCGTTGTTCATTGGAAACTGGTCGAACACATCAGATTCGAGTTCATCTCGCTGCTGTTGATCATCCTGTTGTTGGTGATGCTATGTACGGCGGCGCAAAGTCAGCCTTGGTGGCTCCACGACCCATGTTGCATGCACGACGTTTGACACTGATTCATCCTGGTACCGGTGAAGAAATGTCTTTCGAAGCGACACTGCCAGCCGACATGGCCGCAATCATTGCGAAGTGCTCGTTCGAGATTCCTGAAAAGTAATTTCCACGACTCAGTGAGAGTGCGGAGTGTTCTTTGGCCAGGGGCCTGTTCCTGTTGCGGCCGATGCAATAGTGGCAAGCGTGTAATCGTTTAAATGATCAGCCATGTGGTGAGCCGCAACATCCCAAATAGCGAGCAATACACATTGCCCCTCATGGTCGCATGAACCGTCTTGATGGGGTTGGCCGAAATCACCAAGG
>Ga0164295_10002842_pt1 | contig 14091 bp, 14 predicted proteins | sample GEODES006metaG_FD_111798 | JGI IMG/M metagenome (GOLD analysis project Ga0164295, IMG submission 111798) | Oligotrophic lake water microbial communities from Sparkling Lake, Wisconsin, USA - GEODES006 metaG | ecosystem: Environmental > Aquatic > Freshwater > Lake | place: USA: Sparkling Lake...
CTTATCTCAAGAGAAGTTTGCTAATCTGATTGCAGCTGGCGAACTACTTGTTCTAAAAAAATAGTTTTATAAGCGGGCGAACTAGATGAATTTCTTAGTGCTTTAGGGCGAGCAACCTACGAACAAACTGTGCAATCACTGTGCAATGGACTAAAGCAGCACTGTAGCTACTGTATCCGCTTGAATTAGTAGAGATTTTTGGCCTGCCCAGCACGATTCGAACGTGCGACCTACGCCTTAGAAGCTTTAAAAATGAGCTAGAACAACTAGTTAAACAATAGCATAAGCCTGGCTAGATCTGGTGTCCAGTAGGCGCCGAGATCTGCGGAATTAGGTGGAACTGACTATGTGGTGTGTGGCATCCACAGATATAGAGTCGGTCGAACCGACAGTCCAAGCGTCCTTTTAAATGACGCTTGTAGCTTAGTTTCAGATTTGCGTTTGGGCGACCTGAATTATTGACTATCGGCTTTAACCGAAAACTCTACATATCTTCAGTATATTATTTTACTGGCATTTGATCCGATGCAAGCAAGCGGGAAATTGAATCAAATCTTTTTTGGTATTCAACTAAATCTATAACCTGCTCTTGATTTACCTTATACATCCTAATGCGAACTTGTGTTGTACCAATAGTACTTGAGGGATTAATTTCATACTTTAATTGATTTACTGCGCTCATCATCTCCTGTATCTGCGCCTTCGATTGCTCAACAGCATCATTCGATTGGGAAATGCTACTTGCCGCACCAATTAAGCTAAAAAAACCACCAATTAAGGGCAATGAAGAACCAACACTACTTGCATTTGAGGTTATTGCATCACCAACAACACCGGCAACGTCCCCAGCAGTGACAGAACCAACAGCTGGTCCACCAGTTGACTGCATTTTAGTAGGTACAAAACAAATTACCTCTGCTGACATTTTTCCCTTTAAGGAGTCAATTGGAACTGTGCTGCCTTGACCGCCAGAATCCTTGCAATCATCTCCAATTAATTTAATAGCTTTTGCTGAATCTACTTTAAATAACCTAGTTTGCATCTGCTTCAATTCGGCTGGAGTTGAGTTGGATTGAGCATTTGAATTTTTAAAGAGCGCTATTGATACCAAAAAAAATATACTAGTTATAAATTTCATACTTTTTATATTCATATTAATCCCCGAAATAATATTCACTGCAGTAACTAGTAGATTAGCCAATGATGAGATGATGCAACATTCAAGTAAATACTGCCTTAAACTACCTATACTCAATCAGACGCTAAACAATAAGCAATTAGAGTTTAAATACAAAGTAATATATTTTCTCAATCTTTAAATCGCATTCCACTCTGCGTTTAATTCTGTCTTATTTAAATACTTTTAGCGACCCTGGTTTGTCTTGAAATGTAGGCTGCGCTATGTTGGATGGCAACTTTAAATTAGGCGGTTTATCAATGAAGCCTTGATTAGCAAGCTTCACAACAACTTCGTCACCAAGTGATTTTGATGCTGCCGCCATAATTTTTGCACTACTTGGCGTGTAAGGACCAGATTTGCCATTATCAATACGATTATCGTTACCAGAAGCCATTACTGTAAAAGCAGATCTAGCCTGCAAAGTTTTAGTATCAATAAGACTATAGTCAACAGTCATATTCATATCGTATTGATTCATAAAACTATCAGAACCATCGATTTTTTCACGATTAGATCTAGTTTCCATTGCAGCAACAACGCCGTATAGGACATACTGAGCATCCCCAAACTCACCGCGCTTTATTCTACTAACTACATCAAAAAAACTGTCAGTTTGCCCTGGCTTAGCCACGTTAGGTTTCACCTGCACTAACTTAAAACCTGCCCCAATTAATTCCGATCTAACTTCGCCAGACATGCCTAATAATTCGGTATATTGAATTTTTAATTTATCGCCATAAGTCTTTACATAATTGCTTTCTTTACTACTTGCAGAGGCTGAACTACCCTTCGCAGCAAATGCCACATCATTTTTTGAGCTACTCGCAGAGCTTCCTTGAAAAGACCCTGAGCTACTTGCCGCCAAGGATCCTCCTCCTGCCGCCAAACTATCTTGTCGCCTTGCATCAATAGCTACTGCTGAGCTTTTGGTACTTCTATCATATCCAGCGGCCTCATATGAGCTAGCCGAACTTGCGCTTGATTTAGAGTTTGCAGCCTCGTAATAGAAAAATTCCTTTACTTCCTTTTTATAGGAAAGGTCGGGAACGGCAATAAGAGTCTCAGCGTATGCGCAATGAATTCCTATGGATAAAGCAATAAGTACGATAGTTTTTAGCTGACTCACAAAAATTTTCCAATCAAATTATTTGCCATATACTCTGCCGATCTCTTGGTAGCTGGTCGAGGTTGAACTACCTTTTGTCTGAAATACAGCATCATTCCTAGAACTGTTAGATTTAGCACCCTGAAAAGAGTCTGAACTACTTGCGGCGTTCGAACCACCCCCATATACAAAACTACTCTGCCCTCTAGAATCAATAGCAGTGGATGAGCTGTTAGAACTTCTATCATAGCCACCAGTTTCAAAAGAGCTTACTGAACTCGAGCTAGATTTTGAATTCACGATAACCGTTTGACCTACAGCATTAGCGCCCGACACACTCAGCAAACAAACTGAGGTGTAGGTGGCCAAGTCTATGATTTTCATCTTCCTGAAACTTTACGGATTTCAGTGTCTTCACCCCAAACCATGACATTTCTCTGGATATCGATTAAGCTCAAATTGAAGTTGTAGCTAATTGATTTGACACTACCGCGCTGGGTCATTGAGGTTAATGAACCTTCCACCCTATACTTAGCTCCTTGCATCTTACCCATCTGAGCTGTAGTTTTTGAATCATATAATCCTGTCTGATTTTGCATTCTTAATGCATCAACGGCAGCTTGATTTTGATCTTTACTTCCTGCAAATTCAACCTTACCGCTATTTACCAAGACATTCTTAATTTTATTAGTGATTGTTGCCGTATTAATATATTCGGCAGTTAAGTTCTTTACATCTGTAACCTGAATACGAACAATCTCTTTACTTTGTCCGATTGCAGGTGACTGAAGCATTTTTCTAGACATAGTTTCTGCAACCATTCCAATATCAGACATACTAAATTCATTTGTTGTCTGATCCACTGAGTTAGGGTCAACATAACTGACATTTCCACCATATCTAGGACCTGATGCACAAGCCCCTAATGCCAATGTTATTAAAATCAACTGTGCTTTGTAAATTGTCTTTGCCATAATTTTAGTATTAATTTTTAATTGGAGCCATTCAGCTCAATAATGAAATCGGTTGCCATGGGGGTTGGAGCAATCCCAACTAAATCTGTAGTTTGCCCCGCAAAAAGATTCATTGGCTTCCAACGCTCTTCATTTGCTACACTCATTTTTGAATCATCAAGCCACTTAAAACGGTAGTTAATAGGTCTCTCAAATGAGCTATCATTTTGAAATGTAGCCTGAACTGTTAATAGGCCATTCCTTACAACAGCCCTCAAATCAACAAACTTTATAGAGCCTGTCGATCCGGTTCTTCTTACCTTGCTCTCCTTCCCTTCTTGGGCATTGGAAACTCCACTCCAAATAAGAGAGCCCAAAGCTCCTAATTGAAACATTTGTTTAATAAAATTTCGCTTATTCATGTTCGGACTCATTTAACAGCAGAGGACTGGGTAAATGCACCATATTCCTCTGGGGTTAGTTGCTTAGGATAATTAGCAGCCACAATACCATCATTAAATACCCTCAACTTAATAACTTCATATGGTGAATTTAATGTGACTTTAACTTGCTTCTGCCCTGCCGGAGTTGATATATTAATCATGCTTTCACCTTGAGGCAGTATTGCTCTAGCCATATAAATTCCAGATGGCAGAGATTTCCACATTCTTGTGTCAACATCTCCAGCTGCAAGGGCATTAATTGCTGCAGAAGCTCCTATTTTCATCAATGCATTTAGGCCTTCATTTTTGCCTTTATTTCTATCAATAGCTTGCTGGGCAATCTCCTGAGCAACAATTTGAATAATCGAGGATGTAACTGCCCTTGCTATATAACTAGGCATTTGATCCTTAAGCTCCCTTCTAGACATGGCTTCAACGTTGGCCACATTAGTAAGCGGCATGGACTTTCCACTAATATCAACTTTCTGAGGATTAAAAATAATGGCATTATTCCTCACTGCAGGCACAACCCAAGTCACAGCTTTGGGGCCACTTTTTGTGGCAAAAGGAATAGTTGCTTTAAAAGAATAAATATCAGACAAGAAGCCAGTGTCAACAATTATTAAGGTATCTGATTGCTTTGCACCTGGCTTCACTTTTTTAGATAAGTTGACCAATGCTTGCTTGAAAAAAGGATTTGGATTGATTTTAATGGCGTTTTGATAGTCGGTATCAGCCTCGCCGGCTACAACTGAACCCATTGCCTCCCTAACAAATCCTGCCAAGTAATAAGTTCCAGCATTGAAATATGAGTTCTTCAATTCAAGAACATCTTTTGTATTGAAGGTGTCAATTGGGTAGCCTGGGATTTGATCTACACGATCAATACCACCCGTGACTCCAGTAGTTTTACGCTGATCTTTTGCCTTTTCATTTGCAACATCTAATTCGGCTCGTCTTGCCTTGGTTAAAAATTCGTCTAATTCAGTTGTAAACTTCGCCTCTGGGTAAGCCAAGTCAAGCCGCTTGGCTAAAGCATGATTAGTCATCAGCTCAAATCCAACAAGACTTTTTTCATAGTCACGTGGAACGTAAAACTGACTGAAATTCATAGAATCAGAAACGCTTGCCATCATTTGCTTCATGCTCATATTCAAACTGAGTGCCGTTTGATCTTCCCAATCCTTAATCGTATTCTTTGCAACTAGGAAATTTTGCGTACTCTCGTTCAGCTTAGACTGCCCAAGATTGCTAAGAAAAATTCCTTTTTCAAGATAGTAAATAGTATCTTTTTTAGCTTTCTCCTTGGCAGCGATATAACTTTCTCTATTAAACGTAGCATCCAAAGACTGGAGAGCGCCCTGAATATTGCCTGACCGATACTGATTATTAATGTCTCCAGCCTCTTTTTCAGTACTTTTATTAACAGTCGCACACCCCGTCAATAAGACCGATAGTGCCAATAAAACTGGGGTAAGTATTCTTAACTTATACATATGGATCCACTTTCACTATTTAAGGTAGAGGCACTACTTGGGCATCACAACAACTGCATCACCTGCTCTCACTACAGTACCATTTGGTCCAGTAGTTACTGAAGCGCCATCGACAGAAACTTTTCTAGTCTGCTGGAGCTCTATAGACGATTGGGAGTCAACTTTATTAGAATTAGTGCTGTCTGTTTTACTCTCTGTAGTGGTGCTAGTGGCTTTAATAGACTCAATTGCAGACCCAGGCTCACCAGCAGCAAGATATGCTCTTGTCATAGCCTTATTGACTAAACCGCCTGAATCCTTATTATTTTTAAGAAAGTTTTTACCCTGCTCAATTGCTTCTTGCGGCTTCTGTTGATCTGTTAATTCATTTATTCTTGCCGCCATTTCAAGAGCACTGGGAGGAGCAAGGGTGTCAGCAATTTTTTGACGAATTTGGTCGCATCCAGTCAACCCAATGGATGTAAATATAAAAAGCCCTAAAAAAAATAAACGCATAATTAACTTATGATGATAGCGATAGAAAAGTAAATTTCCCAACCATTTAACCACATGATTATGAAAAATAAAACTTTCATACCTCGTTGTTACTAGGATTTAGCTTAAAATGAACAAAATTGCTGTCTTTTCTATTAGGGTTATTACTGTAGGGATCCTTTTTTATACGTTGTTCATATCCCTTCCTATAAATACAGGACTCCAGCCTCGTGATGAGATTTTTTTAAATCTTGACAAAATCACTCAATATGAAATTAATTTAACTGCAAAGGAATATTGCGCCGATACATTAAAAGAAAATTTTGGGAAAATACATTGCGGAACTACTGATAGTCAGTTTCTAAATGCGGAGGCTAAAGAAAGAGATAAATTAGCGTTAATAGAATTAAACAATGCGCTGATTGCGTACAAGAGTCTAGAAAAAAAAATTCGAGCGTCTAAAGATATCAACTCTCAATTAGTTGAAGTTTTATCTGCAACTGAGAAAAAAGTTTTTCAAATTGAAAAGCTTCTAGTAGATCCTAATGAAAATTTGCAGAGTCTTCAATACCACCAAATATTCAAAGGCCTTTTGATTGCCCAGGGGATAAGTTATAACCCATATACAAATAGATTTAAGGCGCTTCCTCAAAATTTAGCTCAATACGTTACAAACCAAGCTGGAGTCAAACGACAGCTCAAGTCATTAGAGATTATTAGTAATAACCTACATTACTTCCTTGGGGCTTTAGTAGTAGCTTCACTTTTATTACTCAAAGGACGCATAACAAATATAGGTTACCTGCTGGTTTCTTTTTATTTTTTATGCATATTCAGTGGCCTAACAATTACTAGAGATGCCTCCCTGCATTTTGGAATTGAATCGAGTCAATTTGACTTGAGTCCATTTAGACAAATACTCGAAAGACAGCTTGGTATATCAGCTGCAGCAATAGGATTATTCGTTATTTGCCTTTTTGGAAAAACTCCAATTAGTAGACTTCTAAATATTAGTTTTGAGAAAATATCATTCATTAAAACAACGGCCATATTAATGACCGCAACTACATTTGGATACTTATTTTTTGGCTCGGCAATTGGCTCCGAAACCTTCAAATTATCAAGCTGCCTCATTACTGCAACGCTACTCTATAGGTATGGTCGAACTTTAGAGTTAGCTCAAGAACGATTTGGTATCAAAAAATTATTTGGGCAACCATTGAACTATCTTTCGAAGCTGGGAATAAAATCAAATGTTCCCAGGAAAAGGATTAATTTGAGGGACTATTTTTCGTTTTATATATCAGGAAAAATAATGTTTCAAATTTTCTTGCTGGGATTATTAATTATCATTGTTTCCAGCATTTTTAGTGATTTAGGTGGATCGCTAATCGCTGCGGCTATTTTTACATTTAGCCTATTCATCTTGCTTGGTAAAAATTTTGCAATCCCATTGATCGTAATGTTTACAGCATTGTGTGCGCTGATTTACAACATTTCAGAAAAAATTCAATCTAGAGTTCAATTAATGATCGAACCAATGAGGGCCAATATAAGCGACTTTGCAAGACTAATTCAATTCGACCAAGGAGCGCAGCCTACAGGCTATGCATTTGGACACATGAAATGGTGCTCAACAGATGGTGTCTGTCTACCGTTACAATCACTCAGTGACTATATGCCTACTTTACTAAGCGGTTGGATCGGAAAAGTTTATAGCTTGCTATTTATCATTACCTATACCCTCATATTACTTTTACTTACTTACCAATGCTTTATTTCAGCTTGGCAAAATAATGAAAGTAAAAGATATCTAAGATTGGTCAGCGCCATGCTTTGCATGGCTGCGTTATTTCAATTGATAGTTACACTACTAGGAAATTTAAGGGTAATTCCATTAACTGGCTTAGGAACCCCGCTTATCAGCATTGGCCTATCGTCTTCAATTACTGCTTCAATAGGCATTGGCCTTGCAATAGGTTTGTGTTTCGGGAAAAAATGATGCAGATAACTACCAGTAGCCGCATTAGGAACAGATTTATCTCGGGATTTATAGCAATATTTTTATTTTTGAGCATTGGAATCCTCTTCCAATCATATAAAAATCAATACATTATTGATGAAGGTGGAATTTTTATTCCCCTTAACTTCATCAACCAATCGAAAATTATTTACTCTGGAATTATTGATGGAGAAAATATCGGAAGTATTCCCTTTCCTTGTGGTGAACTCCAAAAATCTGCATTGAGGGAAAAAATTTCTTCGATTGAAAATATAAATTTAAATGACTCTGAGCTAAAGCTGAATAAATTGTGGGCTACATACCTATCCCAAAATAGTCAAAATTCATGCAAAAGTTTCCCCGAAATTCTAAATGCAGCATACAAGCTCAAAAAAGTCATTGAGCAGAATCCAAATACTCCGACTGATATTCTTGCAAGACAACTATATTCACAAAATCTGAATTGGAACACCGAAGCGTTTTGTCTATATGCAAAAGATTCTGATGGCATCTTTTTACTGAGTGGTCACCCCACCAATTGTGATAATAATAAATTTCCAAGCTCAAAGAATGCTTCTTCGCGTGATGCATTACGTAGCAACTTAATTCCAATACTATCTTTAGCTAAAAATCGAGCTAAAACAAACGAAGGGCAAAATAATATTTCAAAAAATTTAACATTGACCATTGATCCTTCGCTACAAGAACTATTTAGTAATCTATCAAATTGCACAAAAATGTCCAATGATTGTCCTAATGAGTTCTCAAAGGAATTTAAGGATATTGCATATGCGACCTTCACAATTATGGACGCTAAAAAGGGGGAGGTTTTAGCAATAGGATGCTATGGAAAAAAATGTCAATCTGAAGCAAATGCTGAAATTGGTTTTTTAGCTGGGGCAAATATTGAAACTCCTCCAGCATCGACTGAAAAATTAATCTTTAGTTATGCATTGGGGAAAACAAAATCTGTTCCTGCTGAGCAGCTCGCATTACAAATAAAGACATCTGGTCAGCTAGATGATTTAGTTACAAAAAGGAATGAATGGTGGGAAAAACAAGCAATTTGCGACACTAAGTCAAAAAAGGTGGCCGAATGCTCGATTCCAATCACGGCCTTAGATTTTGCAAAAAATATTGGCTTGAATCAAAATTGTAGTAAAGAGCCAAATAAATTATGTGGAAATAGCGGTATTCTCTCGCCCCTCGGATTGAATGCATTCAGTCCCACTAGCGCTAGAGTTCTTGTTACCGTTGACAGCAAAGGAATTTATATAAATGAGGGACTCCTAAAGGGTCCATTTATGGGTTGGAACGATTATGACTCCATTAGGCAAGGCAAAGGGAAAGTTACAAGCTATAAAGCACTAGAAAGCACAAGCTTACTTATACAGTCTGTTATTGGAGCGGGTAATAATAGAATTACATCCTTGGGGCTTGCAATGCTAACAAGCGGCATATATCAAAGCTCTTACTCCGGGAAAGTCATCCAAGCAAAGATGTTTATCTCTGAAAATAACCTAAAATCTACAATCGAGACTTCACAGTCTGCGGCCCAATCAGTGCTAAATGGTATGCAAAAAGTTGTTACTCCAGCAGAGAAGGGTTGGACTGGAGATGGCACAGCAAATTCTGCATTTCAATTTGTATTTAATCGTTCATGTGATGCGAACTGTCCTATCTTCGCAAAGACCGGCACCGTTAGCTACCAAGATAAAGTATTTGGGGGTACAACTTTATTTACTGGGCTTGTTAAGGTAGGTGAAATGTCTAGCATTATGAATTCGAGACCCAAGGATACTGGGGATAAAACCTATTCAATAGGGGTAATTGTTCATCCTAATAAAAGAGTGAAAATCCACCAAGCCAGCAGAATGGGCATGCTGTTGATCAAGGAAATCTCAAATCAACATGAATAATTTATTTGAGTACGATCTCTTTCCAGACCCTGTTCTGGATGCAGCAGAGAATATATTTTTAGTCAGCATATATATTCGAGAAGAAATAAATATAAACTCATCATTTACGTTACAAATACCTAAGTTTATCTTTGAAAGTCTAAATAAATCAGATTTTAATATTTATTTCAGCGATTTATTGCTTGCAGCAAATTTTCTTGACAAAAATATGAAAATTGAAATTAAAGACGCTAGTTACTTTCGACTCACACTACACTAATAATATGAAAAAATATTTCAAAAAACTATTCAATAAAGACGAAACCTATTTTGAAAATACGAATGAATTGACTGATTCATTCGCAGATAGTTTAGCTCTTGATCTCAAAAGATCGGCAATTGATGCTGTTTTAGGCCAACTAAAAAAATCGGAAGGAAAATATCTAAGCACAATACTTAAGCAATCCTACTTTCCAATTGAATCTCTGATTTTCCACCCGCTTGATAATGCTACAGCTCTTGAAACAGAGGAGTTTTTTAGAATACATAGCGAAATTGATCAAGATTTCGAAATAAAATTCTTTAAAAATATTTTACTAAAGGAATATAGAACAGATTTAGGTGCATGCGCTATGGTCCCTAACGACCTCATCCCCTCAGTGCAACCTAACGCACATAGCATGGATAATCCAACAGGGGATGAGTCCTATCAAATTACCTTGAGAGGGAGCAAAAAAAGATTTTCAGCAGAAGTTAAATTAGGAATTCTTAAGCAAAAAAATCAAGCTGCAGAGGATACCCCCAAGGAAAGAAATCTAGAGCCCAGCACTTTCCAACACATTGATAGCGCGCCTAAATATAAGGAATTGCAATCAAGACGTATGGATCAATCCACCGTTACCGTCAATATAACCGATGCAAATGGAGAGCATCACCACACTATTCAAACTCCATTTTTAATGGGTAGGGAGTCTGCTAAGGATACTGAGATAGGCATGGAAAAGATTAATATCAATGGAATGTATGTATCGAGACATCAAATGATTGTTTTTATGCTTAATGATGTTGTTTACGGATTCATACCAAAAGATGCATCATTAGTAGGCGTAGCAGGTAGACGCGGAACTTTGCAAAAGTTACATCTTGTAGAAATCGATCATTCAGGTCTAACCATTACATTTGGGCAACCCGTTGAGACAATTAACCCCACTGTAGATCTATCAAAGCCCAATCTATACCCAACTATCCACATAAGGCGTGGTAATACGACGCCAACAAGACATGAGTCAACACCGATCCCCAGGATTACAAAATGATAATTAGCTCATTCGGATACCAAGTGAATATTGGGGATCAGAAGAGTTCAAAATTTGACATTATTAATTCAGACATTGACCGCGGAATATATGTGCTTTGTGACGGAGCAAATAGCACTCCATGGGGAGGTGATGCAGCTAGGATTTGTGCTTCTTCAATCGTTAACTCTCTAGGTGCAGACAGTTCTATTGAGAGCATTACCACCTCTAAAGCTTATGCAAATGCAGACGCTCTAGTAAAAAAACATTTTAGTAATGCAGCATGTACAAGTATTAGCGTAAAAATAGAATCTACAGGTATTGAATTGGCTAGCTGCGGTGATAGCCTTATTGAAGTCTTTAAATTTATTCCAATTCTAGGCTGGAAAAAATTCTATCAAACTCAACTAGATTTACTTGAAGATCATAAATCGCCAAGCCAATTAATTGGTAGCGAAACCTATGATAAGCCAAGCTTATATAGCTTACCGCCAAAGGGAACTTTTGCCATACTCTTAATGTCTGATGGACTATATCAATTTACCAGCAGTAAAGTAAGGAAGAAAAATATATCTAAGATCGGAGGCTTAGTACCAAGCAATGAAGATTTAACCTTTCTTTCATCGAAATTAGCAAGTGAAGCGATTCAAAGTCAATCTCCTGATGATATTTCGATTGGGATAATTTGGGTTAAATTTAAGTAGATATGTCGCAAACATTTACCAAGCAATTTAATTCAATGGGACAGTTCGTATCGCTCCCAAATAATAGCTATTGGCTCTCTAGAGAAGAAGCTATTCTTTCATATTTACACCAAAGAAATGCTCCAGTCCCGAAGGTTCAACTTAAAAATTTGCTCGACAATGAATTGGTGCTTGAAAATGTTGGGCATTCCCTTGCTGAACTTTTCAAAAAAAATAATTCTTCATCTTATGATGAAGCCACTGTTATAGCGATAGTGCTAAATACAATCATCTCATTAGAGGCAATCTTTAACCTAGGGGTATTGCATTTAGACATAGCGCTTAGGAATATTGCCACACCAGATTTAAGATCTGAAAATATTTTTATACTTGACTTTTCGCACGCGCTATCTCAGCACAATCAACTACAGAAACCATTACCCCTCATACCTACTGAGGGACTTCATCATCCCTTGTTAATTAATTCGTTATCAAGTGATTGGGAGAATTACTTTTCTTATTTTGCAATTAGAAATCAAAAAATTGACAGTACACTAGTAATCTCTAATGAAGAATTCACAGAATATTGGCCTCAGTCCTTAAGCGTCCAAGATTTATCAACCAATAAAGCGGTACTCTGCCATGGAATAGCGAATTTATTAAACGAGCTTTCAATTGCTCTTTCGTGTAGTAATGCTCTAAATGAATATTTTTTAGAAACTTCACAAAAATTAAGATTTTTGAATGAAGATGATGCGAATTTAGCATTATCGGAAGCAGTCAATAGCCTGAAAATTAAAAAAAAATCTCTTGCAATTATGAATGCAGAAGGGACTCCAATACCAAGTATCTCATTCAATGTGAAAGATAAGCGCAATGAAAAAAGCTTGAGCAATACAAATGCAATACCCTCAACTAGACAAATAAATACTACTAATAAAAAATTACTTCATGATATTAAATGGAAAGTTTTTAATAAAAGTTATCGCTCGTTATCAAAACTCACGCTAGAGATACCAATCTGGGCACTGATCATCTTGAATGGATGGTGGATAAACCTAATTATTGAAGTTGCAAAAATTCACTTATCTGATAACTTAGTTATTACCCTAGCTATAAGCTTATTAATATTTTCAATATTTTTCTGCGCTAGTTTCTTTGTCAATCCACCAAAAAATATCTTTTTAAGGATGTCAGCTCTTCTCATTGCCTGCCTGTCTGAATTGCTAACAGTACTCGGCTGCATAACTTTTCTTAGCTCTCATTTATGGCTATGGATTCCGAGCGCCGCAATCTTATCTGCAGCTTCAATTTTTTTAATATCTAAAACAATAAAAAATATAAGAAAGCTATCAGGCTAATTTGCTGGTGAACTTGGTTGGGATGTTTCTCCCTTGCCTATTTGCTCTAATCTCGCCTTCTCAGCTGGCGAAATAATATCAAAGTAAACAAAAACTTCTTTTACATCACTTGTATCTGCGGCAATAAATTTAGCTTTTTGAGCCTCGTTTGCTGTCAAAATACCCATTAGATATACTCGACCAGATTCAGCAACTATACTCATTGAGTTTGATGGCAAATCTTTCTCAAAAATCATTCTTGTCTTGATTCTTGAGACCATCCATGAGTCTAAAGCTCTGGATGTGTAAGAGCTATTTGGGCTAATTAGAACTTCGTTGTAGACGGCTCTCCCATTTTTTAGAGAACTAGCATATTGCGTTATTTGAGATTTTATTTCATTATTCTTAGCCTCACCTGTAATCAATATTTTCTGATTAAAAGATTTAACATTTATATGTGCATCATTATTATATTTTTGTAGAATCGCATTATTTGCTTGTAATTCAATGCCTAAGTCAATAGCCTGAACAGCAGGAGTTCTCCTGTCTATTAAAATAGCTGCAGAACCGGCAACAGCTCCAACAGCGACAACTGCGCAAGCGCTTAATTGGCTCCCAATACTTAATACCAGTAGTATTTGCAATATTTTTTTAATTGTCAGCTTCATTGTGTACTTTTCATATAGTTAAATCACATCATACCTGTTGACCTAAACTCAGGAAATTTTTTTATTAATTTGGATAAAATGTATCTTTAAATATTAATAAAACGGTAACTAACTAATATTATTTAAATCCCTGATCCTACAAACATTTACTTTTCTTGCTAAATCTAACCTGCCGGCCGTTACTAAAGGAAGATCTCAAATACTATGGATAAAGTAAAAACGTTTCAGACTGGCAATTATTATTAGCCAGACCGTCACATAACCGTAAACACCATAGTCGGGTCAAACCGACACCAAATGGTCAGGGTCAAAATTTCGTCTGAGCTACTGATAGTCAGTCAGGATTCACCACGCTGGACCAAGGTCTCCCCTACGCTGCTCAAGCTTAGGCATGATCAACTCACAATCCTGCCAATAGACCGGCTTGGGACAACATCAAATAGTGAGAATTTGGCCTGCCCAGCACGATTCGAACGTGCGACCTACGCCTTAGAAGAATTCGTGGCTGTTCAAAAGTCTATATATTTCAATGACTTATAGCGATAAAATAGCAC
>Ga0164295_10002844_pt1 | contig 14079 bp, 13 predicted proteins | sample GEODES006metaG_FD_111798 | JGI IMG/M metagenome (GOLD analysis project Ga0164295, IMG submission 111798) | Oligotrophic lake water microbial communities from Sparkling Lake, Wisconsin, USA - GEODES006 metaG | ecosystem: Environmental > Aquatic > Freshwater > Lake | place: USA: Sparkling Lake...
CCGTGGAGAACATCGCCCTTTCTAAGGGCTACAACGTTAATCGACTTGGCATGATCCGCTGGCAATACGAGACCCACCTGGCCCAGCAGTCGCTTATCGAACTTGGCTATGACATCGATGTCCGCGCTCCAGTCTCGAGTCTGACCATTAGCGAGAGGACAGCTGTAGCTATAGCAAGAGCCGTAGCAGAAACCAGCAGTAAGCCGCGGGTCCTGATTCTCGATGAGCCGACTGCGAACTTGTCGGCGGTAGAGGCGCAGAAGCTATTTACTCTCATCCGCTCAATCGCAAAATCCGGAATGGCGGTGATCTTTGTATCCCATCATTTCGATGAGGTCTTCGGGCTGGCCGACAGCGTGTCAGTGCTCCGTGATGGGAATCTTGTTGCAACTGTGGCTTTGGCAGATCTGGATGAGAAGAGACTTATCTCCCTCGTAGTGGGCCGTGACCTCGATGAGCGTGCACTCTCTAACGGGCCAGAGGTCGAACGCGATCTCGTTCTTGACGTGACTGACCTGCAAGGACCGCGAGTCCGTAGCGTGACCCTCAAGGTGCATGCAGGAGAGATAGTAGGAATTGCCGGAATCACGGGTTCTGGTCGTGAAGCGATCGCGGGACTGCTCTTCGGGTCTGGAGACAGGAGCGGCACTGTTGCCGTGGGTGGGGCTACTCTTCCACCAGGTCGACCGGATCTGTCGATGTTATGTGGTGTCGGATTGGTCCCGGCAGAACGGCAAACGAATGCGGGCTTTGCGGCTTTTACTCTGACAGAGAACATCACAGTCACAAATCCACAACGCAATGTACGGCGCGGAATTCTCAGGAAGAAGCAGGAAGCCGCTGATGTAAAAGTTTGGCTCGACAAACTCGATGTGCGGCCTCCAGCTCCAACGGTTCCACTCCAGAATCTCTCAGGCGGCAACCAGCAGAAGGTGATTCTTGCGCGATGGTTGCGAGAGGATCCAAAAGTCCTTCTCTTGGACGAGCCCACTCAAGGAGTCGATGTGGGCGCGAAGTCAGACATCCATGCACTGATTGATCATGTTGCTGAGCAGGGTAAAGCAGTTCTTGTCTGTTCAAGCGACCATGAGGAACTCGTGCGGTTGTGTCATCGGGTTCTAATCCTGCGTGATGGAGTCATTAGCGCTGTTCTCCAAGCGCCGCATTTCAATAGTGACGAGATTACTGCGCTGACTATCGGCACTGGCTCAAGTAACGGCATGCCGAGAACTTCGAGCATGTGATGGCGCCCCAATGGAGGAGTTGTAAATGACGACACAGAATTCCGTCTCAAGTCCGGCGGACGCGAACAAAACGCGCCGGCGCCTCAACTTTGGTTTCGACCGATTCTCCGGCTTGTACGTGTGGGCCCTATTGGTGATCGTCTTTGCGCTGTGGATTCCCAATCTGTTCCTGTCTGTCAACACGGCCCGAAGCACACTTGCCCAAGAAGCCATAACGGCCATCATCGCCCTGGGGCTGCTCATTCCTATTGCGGCAGGTGTCTTTGATCTGTCCGTGGCAGGTTCGGTAAGCGTCGGCGCTGCAGTGGCATTGTGGTTTCAGACCAATGGCTTCCCATGGCCTTTGGGTGTTATTGGCGCGCTTGTGGTGGGCGTGCTGATCGGTGCTCTCAATGGTGTCGTCATCGTCAACCTGAAAGTTGACTCATTCATAGCCACACTTGGAATGAGCAGCATTTTGGTTGCTATGAGCTATTGGGCGACCGGTGGGAAGCAGGTGATCGCTGGCATACAACAGGGATTCATCGCATTTGGGCAGTTCAAGGTGCTGACATTCCCGCTGTCCTTCTTTTACATGCTCATCTTGGCAGCGATCTTGTATTTCATTCTTGAGTACCGCCCAGCCGGGAGGAGACTCTATGCAGTGGGGGGCAACCCGATCGCCACGCGGCTCGCCGGTGTCCGCACCGGTCGGGTTATCCGCGGATCCCTGATCTCCTCGGCAGTGATTGCCAGTTTTGCCGGAACCCTGTTGGCCGCTCAATTGGGCAACGCCACCCCCGATATGGGCGCTCCGTACCTGCTACCGGCTTTCTCCGCCGTCTTCTTAGGGGCGACTCAGATCAGGCCAGGGCGCGTGAATGTGCTGGGGACTCTGGTGGCAATCCTGCTGCTGGCCACGGGGGTTAAGGGGCTGCAACTCCTGGGAGCCCCGACGTACATCCCGTATTTGTTCAACGGAGTTGCCCTCATCGTCGCGGTGGCCTTGGCTGTCCGACCGACGCGAAAGACCAAAGGCTGAATCTCGTGACCTGTTCGTGACCATAAAGACCCCCGAACCAATCTATTGATGCTAATAATTAGCCTACTAGCGCATAAGCGCAGGCTGCCCGAGTGAGTACACGCCGGACAGGTCGAACGACTCGAAGGAAGTGAAAATGAAACGAGTAGTTGGTCTCGTAGCGGTCATGTCGGCCGCTGCCCTAGGTGTCGTAGCGTGTGGCGGCGGCGGAAGCTCATCGTCAACCACCAGCGCGGCACCCACCACGAGTGCGGCGCCCACTACCAGCGCGGCACCCACCACGAGTGCGGCACCAAATCCAATTGATGAGGCCAAGGCCTATCTGGAATCTCGGCTCGCGAACCCGACGAGTATCGGGATCACGCAGCCTCTGAGCAAGAAGCCGGAAGCCGGAAAGCTAATCGTCCGTCTGCTCACGCCAGTACCGATCCAGGATGACATCAGCTTCGGAACCGAAATGGGCGCGAAGGCTCTTGGTTGGGACTACAAGGCGATTCCCATCTCCGGGGACGCTGATGGCATCCAGAAGGCTTTCCAAGCGGCACTCGAAATGAAGCCTGCAGGAATCGCATATGGCGGTTACCCGGCTGTGATTCTCACTGAGCAGCTTCAGGCCGCGGTCGATGCAGGTGTGAAGATCGTCCCGGACTCGGCAGTTGATGCACCCGGAAGCGCCCCTGGTATCGAGGTCATGCTGGACGGCATTCCCGAGCAGCTCGCATGGGGCAAGGATCTGGCAGCGTTTGTGGCCGCGGATAGCGGTGGTGGCGCGCACGTTGCCGTCTTCACCGTTTCGGCGTTCCCGATCCTCGAGCCAGTCGTTACTGGTCTCACGGACAACCTGGCCACGTGGTGCCCGGATTGCAAGACCACTGTGGTCGATCAAACTCTCGCTGATATTGGCACGAAGACACCACAGAGCGTCGTCAGCACGTTGCAAAAGGATCCATCCATCAACTACATCCTCTTCACCTTCGGTGATCTCGCCACAGGCGTGACAGCAGCGCTCGATACGGCTGGTCTCTCGGCACAGGCGAAGGTAATCGGTAGTGCAGTATCCAACGCGGGGCTTCAGAACCTGCGCGATGGCAAGGATTCGGCATGGGTCGGTCTACCACCGCAGCTCCTAGGCTGGCGCTCGATTGATGTCTTCGCTCGTATGTTCAACGGAGACAGCCTTGATGAGGAGAAGACAGCTCTTCTTCCCAGCCAGGTCATCACTCAAGCCAATGTCAACGGAATCGTGTTGGATGACAAGGGCTTCTACAATGCAGTAGCTGGCTTCGAGGCGCAGTTCAAGGCGCTCTGGCTTGTCAATTAGTAGTCGCAGTATGTGAGTCGGTGCTCGGCTGGTCAGTGTTTACTGGTCGGCCGAGCACCGAACCTCTTTTTGGGAATCGGAGGCGGTGTTTAGCGTGGATGATTCGCGGGAACTCGCCGACCGGTTGGACATCGTCGATGTGGCCATCAGATATGCGACTGCGTTGGACACGAAGAACTGGCTGCTCCTGAGCGAGGTCTTTACTCCGGATGGAGCGCTTGCTGCAGGGCCGATCGGAGAGGTGCAAGGTCCAACGGCTATCGCAACTGCGGTGGCAAGGGTCCTGGAAGGGCTCACTACCCAGCACTTAAACGGCAATCACGTCGTGTCGATCTTGGGTGATTCGGCGACGCACAAGAGTTACCTCGTGGCGAGGCACGTTCGCCCCGAAATGTCCGGCATCAATTGGTATGTCGTGGCTGGGACCTACTCGGATCGACTCGTTCGCACAGAGCAAGGTTGGCGGATCGCTCACCGGCGACTAGATGTGACGTGGACTGACGGCAACCTAGATGCCCACTTAGGAGCCGCACCGCCCGGCTGAGTATGCTCAAATCCCGGTTCTCGCAGAGACGATCTCACGGATGTGGAGTTCAAGTCATGTACTCACCGCAGCGCTCTCGGCCGCAAAAGACGGCTGAGATAGTGGCGCGGCGTATCGTAGAGGACATCCGCAAGGGTGGTTTTGCGGTTGGTGATCGGCTCCCACATGAGCGTCTGATGCTGGAGAATTATCAGATTGGTCGCGGGACCCTTCGTGAGGCACTTCGATTCCTAGAGTTTCAAGGTGTTATCTCGCTCAAGCCTGGGCCAGGCGGGGGACCCATGGTCGAGCGTCCCGTCGCTGACAACCTAGCGACGAGCCTGTTGTTGTTGTTGCAGTTCGAGAATGCTCCGTTTTCTACCCTCGTGAACTCACGCGTTGATCTTGAACCGATCATGGCGCGGCTTGCATCCGAACATATTTCCGCAGAGCAGCTTGGGTTACTGGCGGAGTCTGTAGACCGCATGGAGGAGGGACTTAGCGATAAGGACATCTTCCTAGAGACCAACCGGGATTTCCACGAAATCATCGCTTGGGCCTCAGGCAACTCGTTGTACGGCTTTCTCATTGATGCCCTCATCGGCATCGTGGACGGCTCAAGTCTGGGCGTCGACTACCCGGCCCATCGTCGCTCGGCGATTTTGGGTGCGCACCGAAATATCCTCGAAGCTCTGGCCAATCATGACGGGGATTCGAGTGAGGAAAGCATGAAGGCGCACATGCTCGCCTACAGCCGCTATCTTTCGAAGAAGTACGCCTCAGTCCTCAGCGAACCGACAACTTGGAACATGTTTTAGTTTTTGGTCGCGTTCATCGAAGCAAGATTTCCAGGGACCTCACGCGCGCCATCTACAACCAGGCACGCTCCATTCGCGAACCACGCCTCGTCCGAGGCGAGATAGACGTAGGCACCTGCGATGTCCTCGGGTTTCGCTGCGCGCCCCTGTGGTGACCTTTCGATCATCATCTTCTCGGCTCCTTCGAAGTCATCCTCCCGGCCAGTCAGCACTCGTGCGACCAGCGGAGTCAGGTGGCCACCTGGAGCAATGGCGTTTACGCGGATGTTGTAGTGGACTAACTCCGTTGCTGCTGACTCCGTGAGACCGACGATCGCATGTTTTGCAGCTGTGTACACGTGAGGACCGAGGCCGCCCCGCAGCCCAGCGGTGCTGGCGGTGTTCAGGATGACCCCATGCCGCTGAGCCCGCATGACACGTGACGCGTGTTTGATACCAGAAATAGTGCCGATTAGATGGATGCGAATCGTCTCGAGAGCAGCTTCAATGTCGACATCCGTAATGGATCCCACTGGGCCAAGGATTCCAGCGTTGTTCACCATGATGTCGAGTCGTCCGAACGAGTCACATGCGAAGGCAACTAAATCTGCGACGCTTTCTTCTGATCGCACATCGCATGGAACGGCCGAGCACGCCGGCCCAATCGAGTCGGCTGTGGCTGTCAGCGCGTCTTCGTTCACGTCCGCGATGACGACGGATGCACCTTCTGCGCAGAAGCGGGCAGCAATGGCTGCACCTAGGCCCTGTGCAGCGCCTGTGACAATCGCGGTCTTACCCAGCAGACGCTCCATGCTTCCTCCTAGCGGTGCTTGTGAATCCGGGTTCTTGACAACCTCAGAATGGACACATCATAATCATGATCATAGTTATTGGGGACACCGGAACGAGGGTAGATGAAGATCGCGGTTCTCGGCTCGGGGATCATGGGCAGCGGAATAGCCCAAATCGCCGCGATGGCTGGGAGCGAGGCCTACGCCTACGACGTTTCTGACGCCTCACTAGCCAACGCGCAGGAGGGCATCCAGCGGAGTCTTTCCCGGCTGGTGCGCGCTGAGAAGATGACCGAGGCAGAGTCGCAAACCACTTTCGATCGCATCCGATTCACTCAGGACCTTGCCGAGGCTGTGTCCGAAGCCGATGTCGTCATCGAAGCTGCGCCTGAGGTGCTTGAGCTGAAGCAAGAACTTTGGCGGGCCGTCGTGTCTCATGCGCCCGTCAGTGCGCTCTTGGGGACGAACACTTCACAATTGTCCGTCACACGGATTGCGAGCTGTCTGGGTGAGAATTCCTCTCGGCTGGTCGGCATCCACTTCTTCAATCCCCCGGTGATGATGAAGTTGGTAGAACTTATTTCAGGTATTAATACCGACCCTGCTGAGATCGACCGAGCCACCGAGTTCGCGCACTATCTGGGCAAGGAAGTGGTCGTCTGCCGTAAGGACAGCCCCGGGTTTATTACTAGTCGGGCCTACGCCATTCTGCGCCTTGAATGCGTCCGCATGCTAGAAGAAGGAATTGCCAGTGCAGAAGATATCGACAAGGCATTGCGGCTTGGATTTAACTTCCCGATGGGGCCGCTAGAACTCGGCGATATGAATGGCATAGACACGTATGTCCACGCGCTGTCAGGTCTTGCAGAAGCACATGGCGAAAGATTCCGACCGACGGTTGGTCTAAAGAACATGGTGGCTGCCGGTCGGCTGGGGCGTAAATCCGGCCGTGGTTTTTACCGCTACGACCGTGAAGGACGACGAGAGTCAAACTCCGATAGTTGACGTGTGAGGGAGGTGCAATGTCCAGCCAGGCAGACAATGCTGACGTTTTGATCATTGGTGCAGGCGTGTCCGGAGGTGTCGTCGGGAGACATCTAGCCGAGCACGGATTCTCCGTCGTGTGTTTGGAGCAGGGTGACTGGGTGAGTCAAACCGACTTTCTTGGCACGCGCCCCGAATACGACCTTGCGGCGTTCGGAACCTGGTCGGCCGACCCCAACGACCGGAAGAGGGATGCTGACTACCCAGTCGACCTGTCAGATTCCGAAGGACCACCGATCCACATGTTCAGCGGCGTGGGTGGAAGCAGCGTCCTGTATACGGCAGTGTGGCCCCGTCCCGTGCCCTCGGACTTCCGCGTCCGCACCATGGATGGCGTCGCCGACGATTGGCCCATCGGATACAACGACCTCTTGCCGCACTATGAGGCCACAGACCGCGAGTTTGGTGCCTCGGGACTCGGCGGTAATCCCGCCTATCCGCCGAGCGCTCCCCCGCCGGTGCCTCCGTTGCCTATCGGGGCAACCGGACGCAAAGCGGCAGAGGGCATGAACAAGCTCGGCTGGCATTGGTGGCCCGGAATAAATGCGATGCCGTCGGTCGATCACGGTGATCAGAGTCAGTGCAAGCGCTTCGGTGTTTGCAATATTGGCTGTCCGGCGGGCGCCAAGGGATCGACCGATATCACGCATTGGCCGGCAGCTATAAGACACGGCGCAAAAATGATCACGGGCGCGCGCGTCAAGGAGGTGACCCTGAATGAGAAGGGCCTCGCCAATGGCGCTGTGTACATCGATCGGCAAGGTGTGGAGAAGTTTCAGCCAGCATCTGTCGTAGTACTTGCGGCGAACGGCCTGGGAACGCCACGAATCATGTTGATGTCGTCGTCGGCCAAATACCCGAATGGTTTGGCGAATTCCTCAGGACTCGTCGGTAAGCGACTCATGCTGCATCCGTGCGCGACAGTCTCTGGGATTTTCGACGACGAGCTTGATGAAATCGGACCAAGTGGATCAAAACTGGGATCGATGCAGTTCTATGACACGGATACATCGCGTGGATTTGTGCGTGGCGCCTATTGGACGCTGTACGACCCTGTTGGTCCGATGATCAGCCTGGCTCGCCAGATGTTCGGTGAAGGTAATGAGAAACTGCCATTTTGGGGTGAGCACTTCAACGAAAGAATCAAGGAGCAAGTCAGACATTCGATCATCTGGGGAATCATCGCGGAGGATCTGCCCGAGGAAGGCAACTTCGTTTCACTTGACCCGCACCTGACAGACTCAGACGGGCTCCCCGCGGCAAAGATCAATTACCGACGATCTGAGAACACGAGTCGCTTGATTGATTTTAACGTCGAGCGCGCTACAGAAGCACTCGTTGCCGCCGGAGCACGTCGAACATTCGTCGTCTCGCGGAATGCTCCACCGGGACATCTGCTCGGTACGGCTCGTATGGGTGACGACCCAGGCACGTCAGTGGTTGATCGTTTCGGTAGATCGCATGACATCCCCAATCTCTATGTCGTTGATGGCAGCGTTTTTGTCACTGCGCCACCGGTTAATCCCACATCGACGATTGCCGCAATCTCGAAGTGGATCGCCGTCAATATGGTGCGCCAGGCCGGCGATCAGGTGGTCCCAGCATGACGCCAAACCCATCGAGCGCATCTGCCGGAGATCTACTCACTCCGATACAACGTGAAAGATTTGCGCAAATTGCCGACGTACTCATTGTCGGTGTAGATGGTTTTCCGAACCCCTCAGAGATTGGCATCCAAAACACCTGGATCGACTTGGCCTTAACCACCTGGCCGGCGATGCAAGATGTGGTGCGTGCTGTCACTGATATGCAAGGGGATGCAGAAACTGTCGTGTCGGAATTGCGAACGTCACAGCCGCAACTTTTTGCAGGCTTCGGCCTGATCACTGGCGGTGCCTACTTCATGCATCCGAAGGTGAGAGCCCTTTTGTCCTATCCCACAGCAACTCTTGTGGAGAATCCACCTTTGGAAGGCGAGTGGGAGTACTACCTAGAAGACGGAATTCTTGACCCAGTAATCCAGCGTGGCGCATTTATGAGACCGGTGCCGGAGGCGTGAAAATTCTGGTTGCGCTCAAACACGTAGGTGCAGTCTCAGGTGTCCTCGAAGTCGATGTTGACCACATCGATCCGGCTTTCTTGGAATTTGCCATGAGCGATGCCGACGGCTATGCCGTCGAAGCCGCGCTTCTCATGCGAGATCGAGCAGAAGCCGCGGAAGTCGTCGCTGTCACATGTGGAGGTGAGCCCGCAACAGCAGTAGTGCGGGATGCAATCAGTATGGGTGTAGATCGAGGATTCCGAATGAGTGCGGAAGACATGGGCTTTGATCCCATTGCCGTAGGGCGGGTGCTATGTGAGGCCGTCACGACGGAGAGCCCCGATCTGGTTCTGATGGGTGTCCAGTCTTCGGACCTAGGGCAACAGTCCGTTGGGCCGGCAACTGCGGCATTGCTGGGCTGGCCCTGTGTTGTCGGAGCTACTATTGTGCAGGTCGATGGACGAACTCTCACGGCCCACCGTGATCTTGAAGGCGGCGCTCAGGAAATAGTCTCCTGCGAACTTCCTGCAGTCGTCACTGTGCAGACCGGCTCCCAGCAGCCGCGTTACGGCTCTTTCAAAGACAAAATGGCGGCCAAGAAGGCAGAGATCCCGAGTCATTCCACCGAAATTGCCTCGCGCGTAAAGGTCGTGGCTATGCGGCCTGCGCTCAGTACAGGTAACGCCGAGTTCATCTCGGGGGATCCTCGAAGCATTGCGGAGAAGTTACTCGCGATGGTTAGGGCTGAGCAGTGACAGCGGTTGTTGTGATAGCGGAGGTCAGCGGCGATGACTTCGATCCGATTACTGCAGAGTTGGTATCAGCAGCGCTCAAGGGCGGCGCTGAAGAAGTGCACGTTGTTGCTTGGGGTCTATCTGAATCACAAGCGGTGGGATATGAGGGAGTTAAATCCATTCTGCTTGCTGATGGTGTCCCTAACTCGGTAGAACAAGTCAAGGAACTCGTCCATCAGGTGGTCACGCGAACTGGCGCCACGTGTGTCGTGGCATCGTTCAACTGGCGCAACACCGAGTTCGCGGCCGCTACTGCAGCCACCCACGGTATGTCGATCGTGACTGATTGTCTTTCTCTGGAAATCCAGCCCTCGGGCTGGCGCGTGTCTCGCCCCGCCTATTCAGGGAAGGTGGAGGTAGATCTGCACGTAGATGGCGGGCTAGTTGCGCTGCTCCGTGACCGAGTCTGGCCAGCAGCGCGAAGAGACACGGTGCCAGTCGTAAAAATGCCAACCTTGACGAGTGTCTCCGCCGTGACACAAGTAGGAAGCACTGAAGCACCCCGATCTGGAGTTGATCTCCACTCCGCAGGCATCATCTTCGCTGTTGGCCGAGGCCTCGGTGCTGAGGGAGTTCCTGAATTCGTTGAACTCACCGATCGGCTCGGAGTGTCATTGGGTGCATCCCGACCGGTTGTCGATGCTGGGTGGCTACCGCACGCGCATCAGATTGGGCAGTCCGGCACCTCAGTGGCTCCGCGGCTCTATGTCGCATTCGGCATCTCAGGAGCGATGCAACACCTTGTTGGTGTTCGTAAGGCTCAGCAGATTATCGCGGTAAATACTGATCCTCGAGCTCCGATATTTTCGATCGCAGACGTCGCTGTTGTTGCCGACGGTACTGAGGTCGTTAAAGCACTGCTGGAGTTGTTGCCCCGCTCCTAGATTCGCTCGATGAGAGTCGCAGTCCCCAAGCCTCCGCCGCAGCACATGGTCACGAGTCCTAACTGACCATCGAGATCCTCGAGTTCGTGGAGCAGGGTGGTGATGAGGCGCGCACCAGTGGAGCCCAGCGGATGACCGAGAGCGATTGCTCCGCCTCGGGGATTGACTCTGTCCATGGCGGGATCGAACTCCTTCTGCCACGCGAGGACTACGGATGCAAAAGCTTCATTGATTTCGATTACATCGAGGTCGGAGATCGACAGCCCATTTCGTTCAAGGATCTTTCGGGTGGCAGGAATCGGCCCTGTCAACATTGTCACTGGGTCTACCCCGAGTGTCACCTGATCGACTATGCGTGCCCGTGGCCTTAGTCCGAGTGAATCCGCCTTAGTCCTACTCATGATGAGCAGGGCCGCTGCGCCATCGGAGATCTGTGACGAATTCCCTGCTGTCACTCTGCCGCCAACATTGCGAAATATTGCTTTGAGGGCCCCAAGCGACTCAACGGATGAGTCGGAGCGGATGCCCTGATCACGTGTGACCGACCCCGATGGTGTCTGGATCCCGATGATCTCTCGCTCGAAGAACCCCCCGACTGTCGCTGTGTGAGCCCGGGCGTGTGACTCGGCGGCGAAGGAGTCCATGTCCTCTCGTGAAATGCCCCACGTGTCAGCGAGGCGCTCCGCTCCCTCGCCCTGGGGAACCAGCGAGTACCTGTCAAGCAGTTGGTCAGTGAACGCGGACCCCCACTCCTTCTGCGCTCCTTCGTTAACCTTGAAGCCGACCCTGCCCATGTGCTCGACGCCACCAGCGATCACCACATCGTTGACACCGGCAGCGACACTGAGCGCCGCAAAATTCACTGCCTGCTGACCGGAACCGCAGCGGATATCCAATGTGGTGGCCCCAGTCTCGATGGGAAGGCCCTCTGCAAGCCAGGCATTGCGCCCGATACCGAGTGACTGCTCGGCAATCTGATAAACGCATCCGACGATCAGATTCTCCACCTCTGCGGGGTCTATGCCCGTTGTTTCGAGCAGTCCCACCAGCGTCTGGCCCAGAAGGTCTACGGGGTGGAGGTCCTTGTACGCACCCTTTTCGGGGTGACTTCGTCCAACAGCCGTACGAACGGCACCGACGATAACTGCGTCACGCCCTTGTTGAGGCATTGCGTTCCCACCTTCATTGGTTGTGGGGATTACAGGCCCAATAATCTGGCCATGTTGCCACCCAGAATCATTTCGACTTCTTCGTCGGCGAGACCTACGTGTCGAAGAGCGTCTACATCTTGTTCGGGATCGCTCATGGGCCAGTCCGAGCCGAAGACGATTCGGTCGGCACCATGGCGGCGAACTACATCACGAACGATTTCGGGTGCAATCGTTGCCAGACCGGGGGGCCAAGAGGTGTCGAGATACACCGGGAGTCCTTGAACGCACGATGCTGCTTCCTCATGCATGCGGTATCCCCCGAAGTGGCAGGCAACGACATCCAACCCGGGCAATTCTTCGATGAGGTTACGCAGCATTTCGGGAGTGCACCGATCATTGGCTGACGACTCACCGCCCTCGCCCACGTGGATGATGCAGACGTAGGTGCCTCGCATGGGATCGAGAATGTCCAATAATCGCTGGTCATCAAGTGCAAAGCCCTGAAATAGTGGATGAATCTTGACGCCCTGGATATTGTGCCGTTGCAGGCTTGCGAGATTTTCTTCGATGCTCAAATCGGGATGGATGGTTCCGAATCCGATGAAGCGATCTGCAGGAAGATTCTCTGCAAAGGTATTCGTTCTCTCGACGTGCCGACCGAGATTTGCGACATTCAGAGTTATTGCTTTGTCGATGCCGGCTCGATCCATGGCTGCTAGTGCGCCAGAGACTGTCCCGTCTCCGAAACGAATCAGATCCTCCCGCGGGGCGGCAAGAGCCCGACTTGCAATTTCATCCGGCCAGACATGCACGTGGGTATCAATGATCACGGCATCACAACTTCGCCGATTCGCCACCGTCAGCGACGACAACTGATCCGGTGATGAAATCCGACCAATGCGACGCAAGCAGACATACCAGTGGGCCAATCTCGTTGGCGTCACCCATGCGGCCCAAAGGAATTTTGCGGAGCCTACGCTTCAGTAAGTCTTCAGACTCCAGCACTGCCTCCTGCGCGCGTGTCTCAAAAGCACCCGGGGCAATGGCGTTGACCTGAATATTGAATGGCGCCCACTCGGCTGCGAGGGCCTTTGTCATCTGCAGAACTGCGCCTTTGGACGCTGAGTATGCGACGAGTCCAGCTTTGCCGAGGATTCCGGATGTGGACGCTATGTTGATGACTTTGCCAGATCTTTGTTCATGGAAAATAACTCCGGCGGACCGGGCAAGTGCTGCAGGCGCAAAGACGTTCACCGCAAAAACGCGCTCCCAAAGATCGGCATCCTGACTCAAGAAAGATCCAGCTGGGGCGATGCCTGCGTTGTTCACAATGATGTCTAGTCGACCGAATGCGGATAACGCGGCCTCGGGTAGTCGGGAGACGTGGTCCAAATCAGTAACGTCGCAGCGCTCCACTCGAATCTGGTCGCCTGCAACTTTTTGGAGTTCATTCAACTCTGCATCTGATCGCGCGACGCCGAGCACGTAGGCGCCTTCTCCAGCAAGTGCCAAAGCCGCGGCAAACCCCAGTCCGCGACCAGCACCTGTAACGATTGCGACCTTGCCAGTGAGATTGAGATCCATTAGGAATTCATCTCACGCGGAAGTTCCCGTGCGATGCTCAGCCGCAGTACAGACGACGCACCTTCGTAAATGCGCATAGGCCGAGCCTGCCGGTAGAGGCGCTCCATCTTCGAATCACGAATGAGTCCCCATCGGCCCATGATTTGAACACCGCGATCGACGATTCGCCCGGCAGCTTCGGATGCAAAGAGTTTGGCCATCGAGGAGTGATGGAGTGTGCCTGCAGGATTGGTCTGTGCGAGTTCGGCAGCGCGGTATGTCAGAAGACGAGCCGCCTCGAGTTCAGTCCAAGAGTCCGCAAGCATCTCAGCTACTGGCCCGTGCCTTGCCAGCGGTTTGCCGAACTGCTCTCGTGTGTGTGCATGATCGGAAGCTTCGCGCAGAGCTGCGCTGGCGACCCCGAGACATGCTCCGGCTACGGAGACCCGAAAGACCGACAAAGTAGCAAGGACCAGTTCGAGTCCGGCCTTGCGCCGACCCAGGATCGCGCTCGCAGGGAGAACGATGTTGTCGAAAGTGAGGTCTGCAAGGACGTGCGGCGCGATGATCTCGGGAGTCAAAGTCCATGACAGTCCGGGGGAGTCAGCGGGTACGAGCACCAAAGTGAAGCCGTCTTCGTCTTTGGCTAGAACCGAGTAGAAGTCAGCGACCCCACCATTTGAGATGAAGGCCTTGCTGCCATTGAGAACGAGAGTGTCCGCACTGCCTTGGGTCAGTGTGGTGGTCAGGCTCTTGAGATCCGATCCTGCTACCGGCTCAGTAAGTCCCAGTGCGGCAAGTGACTCGCCTAGAGCCACTTTGGGAAGCCACTGGGCCTTTTGCTCTGGGCTGCCACCTACGGAAATGGCATAACTCCCGATGCCCTGTAGCGCGAATAATGAGTC
>Ga0164295_10002846_pt1 | contig 14073 bp, 12 predicted proteins | sample GEODES006metaG_FD_111798 | JGI IMG/M metagenome (GOLD analysis project Ga0164295, IMG submission 111798) | Oligotrophic lake water microbial communities from Sparkling Lake, Wisconsin, USA - GEODES006 metaG | ecosystem: Environmental > Aquatic > Freshwater > Lake | place: USA: Sparkling Lake...
AGATGCCCCTTGACGATTCCTGCCTGTCCGAGCGCACCTTCTTTGCGCTCGGAGGCTTGGCAAAGTTGTCCGCCGCGCGACGCAAGCGCAGCTCCACAGCCATCTCAGTCATGGACGACAGAGCCGAAAAGGACTCCCTCATGTGCCGCGCAGCCCCCCGCAGCGTACTGAACGTCTTCTGCGTGCCATCGACAAAACCCAGGCGCACAGGCGCCTTGCTGAACTGACGGTTGAACTGCTGCTCCGACTTGCTGGCCCAGCGCAAGTTGTTCACGCAGTTGTTGGAACGGTCGCCGTGGATGTGGTCAGCCGTGTGCTCCGGCGTGGGCGGTGGGCCGTAAAACGCCCAGCAGATGGCGCGCTGCAGAGTGATGCTTAGCTGAGCCTGCGCGTGCCCTTCCGGCGCAGGTACACGCAGTGTGGTGTAGCCATTCTCACGACTAAAAGACCCGTGCATAATTGCTCCCGTCTTGTTGCGCAAACGTCCGTCAGAGCAAGCTTCATACTGTTCATATGCTGCACCCAAGCACGCCAAGCTGCGCCAATCCGCAGATGCGTCTCCGTCCTTAACCGCCTGGCTGATCTTGCGCCGGACGGGTTTTGCAGTGGGCTTGCGCGCATGTTCTGCGCGCGAAAGCGCCTGCAAGTTAACCAGGCGGTCGTCCGTATGGTCACCGTTGATGTGGTCCACCTCCAGCGCCGTTGGCAAGTAGCCATCGGGGCCGCACACTTCAGGGTGATACGCCTCGTAGATAAGACGGTACCTCGGTCGTGAGACAACAAGCCAGCGCCCTCCATTCCCGCAAGCTCCGCCAGCCTCCTTCAAAGCGCCGCTCGCCATGACTTTGAAGATCTGGCCAGTTTCTCCTTTGCACATCAATGCAGGTTGAGACTGGTGGCGGCGGCACCCCTGAGGCACCGCTGCCGCCGCAATAACACTGGTGTGAGACATTTAATGTATGCAAACATTTAAAAACTTTTGAGAACAAATTTGTCAAGCTAACGCAACTCCTTGACCAGGCGATCAGGCAAACTTTTTCGAAAGCATGCCAAACTTGTAGCGCAGCAGGTTCTTGTTGCGGCCGTACAGCACGATGTCGGCGGTAGGGCACGTGGGCGTAAAGATGCGCGGGTCCAGGTTCATCTCGATGTTGACGTTGTCTGCAAGGGCAAGGGGAGAAGAGAGGGTGGAGCGTGAGCGCCGAAAGCAGGCCGAAAGCGCGCCGAAAAGCAGCAGCAGCATGCCAGAAAGCAGCAGGCGGAGAACAACGGCCATACGCACCAATGCGCGAGTGGTTCGCGCCGCCAGTGGGCTGGATGTCCTCGGGGTCCACGCAGTAGCTCCAGTTGTAGATGAAGCTCTGGCTCTTGCCGCGCGCGCAGTCGCCAGGCAGGTTGGAGTGGTACTGGTACGGCTGCACCATGCGGAAGAAGGAGCCAGGGCGCGTCTGCACGCGCTGGCTGTTGTTGAACTTGATCGTCACGTCGCGCACGGGGTCCAGCAGCAGGCCTGAGGCGGGGTCCGCGGGGCCGCTGAAGTCGAACACCTCGTTGGAGTCCTTCTTCTGCTGGCTCTGCACGAACCAGATGTACTCCATGACGACGTTGTTGAACTGCACGCGCATGTTCGTCTTCACGGACGGCGACGTCTCCGTGGAGCCCGTGGCGGCGTTTGCGATCGCCTGCTGGTGCTGCACCTGCACCTCATCCACGACCTGCTCAAACGCGCCCTTGGCGAACTTGGTGCGCTCGTCCTGCTCCAGGTACACGAAGTTGGCCTCGATCGTGCAAGTGAGGTCAGAGTCCTGCAGCAGGCTCAGCGCCAGGCGGCCTGACTCGATCTGCTCGTCCGTGACGCCGTTGGGGCGCACAAACACCTGTGCGTTCTGCGGGTTCACGATGACGCGGTTGCGCGGCGCAAAGTCGAGCTCCAGCACGATCGGGTGGAACTGCAGCGCCACGATGGGAAGCGCCAGCCCCGTGTCGCGGGTGAACGAGAACGGCAGCGGCACGTAGAGGTCGTGGCTGCGCTTTGCAAACGCCTGGCGCTCCTCCAGGGTGTCGAACTTGCCGATCATCTCGCCCAGGCGCTTGCCAGGCTTGCCGCACAGCTCCTCCCACACAAACAGAAACGCGTCGTTCAGCGTGTCCACGACGGTGTTGCCAATCGCGAGCGACGCGGAGGGCAGCAGCGCCTGCCCGATCGCGTTGGTCCAGCTCAGCGCGTCAGCGCCGTGAACCAGGTGGCCGTCCTTCATGCCGACGATCGCGGGGATCGTGATCTTGGCGTACACGTGCCAGCACAGGTCGCCGTTGCGCGGGAACGAGTACTTGGCGGAGCCGCCGAACTTGGCCTGCGACGCCGTCGCGTCAAAGTCGACGGGCTCCAGCGCAAACGGCGTCGCCTTGGAGTGCACGAACCGCCAGAACGTCATGTCCGCGCCCTCTACCGTCTCCGACGACAGAATCTTGTCGGCCTCGCCCGTTGAGGCCATCTCGGTGTACACTGCATTCTGTGTGGCGCCCATTTTTCGGTTTACTTACTGCCGTGCGCGCCGCGCGGCCGCGCACGAGGGGGCTGCGTTGACGTTTTCAAACGCACCCGCAGGCCCCCTCGAAAAGCGTGCGTGCGTTCCAGATGCCGCCTCCACAAACGCGGGCGACTGAGGAGGTAAACCGACGCACGCAGCGACTCTGGTGACCACGGCGTTGTGAGCCTCGCACCAGCATGAACGCGCCGCCGCAGTCCAGAGCCGCGGGCACCAGCGCATCACGCCCAGCGGCGCCGGCGCCCGCGCACAACCAGCAGCGCCCTCAGACGCTGGTGATGCAGGCTCGCGCAGCCCCTTCTGCGTCACAAGCGCCCGCGCCGCACCCTGAGAGCACACCGCGCCCACTTGCGCAGTCCTCGGCGGCACGGCCTGTGGCCGCTCAAGTTTCGCGACCCCCGCCTGCGGCCCTGGCGCGGCCACCTGCCGCTGCTGCGGCCGGCGCTCCGCTGCGCATCGCCACCGTGAGCGGTGCCATTCAAAGCAGCCAGACGCGCCCCACACAGCTGGTTGCTGGGCATATGGCGCCACCCCGCATCGTGGCGCCACCCCGTATCGCGGCGCCACCCGCCAAGAAGCGCGCACGGTCGGCGTCGTTTGAAGAGGAGGAGGACGATGAGGACGACGAGGATGACGAGGACGACGACGAGGAAGACGAGGATGACGAGGACGAGGAAGACGACGAGATCATCGCGCGCGACGACGACGAGCTTGAAGTCGGCGCAGCAGTTCCGGACGAGGAGGGTGCCGAGCTGATTGCAATCATGGCCAAAGAGGCGCGTGAGTTTGTTGGCAGCGAGCCGCTCAAGTCCAGCTGCGTCAACGGCCGCTCTCTGCGCAACCGCTCGACGCTGCGTAAGCCCGACAACACGCACCACGAGTGGATTCGCGACGCGTTCATTGCTGACGAAAAGAAGGAGCTCATCAAGGAGCTCGGCATTTGGAAGCGCACGCTGGCTGTGGACGCTGCTGCCCGACAGGTTGCGTTCCCGAAGCTCACGCTGAAGATGTCGCTGGATCAGATTCGTGAGGAGCACGACAAGGTGCGCGTGGCGCTCGGGCTGGAGTCGAGCGACGAGGAGGTCTCCGACAGCGACACGCCAGAGGACGAGGACGATGATGAGGACGAGAATGATCTTGAGGACGATGATGACGACGAGGAGGACGACGACGACGACGACGAGGAGTTCAACTAAAGAGTAAAGCATGTCTACTACGACTAAGCTTCATCATGCACGAGTTGGTACGCACGCGTGGCAGCCTGCGTCGCCCGCGCACCAAAAAGAGGCGCCACGACGAAAACTGAACCAAGCCAGCGAGTACGCTCGCCTTATTGCTCGACACGAGGCCTGGGCAGCTCCTCAGCCTGATCAACCAGCAGGTTCAAGTGTGACGCTGAGTGGCATCCGTCCCGCCGCAAGCTCGCCCTACGCTTCCGCGGGCGCGAGCGACCCTCGAGGTATGTCTGAGGATGCCCGCGCTTGGATGCGCACGGTGCAAGATCCTTCCCAAGCCGACGCCGCGTTTTGGCGCACTCGCGCACCGAGTTCATGCTCAAAGCTGTGGGCAGACGAGCTCGTGCCGGACGCCGCGTTTGCGGCCGATGCGGCGGTGGTTGACCCCCGCCAGTCTAGCAGCTACTAATGTTTTATCGACTTGAGCAACACTTGAACACTAAACCGTGTCAGATATCAGACTACCACTGCTCAGTGCCGAAACTTTGACCGCGTTGATGCTGTCTGGCGTGGCGTACGCAGACGTATTACTCTTGGGTTCTTGAGGCGATAAGTATGGCTCCACAGGGTGCACTCCGTTGGTGATCTCAGGGTGCGAGACGTTGGGCGTGTGAGGCACGATCTCGCTGCGATAGCGGCGGATGATGCTCTCAGGCACGCGTGGAATCGTTTCCATGAGCCGCTTGAGGTCGTCCTTGATGAGCCGCAGAAGTTGCTTGGGCGGCGTGCGCTGTGAGCGCGGCAGCGACATCTCGATGGCGACGGTGCGGTGGATCTGCGCGTACTGCACGCGCCCGATGCGGTGGCCTTCCGCACGTTTGCCAAACCCAAAGTGCGACATTAGCAGCCCAAGAACTGACACGAAGATGCTGACGCCGCCCAGCGTGGTGCCAGCGATGTGCTCGTTACCAGGGAACAGCGCGGGTGTGCCAAACTGCGTGGCGCCCGTGATCGTGCTGATGACAATGGATGGGATCGCGAGCCAGTTGTGCCTGTTGGCGTAGTGCAGCTCGCTCTTGTTGTGGAGCCACGCGAGTCCTGAGCACTTCTCCGCCTCGTCACACAGCAGCTCCTCCAGCGCGTCGTTCCAGTCGATCTCTTGCCGCCCATCCGCTTGGTAGACCGCAAGCGTCGAGCGCGCGTCAGACGGCGAGGGAATTCCAGCCGTGTTGCAAGCCATGACTTTTAAACTTGACTCGCGCGACCTGCGAATAGAAAGATCACCATGTGGCCCGCACGGCCCGACACGGCCAGCATGGCGAGCGTGGCTAGCCGCGTGCGCGTGGGGCCGTCAAACGTGCCAGACGCCGGCGACGGTGTGTTTGCCGTTGCAGAGCTGCGTGAAAACTCGCTGCTAGCGTGGTACAGGGGCGAGAGGCTGACCGCGGCACAGTTTGACGCGCGCTATGCCGACGGCAAGAGCACGCACGTTCTGCAACTTAGCTGCGACGTGTATGTGGACGCATCGCGCGGCGGCAACTGGACCGCGAAGATCAACGACGCGCGCGGCTCTGGAGACGCGGCCAACGTGCGCTTCACGGTGGCAGGGGCGGTGCGTAGTCTGCGGCGCATACACGCGGGCGAGGAGCTGTTGCTCGATTACGGCCCGCACTTCTTCCACGCGCCTCATGCTGGCAAGCGCTGCACCGCGAAGCCGCGCGACTTGTAGAACGCGTGGCGCTTCCAGCTCATGGCCTCGTACAGCGAGAACGTGTCCACGACGTCCCACACCTCCGGCACGAGCTTGCCGGCGTGCGTGCGCTCGCAGCGCCCCACCACCTGCTGGATGCTGGAGCGCGGCATCGCCATGAGCAGCGTGTCCAGCGTCGCGTCGTCGTAGCCCTCCTCCATGTACTGGAACGTCGCAACCACGAGCCGCACGGCGTCCGACTTGGCGAGCGCAACGGTGGACGCGCTGCAGCCGCCGTGCAGCAGCGCGACGCGCACTTGCGGTCCGCCCAGCTGCGCCGCCAGCAGCTTCGCGTGCTCCACGATGCTCGTGACGACAAGCACCTTGCGCCGCCCGCGCGACAGCGCGCTCTGCGCCACGCGCACCAGCAGCGCATTCCGCGCCGCGTCCTCCGCGAGCTTGGAGCCCATGGCCGCGTAGCCCAACTGGCCGCTGCGGTACACCACCTCTTCGCGCGCGCCGCCGCCAAACAGCAGCTGCGTCACGTGCACCGTGTGGCGCAGCCCCGTGATGGAGGGCAGGCGCTTGTAGACGAAGCACGTGGGCCCTGCCAGAAAGTACAGCAGGTGCTCCAGTCCGTCGTTGCGGTCGGGCGTTGCGGAGATGCCCAGCACGTAGCGCGCGGGCACCTGCGGCAGCACTTGGCTGAGCGTCAGCGCGCCGAGGTGGTGCATCTCGTCGACGACCACGAGCCCGAACTGCTCCATGATCGACCGCGGGTACGCGCACTGTGACACGCTGTCGATCGAACCGATGACGACGTCCTTGTCCTCTACGTCCAGGGTCTTGCTGCTCCTGCCTGGCTCAGGCAGGGCGCCCTGCAGCCAGCCCACGCGCGCGCCAGACAGCCAGCCCTCGCGCGGCGCGACCGCGCCACACCAGGGCGCCACGTAGCGGAAGCCGCACGCACACGTCTCGGCAAGCGGCGACGCAGCCGCAGAGCCGTACGCCCAAGCGCTGCACGCGTCGCAGCGGTTGCGACGCGCGTCTTGCGGCGGTTGCTCGCGCACTGGCGTGTTGTCGTCCGCCCACGTCCAGCCGGCGCTGCCCTCGACGTCGTGCCGCCACTGGTGCATCAGGAACGATCGGTTGCACAGCACGAGCGTCTTGCGGCGCAGGCTGGCCGCGATGCTGAGCGCCATCGCAGTTTTGCCTGCAGGCGCGGGCGCGTCGTCGAGGGTAAGCGGGGCTGTCGCGCGCGCGTGCGCGCCGCAGCCGCGTCCCCGCACCGCACGCACCTGCGCCACAGTCCGCGATGATGGTGGCGCCGCCCCACGTCTCCAGCGTCTGCAGAGCTGCGGCGCGCGCGCGCTGCTGGTAGTCGCGCAGCGGTCGGTTCGACTTGAGCGCCGTCGCCTCTTGCATGGGCAGGCCGAGCGACCTGACGTCGCGCTGCGGCACGCCAAACAGCGACATGCCGAGAAAGCGCGGCATGCCAACCCACGCGGGCTTGCTGGCGTGGCTGTAGCGCACCGAGAACGACTTGGGCGCGCCAGGCGCCAGGCTGTTCTTGTGCGGCTGGCACGTCAGCAGCGCCGCCCACGGCTGGCGCTGCGCCCAATCGCTGGCGTCGTGCCCCTCGGGGGCGCTGACCCAGTACACCGCTCCGATGACGGTGTCCGACCGCTCGGCGTGTGCGCGCGGCAGCAGCGCGCGCAGGCGCGTGCCGCCAGGCTGCCATCGCGCGTCATCCGCCGACAGCGGGTAGCCCGCCGCGCTAAACAGCAGCTCGTCGAGCGGGTCTACCCGCGGCGGCTCCGCTTGGTGGTGCTCCTGCAGCTCGATACCAAGGTCTTCGAGTGCGCGCTTACGCTCCATCGTTGTGTTTGGCCGCGTCATGAGTCGCGGCAAACACGTGACTGCAATTTTGACACGGTTTAAGGGGTCAAAAATGGAGTTTCTGCTACACGCGAGCCGCCTGCGCCCTGAGCCGCCGGCTTCGGTTGAAGCCACGCGGCTGATGCTCGTGCACGGCGTCGCGCGCGACGGGCTGCCGCAGCCGCTGCCCGCAGCGGGGGCGACGCGCTGGCTCGACGAGCCGTACGCGACGGTCAACGGCGACGAACCCACTAGCTGCAGCGAGGCGACGGTATGCCTGTTTGCCGTCACCGAGGCGGGGTGCAGCGTGATGCTGGTGGTGGAGGGCTACCGCCCGTGGGTGCGCGTCGAGCTGCAGGACGGCTGGACGGAGAGCGACGCGGACGAGCTGCGCCTGGAGCTGGCACGCCGGCTTCGTTGCCCTGTGGACCTCAAGCTGGAGTCGCTTAAGCGCTTCTACGGCTGGGTGCCCGACACGGCGGACGTAAGCCGAACGCGGCGCTTCAAGTACGCCAAGCTGAGCTTTGGCACGTGGCTAGCGGCGCAGCGCGCCACCAGCCTGCTGGAGCGCAGCCAGCTGGACGCAGCCGACGGCAAGTTTCGGGGCCTGGGCGTGACGGACGCGCGCGTCAAGCCGCTCGCACGCTTCTTGAATGACGCGGCACTCACGCCGTCCGACTGGTTCGTCGTGCGCGGCGCGCACGCGCTGGACACGAGCGACCTGCGCGTCAGCAACTGCCAGCTGGAGGCGCGCTGCAGCTTCGGCAGCTTGAGCTCCGCGCCGTGCGACGCGATCGCGCCGCTGCTGGTCATGTCATTTGACGGCGAGATGTACAGCCACGACGGCACGTTCCCAAGCGTGCTCAAGGGCGACGCCACGATCTACCTGGGCGCAAGCTTCTGGGTGTACGGCGCGCCGCCCGAGTCGATTCGGCGCTTCATGCTGTGCGTAGGTGGCGACCTGGCGGCGCCGCCAGGTGCCAGTGAGATAACGCTGGCCACGTTTCCCGACACGCACGCGCTGCTCGAGGGGTTTCGCGACCTGCTCGTGGCAGCAGACCCCGACGTCGTGACGGGCTGGAACACGTACGGCTTCGACTTCCCGTTTCTGCATGCGGACTATTGCAGCCGCTTCCTCCCGCCGGAGCAGCGCGGCTCAGAGGCGCTCCAGGTGGCGGCGCTGTTTGTGGCGCGCTCCGTGCGCGAGCTGCCGCCGCCAGACAGCGTCAGCACCGCCGCAAAGCTGCTGAGCGAGCTGCGTGGCCGGCGTTCCTCAGCGGAGGTGCGTAAGTGGCTGCAGGGCGCAGAGCGCACGCTGGGCGCGCGGCACGTCAAGACGCTGCTCAAGCTGGAGCGCGAGGCGGGCGGCGGCGCGACGCGGTCACTGTCGACGTACGGCGTGGCGCGAGACGACGAGGAGGAAGACGAGCAGGCCGTGCCCATCGGTGGCCTGCCTGCGGACGTCGCGCTGACCATGCGTGGCATGCTCAAGGACGCGCTGCACGGCGCCGCTGGCGGCGCGCGCGGTGGCGCCAACTTTGTAGCGCTGCTGGCCGGCGCCACGGACGCGCAGCGCGGCGAGTTCTGGGAGCGCATGCTGCACGCGCACGGCAGCGCGGTCGTGGACATGCTGCGCGCGCCCACGCGCGCGGCGGGCGCCAAGCGCGGGCTGTTCCTGGGGCGCTTCGCCAGCGAGCCGTCGGAGCTGGTGGAGAAGCGCATGGCCAGCGCCGCGCGCGGCGACAACACGTACTACTGGTGGGGCATGACGGGGCGCGTGACGGTGGACCTCATGCAGGTCATCAAGGACGACAAGAAGCCGGACGACTGCTCGCTGCGCCACGCGGCCGACGTGTGGCTGGGCGGCACCGCAAAGATGGACATGAGCGCCGCGGAGCTGTTTGCAGCGTACAAGAGCGGCGACCCCGCACAGCGCTGGCGCATCGCGGAGTACTGGTGCGTTTTCACAGCCGGCGCGGTGGCGGCAGGCTGACCACGTCACGCAGCGCGCTCATCAGCGCGGTGAAGCTGCGCTGGCACTCGTCCTCCGTGCGAAAGCTCACGCAGCGCGCCAGCAGCCAGCCCCTGAAGTGCAGCCACATCCAGCGCCCGCTGCGGCTCACGCGCACGCAGTCGCGCAGGTTCAATGCGCACGCATCGTCAACGCTCACCCACAGATCCCTCGCCATGATGCTTTTGGTGTTATCCCTGCAGCGCGCGCGACTGCGACATCCCGCTGCACCTCATGCTGAAACTCAGCTACGTGCCCGTGTGGGTCGAGATGAGCCGCGTGTGCTTCACGTCGTGTCAGGAGGTCGTCAACAGCGGACAGCAGGTGAAGGTGTTCAACCTCATCTCGCGCTTCGTGTGGGGCGAGTTTGCGCTCAACGTGCGCGACAGCGGCTGGCCGACCAACGACTACGCCAGCTACGACCAGGAGGACGACTTCAAGAAGCGCAAGCCCGACTACCAGGGCGCCACGGTCATTGAGCCCGTCGTCGGCTTTTACGGCGACTGCGTGTCGACGCTCGACTTTGAGTCGCTGTACCCGTCCATCATCAGGTGCGCGCGCGCGCGCTTGGCAGCGGGTCACGCGCCTGCGGGTTGCGCGCTTGTTACTTGAGCCTCATCACTTTGCGCGCCCCTGCAGGTACTTCAACCTGTGCCCGTCGGCGCTCATCGTGGATGCGCCCCACCAGCAGCTGGACGCGCGCGAGCCGCGCGTCTCCATCGAGCGCCACAGCATCAAGCACAACGTGCTGGTGGGCAGCGGGCCTGAGGGCCCGCGCTACACGGAGGAGCACCGCACGTACGCGTTCGCGACTCACATCCAGGGCGTGCTGCCGCGCCTGCTGGAGCGCCTGCTGGACGCGCGCAAGCTCGTGAAGCGGCTGATGGCGGCTGCGACCGACCCGCTGCAGGCAGCGGTGCTCAATGGCCGCCAGCTCGGCATCAAGGTCGCGTGCAACTCCGTGTACGGCTTCTGCGGCGTGGCGGCGGACCGCGGCATGCTGCCGTGCAAGCCTGTCGCGGCGGTGACGACGCTCAAGGGCCGCGCCTTCATCGAGGTCGCCAAGAACTACGTGGAGCAGCATTTCCTCGGCGCGCGCGTCATTTATGGCGACACGGTGCGTGCGGGGCCGCTGGTGCTGGTGCGGTGCCACACGCACGTGCGCCGCTCACCCCTCTGCGCGCTCCCCACCCGTCGCAGGACTCGGTGATGATCCTGTGGGGGAAGGACGTCGAGGTGGCGCAGGCTGCGGCTTGGGGCGAGCAAGCTGCGGAGGCCATCACGCGGCACCTGCGCGCTGGCGCGTTCGCAGAGATCGGCGGCGCGGGCGCGCTCGTGGCCGCAGCTTCGGCAGTGCTCAACAGCGGCGGCGATTGTACGCGCAGCCCGCCGCGCGACTTGGGCAGGGCGTGCTCCGCCGTCGCGCTCGCGTACGAGAAAACGTACAGGCCTTACCTCCTGCTCAAGAAGAAGAACTACGTGGGTCTCAAGTACACGGGCGACGGCAAGGGTGGCTTCAAGACCGAGATGGACATGAAGGGCATCGACGCGGTCCGGCGCGACAGGCCGAAGCTGCTGCGCGAGACATGCGTCGACGTGCTGCACGCGCTCATGCACGAGCGCTCCGTGCCGCACGCGCTCACGTTACTGCGCGCGCGCCTCGCGAGCATCGCGTCCGGCAACACGCCGCTTGAGGACTTTGTGCTGTCCAAGAGCCTCAAGGGCAGCTACGCCAGCGCCAACCTGCCGCACCTCACGGCCTGGAAGCGCATGAGCGCGCGCGGCGACGAGGACATTCCGCCCGTCGGGTCGCGCATGCCGTACGTGGTGGTGCTGGACAAGTCCGGCCGCGGCGGGCGCAAGGCGCCCAGCAAGCTGTACGAGCGCACGGAGCACCCCGCGCACGTGCGTGCCGCGGCGCTGTCAGTGGACTTCCAGTACTACGTGGAGACGCTGGAGAACCCGATTCTCAAGCTGCTGCGTTTTGTGGCGCCCGAGGACGACCTCAAGCGCACTTTCAGCGAGGCGGCGGAGCGTGCGCAGCTCAAAGCGTCCAACACTGGCTCTCTGCGCGGGCTCATCCGCGGTGGCTACGACGATTTTGGCGGCGGCGTTGCGGCTCGGCGGGGGCCCGCAGCCAAAACGCTGCCCGCCAAGCGCGCGCGTGGCGTGGAGGAAACGCCAACGCGCGGACTGCGCGCGTTTTTGGGATTGGAGTCCACCGTCATTTAAATTGCGTCACCTTTTTGTTGCTTCCATGGTTATGGCGCCACTCATGCGTGGGGGAATGCAATGGTAAACATCATGGCTAAAAAACTCATTAAAGCTCGACCGCGTTAAGGATGTTCATCTTGAGACCTGCGCCCTAATTTAAACAAACGCGATGGCAGCGCACAATGTTGTTGTGGTTGGTGCGGGTCTGTCGGGTGCAGTTGTAGCGCGTCACCACGCAGAAAAGGGAGACCGCGTGTTGGTTGTTGAAAGCCGACCGCACATTGCTGGAAACTGCTTCGATTACACCGAAGATCGCACAGGCTACCGCGTGGCGCTGTATGGCCCGCATCTGTTTCATACAAACAACGAGCACGTGTGGAAGTACGTTAACCGATTCGCGCACTGGACGCCATGGGAGCACCGCGTACTGTCTCGCGTCAAGCTGCCTGGCGGTAGCTTCAAAGACGTGCCTGTGCCCGTGAATCGCACCACGCTGAACGCCCTGTTCGACGCGGGCGTGCAAACCGATGCTGAGGCCGCAGCTTGGCTGGAGCGTGAGACAATTCCTTGTGCCGCGCCGGCAAACAGCAAGGAGGTGTCACTCGCTCGCGTCGGGCCTCGCCTCTACGATATGCTCTTTCGAGGCTACACCGTGAAGCAGTGGGACAAGGACCCAACGGAGCTGGGCGCCGAGGTGATGGCTCGCATTCCTGTACGTGTCAATGCAGACGACCGCTACTTCACTGATACTTATCAAGCACTGCCCACAAGAGGCTACACAGACTTTGTGGGCTCCATTCTAAACCACCCCCTTATTGAGGTGCGCACAAGCACCGACTTTCACTCTGAGGAGCAGTGCCTTGCTAACCGCCAGAAACTGTACTACACGGGCCGCATTGACCGCTACTTCGCTTGGCGCGGGTATGATGCACTCGAGTACCGTAGCTTGGACTTCAGCACTGAGTATGTTCCCATCGACTCGCCCACAGCAACGGTGTACCCTGCATCCCAAGTTAATTTTCCGGATGTTGCGACGCCATTTACGCGTCTCACGGAGTACAAGCACCTGCTACACCAGCGTCCACGCGAAGGCGCGCCCCTTGAGAGCATCGTGGTGAAGGAGTACTCCAAGGCGGGGGGCGATGCGTACTACCCTGTTCCAAACAAGCGCAACCAAGACCTCTACGCCAAGTACCAAGCGCTCACTGCTGAGTTTTCGCCAGAAGTCACGTTTGTGGGGCGCCTCGCGTCTTACCGCTACCAAAACATGGACCAAGCCATCTTCTCTGCTCTCCAAACAGTTGGTGACGTTTGCTGATGCCTAGACTCTATGTGAACACCCGTTTTTTAGCTGCTTGAGCATATCGGGAGTGCACTGTGCAGCCTGTTGCGCGTCAGTGTAGTCCAAAATTGCAAGCCGCAGGCTCTCATCGATTACGTTGGTGGCCACGCTGTTGGTGTGGTAGTCATGAAAGCCGGCGGTGTTTGTGTACACCACCCACACCAGCATCAGCATCACAAGAGCTTGCGAAGTCGCCATGCTGATGCCCGCCAAGGGCTGCATACACGCAACCACTGCAAAGGCCGCAATAAGGCCACGTCGCCACTGCACTGCGCGGCTGGTCGCTGCGTAATGATTGAGACCCATCGCAACGTCCAGCTTCGTGCACTGGGTGCTGGTGTCGTGGAAGATCCGAAATCGGCCGTGTCTGGAAAATTGCGTCAGATCGTGTGATGCCAGCCATTCCCAGGTCACTGCGGCAGCCAGCAGCAGCAGCGAAAATCCAAACAGAGCACTGAGCTGCCAGCGCCGCACTTCATCCGACATTTACTACATACGGGTGTTCAGGCACCGCGGCAGGAAGCCTGCATCAAACTGTGCAGCAGCGTGCTGGATAGCGTGGAGGACCGCGGTCCGTCGGCGCCGATCCTGACGGCCACCAGGTCACCATTGCCCAGTAGCGCCAACCGTGCTGCGCGGTCAGCGGAGATAAGCGCCGTAATGCCGCCAGCGGCTGAGCCCGCAAAGGGAATCTCGCACGCAGTGGGTGACGCGCATAGCGCCGTGGCGTCCCAGCCAGACACAAATGTCCACACCACCCTGCGGCCCTCGCCGTCATTGCGCGGCGCCGTGATGGCGAGCGGAACAACGTGTAGTCGCAGCCCTGCGGGCGTCTCCACGATGTGCCGCCAGCCGTCAGGCGGTGTGACCATCACGCGGAGCAGCACATGCATGGCGGCCGTGAGCGCGTATCTGCGCGGCTGCGTCGACGTCCACACCGAGGCGCCGTTGAGACTGTACTTGAGAACACCGTCATTGCCCAGCGCCAGCGTGGCCGTCACTGTTGTGGACACCGCCTCGCTCACGGAGCCAGGCAGCGGCGTGGTCGCCTCAGCGGGCACCAGAGTCTCGGGCGGCGAGGGGTACAGCGGCTCTTTCCCCGCAGCCGCGGCGCTGCACTGCACGCGCGGCGCGACGAGGTTCGCCTCGCCGTACCCCAGTACCACGTCGGAGCTAACGGGCACGGTCACTTGCTGCAGCTCCGAGATGGACGA
>Ga0164295_10002847_pt1 | contig 14067 bp, 8 predicted proteins | sample GEODES006metaG_FD_111798 | JGI IMG/M metagenome (GOLD analysis project Ga0164295, IMG submission 111798) | Oligotrophic lake water microbial communities from Sparkling Lake, Wisconsin, USA - GEODES006 metaG | ecosystem: Environmental > Aquatic > Freshwater > Lake | place: USA: Sparkling Lake...
GAAAAAAAATTACAACATGTAAAACGTTTTACAGGTTTTACAGTTTTACAATAAATAAGGAATGCCCTAAGCAATCAGTTTTTTGCAGTTTTTAGCGAGGGGACTCGGAGTTAAGGTTAAGGGAAGGGTTGAGAAGCAAGATTGCAACGAGCAATGAGTACAAAAAGGGGACGCAAGCCGGGGACTTACTGAGCAACGTCGGGCAGGAGTTCAACGTGAAGGCTGGGAAATTCTCTCAAAAGATCGTCCCGAAAAGTTTCAAAATCGCGGTTTTGACCGAAAAACAAGAAATAACTGTTGTGGACTTGACTGGTGTTCGTAACCTAACTCCGTTAGAGTATCTGTAACTTTCAATAATTAAATTTAATCAGAACATTTAAAATGGACACATCAAATGAATTATTCATGAAGCATTAAAGCTATGGACCACAACCACAGAGATTCGAGTTCTCTGCATGAGAGAGATAATTCTAGAGTTCCATCAGCGGATCAAAAATTTATTTCTGTGGAAAATGTTGAGGACGAATTCAGTAAATCGTCTGCTATGAATGGTGCTATGGATACAGAAAGGCTGAATCATGATATAAAAAATAAACTTATTCCGCCTTTTCAAGTGGTAAATACTGTACGTCCAATGCGTTCACAGTCGATGAGTGAGTATTCTATGGCATACAATAATATGAGTGGGCAGCAGTCCCTACACACCATACCTACACAATCGTTACCAACGATCTCGAGCACTGGCTTTGCACTTGCCAACTCAAAATCAGCTAATTCCTTCGCGCCTTTCATTGCAGCCAATGGGATGCATCTGAGCAACGGTGGAACATCCTCAACATTCTACGGCTCTAACATCATTGGCGGACCTCCACTGTTGAGTGGTATGAATATGAGAGCAGATACAGCCACTTTCACTGAGTACTACCGATTTCCTAATCCTAGTGTACTCAGCGTGGGTGGCTCGAGCTCTCTGAGTGATGCAGCAAGAGACCACAGTTCGTCTACAGGGTCCGTAGAGATGGCCAAGTACAGCAACAACGTACCTGCATACTACCCAGCCCATAACCACCACTTTCATCCCCACATGGCAGCATATTCCAACACCAACTCCAACAGTGATATTTTCCTCAGTAATGGCTTTCAGGGTGGGGAGGAGCAATCCAATCAGCCCTCTCACGGACCGGTGATACAATCGATGGGTTATCCCCCTGGTGCTTATCAACCCGTCAAGATCAACCCAATGATGTCGAATAATGGACCATTCTTCGCGAATAGTATGCAGCGGTCTTATTCTTCTTCTGATGTTCATGAGTATCGACCAGCACCTACAGCAGCATCAGCGACTGGAAATGAACCATCGTCCACCAAAGGTCGGACGAGCAAGAAAGCTGCTTCCAAGAAAGATTCAAACGTAAGAGTAGCTCCAAAGATGAAAGAAGAGCAGAGTAGCCAACATCCTAGCTCAAAAGAAGCGAGAGCCAACAACAACCAACCCGACTGCTCCTACAATGGTCTTCACCACGTTGACAAGCTATCTTACACGCAAGCGAGGCATGATCTTGAGAAGACTCATGTACTTTCGACTGACGATGGCACATACTATGCACCTCTTAACGATTCCTCTTCCATTGCAGTGAATGGTGAGACTATTCAGGCTCCAAAGGCGCAGAAGCCTCGTCCTAGCGGTGGTAATCGCAACCCGAAACAACCGAGTGCTAGAAATGGAAGTAAGGCAAAAGCCTCTAAAAATGCTGAAACCACTGTAGCTCTCGAGATAGCCACAGAGACAGAGAAAAGGAGTGCTGCGGTGTTTCAACATGATTCTCAACCAACAGGAACAAAGACTAGTAATAAACGTAGTAAAAAGACTTCTGGAGGAGGAGGGGTCCCGGAGCAGGAGAGAGACCGGGGAGGAGGAGGTCCTCGAGGTGAGGGGAAAGCAGGCGGCGCTGAGAAGGAGACCAAGAAGAAGGAGGGGAGTGGCTCGAATAAGCGAGATTCGAAGGCGCGAGCTGACAGTATAGTCAACTCCAACTCGGAGGTATCTGTGCGATCATCCGGTCAGGGAGACAAGGATACTTCTGGTCAGGACCCTACAGCTGCACCAGTAGGAGCGGAAAAGGAGACCAGTGCTGCAGCTCTTACGAGAAGAAGAGATGCTCTCAGGAAAAGACTATCTTCGATATCAACAGAGACCTTTGTTACGAATAATATTTGTGCATCGTTCCTGCCGCTGCTTGATGCACTGCCAACACACGAGGATCAACGAATTATTAATAATTCTTTGCAGCAGCAGCAGCAGCAGCAGCAACAACAAGCGAGATATGTCGTTGGGGGAAGGATTAAAGCTCATCGCGACTACCTTATAGAAGAAGTGCAGTGGTGAGTCAGGATCCTCTTAGTGATGCTGACTCAAATACACACTGAATATTAACTGGCTGACTATTGAATATACCCACGTTGTTCTGTTTTTAGGCTTGCATTGGATTTCCGACAAGAACTTCGATGGAAGCTCAGTGCCAGTAAATCTGTAGCTGAAGCAATATGTACTACAGATAGCTCTTGTCAACAGAAGATGGTTATGGAGAGGCTTCAAACTATTACTACGAACTTCACATCGTCAGAGATAACAGCTGAAGACAAGAGTAGTGCTAGAATGGTAGCATCGGCTCTATCGGCTTCCGTGTCCATGTTGTGGAATAATTGGGAAGTAAATATTCTTGGCTCAACTGAAAGAAGCGTAGTGTTGAATAGCTTATTTCGATGCTGCTGCCGAGTGTTGGACCCTTTTCCCGTGGATGAACCTGTTGATACTATGGAGTATTCGAAGATTTCATCTCTAGAAAATGAGATTGATCGCGTGTTGTCGATTCCGTTGTTGTTAAATGACCATGGGACATTCAAAAGTGACAACGTTTTCAATGGCGTAGACGTGGCCCACAATTTACCCACTCATCCATCAATACCACCAGCGATAATGCTCCAGGTGCATCAACAGGGAGTGCTGCGCAAGGTCCAGTCACTCAATCGATTGGGATTTGGAGCGGGAGTCTACGGTAAATCATACGTGGGTAAGACAGTAGCTATGTGCTTTCTTATCCGGGAATGGTTGAGTCAGTCGGATCATGCATCAGTCGATCCAGACCGTAGAGCCGACGATATCATTATGGAAACAAATAAGAAGAAGATAGTCATCCTCGTGGCAGCGAGAAAATGCATTTTTCGATGGATTTCTGAACTACGACGACTACAATCTATGTTTTCAGCGGTATTGTGGAGCAGTCGTTTCAATGCCTCACAACACAAATTTGCGACCTCTACACTAATGGTGGTCCCTTTGGAATCTCTGTTAGTTTTCTTAGCTTCGAATTTTCTCAGTAATCTAAAGCTTAACGATGATAGTGCATCATCAACTCCAACTTTGAATGGGATACTTGTCGATGTTAGGTGTTGTCATGACACGATGAATCCCAATCATTCTTCTATGTTGAACTCAAAAATGGACTCATTCCAGTCAGATCTCATCATCAAGCTGACCTCCCAGTTGAGTGCATCTTTCACTAATCGATGTATCTTGAGCGAGCTATCCTTTTTGAACGACTCTCACCTTCAAGTGCTGCACTTCATGATGCCGAAGACCTCCTTCAGCCAATGGACATACAAGTACATACCCCAGAATCAATCGGATGAAGACCACCCCTCCTCAAGTGCTCATCCAATCAACAGGGACACACTTGTTCAGCTTTTATTCAATTTGAGCATTCATCTGGAGGCTCCTGCATGTATGGAGTCGATGACAAATGATAAGGTACGGTGCTTGCACTATATTGAGTACAAGTAGTATGTATGATAATTATTGCTTATGATTGCCACATGATCAGATTTTAGAAGGAGTGATTCATGCAGCTATGGATAGTGTGCAGCTAAAGACATATAATTGCATCGTCGGCCAAATCGAGCAAAGTCCTAACTCGCTGGATGGAGCAGATGTTGAAAAACTAGCTAAGGCTTTGGTGTTGTTGAGTAGAGCTTGTTTCCATGGCTCTCTATTGTCAGTCTGTTCGGATAGTTTTGAGACAACTGCTGCCAGGAATGGCTGTGAGCGGGAAAATATTAAGGAGGAACAGTCAAGGTCAAGGGTTGGGATGGCAGTGGATGATGGAAAAAGAAGGGTGAGAAACAAACTGGATCGAGATATACACTTGAATGATTATCCCTCCAGCAACTACAGCAATGGCTTCGATGTCGGTGCAGGAGGAGGGGGAATAGATAGGACCGGAAGGTTTTGTTCCTTTGCAATGGGTCCGCTGGGTCGCAGCTGTGTCTTGGATCACTTGCAGACCAGTAGTAGTGCTTTCAACGAGTATTATAAGTTGTACGGAGTAGAAAAAAAAATAGTCGGTTACTCTATATTCGGTAGCGGCAAACTGACCATATTGATGCAGCAGCTGAGTCTATTCAATAGGTCCAAAATTGTAATCGTCGTGCAAAATATAGAAGAGCTGAACCTAGTGCATTTGTTGTTATCGAGGTTGAAGGTAAGTCATGTGCAGGCTGGGTTCCGTCGGAGCAAGCATCAAGATGAAGTGCAGCGCTTCACTGAGTGGTTAAATGCACAAAGAGCAGTCGAGTGCTTCAATATGACCACTGCATCTCACAGAGTCCTACTTTGTACGAAGGAAATATTTGAAGCTCCGAGCTTAGTCCCTGAGAGAGCTGCAGTGGTGATAGTGCTTAGTGAGAGTTGGATCGACCGCATCGCAGTGAAGGAATGCTTCCGCATGCGTTTACTCAGTACTCGATACGATGGATCTCCTCTGGAAGTGGTAAGATGATTGATTATTCATATAATGTAGTGTAATCCCGATCTATGTTTAGAGCTAGCTCTCATGCATCGTATGCATGCTATAATGTAATTAGATAAGGGTGGTAGCTGAGCCTTCAATCGAAGTCGACATGGCGGATAGAGGCTGCTCCTTCCTACATCTACAGGGTATTGCACTGCCTAACCTCTGCATAGAATCCGCTCTTTTGATGAAAGCTCCACCACTGAAAAGCCCTACTAGTACAAGTACAATAAATGGGAAAATCATCACCACCTCTGACCTGTCACATGAGACATCATTCGAAGCGACCTATTCTCCCACACCTACATCACTTGATGCTCATGATCACAGTGATAGTGAAGCATCATCAGCAGCAGCTGCTATAACTACTCCTCAACAGCATAGCATCAAAAGAGGCAGAGGGAAAGGGATTATAGCTTTGTGTAGACAGGGTGGTACTTCTTTCGTCAAGGACAGCAGAACTCTGCAAGAGTTGGGTTTGATCGGAGCGAGGCCGAGTATATTACTCGCAATAAATCATATGAAAATAGGAGCTTCAATGGACTCCAACGCTTCTGACTGGGTGTCTTCCCTTCGTACTCATATGTATGCTTTGGAAGAGAGGCTGTGTTCAGTAAACGAATTTGTACAAATTGATTTCAGTTCCACAGATCCTGAAGGGAAAATAGATCATGCATCGTCGAAATCTAAAATACCGAATGAGAAGAAGACTAGAAGTGGCCATCATTACTTCCTCACGAATCCTAGTGTGAATGATGATAAGAAGGAGGAAGATAGAGAGTCAGAGGGAGGTAATGCTTCTTCATCCTATGCAATAATCGATAAGAGGGAGGCTCCTTGCGATAAATCTATGGAGGCACAAGTCAATGATCCTGTTATAACGACTTCCAGTCCATCATCTGATAGCGAAGGACGAGCAAGGAAGGGTCGAATAAAGCTGTTGGAAGCCTTGAATACATTATTTATAGAAGCTTACAACAACTTCCTCGTGAATAACTCGACTGGTAGGTATAGCGGTGGAAGTGTTCATGTATCCATCATTCATCATCTGCATTACAAGTGGAAGACTGTTATAGACGACTTGGATGACAGCTCAGTGATACATATGATCATCGATTCCAATAGTCCCAGCTTCCAATATGACTCTGACAGTGAGAATCTTAACGGTGGATTATCTTCAATCAGAAGGGGAGCTGGCACAGGAACAGTGTTGGGGAAGTCTACTGCGGAGACTCGATTGGCCCAATTGTTTTTACCAGTTCCCGATCGAGTCACGATGCCACTTTCATCATCATCATCATCATCTTCATACACAATCAAAGCCGAGCAACAGGAAGGATTCCAGCAATGGCCCAAGAGCTATCATCTATATCGATACATACCATCGCTTCTACAAAGAGCAGGCATAGCGGTGCAGCCTTCCCTCTCTGTGAACCCTCTGCAGGCCGCTGGTAGATTCGACTATATTACATCCGAGAGCTATCAAGCAGCCACTGCAGAAAGTGCCAATATCCACTTCAACCCGATCATGAGCAACCCAAAGAGTACCACCGCTGCTGCTCCGACTAGTACGGCTACTACTACCACTGCAACAGTGCGTAGCAGTAAGCCCAGAAGACCCCGGCCTGCCAACAATAAGAGCAGTAGCAACAACAACAATAACAACAGCAGCAGTACAGCGAAAGCTACAGAGGGCTCCGCTGATAAATTGAATCCTGCGTACGGGGACATAGACGCCACGGATACTAGTATTCCGTTACGTAAGAAAGCAGCTCATCTCGACAAGGAAGGCATCACTAGTAGTAGTAGTAGTAGTAGTAGTAGTAGCAGTAGCAATGTTGGTAGTAGTAGTAGTAGCAACCAAGGCGCGGCTGCCAAAAGTACAAGTGATGGACGAATGAAGTAGCAACAATAAATCTAGTGCGCGAAATGCGCGAGAGCTTAAGATAATCAATCGGACTATATTGGAAGATACTACGACGGGAGAAGAAAACTCCTAGAATAGAGACTCCCTCCAGCTAAACTACCTACCTACCAACGCAATGCATTGATAGCTTCATTGACGATGAACAATCTTCTTTTATAAGCTTGTTAACCACGACGTTAAGAAAAGCTACAGTGCGATTGCGCTCTTCATTAAGTGTTAGTTCATAGTATAAGGATAATCGCACCTTAGAGAAATATTTAATGCACACTCATTAAATGTCTAGCATGATACTACTTGCTCTTAATGCAAATACGTACTGATCCTTTTTATGATGCAGGAATGTTCAACGATGATGCATGAGACGTATCCACTTAACTCAGAATAGAGGATGTTCATCTGGGGTAGTAGTAGTACCTCTACTCTATTATCACATCATATTCAGATGCTAAAATTCAATCGCTTCTTTCATCTGCATCAGTAGGACAAAGGCTTGTCTCTCATATCATGTCGGTTCCAGGCACGATACTGACCCTCTGTACCCCAAAAGTTCTCCGGTTGAGAGTCGACGGGCCATATGCTATCGATGGACAAGAACCGGACATGACGCGAGGGCACGCGGTACCGCTTTCGGATGGGACTGACGGATAGTGATTCCAGCATATCACCTACGATAAGACCGCTGCGAACGCAACGAATGCTGCGCCTGAGCCACTGGCAAGAGTTATCGTCGATATAGATTACATCGACACCCTCTCTGCTTGATAGCTCTTCGATATGGGATGCATCACATGGATGTTCAAACACCAGTAAGTCATGACTGCATTCTTCATCGACTCGATATCCAGAAGCAAATAGCGGCAGCCCACCAATGCGGTGTGCATACACACCCTTTCTACCCTCTCCGATATATTTGCATCTATCAGCTATAAAATTACCAGCATCAGTGATGTCATAGCAATAGTCCCTTGACTTATCGCTAGTGTACTGTTGGATCTCATCGGCTGTCATAGGGGTTAAGTTGTGCCCACTATCGCTTAGTCGCTTGAATCGCAAATCCAAATACTCGTCGTCAGTCGTCGTCAGCTCCTGTTTGATACCCTTCCGTGCCAATTCATCGTCCATGCTGATGAATGAGCTGTCATAATACATATACAGCCCAAGACAATGTTTCATTTCAATCAGCAATCATAATACAAAGTAAGCAACTAAAGCTATGAAGAGACAGACAATGGCACATAACGTTTCTGGTGGTATACCTCTTGATTGATACTCTATGTGAATGCCATGGACTGTGTGGTTGTAAGAACGAGGAAGTCCTGTCGGACAGCATCATGAGCATGCATAAAATCATCTTCAGTTGCATACATTGTACAGTACAGTACTGCTGTGTCCGAAACCGCTCAATGGCAGTTACAACCAATTGTTCACTTGATTTTGGTAACTTTATTCGTTCCTCCATAGAGATCTAAAATGGCTGAGAGGGAGAGCAAAGTAAGACCTCGGTCAAGGGGAAACCTGACATCCTTCTTCAACAAGGATGTGACTGACAAGGTATACGGCAGCGACCAGCAGTTGAGAGGCGACAAGAAGCCTCCCAAAGGGGGATCCCAGCCGATCGTTATTCGATTCCGAGGAGGCACACTAGAGCATGACCACCAACAGGTACTCAACGAGTGCAAGGCAGACTATCACAATGCTTGGTTCCTCAACGACGAGAGGAGCATCAGAAACTTCTTCCATCATCGACTGGATGACAGGTTGAATGCTTTTCAAGTCTCCAGCAAGAAGGACCTCGCTCGTAAGCATGCTCTACGACAGCAGAAGGAGAAACAGGAGGAAGAGGAGGTTTATGATTCGTCTAATGAGAAAGGGAAGAAGTACATTGATTTCTTCGACCTAGCTGATGATGTGGTAAAAACCTTTGATCAACGGAATAACAACAAACAAAAAGGTGCAACGATAAATCTAGATAGTGCTAATGTTTTAGAGGAATTCCATACGCTGTTCTTAGATGACATTCCGACTGATATGATCAATGCCAGCAGCAGGGGCAATCAACCTTTCTTTTATAGAAGCGACAAGTATAAGCAACAGTTCGTAGTCCCTCAGACGAGGAGCAAGCGTAGTAGTAGTAGTGGTCTGCACCAGAAACCTCCTCAGGTGCTCATGTTCACGAATTATCTGAAGCTCATTATCTTATCGGACCGTGCTAGTAGTGATGATGATGCCGATGGCAATCAGCATTATGATGCTGCTGAGGAGGAGATTAGAAAGATTGTGACTATCCACAACGATCAAATTATAGCGTTCGATCTGAGCAACTATCTCCTTGGAGATTCGAGGGGGGCCTGCTTGTCATCATATCTGAACTACTGTCGGAGGGTCTTGCGCATCAACCTCTCTAACAACAACCTAACCGACCGTAGTCTACAACTTATCGTGAGGGCAGTCTTCACGTACACGCAGTGCGAATCCTTGGATATATCACACAACAAATGCAGTAAGGGCACTGTTCAGCATCTCATGGAACACCTTAACTCCAGCAGCGGCAGTAGTTTCCTGCGACTGCTATACATCAATAACTGTGAGCTGCGAGACATCGACTTCTACTACCTGTCCCAATGCTTGCATCGCAACCAGACACTACAGCTGCTCAATATTGCAGGGAACAACTTCCTTCCTACATACAACCATCTTACAAATGGATCGAATGATGATCGGGGGGGCCATATGGACGAAGACCTATACTACACAGAGGATGCACCCTCCTATCGCTTCGAAGACTACTATGGCAGCAATCGAGCCTATGGCATCAACTGCTTCGGTCTTTCACTCAATTACCTCGTTGAGAGGAATTCATACCTTCTAGAGCTGAACCTGTCCGACAACCATATCTCCAGCTCGTACATAACGATGCTATCCAAGTGCCTCATGGTGAACCAGACGTTGCAATCGTTGCATCTGTCGGGGATCGAACTGACTGATAAGGATGCCTGTCATATAGGCTTCTCTCTGCACTCCCATCCATCGTTGACGAAGATTGACTTGTCCAACAACAGGATCCAGTCCAGGGCAGCACTCACCATCGCCTACGCTGCTCAGCAGGCAGACAGCGCGATTGTCTTCTTAGATCTATCTGGCAACAACAACATCTGCTACATCGGGAACATGTATCTGTTTCGAGCTATGCGATATGTCGCCTTGACAAACTACAACACAGGTCAAAGACAAATAATAGATGAATCGAATGGGAAAAATTCGAAAACGAATGGTTCTGTTGCATATGCTGCTGGCAATGGACCAATGAGTATCAAACCCCATCGGCAACTAGTCATCAATTATGACTTGCGGTCATCGGATGATAACAGAAATACAAATGGCAAATCAACAGCAATTGTGTACAACTTGCGTCATGATATCCACGGAACGTACGTACTAGACATGTCCGACCCACACGACTATACCGTCATGCGTATGTTGCAGGACGTGGCTGACAAGCATCCTTACATTGTCGTAAAGCCCATCAAGCACTTCGAGACCAGACTGAAGAAGGATGAACCCAACAATAATAAGTTCCAATTCATTTATTTGAATCGCAAATCAGGAGGAGGTGACTCTTTCGACCAATCCAACATGGAAGGGAGTCATGCTCAGCAGTACCATGGGGGAAGCATTTATCAGCTTCCTCTGATGAATATCTGGAGTAATAATGTTTCTAAAGTTATTTTAGTAATAAATACGATAAATTTCGTGTTAACTGCTCAGCAACGAATTGATCGACAGCAGTTCAGTGTGAATGCGACTCGACGACGATCTAACGTAATGAAGAGTCGGAGCTTCGAGTCCTTGCTCAGCATTAAGTTGCCAAAGAACATCATACAGACAACGGTTAGTATGAACACTTCCATTGCTAACATCACGATTGGTTTGGAGGACATGAAGTCTAAATCTTACGAGTTGATGGGTGTAGTGTTGAAGCAGATGGGAATGGTGTTCGAAGTGAGTATTATTGAGAGGATCATTAGCAGATTGATGTCGATGCATCTACCAATGGATCATCATGACATCGAGTTTCGATACTTACTCGTAGTGGTATACACGGCAGTTATCGACTACATGGCAGATAACAATCATTTAGACATGACCTCGGATGATAGAAATAAAGTCGATAGCCTTGCAGATGACTTGCAGTATGAAGATACCATGTCTATTTCGTGGGAGGCATTGGAGTCTCACTTGAGTATCTTCGGGAACTTTAACCATAGTGAAGACTTCCATCAGTACTTCTCTTCGACAGAGACTATCAAGCGTATCATAAGCGAGGGTGATGTGACTGCATCACGGGAGGGATTAACCTTTTATAGTTACATTCGGTTCATGTTGCATAGAGAATGCAATATATTGCCCCGCAGTAGCAAAGACTGTTGGTCTACATCTCTTACCACGAAAGGTAGCAGAGATGCCGTGCAGAGTCGATGGGTAGTGCCTAGGGAGGGAGTGTTGCATGTAGATATCGAGTGTTCTCTTATTCCGGAGATCCACTCTGATTGTGTGTTGAGCAACAAGGGCCTGCTATCGCTAATCTATCAGTTCGATGAACAGAACAATAAAGATCAACCCAACATGATCGTGTACAGACAGATTCTCATCATACTACAGGGAAGAAAGAATGAGCTATATCTGACTTGTGAACAATCAGAGGTGATTCTTCTATATTTGCTATCAAATGCGAACAGCGCTGATGGTGCACAACAACAACAACAGCAGCAGCAGGTAGTAGTTTCTACTAACCACCATCGCAAAGTGAAAGTTGAATTGATGGAGAAGCTCCTCTATCAAATAACAACGACTATGGAGGTGCAACGATTTCTAGTGAGGAATCTATCGTTCAATGGTCTCGTGAAGATGAGGAAGAGACTCGGGTACATGTTCAAAGTGTTGACTGGCAATGTGACAGGACATTATTTCTTGAAGCTCAAGTACCCTCTGCACAGGGAAGTAGCACTACGATTAGCTCAACATAGTTCCTTTGAAAAGAATAATGAACTCAGTGTACTCAGTAATGTCAGCCACATCCTTAACATCAACGATAAACAGGAGGTACTGAGTAATCAGGGTATCAAGCTCAATGCATCACAGAATAACAATGGAGAATGCTTCCGCAATGCCTCTTTTGACTCAAAGTACGTACAGCTGGATAACAATTGGTTCCAATCTGGCATCCCAGATACTGGCATACTGAGATTTGACTTTGTCTCTTATTTGAAAGTACCAACATTTTTCGAGAACTCACACTACTCGAACGATCGAAATGCAGCTTATCATTTGAATTCTCAGTTTCTAGAGGATAACAAGAAATCGAAATCGAAATTCCAGCGTCGACCCAGTACCAGCTCTCTAGCCTCGTTGGATACCACAACTACTACGAACTTGATCGATGCGTTACTGGAACCTAATTTCAACTGTGCATCCTTAGCACAACTCTTGAATATACAAACAGTTGTTCTTCCGACGAAGAGGAAACAAGATTTTGTACGTAAATTCAGGAAGACGATCAACGGTCAAGTGACTGATGATGATGATGATGATGGAGATGGTGGGGTTGACAGCGAAGGAGTTCACGGTGATGTCAGAGATATTACTATTAAGGGTGATAAAGAAGCTAGCGATGGTCCTACAGCAACCAAACAAGAGCTGCGACAGAGTACTGTTGGTATTGCTGTTGTTACTACTACTCAGTCCAGTACTAGTCACATCAATAGCAGCAGCAGCAACATCATCAACGTCCCTTCTCCCGAAGAGGAGGTGGTATCTTTTTGGAAGGATGTACTGGCATCCAACAGTAGATCAATCCGCATGAGCCACGTGGACATGCTGCGGAAGAGACTTTATGACCTTAATAGAGAGGAGATCAAGCGTCTGCAGGAGGAAGCTCAGAGGCTACAGATCTATTTCGGCAGCTCTACGGGTCTACCTACAGGGTAGGTAACATGCATACCTTCTCTCACATGACTGAATTGAATTCATGGCACTCGTCATCACCAGTGTTTAATTATTATATCTATTCTGTTCATAGTGAAGTGCATCCAGTGGTGTTCAAACACGATTCTTTCCTGAAGCTACGAACATTGAGCATGTATAAGTCAGTCTCATTCTCCAATCGCTATGTCTATCCTGTGGATGGTTCAGCTACAGTGACAACTGATCCGGTATCGGCTCCACGCAGCAATAAAGGCTCCTCCACCGCTGTCGTCAGCATCAATCTTATATCTATGAAGGAAGTGGACAGGAATGTTTCGCTAACAATGCTACTGCATCGACTGGAAGTCATGCTGTTGTATCAAGTGTGGTTGACAGTGCCTCAAGCTCGAACCATCGTAGAGTACTTGATGAGCAAGAAGAATGCATCGATCGATACTCTCGTTCAGTGCCTTTCTGTTCTCTATAGTCATCTCTTGAATCGAGAGAACTTGTATGAACTGTTTGAAAACAGGTCATCATCATCTATCAACTCCGAACCCCAACGATCTATGAAGAAGCGCGATACTTCCTCCAAGAAACCCCTTGCCTTGGATCCCTATCTGCAGGACCATCACCCTATGTTTCTGGAGATGGTGCATAGAATTGGATACCTAAACCTAATCAACTTCAATAATCCAGGTATGTCCTGTCTTTCATGTATGTATGCTGGCAATAAGATGGCAGTGGAAGGATATGTGTTATGCCTCCTTGTATTCATTCATTCAATAAATCAATCAATCTGCAATGACAACCTCTTTTAGGAGGTAGGTACGAGCTGGACTTGTCGTCATGGGATGATAGGGTGGTGTTACGGCTGTTGGTGATGTTGACCCACGACAAGAAGCGACGTGCAGAGGATAGATTTGAGGTGACTAATCATATGATGTGATCATTACTGAGTTGCTAGGTAGATGGAGCCAATCATCGACTGATACTTATGTGTATATGCAACATATTGTACCTATGCTTTTCTACTATCTCTGTAGTGGACCAACGTGATCTATTACAAGGAGTCCCTCGTCAATCCACCCATCATCCTCACGAAGCTTCTCTCGACATACATCCATGGCATCAACTACAGCTCCCTCATCAGTGCCTCACCTAATGTTATGAGTGCTTCTAGCGTTAGTACATACATGAACGGTTTGCCCTCTACTTGGCAACCACCAGAAAGTTGGAGCACTCCCTTAGGTATTCCGAATTATGGACACCTACATGCTACATTCAGTAGAGGTCATCAGTCGTAATGAGACCATCTATTCAACTACTTTA
>Ga0164295_10002848_pt1 | contig 14066 bp, 11 predicted proteins | sample GEODES006metaG_FD_111798 | JGI IMG/M metagenome (GOLD analysis project Ga0164295, IMG submission 111798) | Oligotrophic lake water microbial communities from Sparkling Lake, Wisconsin, USA - GEODES006 metaG | ecosystem: Environmental > Aquatic > Freshwater > Lake | place: USA: Sparkling Lake...
ATCGGCAACGGGATCTTGATCTGTTCGGTATTGAGATACCCGTGTAGCCGGTTCGAGAGCCCGATGACCGACGAACCCTGCACTCGGGAACCCTTGACCTTGTTGGTATAAGGATCGACGAATACATCGACCATTGAACCGTCAGCTGTGGTCATTGCGAAAAGTGTGGTGTGGTTTCGATCGGCTGGGGGAGTGACCATCGCCACCGTTGCCCCGGCGAAACGCTCTTGAGCCGCCAACTTTTGGTCATCAAGCGTGTACACCTGCCCGGTCGGGGTGGCCTCAAAGAGCGAGCGGTTCATCGCTTGATCCAGCGGTGCCGTGTACAGGATGACTAACCCCGTTACGGCAAACATCACCAACACCGGCATAGAGAAGATCGCTGCATAAAAATGCATCCGCCAGATCTGTCGCCATGTGCGGCTCGTACTTGCAGCTCGTCGGGAACGCTCGGAGCCATTGGTGACCGACGGATCCACTTCAGCGTTGGTGAGCATGGTCATATGTTTCAGTGGCCTTGGTGTGAGGAGCGATGGCAAGCGGGTAGTCGTCTCGGTGGAGCGACTGGTTCCCGACATAGGGCAATCGGCGCACATCGCCAGAGCCTTGAGAACACTTATTACGCTGTCGTCTGCCGTCCAGAGCGCTCAACTCCGTGAAAATCCTAAGTACGGTGACCACATGAGTGAACTCGATAGTTCTGCGGCAGCAGTGTTGGACTTCCTCTCGCAGTTGGGCGGGTCTGGCATTGAGGAGATGAGCCCGCCTGAAGCACGCCAGGCGTATGAGGCGCTCGGTGCGCCAAGTCAGAGGCTGGAATCGGACACTTTCAGTGTGAGCCACTGCGAAATTGCTGGCGTTCCCTGCATCGTTACGGTTCCGTCGAGCCCCACACCTCTCCCCGTGTTGGTGTGGATGCATGGAGGCGGCTGGGTTGTTGGTTCCGCCCAACTCAGCCAATCCACCGCGGAAGCGTTAGCGGTTGAAGCGTCGTGCATCGTGGTCAATGTTGATTACCGATTGGCACCTGAGCACCCACACCCCGCACCCCTCGATGACGTCGTCGGAGTGATTCGCGCTGTGCTTGGCGGCGAACTTGGTGACGTTGCTGACAGCGCTCGCGTGGCAGTCGGGGGAGACTCCGCTGGCGGACACCTCGCAGCATCAGCTGCGCTGCTCGTGCCAGGTTTGATTCACCAGGTATTGGTGTACCCAATCACTGACATGACGTTGTCCCACCAATCGATGGAACGGAACGGAAGCGGCTACCTGCTGACGGCTTCGCTGATGCACTGGTTCCGAGACCACTACATCGGAACACAAGATCCCACCGATCCTGCGCTGTCGCCGCTTCGAGCATCCGCCGAGGCCCTTGAAGCGCTGCCCCCAGCGACCTTGGTGTTGGCAGGGTTTGACCCGCTTGTTGATGAGGGGCGGGCATATGCCGATGCCTTGCTGAGCTCCAACGTGGACGTGAAGGTGGCGGAGTACTCCGGCCAAATACACGGGTTTTTCTCGCTTGAGGCGCTCATCCCCGAGGCGGTGAGTGCGCGCAGCGAAGTAGTGGCCGAGTTGCGGGCGGCATTCGGCATCTAGTTACTTCGAGGTCGCCGTCACACGGCGGCCCCCGGGTCCTGTGGCGACTAGGGCTTCCCCCCGGGCACTTTTCCCACTAGTCATGCCGTGAAAGCAGGCGTACTTCTGGTTATACCGGTGAAGTAGGTGCAGTTCGCCGGACCAGACGGTGACACACGAGGGTGTCACTCAGAACGACCGGGGTATGCCATGGATGAGTTGATTCCAAGGGTGCAGGATCTCTGGGACGCGTATGGGTTCAAACCCAAATGGCGCGGTCGCCTTCATGCCATTGCCTTCTTCTGCACAATTCCTGCCGGCATCGCACTTCTTGTTTCCGCTGAGTCAACCATCTCTCGGGTGGCGGTAGCGGTCTACGTGGCCAGCTTGGCGGGTCTCTTTGCCGCAAGCGCCAGTTACCACCGGTTGGCCCACACAGTTCGAAGTGTGACCTGGTTGCGACGTCTTGACCACTCAATGATCTTCGTGCTGATCGCAGGGACCTACACCCCGATTTGTCTGATCGCATTGCCAAAAGTGTGGGGAGTCCCTGTTCTTGTGGCGGTGTGGTCCATCGCTTTGGCCGGAATCATCACCAAGATGGTTCGGCTTGGCCTCGGTAATACACCGAGCGGATCATGGCTCTATATCGTGCTCGGATGGGGTTCGGTACTAGTGATGCCGATGCTGCTTGAGTCGCTCAGCGCAATACAGATTTTCCTGCTCGCCTTCGGGGGGTTGCTCTTCACCGTCGGCGCCGTCATTTTGGGCAAACGACGCCCCGACCCTCTGCCAGCGGTGTTCGGCTACCACGAGGTGTGGCACACCTTCACGCTGGTCGCTGTTGGATGCCACTTTGCTCTTATGGCCTCGCTGGTGAACTAGTTCTTTCCACGCCGCGGCAATTCGAGGATGTGCTCTATTTGCCGGCTGCATGTTCCGCAATGAGCGCTTCGATCGTTTCGGCTGGAACTGGCCGAGATCGCAGATACCCCTGCACTAGGTCGCAACCGAGTTCCACGAGGATCCGCTCCTGATTTGGAGTCTCGACACCCTCAGCGGTGATCTCCATACCGAGTTCATGCCCCAACCGAATCGTGGCCGATACAACCGCTCGTGAACGGTCATCGGCAACGTCGAGCCGTTGCACAAACGAGCGATCAATCTTCAGTTCGTTGACCGGAAGCGTGGACAGATACGCCAACGAGGAGTAGCCGGTGCCGAAGTCATCAATTGCAAGGTTGACACCGATCTCCGAGAGCGCAGTAACTAGTTCAGCTGCCTCATCGGAGACGATGGATGTCTCAAGAATCTCAATGGTGACCTTGCTCGGTGGGCAGCCATAGCGGGCGATAGTTTCAGCGATCTCCTCAGCGAGTCCAGCGTCACTGAATTCGACCGGACTGAGATTTAGCGAAATTCTGGGAACGTCATCACTTTCATGCCGGCCCAGCCAGGTCTGGAGCTGTGCAAGTGCAATTTCCCGAACAAGGTGATCAAGTGAAGGAATCAACCCTGCATCTTCTGCGATCGGAAGGAATACTGCAGGAGCGAGCATTCCACGTTCGGCGTGATGCCAACGCACTAGTGCCTCTACTCCGACGAGACCGCCGCTTTGGAGGCTGAACTGCGGTTGGTAATGAACAATCAGATCTTTGTTAGCGATCGCCTGACGCAGGTCCTCGGTGATGTTGAGACGTTCTTGGACCTCGGTCCGAATGGATTCGTTGAAGAACGCAAACCCTCCGCCGGCGCCCTTCGCTTGTCGCATGGCAAGTTCGGCATCGCGAAGCACATCAGATGCTGAGGCGTTGAGGCTGGCCGGTTCGATAACCACCACGCCAGTAGTAATGACTTCCGAGGGATATTCGGCGTTACTTCGCTGCAGCCTGCTGCGAAGTTGCTCGAGTCGCTGAACCGCTTGCGAACGACTCAGAAGCCCAGACACGGAGATGGCAAATGAGTCCGCACCAAGTCGAGCGAGTTGGTCGTCGCTGCGAACAAGAGTGTGCAGGCGATCAGCTAGACGAATCAATGCGCGATCGCCCCTGTCCATACCCTCTCGCTCGTTGATCGCCCGAAAGTTATCGAGATTGAGGCAGGCAATGACGGTCCAATGTCCGTCAGAACCGGAGGAGCGGATGACCTCGTCAAGCCCGTCAAGAAACGATCGCCGATTTGGAAGTCCGGTTAGGAGATCCCTTGTGGTGGCCCGTTCAAGTCGGCTCTCTGTCTCCCGCAATTCCGAGACGTCTTCTTGAATGATTACGAAATGTTCAATTTCGTCAGCGGAGGAGAACAACGGAGTAATGGTCTTTATCACCCTGTATAAATCTCCGTCAGCTCGACGCCCGTTGACCTCGCCTGACCAGGATCGATTGTTTGAGATTGCAGCCCACATCTCCCGGGACTGAGGCGATCGACCGAGCGGATCATCTAGCGGTTCCGGAATGCGACCTACTGCTTCAGCGAAGGTGGTTCCCGTAGTGCTGAGGTAGGAATCGTTGACCCACGAGATGCGGCCTCTGGCGTCGGTTATCGCTACAGAGTTGGCGGCGGCGGCCAAGGCAGCGGCGAGTAGCCGCTCGCGTTGTCGGCCTCGGTTCATAGAGATCGCCACGGCTATCCATGATGCGATGCCTTCCAGCGTGGCAATGGTCGATGGATTGAGTTGGCGGGGGTCCTCCACGTTGATGCCGAGCGCTCCTACCACCACGTTGTCAGCAATGAGCGGAATCGCAACTCCGCCTCGGATTCCTAACCGGCTGATTGCGCTCGCAACGTGGTTGTCGAGCGACCGAAGCGAGGGGTCAGTTGATTCCATCTGCACCGTGCGCCGGCGGCGGATGCATTCCCCAACAGGTCCTTGCCCTACAGGAGAATCATCCCAACGAGGTGTTACTCCTCGAAAGAGTTCATCGATCGGGCCTGACGCGCCGCGAACTGCCACCGAGCCGTCTTCTTCGGCGAGTCCAACCCACACCACGACGGCTTCAATAATTTCGTTGAGACGGTCGCAGAGGCTTTGCAGCACCAAGTCGAACGGCGTTCCTGCAACGATTGCGCCGTGGATTTCAGCGTCGAGCGCAGCGAACTCGGCGGCGAAACGACGTTCGGTTACGTCCTGTCCGTAACACACCAACCCGTCGATAGATTCGACGCCCGTAAAATCTTCAACCACAAAGTTGATCCAGCGGTATTGACCGTCTGCGTTGCGAATGCGGTACTCGAGCGAACTGGACTCTGGTGTGTCCGAACGGCGTCGCGGAGACTGCATATGCGAGACAGCATTGAGCAGAGTAGGAGCATCTGATGGGTGCAGCTTGTCGACTTGTGGGGGGCCGAGAAGTGCCTCAGGCTCCAGGCCGAGCACCTGGCGGGAACCGTCGCTTGCCCAGCGGATATTTCCCATTTGGTCCATGACCACGATCATCATGGGCGCACGTTCAACGAGCCGCGACATGCGTTCACTCTCGAGCCACTCGTCAGAGATGTTCTCGGCTACAACAATCAGCGTGTCCCCAAGCGGCGCAATGGTGGTCCGCAATCGGCGGCGTTCACCGGTTGGCATCTCCAAGACGTCAAAGAAGGTTGCGTCGGCGCCGGTCGTCAGGGCCTCAAGCGATCGATCGATCATCTCGGAGCTGAACCGGATTTCGGGAAACTCTGAGGTAGGGCGGCCACGAACTAGCGCTGCGTCTAAGCCGAGGGCGGTTGCAGATGCTTCGTTGAGGTCGAGGCACAAAAAGTCAGTCAATACCCCGTCATCGGTGCGTACCGCCTCGAGAACGATGGTTGAAATGGCACCTGAGGGCAGAGCGAGTGACGCGCCAGAAGGCGCATCGCCCTGATCTGACGAGATGTGAATCGTTGGTTGCGGGGGCTGCATCTGTTCGATGTTGTAAGTGTGCCCGGAAATCCCTTCATTCCGCACCTTTCGCCGGCGAAGTACCTCTAGGCTGCTTGGATGGGAAGTAGCGGCGGTAAGCCACGTAAACCTCAACATCACCTTCCAAAGGTCGGAACTCCGGCCAATAAGGAATATGAGCGTGAGGCACGACGCAAAGAGGTCTTCGGTAACTGGCCGATGGTGCTGATTGCGGCGGTGATCGTCATTGTGCTGCTTGCGTGGCTCGTTATTACCTGAGTGCAACGTTGGCGAGTCATCTAGCGGGTGACATCAAACCGGCGGCTTCGATCTGCGTTCCGGTTCCTGCCCGCCTACACTCATCCTTCCGTATGCCCGGGCCACTGAGCCGGGCGGGAGGAATGTTATGGGTGCAAGTCGAACCAGTTTTGAGAAGCTCCAACGAGATCGGGCCAAAAAAGCTCGTGCCGATGCCAAGAGGGTGAAGCGGCTTGACCGTGATGGCCTTCCTGAGGAGCCAGGCGAACTGACCGACCTGCCACCCGAAGGCGAAGAAATCGCTCCCGACGTTCTATTGCAGATGGTTGCTGAACTCCATCAGGCCTTTGAGAACGAAGATATTGACTTCGACGAATTCGAAGAGCGCAAGACCGAGTTGTTCGCTCGACTCACCGTCGACTGACCTCACTATTGAGTGTAAAGCGTCAGGCTTCTTCGGGGTTCTCGTTCATCTGAGATTCGACCTCGGCGCGCACTGCGTCCATGTCGAGCGCCTGAACTTGGCCAATGAGGTCGCTCAAAGCGGCACCTGGCATTGCACCAGCCTCCCGGTACATGAGGATGCCGTCGCGGAAGATCATCAGGGTTGGGATTGATTGGATCCCAAGTCCCGCCGAGAGGTCCTGAGCTGCCTCAGTGTCGACCTTGGCAAAGGTGATCTCGGGATGGGCCTCAGAAGTCGCTTCAAAGATGGGGCCGAACTGACGACACGGTCCGCACCATTCCGCCCAAAAGTCAACGAGCACGGTGCCCTCGGCGGTCACGGTCTCTTCAAAGTTGCTTGAGTCCAGCTCGATGGTGGCCACTTCGTTCTCCTGTCAGTCGATGCCGCCCCACGGTAGCCGGTTGTTCTCATGGGTTCCCCTCGAGAGCGGGGTAGCGTCAGCAGTGTGTTGCGCCATACAGATTCACCTGATTTCGCCAGGGCGACCCATCGAGCGATTTCGCACGGAGCGAGCTCGCCACGAATCGCCATTCTTGGCGCCGGAGCGGCTGGCCTTTGTCTCTCCATCCAACTCCTACACGCGGGTATCCGTACCTTTGAGGTATACGAGAAGTCAGACGGAGTCGGGGGGACCTGGAGGGACAACACCTACCCGGGAGCTGGCTGCGACGTTCCCTCTCACCTCTACAGTTTTTCGTTTGCGGCCAAACGTGATTGGTCCCGGAAGTACGCCCAACAACCGGAGATCTTGGAGTACTTCGAGTCCTTGGTTGAACGGTTTCAACTCAAGCCGCACCTGCGATTTGGCGCAGAGGTCACTGCTGCAACTTGGAAGGATGAAACCTCCTGCTGGCAGCTGCGGTTTGCAGACGGCACTGAGGCCGAAGTCGATGTCATAGTCAGCGGTTTGGGCCAACTGAACCGGCCGTATATCCCAGCAATTCCAGGGTTGGATTCTTTCAGCGGCCCCCTGTTTCATTCCGCAAGATGGAACCACGAGACTGACTTTCGCCACCAGCGGGTTGGCGTCATCGGAATTGGCGCAAGTGCCATTCAGTTCGTTCCTCCAGTCGCAGCGGAGGCAGCAACCGTCACGTTGTTTCAACGCACCGCTAATTACGTCGCACCAAAGAACGACCGGGAGTTCACCCCTCGGGAACGGCGACTCTTCAAGTTCGTGCCCGGTGCGCAACGGGCCTACCGGTTCGGTATCTACTGCAAACTTGAGGCGCGGTGGTCGTTCATGCGTCGCCGGAGTCGGCTCGGTGCGCTCATGCAGAAGAAGTTTGCGACGCAACTCGCTCCCTTGGCATCGGACCGTCTGACCAGCGAGGCGCTCATCCCTGAGTACGTGCCGGGTTGCCGACGGATTCTTATATCTGATGACTGGTATCCGACGCTGCTCAAAAAGTCAGTGTCGGTGGAGACCGCAGGAGTCGACCGGATCACAGCTTCGGGCGTGGTCACCTCTGACGGGACTGAACATGCCCTGGATGTGCTCATCTTTGGGACCGGCTTCACCACTACCGAGTTTCTGGCGCCCATTGAGGTCACAGGCCGGCACGGTAAGAAGTTGTCTGATGTGTGGGAATCAGGGGCGCGAGCATTTCTTGGCCTTGCCGTGCCGGAGTTCCCGAATCTGTTCTTGATGTATGGGCCGAACACCAACCTTGGACACAACTCGATCCTGTTCATGATTGAACAGCAGGTGCAGCACATCGTCGGCCTCCTCCAACGCATGGTGGTGGAGCGGATCGAAGCGGTGGAACCGTCTGCCGTGGCGATGGAGAACTTCGATTCGTTCATCGAAGGTGCCACTGCTCGGACTGTGTGGGCGGAGGACTGCAGCAGTTGGTACAAGAACGCATCGGGCCGGGTCACGAACAACTGGCCAGCTCCCACGGTGAGTTACCGGCGACTTCTCAAGCGTGGTCATTCTGCTGAATGGCTGACATCGACCCTGAGGTCAGATCCATGAGGTTTCAGAGCTGAGCCCAAGGTCGGGCCACACACCGGTGATGATTGGCTGACAATTTCCAATGCCGACCCCACCGCCAACCGGGTCAGTGATTCTGATCACCGTGTCGCGAATCTGATGAAGAGCTCGTGCGGTCTCGGGGTCAGTGCAGTCCGCAATCCGTTCAGACTCAATGTGAAGCGGTCCTCGGTATTCGCCATGGTGATGACCGTTCCAGCCGAAATACAGACCAGCGCCAAGATGAAAGCCTGTGTCGCCAAGCACCTCGATGGTGAGCGGCCGAGCGGCGCCGTTTGGCATCGTGGCCACAATTGTTCCTCCAAGGAGGCGACGGTTCGACCGATCATGTGCCAGATCGAGCTGGAGTGAGGTGAATCGCTCGAATGTGCCGTTTGATTGCTCGACACCAGCAGTGAGCGAGTGCTGTTCAAAAATCCCGGGCACTTCAATGTCGACGCAGTGCAAGAACAACCCGTACCGGCTGCCATCGGAGCGTTCCATCAGAACGGGCGACCAGATCATTCGGAAATTCGCCACCTCCGCCACATCGAATGTGGGCTCGAGGTCAGATGAGGGTGCCCCAACGTCGTATCTCACACCCCAGCTGTGGTCTCGGGTGGAGACCCATTCGTCATCTGAGATCGTGTGGTGCTCTCCATCAAGGTGCACCCATCCCGAGGCAGTTCCGATCTGGTGGTAGCGAACGAGCTCGGCGTCGACCCGACCATGAAGCGAGCGTTGATGCGTTCGGTCCTCGGTAAATGGCGGGAGCGCAGCGGTAAAGGTCCAGTCGAATGACAGATCCTCAATCTCGTTTGGCTCAAGTCGGAATCGAACGACCTTGAGCGGTTCGATCACCTCGTAGTGAATTGGACCGGCAGCCGTAGTGGATCGGTCGGGGGCGAGTGATCGGCTCGCTCTTACCGTGACCTGCTCTTTGCCACGAGATACCCCGGCGTAGGCATCCATGACATTGCGGTTGGTGTACTTGCCAAGGCCGAAGCCCAACTGCAGCGTGCCATCCTTTGCCGCTGCCATTGCGCAGACCTTCTCGGTCCACGCTCGATCAGACTGACCAACAGTGGCGAAGGTTTCTGCAACCTGATGATGCAGACCTTCATCCTCTGGTGTTAGCGGTCCAATTGCGTTTGCCATGGTGCGAGGCGACTCTCTCGTAGTTAATCGAATGACGCTGAAACCACTTCGGCCCGGGCGCGATTAGCCACCAGAACAAAGCGGTGGCGGCAATTGGAACGATGTATCGGGTCATACCAGCGAACGCGATACCGGTGCGCTCCGGTTGTTCCCTCAACTGCACCGAGGTGAACCACCTCGATATCGGGTGATTCGTCGGTAACGGGTCGACCATGGTGGCGAGCAGTATCCCAATCTTCAGCAGAGCCAGAGAGAACCGAACCCTCGGACTCTTCGACACGAACCAGCGGCTCGTGCCAATTGAGGTCGCCCGGTGAAACGTCCAACCACTCTTGCGACCAGTGGCCATCTTCTGCTGCCGTTGGGTCGGTGAAGGTCGCAGCGCCGGTGAACTCGCGGACGGGCCCAGCTCCGGCCGGCAGAGGCAGGTACCTATGAAGGGCGAGATCCCATGAGCGGGTCGGCAGAGCATCTTGAACTTGGCCGCCGTCGAGCTCGGCTGCGAGCTGTCCGGCATGTGCCGACAAGAACGCTTCGGTCAACGGCCCGTAGAGGGTGTGGCCGCCCTCGTAGAACTGTCGGCTGTACTCCTCGGCGGTGGTGACGTAACCGGAGTATTCGTTGCAGACCGAGGTCACGATGGCCCTCTCGGTCGAGGGACTGGCCGATGTCACGGATTGGGTCACCCGTCGACCTGCTTCCACAGTGACCTCAAGCGGAAGGCCGACAATCGATGTGGATCCGATACGCACGATCTGAATCGGCAGGACTCGTGGGAAACCATGTCGTGGAAGCAATGCCGGCTGCAACCAGCGCGAACCTAGGACCCACTTGGCGCCCTGCTCAGAGGTTGCGCCGAGTCGCTTAGGGGAGCCCGCTCGGAATGGTGGGACTCTCCAAAGAACCGGTGTCGTATTTTCGATTGCGCCGGCAACCAGCGCTGCCCCGACGGCGGGACGGTCGGGGAGCTCTACGCCTTCGCAGGTACGGTCTCGGTCGAGGTCAACCTCACGGAATCCTGCAGATATTTCGGTTGTGCTGGAGAGCTCCGATCCAAGCCGCTCCCACAATTGATGTGCCTCGGCGCCGATTCCGCTACCAATCCGACGCGCCTCAAGCGGCCCTGCTTGTCCGGGGCGAATCGCTGGAGCGACGTCGGCGTGGGTGCCTTCTATGGCGCCCACCACGGCACGGCATCCGGAGGAAACCTCAATGCGGTGAGCAAGTTCGTCCACTAGGTAGGCCCAGAGGTCACCGTGGTACTCCAAGAACCGCTGGGAGATTCCAGTGCCATGAACACTGAAAATGACCATCGCCGCAAGCGGGTCACCGGACAGCGTGTCGACCCGAAGCATCTCAAGATCGGGGTTGACCGCAACGTACTTTCGTTGCTGCTCCTGCCGCTTGTCCTCAACAGAGTGGTTGTGAACATGCGGATCCAACGAGCGGTTGCGGGTCAGCTCCCACACCGGAGCATGCCCGAAAGCAAGCTGTGCTGGCACCCGATTGGCAACTGCCGCTATGACTCCTGCGGAGATCCGATCCACGAGAAATTGCGTCCAAGCAGGGTCAAAGCCGGATCGATTTGAGGCGAAGCGGTTGTAGAAGTCGGTTCCGAGGAACTGCCCCGGCCCGGCATGCGTGTGAGTGGCGCCAATCATCACGCCGTTCAGAGATATGTCGGTTTCTGCAGCGATTTGGGCTGCGACGAGGTGTTGCAGCACAGAGGATCCGCCGAGCAAGTCACATTGCACGATGGCAATGGACCCCGTTGCAGAACGCAGGTGCAGCACGCGGGCTCGCAGCCGCGAACGAAAGCCTCTGCCATCGTGGGCATTCGATGAATAGCCGGCCTTTGGCAGTCCGGGTGGGGGAGTGATGTCGACATCTGCAGCACCCGCGAGAAGTCCCTCAACACGTTCAAGTTGGGTGAGCGGGTTGGTGCGGTTAGAGAACCGCGCTCGTTTCGCTGTGCCGTCCACCAGCGGAAGCAGCGGCGATGTCCAAGTAGGCAAAATGGGCGCCATTAGAGAGTCGCCGGCAGCATTGCTTCGACGAGGTTGGGTCCCGGTTCGCTGAGTGCTCGTTCGAGCTGCTCAGTGAACTCCTCGGCGGTGGTGGCGCGCGTCGCCGGCACGCCAAGGCCTTTGGCAATCGAGACAAAATCAATATCTGGACGAGTGAGATCAAGCATCTCAAGAGCGCGCGGCCCAGGTTCTGCGCCGACGCGGGCTAGTTCCATGTTGAGGACGGCATACGACGAGTTATTGAGGATCACCGTGGTGACGTCGAGTTCCTCACGCGCCTGCGTCCAAAGTGATTGCACCGTGTACAACGCAGAACCGTCCGCTTGGAGATTGAGCACCCTGCGATCTGGAGCTGCAACTGCTGCCCCGGTTGCAACCGGCATTCCATAACCAATCGAGCCGCCCGTGAGGCACATCCACTCGTGCGGCGGGCATCCAGCTGTAGAACCCGGAACAAACAAACCGGCGGTGTTTCCCTCGTCAGCGACGATCGCGCCTTCTGGTAACAACGCTCCAATTGCGGCACCAAGGGATTGGGCGTTGAGATCCCCGGTCGGGCGATCCGGACGTGCGGAACCCTGGACGCTGCACGAGCCATCGGCGCCGACTGCATCGGCCAATGCCGCCATGGTCGCGGTGAGGTCTGCATTTTCGGTTGTGAGATGCATGACCTTGCAACCATCTGGAACGAGGTCGGAGGCTTTGCCAGGGTAGGCAAAGAAGGACACGGGATGCGCCGCCCCGACGATGATCAGATTTTCCAAGCCATCAAGTTGCATCTGGGCGAATTCGGCCAGATACGCCAATCGGTCGACTGATGGTCGACCAGCACCGCGATCCATGATGGCCGGGAACGTTTCGGAAATCAGTGTGGCGCCGGTGGCCTGTGCGATCGACTGCGAGAGGCGCAGCCCATCTCCACGCATCAGCGCGCCACCAATGAAGATTCCTGTGCGTTGTCCCGATCGCAACAGCGCGGCCGCCGAGTCGATCGTTGCGGCATCAATCTCCTCGGGACCGAAGCCGCCACCAACTACTTCGGCCGGCCCAGGTGCTTCCTCCCAGCACACATCGGCTGGAAGGATGAGAGTTGCAACCTGACCAGGCCGTTGCAGGGATGCGTGCACCGCTGCTGCAGCGTCGTGGGCTACGGCTGCAGATGAACCGGCCGACCGAACCCAGCCTGAAACCGCAGACGCAATAGCTGCAATATCGGACTGGAGGGGAGCGTCGTACTGCTGATGGTAGGTGGCGTGATCGCCCACAATATTGACGATGGGCGTGTGGCCGCGCCGGGCATTGTGCAAGTTGGCGAGTCCATTACCGAGGCCCGGACCAAGATGAAGTAGCACCGCAGCCGGGCGCCCACTGACGCGGGCGTAGCCGTCCGCCGCCCCCGTGGCGACTCCCTCGAACAGGGCCAGAACGGCCCGCATTTCTGGAACGTCGTCAAGAGCCGCAACGAAATGCATCTCGGAGGTGCCGGGGTTCATGAAGCAAGTGTCGACCCCGCAATTCACCAAGGTTCGGATTAATGCCTGTGCGCCGTTCATGTTGGTTCCGTTCGGTAAGTAGGTCTCGTGCTGGCTGAAACTCGTGGTGGTTGAAATTGGTGACGCTGCGGATCGAAATGCACTTCCGATCTCAAGGGTGTCCAGAACTAATCGAAGAGCACGTCGGGATTCAGAATGCCGTTGGGGTCAAAGGCAGACTTGATTCGCCTCATCAGGTCAATCTTGATTGGGTCCTCAAGGTCGTTGAAGAACCGCTTCTTAGCCTGCCCTATCCCATGCTCTGCCGAGATAGCTCCGCCGAGTTCCATGCCAGCGGCAAAGAGTTCCTTCAGCAGGCGGTTTCGTTTGGCATCGTCACTTTGGAAGATCCCGAGATGGACGTTGCCATCACCAGCGTGGCCACAGCCAGCGATCCACGCCTCGTACTCGTTTGCCAACTCACCAACCCTGTCCATGAACTCCGGAATCTGTGCTCGCGGGACCACGATGTCGATCACATCGTTGGCGCCGTTTGCCTTTGCCATCCAGAACGCCTTCTCGCGAGCATCAATCAGTTGTGCCGCTGATGTAGATGGCAGGACATACACATCGACCGCCCCAAGGTTGTGGAGCAGTTCGGCAATGGCTGATGTGTCCTGTTCGAGCCGATCAGGGTCGATGTTTTCCATGGAAACAACGAGGTAGGCCAACGCCGAGTCTTTGATGACCTGCGGTATTCCTAGCTCGAGGCCAGTGAACGAGTGTGTCGCCGACATCGTCATGATGTCGATGTACTCAAGGATGAGCGGGTTGAGTCCCGAATCGATGATTCTGGGGACTGCAGAGGTCACTCCGATGAGGGTCTCGAACGGGGCCAGCACCGTGGACTGATGCTGAGGCCTGGGGTAGAGCTTGAGCGTCGCCTCGGTAACAAGGGCGAGAGTGCCTTCGCTTCCCACCAACAGTTGGGTGAGGTCGTAACCGGTACTTGCCTTCACGAACTTGCCGCCGGTTCGAATGATTTCTCCCGATGGAAGCACAGCCTCAAGACCGAGGACTTGGTGTCGGGTCACTCCGTATTTCACCGCACGCATGCCACCTGCGTTGGTGGACACGTTGCCGCCGAGTGAGGCTGAGTACTCGCCCGGATACACCGGATACACCAGATTGTGCTCAGAAGTTGCTGCATCTAGTTCGTTGAGCCGGACCCCTGGCTGCACCACCGCAACGTGGTTCTCGGTGGCGG
>Ga0164295_10002850_pt1 | contig 14061 bp, 12 predicted proteins | sample GEODES006metaG_FD_111798 | JGI IMG/M metagenome (GOLD analysis project Ga0164295, IMG submission 111798) | Oligotrophic lake water microbial communities from Sparkling Lake, Wisconsin, USA - GEODES006 metaG | ecosystem: Environmental > Aquatic > Freshwater > Lake | place: USA: Sparkling Lake...
CAAGGCCAGTCGGCGGTGGCGCTTGGTAGCAGTGCTGGACATAGCAACCAAGGCCAGTCGGCGGTGGCGCTTGGTAATAGTGCTGGACAGACCAGCCAAGGCCAGTCGGCGGTGGCGCTTGGCAGCAGTGCCGGAAATACCAGCCAAGGCCTGTCGGCGGTGGCGCTTGGCATCTTTGCCGGAAATAGCCGCCAAGGCCAGTCGGCGGTGGCGCTTGGTAGCAGTGCTGGACAGAGCAACCAAGGCCAGTCGGCGGTGGCGCTTGGTAATAGTGCTGGACAGACCAGCCAAGGCCAGTCGGCGGTGGCGCTTGGTATTAGTGCTGGACAGACCAGCCAAGGCCTGTCGGCGGTTGCGCTTGGCACCTTTGCCGGAAATAGCCGCCAAGGCCAGTCGGCGGTGGCGCTTGGTAGCAGTGCTGGACAGAGCAACCAAGGCCAGTCGGCGGTGGCGCTTGGCAGCAGTGCTGGACAGAGCAACCAAGGCCTGTCGGCGGTGGCGCTTGGTAATAGTGCTGGACAGACCAGCCAAGGCGCATATGCGATGGCGCTTGGCCCCTTTGCTGGACAGACCAGCCAAGGCGCATATGCGATGGCGCTTGGTAATAGTGCTGGACAGACCAGCCAAGGCCAGTCGGCGGTGGCCGTTGGCATCCTTGCTGGTTTTTCTAGCCAAGGCCAGTCGGCGGTGGCGCTTGGTAATAGTGCTGGACAGAGCAACCAAGGCGCATATGCGGTGGCGCTTGGTATTAGTGCTGGACAGACCAGCCAAGGCCAGGCGGCGGTGGCGCTTGGTAACAATGCCGGTAAGACCAGCCAAGGTGGGGATGCGGTGGCGCTTGGCAGCTTTGCTGGACAGAGCAGCCAAGGCCAGTCGGCGGTGGCGCTTGGCAGCATTGCTGGACAGAGCAACCAAGGCCAGTCGGCGGTGGCCATTGGGTTCTATGCTGGACAGACCAGCCAAGGCGCGAACGCAATAGCTATTGGTTTCAGTGCTGGAAACTCAAACCAACCAGCTAATTCTATCGTTATTAACGCATCAGGCTCTCAATTAGATGGCGCAATCAGCAGTGCATGCTATATTGCGCCTATTAGACAGATCGCCCCTCCACTCGGTTCTAAACAAGTATTTTATGACCCCGCAACAAATGAACTATTCTTTACAACATAATCACGACCGTAATCACGACCGTAATCACGACCCAATCCAGCTACTTTCTACACGATCCACAATCGTCTGTTTGGATGGTGTCAGCCGCAGAGACTCCACCTCGGCCCAGAAGAGCTCTGCATTCGGCCAGCCCACGGTGTTCCACCATTCGCGGTTGCGCAACACCGTGCGTGGATACCATCCGTCTTTCGCCAGCCACCAAACAGAGGTTTCCATGACCGGTAAATCCAACTCTGGATCCGGCGTGAATACGGCATCTTCCATATCCTCCACCGGTTCACTGTACCTGTATCGCCAACTCGAGGAGTCCTCCGGGTATCCGCGGACTTCTATCCGGCCTTTCCAGACTGCAGCCTTGTAGGCTGCAATATCTTCCTCAGTAAGTGTCGCCTCATGTCTCTGTTTGAATTGCGCCTCAATGAAATCCACTGCGTCCAGATCGCAGACCTCCATCTGCACCTGCATCTGAACATAGTACTCGTGCGGTACGAATTCACCTGGCTGACGCGTCTTCGGCGATTTGATTTCGACCAGGCGGCCTTGCAAGGCTCCCTTGACAACGAGCCCATCAGGGCTCGCCGAGAGCCACGAGACTGTAGGATGCGTGAAACGCCCCAGCGTATCATTGACGGTGTCAAGACCGGCAATCTCCAGTTCATAAATTCGCCGTGTTATCGGCTCGAATCTGTGACCCCACGTCGTCGCGTTCATTTCACCGTCTGGCTGAGAAATACCGACCGGTGCACCGGCTCCGCTGGATCCGCTAGATCCCGTATCGCCCGTCTTTGCGCGCAGGAGGGCTCCGCGGCGCCCATCCAGAATCTGACTGAATTCCGATGCCGTGAGGCGATTGCGGCGCTGTGCATACCATTCCGTAGAATGCTGTACCGTCTGGGGCTTGTTACAGAGTGCCGTAACATCCACCGGTTCCAATGACTCCAAGATCGCTTCATGGTGCGCCTTGAACCAGGCCCGCGCAGCATCCGTTAGCTTATCCGCCATCTCTTCGCGTTCTTCTTCATCTTCGATTGCTTCCAGCGGTTCCATCGCGGCCTGGACCGCATCCCATATATCTTCATGGGTCTCTTCAAGATCAAACATTCCTGGATCATATAGCTCAGGGAGTGTTTCATCACACCATGCTTCAACATCGTTCATAGCGTCTCGTTAGTCGTATTAGGGGACGCTGTGTTTAGGACGGAGCCTTTGCGACCCTGTTTTTGTGTTGTCCGGTTTGCAATGTTCTCAATGCGAAACGTACGGAGACCTGACGGTGTCGTACGTTCGCGGAGACCACGAATACTAAGCACGGTACCGGATGCGTCGTAATCGACGGCAAGTTTTGTATTAAGTTGCCGTAGCTCAAACGCTTGCAGAACCGCCGTGAGAAGCGATGCGCGTTCGGCCGGTGTTAGTGGTGCGCCAATGGGTGCATACGTCTGCACGAATTTACGCAGGCGATCCAAGCGTGATCCTCGGTCGAGTTTCTGCCATGTCTGTTGAAACGTATTCGCGGACTCCGCTGCGAACAAGGCATCCAGACTATCTTCGGTGGCTTTCGCAACATTGTCGCCCATGAACGGGCCGGGGGGCACATCGGGCGTGGGTGTAGGCGCCACACGGCGACGATACGTCTTGTTTCTCTGCATCTTCCTCTTTTAGCGAGATGCTATGTTTAGACCGTTAGCACTGTTCCATCTTTCCACGTCATTTGCAAAACGACCATCGGGACTCACATCTACGAGTAGAAACGCGTTGCCTTTACGCCATATTTCGAGGCCGACAGTAATTCCGGAACCTTTGCAGATACATATTGGCACCGGCATCCTACAAAACTCAGATGCATCACGGTTTTAGGCTGAGAGGTGTTCGCGTACAGATAAACCCGTGACTTTATGCGCGCACACATTAGAGGAATATGCGTACAAGTCATCAAGAACGGCTGCAGGGGCGCGAATCACAGACACGCTCCTGGTCCCAGCCACTGCCATCGTTACCAGATTTTAATCGCGATGGTATCCGGCAGCGCCTTGAATGGGAGACGCGCGATACGATTAATAACCGACTCTGGGCCGACACAATTAGTGCCGGTCCGAAGGCGGTAACGTCGGCAATGCTTGCGGACCATCCCAGCCACGGAGTTGGTCTTATGCAACCGAGCTCTTCAACAGACGACAGACGCCCTTATCGATTTGAAGGACAGTATTTTCCTGATGCAAAGGATCCGCTTGAGCGACCTCGGCTACCGCCACAGTCACTATTTATGAATCCCTGGATCCAGGACTACAACATTGAGGGCGGCGATGTTGCACGAGAACTGCGCACTGCGGTTACTGAAGATAACCGGTTCTTGTCGGATGATGCGTCACGACGTATTGCAGGACGCACATTCGAGCATCAGTGGATACCTGCGGCCGCCACACACGCTATAGCTTCTCAGAAACTTGAGGCGTCGGAACTATTGAGGCCAACACAGGACGATTATAGGCAGCAGTACCGTATTGTCTAAAAGGTACACCCTCAGTCAAACGACACTGTCACCGGCACGTCGTGATGATTCACCGCCTTCATGGCCGAATGACTCATCTCCTTGCGCTTACGACGACCCGTAGGTGTCTTGTCTTCGGCGTCCTTGCTATAGTGTTCCCGGAAACTTACGTTCATATCTTTCTCGATCGCATCGACGTTCGCCAAAATATACTCAATGACCCCCTTCTCGATGGCCCAGCGGAAGAAATTCAGCTGGCCAACTGTGGTCTCCTCAATCGGCGCCTGGCCGCGAATCTGGAAGCTGATTCTCTCGCGGCGACAAAAAGGATCAAACAGACGCTTGGAATACGCCTTGAGTTCGCGTTTGTAATGGAAATGCACCATGAATTGTCGGTCCTCGTGGAGATAACTGACATTGAATTTCTTGGAATAGTTCGTGACGAACCAATCTATCAGTCGTAGACTAATGGGGCTCGTCCCCGTGAGAATAGGAAGCACTGCCTGAAGGCGTCCCGGTTGATTGTAAAAGTCCTGGAGCCACCGAACAATGAAATCCTGCTTGCCCTGGATGCGATTCTTAAGTGTTTGACGTGTGGGGTCCATTCTGTGTAGGTGAATCGTCGGTTGGGTTTAGATTGACGCAGGGATTCGACGGGGTTAGTAGAGAGGGGACGATGGACTGGACCGTTACCACAATTCCTGGGGATGGCAATTGTCTGTTCGCGTCTATTGCGGATCAGTTGTATGGAGATCAAACCAGACAGGCGGAGGTGCGAACTCTTGCTTTCAACGAAATGTCGGCGAATCGCGCGGCCTACACGGAGTTCTTTACCAAGGATAATAAGGAAAAGACGATTTCGGCAGCACAGGCGAAATACGATGCGCTTTTGACGGCTGCCGCCGAAACGGATGATGCTGCCCTGGTGGAGAAGGCTTCTATTATCTCTAAAGAGTTGGATGCGATTAAGGCGGATGCAGAAACGATAGAATCTCATTTGGAAAATCTGCAGAAACCGGGTGTATGGGGGTCGCAACCCGATATTAAGGCAATCAGCGATGCTACGAAGATTCCCATTGAAGTCTATACAAAGAAGGGGGATACCTATACACGTCTACCAGGCACTTCGGCTGCGGCGGGGATACGACTTCTATGGAATGGCGTAAATCACTATGATTCTATCAGAGACAGGAAAATATCGTATCCTCTGATCTCTTTTACACAAAGTGGGACACAAAGTGGGACACAAGGTGGGCCACAAAGTGGGACACAAGGTGTTCCATCAGATCTTGCAATGGCTGCGGCGCTCGTTTTGTCGGTTTCTCAGAAGGCAGACAGTACAGACAGTACAGACAGTACAGAAAGTGCAGTGCCACGAACGCGCGTTTTGACGACTCCTACAGTGCGCCTAGGCGCACGCCTAGGCTCAAGCCTAGGCAATGGTAAGTCGGATATTGACCTTCTTATGCGATATAAGGAAAGACTACCTATTGCAAACGGGACAAACGGGACCAACGGGACCAACGGGACCGTAAATCTCTATATTCTTTGGGAAAATAAGCTGCTCGTGTTTAAGAAGAAGGTATTTGCGGTTCCAAGTGGGAAATTGAATCCAGGCGAATCACACACGGCCGCTGCACAACGCCTTCTCAGTGAGATGAGTATTATCGACTTATCTGGAGTGTCTATGAAATCATTCAACAAGCTCAAGCTCAATGAGAATGAACATACAGAATTCTTTGCAGTTGTCCTACAAAAGAAACCGGTTATCAAACTAACAGATCCTGATATTGATGCGACGTATACATTTACAGGTATAGAAGGTGAGCCTGCGCCAGGTGCAATCTGGGCGAACGTCCCCGCCCTTCGCGTGTGGCTACACACTCCTGCAAATAAATCTCTTCGAGACCCTGTATTGTACAAGGCCCTCGGTGATATATCTGCATTCCTAGGTGTAACCTCTGACAAGAATCTGGATGTCATGCCGGAATGGTCCGAAACGTTTGTGAAGGGAAATACTGCGCAGCGCATCAAGAATGCCATCTTCACGGGTGACAAATTCAGTAAAGAAGATCGTCTTTCGCATAGACTTTCTGATCCTGCGTTAGTAGAATATGATCGATTAGTGGATGCAATCGATGCAATCGATGCAATCGATGCAATCGATGATTCCTCGAATGAGAAAGTTGAAAAACGGCGTCTCCAGATGGAACTGGAAAGTAAATACAAGTCCGCAATGACATTGATTCGTGATCCTAACACGGGGGAAACACATGAATACATTGTGCCGAATCCATATGTGGCGTTGAGTTATCGTGAAGATCCGATAACCAATTTTGCGGAGCCGACTAAAACTGAAAAGAGCAGTTATAATGCGAATGGTATGATGCGTGGACAGAACATACAGCTCCTAACAAAACTCGCTCCCAAGGAGCTTATTGCAAATAAGCCCATGGCGATTGCTCTCCTTGAAAGCCTGTGGTATTGTGGTCAGAATCCCTCTGTAAGCGATGATCCGCGGTGTTTTCCGGCGAGACTCCTTGGAGAACTCCGCGAATATGCCGAGGATAAGATCCAGAAGGGTCAGGCAGTCGAAGCGGATGAAGTATTCAAACGGGGGGAGTGGCATGCGATACGGCCGATGTTAGAGATGCTGCGGAATTCTGTCGCTGGTGCAGAGATTTTCACGTTTGATCGAGAACGACTCATGGGACCACGTGGAGAGGCTTCTCCTCCTCCTGCTGTCAGTCCTCCAGCCATTCCTGCAGCCATTCCTGCAGCCATTCCTGCTGCCATTCCTGCAGCCATTCCTGCTGCCATTCCTGCAGCCATTCCTGTAGCCATTCCTGCTTCTCCTCCTGTAGCCATTCCTGCTTCTCCTCCTACAGCTAGTCCTCCTGCTCCTACAGCTAGTCCTCCTGCTCCTACAGCTAGTCCTCCTGCTCCTACAGCTAGTCCTCCTGCTCCTACAGCTAGTCCTGCAGCCATTCCTGCAGCCATTCCTCCTTCTCCTCCCATTGCAAAAATGTTATCCCCCGTGATACCATTACCACAGAAACCCGCGAAGGACACCGTGCCACCAGGAAGACAAACAACTATCCGCCCCATTCTACCACATGCTCAGTTGGGAGGGGGATTCCGACCCGTTATACCGCTACCGATATTAGGATCCAGAATCTTTCCTCCTATGAATCTCGGAACAGCATAAAGTTAAAGTTAACGTTAAAGTTAAAGTTAAAGTTAAAGTTACACTTAAAATACACGCACCAAGTAATGAGGAACCTTTTTACGCAAAAAGGATACGCCGAATTCTTCAAGACTCTCGATTACAGCAAACCGCTACCGTTTCCACTAACATCGGTGGATCCCATATATTTCCATGTTCGCAGCTTTATGGAAAAGACAGGTCCTTCTGCACAACCTTTCAAGGAACCCTTCGCCGACCCCTTCCGAGATATAACCAGCAGTGAAGCCGGTGGATTCGCCGCTGTTCCCTTTCACGAAAAGGATTTGCAAGAATTAACATTCCTCGAAAATCTCGGCCTTGCAATGAAGCGCGACGACACATACTATGTCAGCCGGTTTGCCTACCTACTATACGATGAAGCCGACGGATTATTCCGCGAAGGCTACTATAATGAACGCGATGCACCCGCCCTCAAACTGCGAAAACTAACACCGCTGCTCCGCATTTTCCTCATGTATGTTTTGCCCGGCAACTATTGGAAGGCCTATTACGCACGAATGCGACTGCCCGATACGATCGGAAAAGCAACGGCGCTCGATCAACAGATGCATGAGATTGAACAGTGGTGGTTGTCGATTCATCAGCTTGTCGACTTACCCACCGAATAAGGCGACAGATTTTACCGGTGCCTACAACAGAGAAGATGTTGAATCTAATGCTCAAGGCCAAATATTCATTTATTTCTGCCCTTGTGTTTTTCATCGTGGCGAATCCCGAAACCTACACCTTCACCCAGATGTTGTTCGGTACATTCTTTACTGTTGCGGAAGACGGCGCCGCCACACCCAATGGCCTAATGCTACACACCTTTGTATTCTTCCTAACAATGCTCGGACTCATGATGGTTCCTTCACTGTAGGATCTATAGATATCCCGTAGGTATTACAGAAATGGCAAGATCACGTTCTCCCACCAAGCGAACTCCGTTTCTCAGTGATACGGATGCAAAACCTGCGAAATCGCACATTCCCAAAGCACTCCGCGAACAGGTATGGGTCACACATGCAGGCCGCAGATTCCAGCGCAAATGCTTCATTTCCTGGTGTTCGAATACCATGACCGTATTTGACTTCAATGTTGGTCATGATATTCCGGAATCACGCGGCGGCGCAACAGAGATAGATAATCTGCGGCCAATCTGTTCGCGATGTAATCAATCGATGGGCGCCTATTACACGATCCAAGAGTGGGCAAAACTATCGCGTCCTCCAAGGGTCCAATGGTGTTTCTGGCGCACAAATCCCACGACAAAGTAAGGGATGTCACTGGCGGGCACAGCATTGGTATCTGCCGAAACTATTCTTGCACTGACACCTATCGCCATTAAAAAGACACCCCTGGACCCTATTTCGGCAATCTGGTCCCGCACACTCAGTTCTACGGCCCTCGGCTATGCAATTGCCAGCGACCGTTCGCTGGCACGAGGTGAATACGAGGCCGGCGCGGCCCTCGGCTACATCAATCTGCTGCACGTGGCCAGCAGCTACGAGGCCTTTCGGCATCTGCCAGGTAGCCAGGCCATGAGTCTGCTTTACACATATCCCGTATGGAATCTTCTCATGGTGAGCTACTTCAATGGTGAGAAAATCACGTGGTGGGAACTCCTGTGCATGGGTGTCGCCGGTATTGGTTCCGTGTTGCTTAATATGGATCCCGGAACCGCGGCGGCGAATACGCTCGGACGCAAGTCGCATTCGGGATGGGGCGTCTTCATGGGTCTCATCATGGCACTTACGGAGTCCGGAATGCATACGCTGCTGAAGCATCTGAATTGGCTCGATCCGGCGAAATCGGTGTGGGTGCTCAATGCCAGCGCCTCTGGCTGGCTGGCGGTTTTCCACGGTCTTCAGGAGTTGATCGGCGGTGTGGCGGGGCCTATTCTGCGAAGCGGTACGTGGTGGGACGCAATCTGGCTCACTCTGTTTCACTCCATAACACTGTTCAGCGGATACTGGCTCCGCTTCTACGCAGTGCCGCGGCTTTCGACTGTGACGTATTCAATTCTGAGCTACGCGGGACTGTTGGCCAGTTTCTTGTTTGGCAGCTTGATTATGGGTGAGACTCCTGGATGGGTGTCGGTGCTGGGGGCGGCGACCATCGTAGGGGCCGGAATCACCTTGGATCTAAGCGGGGCTATATAGGAAATGGTCAGGACATGTCAGGCAGCAAGCGTACTGAGGATTTGCAGAGTGTTAAGACAAGGGCGCTCATTATGCAGAATTCCGATGGATCCTTTCCGCCGGTGAATTCGGTGTTGGCGTTCGAAGACAGTCAAGGGCATGTGGCTCCTACGCAGAATCTTAAAGTATCAACCCTGGAAGTATCGACATTGGACGTCTCGGAACTGCAGATATCGAAGGTTACGGCATCATCCATCACTGCCGGCGTCGGTATTCTCAACAAGGCTGCTATAACGGCAAATGGTGATATTATTGCAAACTCCGCTAATATGTACGTCACCGGTGATCAGAATCTAACAGGATCTATACAGGCCGAATATCTGACACTACGCGACCCCGCGAATGCAAATGCACTGACATATCAATGGGTAAATGATAATGATCTCTTATGGGAAGACGGCGTATCCAATGTTATGAATATCTCACAGGCGGTCAAAAATCAGTATCCAGGACCGAATATCACAACTGCAACCGATCTACCAACGTGTATTTCGGCCGTGAATTCACTGCTTACATTATTCAACAACAGAGGAATATTCATTACGACAACACCGCCGACGCCCCCTACGATTACATTTAATTCCCCATGTTCTATTCGCTTCAATATTTTTTCGCTAACCGATCCGACTGTGCAAGCGACCAGTTTGCCGATCTATACTGCGCCTCCTTCTATTCGTTTGGATACATTGTGCAGTCAATTAACCGTCTTGTTATATCCATATGCGGCTTTCACGTATGACTCTAATTTTCGTCAAGCAACCTTGCGTACTGCCGACGGTTATAGTATGAGCATTTCGGATGTTGGCTTTTTAGGGGAAGCATCGCGGTTTGCGGCCCATCTCAATATGAATATCGACGCAGATGTTATATTTACCTTGCCTGTGCAAGGCGATTCCTTCGTAACAAATCCGCCCAATAACGATGCGCCATTATCAGCGCCTAATGTGACTGTGGGTGTGCCCGATACCGGTTCAGTTGTATTGTCGATAGTTGCGCCACCTCCTGGCCCATTGACTCCGCCAAATGCACTAAAGTATTACGGGATTTATATGGATGGGGCCCCTGTGAATATTATATCCGCTACAGAAACCTCCTACACGCTCACATACACACCATCTGAGACTCCTGTCCAAAAGTCAGTCCAAGTGTATTCGATCGATATATTTAATCAATCCACTCCGGTCTCTGCTGATTTTACACCTGTCCCAGTGTTCATATGGCCGCCTACCGGATTCATAAATGGATACACTGTAAATGGAATTGCAACGCGTTCTACAACGGATTTCCTGGCATTTTTGGTACCATTTAATAAATATGGCCCAACAATTGCGAATACATACAACTTCACAATTATACCGCAGCTAACTCTCAATGACATATGTATTCGTATTAACGTGGATGATGGCGGCACAATTACATTCCCTGGTTTGCAACCCGAATCATCCTATCCAGGGGCACCGCCCCTGCCGACACCTCTTGTAAATATCCCTGGTCCTCAGCCAAGTGCCGGAAACGGCGGTATTTATCAGTATTCACAGCCAATTACACTAATTAAGGGCAAACACTACCCAGTTACTGTTACCTACTATAATACAAAAAACACCGCGTGTGTGTTGAGTATTTCCTATGTACTGCCTTCTGTCCCATCTGGACCAAATCCATGGAAACCGGCAGATCCTGGACAAAACTTTTATGCGTGTCCGACACTTGATTCACTCTCCCGCCTGAATCTATCACAGTATTGCTTTATTTCTTCCACTGCATGACGCCACCCGACTCAAGATTGATCTGCGGTACCTGATTTGCATAGCGTTCCCCAATGGCGCGCAGCGGCGCATTCACGAGTGTCTCGATCTGGGCCTTGAAGGCCTCTGCCTTTTCAGGCGTCGGTTTATCCAGAAAGAACTCCAATGACGTGACGACGAACAGCTCTAGAGGGGCACGAATCTCCAGTTCCTTTTGGCGCTTGCGATCCCGCTGTTGCACGAGCTGCTTGAAGCGGGCCTCGGTGAGCTCCTTGAGGAGATAGCGAACACGGAGGTCGGTGTTGTCTGTTGGTGTCGCGTGTGTAGGATACTCATTGAGTCCAACTTGCTCCATATGTCGCGCGAACCGGTAGATTTCACGGAGAAACGCGTCGATACGGACTTTCTGCGGTAGCTGATGGAAGACAGGCCACACGTTGCATCCCGGATTGTCACCTTGAGTGTCACCTTGTACACGTGGAATCGTGCCTTTCAGGGCACGCATCCGTTCAAAGTAGTGAGGATTGTGAATCACACCCGTCACGACTTTGCCGGTCTCGTATGAATAGGGCGTATCGCAGGCTGTGCAATACATCTGGTCGCAGCCATCCACCTTGGATATCGCCATGCCGCAGGCTGGACAGGGGCGGCTATTCTTGACAATCGCCTGAATGGTGGCGACAAGGGCAGGATCGCACTCGTGGGTGTCGGTGTCAGCGGTGCGCGGCTCACGACACGCCGAACAGAATTGTGTCTGACATGTCCCACACTTATATGCCGTGCTCAAGAATCCGCGACAGTCCGATGGACAGGCCGCGATAAACTGACGGCGCTCCTTCTCTTCCTTTTCCTTTTGAGGACCCGGGTGACGCCCATGACGGATGAAGTAGTGCCGCCGATCCACCTCAGCCTGGAGCGTAGCAAGCTGCCCCTTAAGATCGCTAACACTCGCGCAGAGTTCAGGGAGCTCGGCACCATAGGCCCGCTTCTGTAGTTCCACCATCACCGCCTCCTGCGTAGCCGGTAGCAGCGACCGCTCACGATCAAACAACAGAGCCCCCCTATGCTCCTTAAGCTCACCCTCCCGCCAGCTCCTGGTCAGATGCTGATCCAGGAATTCGCGGTTCCAAACATGGTGACAGTTCATACAGTTGGGCTCCGGTGTTCCCAACAGGAAGGCTTTCACGCAGCGCGTGCAGGCCTCGTAGCTACAGACGGCACAGGCAATCGGTCGCCGCGTCTCTTTCGTGTAAGGATCGCAGCAAACGGAACAGATCATTTGTTCAGTCATCGTACAATGGGTATGTGACCGGATTGACATCTTTCAACTTTACAGTGCTTTCTACCATGCGGTCTACCGTGCTGTCTATATACCAGAAGGGAGGCTAAACGGAATGGGCTACAGCAGGTAGAGGAATGTCAGCACCCGCCGCTCCCAGCATAAAACGTCTTGTGGATCTCGTCGATCGCGGCCCAGAAGACGATCTGTTTTATCCCGCGAGTTCCAACAATACGATCTTCCGTCGCGATTTCAAGCCGTACCACAACGTTGTCCCCGAGATCGTAGAAATCGGCTATCAGGGCAACGCCGCCTGGGGCCAACGCATCACCGTGAATCTAACACGGAAAGATTCGGGTGATCTTCTGCAGTGGCTCTGTCTCCGTCTCAAGCCCCAGTCGTGGCTCGGCGATATGGATGCCAAGCTCCGCAGCGGTCTCTGGGATTATCAGGATCCCAGTGGTGCATGGACGTGGGCCGCGTCTCTCGGCACGGTCGCAATCCAGAAAGTGGATTTCGAAATAGGCGACGCCCTCATTGAAAGCTGGCCAGGCGAATGGATGGATATCTGGTCCCGTGCCTGGATGGACGGAGGTCGCAGCGGAACATGGGATGCCGACATTTACGCCCAGCACCCCTTTTGGCGGAAGCGCGACACGTCGCGGCCCGCATGGACCACGTTGCAACCGACCGAAGACGGCTACGTCTATTGTTGGCTGCCGCTCTGTTTCTTGCGCCGACCCCAGACGGCCTTTCCGCTGATCGCAATGGGCGAACAGGAGATTCGGGTTCATATCACTCTGCGCCCCTTTGCCGATGTAGTGCGGCGGCGGATCGTACCTCGCAAGAGTCCGTGCGAAGTTCCGATGGGCGAAACCATCGTCGTCGTGGATAGAACAGGTCCAACACCTATACCACGGACTTACACGTTGCCTACGGGAACACCTGGTTTCGAGGATGTCACTGTACTCGTAGGCGTGGTCCATACGGAGGATCCATTACGCGGGGCCTATATGCGCCAACCCATGGAACTCATGTATGAGCCCGTGCGTTATGCACGATTCGATATCCCCGATGCGCTCACCGGACCGTCGCCGATCACGCTGACGTTCCCGTTGCGGGAATTCAATGGGCCCATTCGCGAAATCTGCTTCTTTCTGCGGCGCAAGGATGTGTGGCAATTCAGTGAATGGACGAACTACGGTGCAAAGAATGAATCGGAATTGAATAAAAACTATCCGTGGTGGCTGGAGCAGAGTCCTCTTCTTGTATCGGCGCAGCTTATGGTGGGGAATGCCGTATGGCGCGACGAAGCGGAGGAATGGTGGGGGATCGAATATGGGCTCCAGCATCGCGGGGGTGTGCGCCTGGATTCCGGCTGGGTGTATGGTATGGTGCTCGGTGAAGGAGCGGGATGGGAGGCGGAGAATCTCCAGCCGGCGGGAACCGTGAATGCCTCGCGTGCCGATATGAAACTCGTATTGACGATGCAAGCACCGACGCAGTCACCAACGCAGTCACCGACGCCATCAGAGGCAGACAGTTCAAGAACGGGCTGGGATGTGCATGTGTTCGGCGTCGGTCTCAACTGGATGCGGTTCGTCAAGGGGCTCGCGGTACCCATATTTAAGGACTAAGGTGAGGAGAGAAAGGATGCAGATCTTTGTGAAAAATCAGCGGACATGGGTGATTGATGTGGAGCTGACGGATACTGTGCTCTCTGTAAAGCAGAAGATTGAGGATATCGATGGTATTCCGGTGCGTTTTCAGTCTCTAAAATATGCAGGTCGATTGTTGGATGATCTGCATACCGTGAAGTCTAAAATTATGTACACAGCCGTGCCGACAGGCCGGCTGACTGGCTGACGCCAGTCAGCCTTACCCTCCTTTTAGTCGGGTTTCCGTACATTTTAGACTTCTAGCTATCGGCTATCTATAATTACGTACACCCC
>Ga0164295_10002851_pt1 | contig 14056 bp, 12 predicted proteins | sample GEODES006metaG_FD_111798 | JGI IMG/M metagenome (GOLD analysis project Ga0164295, IMG submission 111798) | Oligotrophic lake water microbial communities from Sparkling Lake, Wisconsin, USA - GEODES006 metaG | ecosystem: Environmental > Aquatic > Freshwater > Lake | place: USA: Sparkling Lake...
CCGCCGCCGAAGTCCCCACCCCCGAAGTCGCCACCCCCGTCGCCGTAATCGCCGCCGGCGGCATCCATGCCCTGGTCGTAACCCGCGTCGAAGCCCTGATCGAACCCGGAGCCGTAACCGCTCTCGAAGCCCGACGCGCCGTAGCCCACGCCGTGCATTCCGGAGAACATCGCGTCGAACAGCAGCACCGAACCCATGGTCCAGGCACCGGTGCGCAGGGCCGACCGCCACCACGGCTCGGAGTACCAGCCCGCGGGCACCGGCCGGCCGGCGACCCGGCCGCCCGGGTAGTAGTTCGGAGTGCGCGGGGTCGGGCCGGGGGAAGCCTCGATCTCGCGTCCCTCGAATTGGACCCGACGGTCCTCGGTGACAGCACCGGCCGCCTTCTGTCCCGCCATCGACTCCAACTCCGGACCCGGGTCCATACCCATCGCGGTGCGCGCGGCACGCACGTAATAGAGCCCCTCAATGGCGCTCTCCTTGGCCAACAGGGCCTGCTTGGCCGTGGTTGCCTGCTCGATCTGCGAGGAGGCCGCGGTGAACCGCTCGGAGGCGTCGGCAAGTGCCTGCTGGGACGCCGGGTCGGTGCCGGTGAGATTGAGCACCTGGCCGCCGAGGCGTTCGATGACGCGGCGGGCGTCGGCCTTGGCGTCGGCCAGGCTGGCCGCGGTGCGATTACCCGACGAACGTGATGAAACCCGGACGGCCAGGAAGGTGGCCCCGACGACGGAGATGATGAGGAGGAGTAGGCCAGTGTTCATGGCAGCTACCCTACCTAAGCCTCCTGGCGGGGCAGGGTTAAAAAGTCGTCCTCAGCACTCGACGCCGAGTGCGCGGTAGACCTCATTGCTCAGGGCGGTGCTGCGGGGGTCGGCATTGCATTTGGTGGCGTCGAAGTGATTCATCACATAGGCGTACCCGATGCGGTTCTCGAGGTCGACGAACCCGTAGGAGCCACCCGATCCACCGTGGCCGAAACTGCGCAGATTCGGACCCGCCACCCCGCGCTGGTTGAGCATGTAGCCCAGACCCCAGCCGTGGTCGGCCACCCGGGGCCCGAGAACGACGTCGGGGTCGAATCCGCCCTGGGAAACCCGGACCTTCTCAAGGTGGTTGGCGGTCAGGATCTTCTCCTGCGCCAGGCCGTTGTAGAAGCTGGCCATGCCCAGCGCCGAGACGTGACCGTTGGTGCCGGGGAATTCGGCTGCGCGCCAACGGCTTAGCTCATTGCACGCCAACTCGTCGTCGGGCACGAAGCCCACCGCGATAGACAGTCCTGCCATCGGGTGCTCATCAAGTGACCCCGGGTCGGCGGGCGCCTGGCCGCCGCCCAGCACATCGCGGATATGCGGTTTGTTGATCATCTCCGCGCAGCGGTGGTGTTCGGCCGCGGGCAGCCCGATGTGTACATCGATGCCCATCGGTTCGGCGATCTCGGTACGCAGGTACTGGCCGATCGTGCGGCCGGTGGCCCGGCGCACCACCTCGCCGAGGATGAAGCCGAAACTCACCATGTGGTACCCCTGCGCGGTTCCGGGTTCCCACCATGGCTCGGCGGCGGCCAGACGTTCGCAGACCAGGCCCCAGTCGGCGGTCTGGCTCCAGTGCATCCGGGTGCGGGGCGCGATCACCCCGGAGCGGTGACTTAGCACGGAGGCGACGCTCACGTCAGCCTTGCCGGCAGCAGCGAACTCCGGCCAGTAGTGCGCCACTGGCGCTTCCAGGTCGATCTCACCGCGGTCGGCGAGCAGATGCACGCAGGTACTCGTCAGGCCCTTGGTGCCGGAGTAGACACTGGCGAGCGTGTCCTCCCGCCAGTGTCGCCGCCGGCGGGCATCGGCATAGCCGCCCCACAGGTTGACCACGAGGTCGCCGTCCACCCAGACCGCGACGGCGGCGCCGACGTCACCCCGGGTGGTGAAATTGTTCTCGAACTCGGCGCGTACCGCGTCGAACTCGTCGGCGCAGGTGCCGCCGATAGGGGGGGTCTGGCCGCTCAACGCGCCTCCTGCCGAGAACGCCCGGTCGGGCGAGGGAACGAACCCTGAATCTACGGACGCAACGGCACCGAAAGAATGCGGCGAACCCAATCGCGGCCGAACCGCGATCGTGTCGTTACCAGGGCCGATAACGACCGCGCTGGGTCATCACCGGGCACGGAGCGGGCGACGGGAATCGAACCCGCGTAGCTAGTTTGGAAGACTAGGGCTCTACCATTGAGCTACGCCCGCGTTCTTGCGCGAGTCCGAATGTACCGGCGTCGGTCGGTTCCAATCCAGTCGGACCGATAAGGCCTCGCTGAGGTCGATGCTGAGGTCGATGCTGAGGTCGATTCGGAGCAACCGGTTGTGAGCCGTAGGATTCGGGCGCGAGAAGCACTGCAGCGGGGTGTAGCGCAGCTTGGTAGCGCATCCGCTTTGGGAGCGGAAGGCCGCAGGTTCAAATCCTGTCACCCCGACACGTCCACCGCCGCATACGTTAAAAGAACGGGAGTACCAGCGTGAAAAGCACCGTCGAGAGACTGACCCCCACCCGGGTTCGCATCAGTGTGGAGGTGCCGTTCGCCGAACTCCAGGGCGATTTCGACCGCGCCTACAAGCAACTCGCGCAGCAGGTGCGGCTGCCCGGATTCCGACCCGGCAAGGCTCCGGCCAAGTTGCTCGAGGCCAGGGTCGGTCGCGGTGCGGTGCTGGAGCAGGTGGTCAACGACGCTTTGCCGGCCCGCTATAGCGAAGCGGTGACCACCGAGGAGCTTCGACCGCTGGGCCAGCCGGAGATCGAGGTCACCAAGATCGAAGACGGCGAGGAGTTGACCTTCACCGCCGAGGTCGACGTTCGTCCCGACATCGACCTGCCCGACCTGAGCGAACTCAAGATCTCGGTGGATCCGATCGTGGTCGCCGATGACGAGGTCGAAGCGGAACTCGCCGGCCTGCGCGCCCGGTTCGGCACCCTCAAAGGTGTCGAGCGTCCCGCCGAGACCGGTGACTTCGTCTCGATCGATCTGTCGGCATCCGTGGACGGCGAGGACGTCCCGGACGGCAAGACCGAGGGGCTCTCGCATGAGATCGGCTCCGGCCAATTGATCGAGGGCCTCGATGAGGCGATCGTCGGGCTCTCCGATGGCGAGTCCGCGGTGTTCACCACCAAGCTGCTCGCCGGTGAGCACGCCGGCCAGGATGCCGAGGTGACCGTGACGGTGAAGTCGATCAAGGAGCGGGAGCTTCCGGACCCTGATGACGAATTCGCCCAACTGGCAAGCGAATTCGACACCATCGCCGAACTGCGGGAGAACCTCGTCGAACAGGTTCAGCGGGTCAAGCGAATCCATCAGGCCGAGAAGATCCGGGACAGCGCATTGGAGACGCTGCTCGAACTCGTCGAGGTGCCGTTGCCGGAAGCGATTGTCTCGGCCCAGGTTGATTCGGCACTGCACAACGCGATCCACCCGCTCGACCATGACGAGGACAGATTCGCCGAGGCGCTGGAGTCGCAGGGCAGCTCACGGGAGAAGTTCGACGCCGATAATCGCGAGGCCGCCGAGAAGGCGGTCAAGACTCAACTGCTGATGGACGCGATCTCCGACGACCTCGACATTCAGGTGGGGGAGAACGATCTCAGCGAGCGACTGGTGCTGATGTCGCGCCAGTACGGCGTCGAACCCCAGCAGTTGGTCCAACTGCTGCAACAGAACAATCAGCTGCCGGCGATCTTCGCCGACGTGCGCCGCGGGCTGGCGGTCGCGGCGGTGGTCGAGGCGGCCACCGTCACCGACACCGACGGCAACGTCATCGACACCACCGAGTTCTTCGGACCCCCGGTGGGCCCGGATTCCGATGCCGACGAGCAGCCGGCCGACGCCGATGAATAACGCCGACAGCGAAAGAGCGATCGGGTGGGGAGTGTCTCGGGCGTCGAGTTGGTTAGGGTCAGGGAGAACCGCGGGAAGCATCTCGGGACCGGACGAACTTTTTCAGAAAGCAGGTAGCAAGTCGTGACTTACATGCGTTCCGGCGCGATTGGGCTGAACCTCAGCGATTCGGTCTATGAGCGCCTGCTCGCCGAGCGAATCATCTTCCTCGGCTCGCAGGTCGACGATGACATCGCCAACCGGCTCTGCGCCCAGATTCTGCTGCTGGCCGCCGAAGACCCGACGAAGGACATCTCGCTGTACATCAACTCTCCCGGCGGCTCGATCAGCGCCGGGATGGCGATTTACGACACGATGGTGCTGGCGCCCTGTGATATCGCCACCTACGCAATGGGCATGGCGGCGTCGATGGGCGAGTTCCTGCTCGCGGCCGGCACCAAGGGCAAGCGCTACGCGCTGCCGCACGCCCGCATCCTGATGCATCAACCGCTGGGCGGCATCACCGGCGGCGCCACCGACATCGCCATCCAGGCCGAGCAGTTCGCGGTCATCAAGAAGGAGATGTTCCGGCTCAACGCCGAGTTCACCGGTCAGCCGATCGAGCGCATCGAGGCCGACTCCGACCGGGACCGCTGGTTCACCGCTGCCGAGGCGCTGGAGTACGGCTTCGTCGATCACATCATCACTCGCGCCCACTTCAATGGAGCCTCCAATGCCTGATCCCACCGATGCGCGGCTGACACCGCAGGCGCGCTACATCCTGCCCTCATTCATCGAGCACTCCAGTTGGGGCGTCAAGGAATCCAACCCGTACAACAAGCTGTTCGAAGAGCGGATCATCTTCCTCGGCGTGCAGGTGGATGACGCTTCGGCCAACGACATCATGGCCCAGTTGCTGGTGCTGGAGTCGCTGGATCCCGACCGCGATATCACCATGTACATCAACTCGCCGGGTGGCTCCTTCACCTCGCTGATGGCGATCTACGACACCATGCAGTACGTCCGCGCCGACATCCAGACGGTATGCCTGGGCCAGGCCGCCTCGGCCGCCGCGATCCTGCTGGCCGCCGGCTCACCGGGCAAGCGTCTGGCGCTGCCCAATGCCCGGATCCTGATTCACCAGCCGTCGTTGTCCGGCGTAATCCAGGGCCAGTTCTCCGATCTGGAGATCCAGGCCGCGGAAATCGAGCGGATGCGCACGCTGATGGAAGAGACCCTGGCCCGGCATACCGGTAAGGATCCGGCGGTCATCCGCAAGGACACCGATCGCGACAAGATCCTCACCGCCGCCGATGCCAAGGACTACGGGATCATCGACACGGTGCTGGAGTACCGCAAGCTGTCCGCGCTGAAGTCCTGAGCTAGCCGACCGCGGTCGCGATCGCGGTGATATCGGCGGGCCGGATCCGGCAGCACCCGCCGATGATGCGGGTGCCCTCGGCGACCCAACTCACGGCCAGCGCAGGGGAGAAGTCGGCGCGCCCGGTCCACACCCGGCGTGCGCCATCCCACTGCTCGCCGCTGTTCGGGTACACGACAACGGGCTTCCCGGACGCGGCGCGAGCGGCTTTCGTCGCAGCCAGCACGTCGGTGGGCGCGCAGCAGTTCACCCCGACCGCAACAATCTCCGAGACGCCGGCCGCGACGGCGAAGGCATCGGCCAGTGGTTGGCCGGCGCGGGTGTGCACACCGGCGATGGTGTAGCTCAGCCAGGCTGGCATGCCCAATTCTCGGACCAGGTCGACCAGTGCCTCGGCTTCGTCGATATCGGGCACCGTCTCCAGGGCCAGCACGTCCGCTCCGGCATCGGCCAGGATCTCCAGGCGTGGACGATGCCAGTCCCGCAGTTCGGCGACACTGAGTCCGTAGCGGCCGCGGTACTCCTCGCCGCCTGCGAGGCTCGCCCCGTATGGCCCTACCGACGCGGCCACCCAGCCGGCGCCGCCGGACCGGTCGCGCGCCGCGCCGGCAAGTCCGACACTGAGCCGCAACAGTCGCTCGGTCTCCGCGCGATCGATTCCGCGCTGAGCGAAACCGTCGAAGGAGGCCTGATAACTCGCTGTGGTGGCGATCTGGGCACCTGCCGCGAAGAAGGCCTCATGGACTGCGACGATCTCCGCGGGCGCGTCCACCAGCAGTCGTGCCGACCACAGATCGTCGGACAGATCGTGGCCCCGCGCCTCAAGTTCGGTGGCCAGGCCGCCGTCGGTGATGAGTAAACTCTCATCCGGGATCGCGAACATGGCCGCAGCGTAACGGCGGTGACACGCTTGCAGCACGTGAGCGACACGCTTCATGCAATTTGGCGACACGCCAGAGTCGGGTGGCGCGTTGCGGCGCGGCGGCAGAGGTGTCAGGCACTATGTTTTTCCTCACACAGTTTTGTACGTCCGAATACCACCGACGCTATTCACCTTTATCGGTCGCACCACGGCCGAGCCAGCGGGTAGCGTCGAGTACGACCGATAACAGACTTAAGCGATTCAAGACTTGCGACAACAAGCCTCACGATGGCGAAGGAAGTAGGGCTCACCACCATGGCGCGTATCGGAGACGGCGGTGACCTGCTGAAGTGCTCGTTCTGCGGGAAGAGCCAGAAACAGGTCAAGAAGCTCATCGCCGGCCCCGGCGTCTACATCTGTGACGAGTGCATCGACCTGTGCAACGAGATCATCGAAGAGGAACTGGCCGACGGCGACGAGGTCAAACTCGATGAGCTGCCCAAGCCCGCCGAGATCCGGGAGTTCCTGGAGAACTACGTCATCGGCCAGGACACCGCGAAGCGCACCCTGGCGGTCGCGGTCTACAACCACTACAAGCGCATCCAGGCCGGCGAGAAGGCGCGCGAATCCCGGTCTGAGCCCGTCGAGTTGTCCAAGTCGAACATCTTGATGCTCGGGCCCACCGGGTGCGGCAAGACCTATCTGGCCCAAACGCTGGCCAAGATGCTCAACGTCCCGTTCGCCATCGCCGACGCCACCGCACTCACCGAGGCCGGCTACGTCGGTGAGGATGTCGAGAACATTCTGCTCAAGCTGATCCAGGCCGCCGACTACGACGTCAAGCGCGCCGAGACCGGCATCATCTACATCGACGAGGTCGACAAGATCGCCCGCAAGAGCGAGAACCCGTCGATCACCCGCGACGTCTCCGGTGAGGGTGTGCAGCAGGCGCTGCTGAAGATCCTGGAAGGCACCCAGGCCTCGGTTCCTCCGCAGGGTGGGCGCAAGCACCCGCACCAGGAGTTCATTCAGATCGACACCACCAACGTGCTGTTCATCGTGGCGGGTGCGTTCGCCGGCCTGGAGAAGATCGTCGCCGACCGAATTGGCAAGCGCGGCTTGGGCTTCGGCGCCGAGGTCAAGTCCAAGGCCGAACTCGACACCCAGGACCACTTCGCCGAGGTGATGCCCGAGGACCTGATCAAGTTCGGTCTGATCCCGGAGTTCATCGGCCGTCTTCCGGTGGTCGCCTCGGTGACCAACCTGGACAAGGAATCGCTGGTGCAGATTCTGTCCACCCCGAAAAATGCTCTGGTGAAGCAGTACACCCGACTGTTCGAGATGGACAGTGTTGAGTTGGAGTTCACCCCCGAGGCCCTCGACGCGATCGCCGAGCAGGCCATCCACCGTGGCACCGGTGCGCGCGGGTTGCGCGCCATCATGGAGGAAGTGCTGCTGCCGGTGATGTACGACATCCCCAGCCGTGATGATGTGGCCAAAGTCGTGGTGACCCAGGAGACCGTGCAGGACAACGTGCTGCCGACCATCGTTCCGCGTAAGACCCCGCGCGCGGAACGCCGGGACAAGTCCGCGTAGTACTACTGCACTACTGAACTGCCCCGGCGTTCCTGGGCGGAGTCTGCGTCAGTTGTTGTGTCGGTCCCGATCGTCGTCGACGCGCCGGGTGGTCTTCACTTCGGGAGCACGCTGCGCGGCAACTTTCACCGGCTCGGGCTTACGCCGCGTCAACGTGCGCAGCAGGCTGGCGAGTAGGGCGGCCAGCGCGATTCCCACCGGAATCCACCACCACTTCAGGCCGGACTTGGTTGCCTCGGTCGCATCCTTAGCGGTCTCGGGTGCACGATCGAGCACCGACGACACCACGCTGCTGGCGGCGCTGGCGCCGCTGCTGACGGCGCTGCCTGCGACGCTGGCGCCACTGGTAGCTGCGCTGCTGGCGACGCTGGCGCCGCTGCTGACGGCACTGCCGGCGACGCTGGCGCCGCTGCTGGCCGCGCTGCCCGCGACGCTGGCGCCGCTGCTGACGGCGCTCCCGGCGACGCTGGCGCCGCTGCTGACGACGCTGGCGGCCGAGGAACCGACGCTGGCGGCACTCGAGGCAATGTCTTTGGCCGCTTCCTGGGTTCCGGCGCAGCTCACTGCGCATGCTGTCGCAATTGCGAGGCCGCCTACTGCGGCCGCGGCACGATTGAGTCTGGTAGTCATCGTCCTACTTCCTTCTCCGATTGTTGGACGGGTGCGCTCACAACCGCCGCACGACAACCTAGCAAACCAGGAGACCCCGCCGGGTAGGTACGGTGACTTGCATTAACCCCGGCAGGCTGTAGGAAAGGCTACGAGCGGACTATCGGACCACCCGGTCGGCTCGGCTGTACACGTTCATTGAGTCACCCCGCAGGAATGCGATCAGGGTCAGCCCGGACTGAGTGGCGAGATCGACGGCCAGGGACGACGGGGCCGACACCGCGGCAAGTATCGGAATGCCGGCCATCACCGCCTTCTGGGTGAGTTCGAACGACGCCCTGCCGCTGACCAGCAGCACCGATCCGGCCAGCGGAATCCGGTCGGCTTCCAGGGCCCAACCGATCACCTTGTCCACCGCGTTATGCCGGCCAACATCCTCGCGTACCGCCAGCATGGTGCCGTCGACGCTAAACAACGCGGCACCGTGCAGACCGCCGGTGCTGGCGAAGACCTTTTGGGCAGAGCGTAATCGGGCAGGCAATTCGGTCAGGGTGGCAGCCGAGACGGCTACCGGGTCATCGCCGGGAGAATGGTGGCTGGCCAGCCAGACGGCCTCCATGGAAGCCTTACCGCACACCCCGCACGACGACGTCGTATAAAAGTTGCGGGTGACGTCCACCTCGGGCATCTGCACGCCGGCTGCCAACGTGACATCGAGGGTGTTGTAGGTGTTCATCCCGTCCTGCTCGGCACCTCTGCAGTAGCGCACCGTGGTTACGTCGGCCCGCGTGGAGATGACACCCTCGGTCAGCAGAAACCCCTGTGCCAGTTCGAAATCCGAGCCGGGCGTGCGCATGGTCACGGTGACCGCGGCACCGTTGATCCGGATCTCGAGTGGCTCCTCGACGACGACGGTCTCCGAGCGCTCGGTGCGCACCGACTGCTCGCCCGAGGCGATCAGATGGCTGATCCGGCGCCGTGATGTCACTCTGCCCACGCCTGCCATGCTGCCTGTTGGTGGGGCATCCGGCATTACCGACTACCACCTAACTTCTTAATATTGCCTGACGGCTGTCGTGGCCGATGCCGCACTTCTTACTCGCGTTGTCGACCGCCACGCCGATGACCTGTGGCTTTGGCGTAGATTAAACGGCGTGTCCGCTGATAGCGATGCATTGGCTTGCCTAAGAAAGTGCAATAATCGCTACCACGAGTAACGGAAATTCCGCTGATTCCACAACGAAAGGTGCCCGACGTGGGTCCTCACGGCAACGGGAAAGCGGAGAACCGACAGAAACTCGAAAAGGTCGTGATCAGGTTCGCCGGGGACTCCGGCGACGGAATGCAGCTGACCGGTGACCGGTTCACGTCAGAAGCTGCTTTGCTGGGCAACGACCTTGCGACACAACCGAATTACCCCGCAGAGATCCGCGCCCCGCAGGGCACGCTGCCCGGGGTGTCGTCATTCCAGATTCAGATCGCCGACTTCGACATCCTCACCGCCGGGGACCGTCCCGACGTGCTCGTCGCGATGAACCCGGCCGCGCTGAAGGTCAACCTTCCGGACCTGCCCCGCGGCGGCATGGTGATCGCCAACTCGGATGAGTTCACCAAGCGCAACCTAGCCAAGGTCGACTACGCGGCGAACCCGTTGGAGACCGGGGAACTGTCGGACTACGTCGTGCACCCCGTCGCGATGACAACGCTGACCCTGGGTGCCGTGGAGGCGATCGGGGCGTCGAAGAAGGATGGCGAGCGCGCCAAGAACCTGTTCGCCCTCGGCCTGCTGTGCTGGATGTACGGCCGCCCGATCGAACTGAGCGAGACGTTCATCCGCGAGAAGTTCGGCCGCAAGCCCGACATCGCCGAGGCCAATGTGCTGGCCCTGCGGGCGGGTTGGAACTACGGCGAGACCACCGAGGCGTTCGCCACCACCTATGAGGTGGCGCCCGCCAAGCTTCCCGCGGGGGAGTACCGCCAGATTTCGGGAAACACCGCTTTGGCCTACGGGATCATCACCGCGGGGCAACTCGCCGGCGTTACGGTCCTGCTGGGCAGCTACCCGATCACCCCGGCGTCGGACATCCTGCACGAACTTTCCAAGCACAAGAACTTCGACGTGATGACCTTCCAGGCCGAAGATGAGATCGCCGGTATCGGTGCCGCACTCGGTGCCTCCTACGGCGGATCACTCGGTGTGACAAGCACTTCCGGCCCAGGCGTCGCGTTGAAGTCCGAATTCATCGGCTTGGCGGTGATGACCGAGTTGCCATTGCTGGTCATCGATGTGCAGCGCGGCGGCCCGTCCACGGGCCTGCCGACCAAGACCGAACAGGCCGATCTGCTGCAGGCCATGTTTGGGCGAAACGGCGAGTCGCCGGTTGCCGTGCTGGCACCGTGCTCGCCGTCGGATTGCTTCGAGATTGCCGTCGAGGCCGCCCGCATCGCGCTGACCTATCGCACCCCGGTCATGCTGCTGTCCGATGGGGCGATCGCCAACGGTTCCGAACCCTGGCGGATCCCGGATCTGACGTCCTTCGACGACATTGACGTCGGGTTCGCGCAATCGGGTGCCGACTTCGAACCGTATGCCCGCGATCCGCAGACCCTGGCTCGGCAGTTCGCCGTCCCGGGAACGCCCGGCCTGGAGCACCGCATCGGCGGCTTGGAGAAGGCCAATGGCTCCGGTGACATCTCCTACCTTGGGCCCAACCACGATCAAATGGTCCGATTGCGGCAGGCCAAGATCGACGGCGTCGCGGTTCCCGACCTGCCGGTCGACGACCCGTCCGGTGATGCTGAATTACTGATGGTGGGCTGGGGCAGTTCATACGGGCCGATCGGCGAGGCCTGCCGGCGCGCACGCCGACGCGGCGTCGCAGTGGCCCATGCGCAGTTGCGCCACCTCAACCCGATGCCCGCCAATCTCGGCAAGATCCTGAGTCGCTATCGGACAGTGGTCTGCCCCGAGATGAACCTCGGCCAACTCAGCCTGCTGTTGCGGGGCAGGTACCTGGTCGACGTTCGATCCGTCACCAAAGTGGAGGGCATGGCATTCCTGGTCGATGAGGTTGAGCAGATCATCGACGCTGCCCTGAATGGGACGTTGAGCGAAAACGAAAGCGCCAAAACGGGATTCGCCATCAGCACCGCGGCCACCGTGGGCGCAGGCGCTAAAATCGGAGCGAACCTATGACGGAACTGATCGGAGCGGACCTCGGTCTGACCACCCCCGCCGCGTTCGCGATCTCAAAGATCGCAGGCGTGCCCACCACCGACGAACCGCAGAAATCCAAGGACTTCACCAGCGACCAGGAAGTGCGCTGGTGCCCGGGTTGCGGGGATTACGTCATCCTCAACACCATCCGAAACTTCCTGCCCGAGTTGGGGTTGCGGCGGGAGAACATCGCCTTTATCAGTGGCATCGGCTGCTCCAGCCGGTTCCCCTACTACCTCGAGACCTACGGTTTCCACTCGATTCACGGCCGGGCCCCGACGGTCGCCACCGGGCTGGCCCTGGCGCGTCCGGATCTGTCGGTCTGGGTGGTGACAGGTGACGGTGACGCCCTGTCCATCGGCGGCAACCATCTGATCCACGCGCTGCGCCGCAACGTCAACATCACCATCCTGCTGTTCAACAACCGCATCTACGGGTTGACCAAGGGGCAGTACTCCCCGACGTCGGAGGTGGGCAAGGTCACCAAGTCCACCCCGATGGGCTCGCTGGACCATCCGTTCAACCCGGTCTCGGTGGCGTTGGGCGCTGAGGCGACATTCGTCGGCAGGGCTTTGGATTCCGACCGCAAGGGACTCTCGGAAGTGCTGCGTGCCGCGGCCGCGCACCGGGGTGCAGCGCTGGTTGAGATTCTGCAGGACTGCCCGATCTTCAATGACGGCTCGTTCGACGTGCTCCGTAAGGAGGGCGCCGAGGAACGTGTGATCACTGTGCGGCACGGTGAACCGATCACCTTCGGCGCAGGCGGTGAGTACTGCGTGATCCAGACCGGCTTCGGGTTGGATGTCGCCAAGACCGTGGATGTGTCGGCCGAGGCGATCGTGGTGCACGACGCAACGGTGGCGAGTCCGGCCTATGCCTTCGCCCTGTCGCGCCTCAGCGAGCAGAATCTGGAACACACCGTCATGGGGATTTTCCGGCAGGTCAGTCGTGCCTCGTACGATGACGCGGCCCGCGATCAGATCAGCGCGGCCCGCGCTGCCACGCCGCACGACCGCGCCGCACTGCAGTCCCTGCTGCGCGGCCGGGACACCTGGACCGTCGGCTAACCGTGTCCACCGGAGAAGGTTTGGCGGCCGTCGTGCTGGCCGGTGGCGCGTCGCGGCGAATGGGACGTGACAAGGCCACGATGGCTCATCCGTCGGCCGATCCGTCGGCCCATCCGTCGTCGCATGGCCTGACCATGGTCGAGTACACCGTCTCGGTGATGGCAGCACGCTGTGCGCCAGTGTTCGTCATCGCCGCGCCCGGCCAACCGTTGCCGGCACTGCAGGCCCAAGTGCTGCGAGACGACGTTCGGGGGGTGGGACCGTTACTGGCCACCGGCCGGGGATTGCGGGCGGCCGGGGCCGCGGGGGCCGACCGGGCATTCGTGTGTGCGGTGGATATGCCGAACCTGTCGACCGAGGTCATTGACGAATTGATCGGCTATCGCAACGTTGACATCGTCTTGCCGTGGGACGGCCGCGACCATTACCTGGCCGGGATCTACCGCACCGCACTGGCTGATCAGATCGATGAATTGGTCGGCGCGGGCCATCGCAGCATGCGCGCCCTGGCCGACGCGGTGCTCACCCAGCGCGTGGTACTGGTGCCCACAGATGGGATGGCCGGGATGGACGCGCTCACGAACGTCAACACCGAGGCCGACACTCCGAGTTGACCTGCGCCTTAACCGTCGCATAGGGCCGAAATACCCAATTATTTGTTATGGATGTTATTGATGTGAATATTGTTATTCATGTGACTAATTGCAGTGTGGGACGGCTCACAACTGGACTGTGAGTTACGTCACAAGAGTGTGGCCGATAGCCCAGTTTTGGCTGGTCGGGAATCGCCGGAGTGACCTGCGCGAAGCCCATGTGATCCGCGGTCGTGATTGGTCCGTTATCTGAAAGATATTGGTCAGTCATTCGCGTGACTTGGCGCAACGGTCTGCGTACCGTCAGTTTTGGCCCGTAAAGGTGCCGAAAAAATTGATATTCAGTTTCGACAGTCCCTGCGTCTTTGCAGGGCCCAGCCAATCCAGGGGCAACGCAGAAAGTGCGTGCCCGGCGAAAGGAAAAAATCTTGAGGAACCTCCGCAAAACGCTTGGGATGACCGTTCTTGCCGGCGCCATGATCTCCGCGCCGATCGCCTTGGGCGTCGCTGTCGCCAGTGCCGACAGCGTGAACTGGGATGCGATCGCTGCCTGCGAGTCCGGCGGCAACTGGGCGATCAACACCGGAAATGGCTACTACGGCGGTCTGCAGTTCAGCCCGAGCACCTGGTCGTCCAACGGCGGCGCCGGAATGCCGAACCAGGCCTCGCGCGCCGAGCAGATCCGCATTGCTGAAAACGTGCTGCGTACGCAGGGTATCGGCGCCTGGCCGACCTGCGGCCGACTGGGCTGATCCTGCTTCGGTTGAGTACCTGACAAAGTGGCGCCGGAGCACTTCGGCGCCACTTTTTTCTTTTCCATTCATTCCCTCCTGTAACACCCGTCCCCGACGCCGCGATCCACATCACAACCGCATGGCACG
>Ga0164295_10002852_pt1 | contig 14053 bp, 10 predicted proteins | sample GEODES006metaG_FD_111798 | JGI IMG/M metagenome (GOLD analysis project Ga0164295, IMG submission 111798) | Oligotrophic lake water microbial communities from Sparkling Lake, Wisconsin, USA - GEODES006 metaG | ecosystem: Environmental > Aquatic > Freshwater > Lake | place: USA: Sparkling Lake...
ACTGATGAAACAGATTCTATTCCGAGGGTATCGGGAAGTTTGCTCGCCCATTACGCTCCAACGACGCCTTTACGGCTTTACGCACCAGGCCGAGTACTCGATGCCTTAAGTGAGTTTCCTGATACCAAGTCGCGGGTTGCAGTAGCTGTTTGGGATTCAGAATCTTCGCTTGTCTTGGAGGATCATCCTTCAATTGATGTTGAAGAAGTGATTGTCTCTAGTGATAGGACCGCTTTTGCTAGTCGGCTCTATCGTTCTTTGCGAGATTTAGATCAGCAAGCTTGGGATCTGATTTTGTTCCCAGAGCCCCCAGCTGGTGAGGAATGGGATGGTGTTAGAGATCGACTTCAGCGCGCTTGTTTTGGTTCAGGGCCATCCTCTAGGAGCCACGTTAGTAATTGATCGTGTGCCTCCAAGCCTTTCCAGGCATTGGGATGATTAATAAAAGAAGATACTGCATAGAGCTTTCCAGATTTACTCAACACATAACCTGAGATGGCACGTACGTCGGCTAGAGATCCAGTCTTGATTCTGACCTCAGGTTTTTTCTTGAGATGTAAAAATTTTCGTAACTGAGTCATGAGGCGATTTCTCATAGTGCCATCGCTTCCTGCAAGTGGCAGGCTGTTATAAAAGATTTCTGATGCTGGTAAGTTTCGCGCTGTTGCTAAGAGTTGATTCATTTGCTCAGCAGAGATCGCCTCATTACGTGATAGACCAGACCCATTTTCAATCACGAGTCCTGGAAACTCTAAACCCATTTGTTTTAGCCAACTCTGAATTACGAGCTCACCATTCTCAGTTGTTGCTGGCTTACCCATTTTCTCAAGTGCTAAGGTTAATAAGAGTTGCCGAGCCATGACATTATTTGAATACTTATTAATATCCTGCACGTCATCTGCTAGATTAATGCCTTCAAACTGCAGCAAGAGTCTTGCGGCCAGTGGCACAGTTGCGCTTTTTCCGACAGGTGTTTTTACCCAAGTGCCCCCAGCCTGCTCCCAAGCAGCAGTAAAGCCTTGCGTTAAAAAGGTATTGGCATCCAAAGCCACAACGTTGTAGTAAACACCTTTACAGTCATTCGGAAATGCACCCGAAAATTGCGCTATGAGGAGTTGATTTGTTTTATTGGTATTGCTGATATTACCCATACTTTCTGGATCTAAATTAAAGCGCATATTACTTTTCCAGTTATCACATGGCCTATCTACTAACTGCATTTGATTATCAATTTGCAGTTGCGACATAGCAGGGCTATAACGAATATCAATGAAATCAGCAGTACGAGATTTGCCTAGTTGAAATGAGAGTGTTCTAAAAGCATAGAGTAAGGGGTCGGGCGGAACGTTATATGCTCGGAGCGATTCACCATCAATCGTGTTGTGTTCCATGACGCTGGGTGCATAAGCACTGCGATCAAAAAATAAATTACCATCAATTTTCTGAATGCCAAGCGCTTGGAGGGCTTTCATTAACTTAGCCAATTCTTCAGGAACCAGTTTAGGGTCTCCAGTACCCTGAAGATAAAGATTACCCTTGAGTGTGCCTTGACGAATCATGCCATCGGTATAAATGTTGGTGCGCCAACGATATTGCGGTCCCAAAATATCTAAGCCACTTAGAGTGGTGAGTAGTTTCATGGCAGAAGCAGGATTCATGGGCTCCTGAGCGCGCCATCCCAAAATATTTTTTGTAGTTTGTTTACCAGTCTTTTGAGGCTCAAGCTCGACCACAGCAATACTGATAGCATTTCTCGGAATTTGGTTGCGATCTAAGCTAGTGATGACAGCCTTAGGAATGGTGTCAATACTGGCTGCATTAGCAATGAGGCAAGCGCCCATCCAAGATAGGGCAATAATCCATACAGGTAGACGCCAATGATGCGTTTGGTAGGTTTGCATTCCCGATAGGATAAACCTAAGGGGGACATCTTTGGCTACTTATAGGGGCTTACGATAGCTAGATTGATAGCTTTTCAAAATCCTGTTTTGTTCTTTCAGTAATGTTTTGAAGGCAGTCATTCTGATATGAAGTGGACCATCTTCCTCTAATCGTTGGCATTGTTTAATAAAGTCTTGGGCTTTCAGAAGTTGGGCGCCACCTTTCACTTTATGCACTAGGCTTTTCAATTCAGGCTCGCTAAGCGTATGAGTTTGCAGTTGGCTTAGTGCCTCATCATGTACTTTCTTAATTTCCTCTAGAATGCCCCAAATTTGATTTGAGTCGTCTCGCAAGAGATTACTAAAAGCCTCGAATGAGTATGGACTCTCCTCTTTAAGAGGAGCTACTTCTATTGATGTGAAATAGCGCGATAGTTCATTTTCTAGTGTCATCAAGCTTAGTGGTTTAATCAGCACCCCATTCATGCCTGCTGCTAAAAACTGGTGGCGCGAATCAAGTGCATAAATATCGGCGGTAACCCCAATGATGATGAGATCCCGATGACCGTTAGAGCGGAGATATAGTGCTAGTTCGGAACCTTGCATACCAGGTATCGATTGATCAGTGAGTACAAGATCGAAGTGTTTTTCAGTAATGAGATCAAGTGCTGTATGTGCACTTTCACATACACAAACTTCAATACCTAAAGCTTGTAGCTGTAAAGAAATAATTTGCCTACTTGCTGGATGATCTTCTACTACTAGTGCTTGAAGGGTTTGATCTTGAGCATTTTTAGCGACCAACTTTCTAGATCTTGATATTTGTTCGGCACTATATGATCTTGTATTTGCTGCAATGGTAGTGCGAGGAAATGCTACTGAAAAATGAACATTGCTGCCGCAATTGGGGGCACTTTCAAAGAAGAGTTGACTATTCATTGAGTGGACCAAGTGCTTGGTAATAGTCAGGCCAAGACCCGTTCCCTGCTGCTGTTCGCTGAGGTTGCCATCGGTTTTATTCGGGACTTGCTCAAAGGCCTGCAAGGCAAGCTCGATTTCTTCTGCCGCCATTCCTATTCCTGTATCGATTACTCTAAACTCGATCAGTTGACCTGCATGGTCATCAGCTAAGACGGTAATAGAAAAATAGATTTCACCTTGTTCAGTAAATTTAATCGCATTACTAATGATATTTTGCAATATTTGCCTTAGTCTTAAGGCGTCCATCATCAAGACCTCTGCAATCTTAGGATCTTTTGAGGTGTGAAGTTGTAATTGGTGTTTGATCGCAACTGTCGAGAATGCAGAATCAATCTCATCGATTAAGTTTTTGAGGTTATAAGGCTCTAGATTGAGAGTGAGTTTGCCTGCCTCAATTTTGGAAAGGTCTAGTACTTGATTCAGAATACCTAAAAGAGATTCTGCCGATGCATGGGCACTGCGTAATAGAGGCTTTTCACTGGAGGGAAATTGCTTACTCGTTAGAAGTAGCTCTTGAACTCCTAGAATGGCATTCATCGGTGTGCGAATCTCATGACTCATCGTGGCCAGAAATGCTGACTTTGCAGCATTGGCCTTTTCCGCATTCTCCTTAGATGAAATCAGCTTTGCAGTTTCTTGCTCTTGAAAAGACTGTTGACGCTGGAGTCTCCAAATAATGAGGGTGCCACTTAGAAGAAGGGCTAGAGCAATGGCCCAAGGAAATATAGTCTCCAATGCAGAATCTCTAGATTGATCAGGACTTAGGGCATTTTGATCTAGAGAAAATAGCTGGCGCGATTCGATTGGATCTAGGGAGTTTAAAAATCCCCCTAAGATCCTATGTAATGGTGCGTCTTGATGACCAATCAGCCAGCGATAAGGGAAAGGGTCTCTGCTATAGAGTCCATCAAGTGCAATTTTCCCATGACCTACTTGTGCAATAAGATGTTGAGCTAGCCTGATGGGTAAAACGAGCGCATGAATATTGTTGCTCAATAAATCTGCCAGTAGTTTATCGGTATGGCTCGAAACAATCGCATGTGCTTGATCTTGAGTTGGAGACTTTTCAAAGCCGCGATCAAAATAAGCGATGTTAGAGGGATGAATCTGTTTATTGACTTTGGACGCTGGTGTCAGGACGACATCATGACCCCAAAAGATTGCTTCCGAGAGGGCGCCAAATTCTAAGAATTGCGCATCTGCTGGTGGGTCAATAATAAAATCTACTTCCCCATTGGCTAGTTGCTGTAAGCCTTCCTGATCCGTCTTTCTCCAAGTGGGAATAAATTCTTGTTGAGTTCTTTTGCTCAGTTGAGATAGCAGGGCTCTAAAAACCCCCATCTCTTTTAGATCTTTGCCTGGTTGAAGATAAGGCGCATATTTTTCATGAATACTAAAACGTACTACTGGATGGGCATCGATCCACTTTTGCTCAGATGACCCTAGTGTGCTCGCCTGCACAATACTATGCATGAGTAGACAAAAAATGAGGCTAGCTTTACAAGCAGATCGATGCATTGCAGACTTTAACTTTCGATAATGTTATTCATACGACAAAACAAAATCAGGTCAGCAATATTATTAATTCCCAGCTTATCAAATACCCGTGTCTTATAAGTAGCTACTGTCTTATTACTGATATGCAGTATGTCGGAGATTTGTTGGTTGGTATTACCCTTACCAAGATATTTCATGACCTGTAATTCGCGATCAGAGATAAGTGCTAGCTTGTCATTGTCACTTAATGAACTATTCCCATTTTTTCCATGAGTAAAAAAGTTATAGCCTTGAGAAATGGCAACACAGGCCGCCAAAATAACATCAGCACCAGCGGTTTTATTGACAAAGCCATGTGCTCCAAGAGAGCGCACTCTACCGCCATATACCGCCTCATCAAGGCTTGAGAGTACTAAGATCCGAATCTCGGGATACATTATTCCAATCCGACGAATCACATCAAAGCCATCCGTTTTCGGCATGTCAACATCAAGGATCAGCATATTAGGATTGACTTCTTTGATAGATCTTAAGCACTCCTCTCCATTCTGGGCTTGTCCTGCAATTTCAAAGAGCAATTGATCTTGCAACATACTTTTTAGCGCCATCAGCATTGCTGGATGGTCGTCTACCAACATTACGCGTTTTCTCATTACTAGTCTCCGTTTTGGTTTGATTGTGGATGAAACGAAAAAATAGCTTTAGCAATTCGGCTGTCATTAATGTGCAGCATTTGATGGCGACTGATGGGCGGCATCATCAAGCCGCCGTAACAGTGGTCAACTTGCATCAAGCTGGCATGACTTAAATCTTTCACCAAAGTTAAATTGCTGGCATAGATTTGAGTCCTGGCATGTTTGCAATTTCGTATTTGCGATATGAGTTCAAGCGGCAATTCTGGTTGACGACAATGCGTCATATCTATATGAAGTCCTTCTATTTCTAATTCTTCTGCCCATTTCAGTTCTTCAGCGCTACCAGAAAACTGCAACAAATGAATGAGCACTCCAAGACGGCGTAATCGTAATAATCCCTCTTTACTGCTGCCTTCTAAATGCGCTTGGGGAAGAGATTGAATTCCAAGGGTCACGAGACCAACTGGAAGACGAGAATTGAGAATCAGATCGGATAAGGCGTCAACATATTCACTGGACGCTAAAGCATGGGTCGGAATGGGTAAGATCCCAGGAATAAAACGACCGCTGCGATACCAGTAGGCAATGCTATCTAAGCCTTCCATGAATAAACGCAGTAATTGCATATCCGAGGCATTCATCAATGGTCTGAATAAGGATCCGGTCAGTTTTGTGCCCTTGCAGTTAAAAATAGGTTCATGGCCAATCGCTTGTCTTTTAGACCAGGATTGATGTTCTTCGAGGGCTTGACTACTTATGCCAAGCCACGGTTCGCCACAGGCGTCGCGTACTTCTTGGAAGGGTTTGTTCTTCCATGCCTTTACAAGCGTGTACAGCCGGGATTTCGGGCTCATCAGCATTCTCCAATCTGTGACTGTCCAGTCTAGGCAGGACGGATTGGAGCGGTAAGGGCTTAAGGCTGATTTATCTGTAGGAAAAGACCTACCAGCCTGTCTTCAGTATAGAGAGGGCTTAAATCCATAAATAATTTATGGTGATCTGCTCTTGAAATCACCAGAAATAGACCTATATAATCAGCACTCTCTACATGCGAGTGCTAAGAGTGAGTTTTAGGATTATTTTCTCCTAGCTTCCGTATGCAGAGATTACAAAGCATTGATTTATATTGGTTTTTTAATTAGTTAACACTTACTAACATAGGAGAAGGAATGAATCTGCGTCCTTTACATGATCGCGTAATCATCAAGCGTTTAGATCAAGAATCAAAAACTGCCTCTGGAATCATCATTCCTGACGCTGCCGCTGAAAAGCCTGACCAAGGCGAAGTATTAGCAGTTGGCCCAGGCAAACGTGATGACAGCGGTAAGTTAAATCCACCTGACGTCAAAGTTGGCGATCGCGTGTTATTTGGCAAATATGCAGGTCAAACAGTCAAGGTCGAAGGCGACGAGCTTCTCGTTATGCGCGAAGAAGACATCATGGCTGTTGTACAGAAGTAATTTCAGTATTTAAGAAAGGAATTCAATCATGGCAGCAAAAGACGTTGTATTTGGAGATAGCGCCCGTACCAAGATGGTAGAGGGTGTCAATATTCTCGCGAACGCAGTTAAAACAACTTTAGGACCAAAGGGTCGTAACGTTGTGATGGAGCGCTCATTTGGTGGTCCAACCATCACCAAAGATGGTGTATCAGTAGCAAAAGAAATCGAACTGAAAGATAAGCTCCAGAACATGGGTGCGCAGATGGTGAAGGAAGTTGCTTCTAAAACTGCTGATATCGCAGGTGACGGCACTACTACCGCTACTGTTTTGGCTCAATCCATCGTTCGTGAAGGCATGAAATATGTTGTTTCAGGTCACAATCCAATGGACTTGAAGCGCGGTATCGATAAAGCGGTGACTGCTGCTGTTGCAGAGCTCGCAAAAATCAGTAAGCCTTGCACCACTACTAAAGAAATCGCTCAAGTAGGCTCTATTTCTGCAAACAGTGACTACAGTATTGGTCAGCGCATCGCTGAAGCAATGGAAAAAGTAGGTAAAGAAGGTGTAATTACTGTTGAAGATGGCAAGTCTTTAGAAGATGAGCTCGAAGTAGTAGAAGGTATGCAGTTTGACCGTGGCTACCTCTCCCCTTACTTCATCAATCAACCTGAAAAACAAGTAGCAATATTGGAATCCCCATACGTACTCTTGTTTGACAAGAAAATTGCCAACATTCGTGATTTACTCCCAGTGCTTGAGCAAGTTGCAAAATCTGGTCGTCCATTACTCATCATTGCTGAAGATGTTGAAGGCGAAGCCTTGGCAACTTTGGTTGTGAACAATATCCGCGGCATTATCAAGACTTGTGCTGTTAAGGCCCCTGGTTTTGGTGATCGTCGTAAGGCAATGTTAGAAGACATCGCGATTTTGACTGGCGGTACTGTGATTGCTGAAGAAATTGGCCTCACATTAGAGAAAACTACTCTTGAGCATTTAGGTCAAGCTAAGCGCATCGAAATTGGTAAAGAAAACACCATCATCATTGACGGTGCTGGAGATGCTAAAGCGATTGAAGCGCGTGTGAAGAACATTCGTGTTCAGATCGATGAAGCAACTAGCGATTACGATAAAGAAAAATTGCAAGAGCGCGTTGCCAAGTTGGCAGGTGGTGTTGCTGTGATTCGTGTTGGTGCTGCTACTGAAGTCGAAATGAAAGAAAAGAAAGCCCGCGTTGATGACGCATTGCACGCTACTCGCGCTGCAGTAGAAGAAGGTATTGTTCCTGGCGGCGGTGTTGCTTTGATTCGTGCTATGCAAGGTATCAAGGGTCTTAAAGGCGACAACGCCGATCAAGACGCTGGTATCAGCATCGTATTGCGCGCTATGGAAGAGCCACTACGCATCATCGTTTCTAACGCTGGTGACGAAGCAAGTGTAGTTGTTAATGCGGTGTTGGCCAGTAAGGGTAATAACGGTTACAACGCTGCAACTGGCGAATACGGTGACCTCGTAGCTCAAGGTGTGATCGACCCAACTAAAGTAACCAAAACTGCATTAGTCAATGCAGCTTCCGTTGCAGGCTTATTGTTGACTACCGATTGCGCTATCTGCGAAGCCCCAAAGGATGAATCTGGTGGTGGTATGCCTGATATGGGTGGTATGGGCGGCATGGGTGGTATGGGCGGCATGATGTAATGAGCCTTACCTTCCACAGCGAGCTTGCTGTAGAAAATAAAAACGCCTGGTTCACAAGACCGGGCGTTTTTTATTTGTTACAGTTACTTTAATACTTAACTCATACAGATAGCGTTCTCATGATTCTTAAACAATTTCTTCTCAGTAGTCTAGGCATGACCTTCTTGCTTTTACAAGGGGATGTTGCATTGGGTCAAGCCCCAGAGGACAAACAAAAATATGAGAAAAGTATTTCTAACATTCGGAATCAACGTTATTGCGAGGTTCTTTACGGCAAGCGCAATTTTTTAAGATTAGAGGTCAAGGTTTTTAATACTCAGGGTCTGAATCTTTGTCCAGAGGATCAGTGGAAATCACTCACTAAAGAATCGATTGAAAAGGCATATGACGCCTCTTTCGTTTTACTAAATGGCCCACGTTACTGGACGATGGATGAAATTCAAGCGGCTGGCGCTACGGTCAATCAAACCAAAGAATCTTTTGGGGGCATTGAGATGAACTTACGGGCCACGATTGAATTGGGACTCTTCAAACAACTGCTGGGTAGTAAACACTATTCTCCCAATGAAATTATTCGAACGACTACTTTTATCTATAAGGCGGGAAGCTCTGTTTATGAATTAAGCTCTCCTACCGGTGAGGTATATGTCATGCAGTCTTATTCACAGATTGTGAATCCTAACTTAGGTATAGCAGATTTACCTGATTTAGCTAAGCAGTTGAAGTTGCCAAAAGGCTGGACATATCAATCAAAAGTGCTAGAAAAAGAATTATTGTTAGCTGCAAATGGCATTGCATACGTGCTGCAAGATAACTTATCCAATAGCTATCAAAGGCGCTAACTGAGCAATCACTTAATCAGGCTGAATACCGCCATCCTTAATCACTTTTTTCATTTTGATGAGACCTTGAGCAATCATATTTTTTAAATGATCTGGACCTAGCGGGGCTATCTCAAAACCTTGCGCAATCAGTTGTTCACGAAGCTTTGGATCTTTCAGTACTGTTGCCAGGGATTCATTTAGCTTGTCAATGACTGCAGGTGGAGTTCCTTTGGGCGCCAGGAGCGCACCCCAGGTCGAGAACTCATAGCCTTTTACGCTTTCATCAATCGTCGGAGTATTGGGCAGCAATGGGGAACGGGTTTTACTAGCAACACCCAGAGCTTTTAGCTTACCTGAACGAATATGCGGAAGCACTACAGATAGGGCGCTCATCATCACTGGTACTTGACCTGCCATGACATCAGTGACGGCTGCAGCAGCACCGCGATAAGGGATGTGAACAAGAGGTACGCCAGTGTATTGACGAAAGATTTCCATTCCAATATGTTGGGGTGAGCCATTACCACCAGAGGCATAGTCAATTTTCCCTGGCCTCTCTTTAGCGATACGTACTAAATCTGCCGCTGTATTTCCAGGAAAGCTAGGATTAGCCACCAACACAAATGTAATAGCTGCGAGTTCTGATATCGGGACAAAACTTTGAGTCGGATCGTAATCGATCTTTTTATAGAGATTAGGCAACATCGTCAAAATACTGTCATTAAATACTCCCAATACATAACCTTCAGCAGGGCTCTGCACCACCTTCCCAGTTCCAATTAAACCTGCACCCCCTGGAATATTTTCAATTGTGATCGCTTGACCTAGGTTCTCTCCCATTTTTTGTGCGATAGGACGAAAGAGCAGATCAACGCCACTGCCAGCCTGCAGCGGCATGATCGTTTGGATGGTGCGATTAGGATATGCACTTTGAGCATTAGCAATCTGAACACTAAAGACACAAAGTAAGCACGAGAGGAGGCTCGGGAATAATACTTTCATTATTGACTTAATCTATCTTAATGCCAGCCTTCTCAACAACCTTACCCCAACGACCTTGCTCTAATTTGATGAACGCAGTAAATTGCTCAGGAGTATCACCTATTAAAATAGCGCCATCGTCTAGCATGCGCTTAGAGTCTTCTTTATTTTGAAGAGCCTTTGTAATTTCTTTTTGTAACCTATCAATGATGGGTTTAGGAGTCCCTGCAGGCGCCATAATTCCGTACCATTGTGAGGTTTCAAAACCCTTGTAACCTGACTCAGAGATAGTAGGAACATTCGGAAGTGCATTTGATCTATCAGCAGATCCAACTGCTAGAGGCCGTAATGCGCCACCATTAATTTGGCCCATTAGAGAAGGCAGTCCGTTGAAAGTCGCTTGTATTTGGCCGCTAATGAGGTCGGTCAACATTGGGCCAGATCCTTTATAAGGCACGTGCACTAAATCAATTCCTGCTACAGATGAAAAGTATTCCATCGCTAAGTGACCTGCACTACCGTTACCTGCAGAACCATAATTAATTTTCCCAGGGTTCTTTTTAGCATCTGCTACAAAATCTGCCAAGGTCTTATTAGCGCTCTTGCTGCTCACAGCAATAACGTTTGGCACCTTAGCAACCAGAGTGATGGGTACAAAATCTTTGTTTGGATCATAAGGAAGTTTGTTGCCAAATAAAGCCGGGTTCACTGCTAAAGTACCAACGTGACCCAGTATCAGTGTGTAGCCATCTGGTTTAGAACGCTTAACTTCTTCCATTGCAATATTCCCAGCACCGCCCGGTTTATTATCTACAAAAACAGATTGTCCAAGGCTGGTCGATAAACTATTGGCTACTGATCTAGCAATAATTTCTGAGGTGCCACCGGTTGCAAATGGCACTACTAAGCGAATCGATTTTTCAGGATAGGCTGCGATTGATGCTTGCGAGAACGCCAGGATACTTACTGCAACGGCAGTGAGGATGAGTTTTTTCATAAAAGGGGCCTTGTTATTAATTGCTCAAATTTAGCTTATTTTAGTATTGATTACCTTAATGCTTGATCAAGTAATATTGAACCATGAATCCCGAAATAGGCTTGCTCTTAAATCAGGCGCTTGAAGCACTCAGAAACTCTAGCCTAGAGATGGCGGAGGCCTATTTAAAACAGGCTTTGATACTAGAGTTAAATAACCCTCATACCCTAAGGCTTTTGGGGGTTGTGGCAGCTCAAAGAGCCGAATATGAAAAGGCCATTGAGTTTTTTTCAGCAAGTATTAATGTGTTCCCTGAAAATGCAGTGGCCCATAGTAATCTGGGTAATGTCTATGCAAAGCTAAGGCAATTTGATCGGGCTTTGGGTGCATATGAGGAGGCGGCTCGCTTAGACTCTCAGGATGCAGAAACTTGGTCAAATGCTGGAATTGTCTTTTTTGAATTAAAGCGTTTTGAAGAGGCAATCGCACTGTACGACAAAGCCCTTGCCATCGATCCCAACTATGCAGAAGCGCTGTGTAATAAAGGTAATGCATTGGATGAGCTCAAGCGATATGAAGAAGCGATCGATTGTTATGAAAAAGCCTTATCCATCAACCCCTATATAGATTGGGCGCCGGGCGTCTGGATTCATTTAAAGCTGAAGGTTTCTGCATGGGAAAATCTAGAAGCTAATATTGAAGTACTGCTTGCAAAAGTGGCTGCAGGTGAGAAGGTCAGTAACCCCTTCCCACTTTTGGCAATGAGCGATGATCCTATACTCCATCGCCAAGCTTCAGAGATCTTTGCGCGCTATCAATATCCTTCTAATTCCACGCTTGGGCCAATTGCTAAACACCCTAAAGGAGAAAAGATTCGTATTGGCTATTTCTCGGCAGATTTTCATAATCATGCGACGGGTTATCTTTTAGCAGAGCTGATTGAGCTGCATGACAAAAAGCAATTTGAACTGATTGGTATTTCATTTGGACCCAATCAAGATGATGAAATGCGCACCCGATTAAAAAAATCGTTTGATCAATTGATTGATGCCAGTGCTATGTCTGATATTGAGATTGCGCAGCTGAGTCGGCATCTGAAGATCGATATTGCAGTGGACTTAAAAGGCTTTACACAGAACTGCAGAGCCGGAATTTTTGCTTATCGTGTAGCGCCGGTTCAGCTTAGCTATTTAGGCTATCCCGGCACAATGAGCGCAGGTTACATCGATTATTTGCTTGCCGATAAAACCTTGATTCCTCAAGAGGCCCTACAGGGCTACTCAGAAAAAATTGCTTATTTACCCAATAGCTATCAAGCCAATGATCGTAAAAGAATCATCTCAGACAAACAGTTTACAAATGCAGAGCTCGGGTTGCCTGAACAAGGTTTCATCTTTTGCTCCTTTAATAACAACTACAAAGTACTACCAGCCACTTTTGAGAGCTGGATGAGAATACTCAAAGCTGTTAATGGTAGCGTATTGTGGTTGTATGAAGATAATGCTGCAGCAGCTCATCACTTGCGACAAGAGGCAGAAAAAAGAGGAGTTCATCCTAGTAGATTGGTGTTTGCAAAAAGAATGCCGCTAGCTGAGCATTTAGCGCGTCATCAACTGGCTGATCTATTGATTGATGCCTTCCCCTGTAATGCCCACACCACTGCAAGCGATGCGCTTTGGGCTGGATTGCCTGTACTGACTTTGATCGGCAATTCTTTTGCAAGCCGCGTAGCAGCGAGCTTATTAAATGCAATAGGATTGCCAGAACTCGTCACTAGTGCACCAGAAGCTTATGAGGCCTTGGCAATTGAGATTGCGAAGAACCCAGAAAAGCTTGCAGCCCTCAAGCAAAAACTCTTAAGCAATAGACTGACAACCCCCTTATTTGATACCCCCCAATTTACAAAAGATCTTGAGCGGGCATATGTTCAGATGTATGAACGGTATCAGGCTGATTTATCCCCGGAACATATATTTGTATAGTAAAAAATCACTTCCCCTTGTTGATGTAATCATTTCGATATTTTTATATGAATTCCATTGGGTTAATATTCAATTATGAATCCACAAATAGGCTTTCTTTTAAATAAATCGCTTGAAGCACTTAGGGGCTCTAATTTAGATTTAGCAGAGTTATATTTAAAGCAAGCAAAAAGCTTACAAGCTAGCAACCCCCATGTTCTTCGGCTTCTGGGGGTTATTTATGCCCAGCGCATGCAATATACCGAAGCTCTGAAATACTTTAACGATTCTCTCAAAGCTCTTCCCAAGAATGCCTTAGCTTTAAGCAACCTCGGTAATGTATTACTTCAGTTGAAAGAGTACAACAAAGCTCTGGATGCTTACGATAAGTCATTAAAAATAGACGCAAAATATGAGGAGGCTTGGTCTAATAAAGGTAACGCCCTTTATGAGCTCAAGCGTTATGAGGAGGCGATTGCTTGTCACGATAGGGCACTCAATCTCAATCCAAATTATGCTGAGGCTTGGTCTAATAAAGGTAATGTATTTAATGAACTCAAGCGCTATGAGGAGGCGATTGCTTGTCACGAAAAAGCTCTCAGTCTCAATTCAAATTATGCTGAGGCTTGGTCTAATAAGGGCCATGTACTCAATGAACTCAAGCGTTATGAGGAGGCGATTGCTTGTCACGATAGAGCACTCAGTCTAAAGCCTGATATTCCTTGGGGATATGGTGATTTACTTCACACAAAGATGAGGGTGTGTAACTGGTCTGGCTTTGAAGGTTCTTTAGAAAATATTGCCCATAGAATTTTGGCAAATGAAAAGGTTACCAACCCTTTACCGCTGCTATGCATCACTGACAATGCTTTATTGCATCAAAAATCTTCTCAAATTTACATCCAATCAAACTATTCATTTAACTCTGCTTTAGGGCCTATTCAAAAGCGTTTGGGGAATCAAAAAATCCGCGTTGCTTACTTCTCAGCTGATTTTCATAATCATGCGACAGGGTATTTAATGGCTGAACTTTTTGAGCTGCATGATAAAAATCAATTTGAACTAGTCGGCTTTTCATTTGGTCCAATAGCAGGCGATGAGATGCGCCAACGAATAGAAAAGTCGTTTGACCAGTTTATTGAGGTTGGTAATCAATCAGATATGGAAATAGCCCAGTTAA
>Ga0164295_10002854_pt1 | contig 14053 bp, 17 predicted proteins | sample GEODES006metaG_FD_111798 | JGI IMG/M metagenome (GOLD analysis project Ga0164295, IMG submission 111798) | Oligotrophic lake water microbial communities from Sparkling Lake, Wisconsin, USA - GEODES006 metaG | ecosystem: Environmental > Aquatic > Freshwater > Lake | place: USA: Sparkling Lake...
GCTCTAGAACCGCTTGCCAAGCAGAACTAATTGAGACTATTTCCCCGCGGACTGGTGCGCCATTACATATAAATACAAGCAATTCATTCATAGACTAAAGTATCCACTTTTTTTAGATTTTGCTGTGTATATTCACGACCTGAGATAATAAGGCTTATGCATATTCGTACACGTTTTGCCCCCAGTCCTACAGGTTTTATACATCTAGGAAACCTTCGTAGCGCTCTTTACCCCTGGGCCTTTGCACGCCATAATAAGGGTGCTTTTATTTTACGTATTGAAGATACTGATTTAGAACGTTCATCACAAGAAGCGGTAGATGTCATCATCGAAGGTATGGCTTGGCTTGGTCTCGATTTAGATGAGGGACCAATCTATCAAATGCAACGTATTGATCGGTATCGCGAGGTAATTAAACAAATGCTTGAAGCAGGTTTAGCTTATCCCTGCTACATGAGCGAAGAAGATCTTAACAGACTTCGCGATGTTCAAATGGCAAATAAAGAAAAGCCCCGTTATAACGGCCTATGGAGACCTGAAGAGGGGAAGGCTCTTCCTCCAATACCTCAAGGGATACTTCCTGTCATTCGCTTCAAAAATCCAATTGGCGGATCAGTCATTTGGGATGACGCGGTTAAAGGTCAGATTGAAATTAGCAATGATGAGTTGGATGATCTAGTCATAGCCCGTCCTGATGGCACGCCGACCTATAACTTTTGCGTTGTTGTTGATGATCTGGATATGAAAATTACGCATGTTATTCGAGGGGATGATCACGTAAACAACACACCAAGGCAAATCAATATCATGAAGGCTTTGGGTGGAATCCCTCCAATTTATGCGCATCTGCCAACGGTCTTAAATGACGCTGGTGAAAAGATGAGTAAGCGTAATGGCGCCATGAGCGTTCGGGATTATCAAAAGGCTGGATTCCTACCGGAAGCGATTCTCAACTATTTGGCTCGCCTAGGATGGTCACATGGCGATGCTGAAGTATTCACTAAGGAACAATTTATCCAATGGTTTGATTTAGAAAGTTTGGGACGATCTCCCGCCCAACATAATCCTGAAAAATTACTTTGGTTAAATCATCAGTATATTCAACATTTAGATGCTATTAGACTGGCTGAGCTAACTAAACCTTTTGCACATGAGCTTGGTATTGATACTGAGAATGGTCCTGATTTTATCCAAGTAGTGGGTCTAATGAAAGATCGTGCCAATACGTTAATTGAAATAGCTGAGGCGACAAAACTGTTTTATTTGCCTGCACCCAATCATCTCCCCGAAAAAATCGCTGAGAATATTCCAGAGGCTATTGTTCCTGCGCTGAAAGATCTCATTAAAATTTTAGGCAATACAGAAGCAACTAAAGAAGCCTATAGCGCTGCCTTTAAGCAAATATTGACTCAACATCAAATTAAAATGCCTGCCTTGGCTATGCCAGTGCGATATGCATTATTCGCTAGCACTCAAACACCCGCTATTGACTCAGTATTGGTAGTTTTGGGCAAAGATGAAGCTATTAAAAGGCTCTCCAAGGTGGTCAGCTAGCAATTTGCGCGCTTGCACAAAAATAGGCTAAAATCTTTGATTGTTTTAAGTGTCTTGTAGTGTTATCGCGGGATTTCGGGGGTATAGCTCAGCTGGGAGAGCGCTTGCATGGCATGCAAGAGGTCAGCGGTTCGATCCCGCTTATCTCCACCATTAAAATCTATTGGTCATGGACTTCTCATCTAATAATTGAGTGTCCCATAGTATTTTATGAGACATCAAGACTTAAGATCCGAGGACTCCTTGGGTTTATAGCTTATGAGGATGATAACTGTAGAAATCCTCAGAATTAGTTCTACCCAAAGGGCCAGCTCTAATGTACCAGTGACTAATTTAGTTATATAAGTATTGTCTAAATAAATCTGAATGATAGTTACGATAATCTTAAGTAGTGGTGCGCCTACGCAAAAAATAGAAAGATATTTTATGATTTGTGAAGTAGGGAAGAAAAAAAGAGAAACAACTAGTGTGAAAGATGCTATTTGGAAAAAACTATGATATTTTCTAAATACAGCTACTCCAGTTATGCTGCTCGCATCAAGATCCAAAAGACTCATTAAAAAAGTTATTAATATCAGCGTTAATGCAATAGGAAGTTTGAATTTTTGATTCATAAATAAGCCAAGTTGCTTAAACACAATAAACTCATCATACTCTAGCAGATATGCTATCAGTATGATGTCTGAAATATAGTGGAGTTAGCTTTTACTGCGTTTTGCTCCATTCGGGACTAATTCAAGAGCCTTCCTGATACCTGCTGCTACATTTCCATTTCCTAGTAGTGTAGCCATCTCAATATTCTCAGGTGTTAGTGTAACTAGAACTCTTCGACCGCCCTCTACCCTAGGTATCCCAGCGTTGAGTCGTTTTCCACCCCAATTTTCGTTTTTCTTCACCATTTATTATTTACTATTTATGATTTATATATATAATTCAAGTATACGTGCATAGATCTCAGAAAGAGAAAACAATTAGTTTTAACAATGGCGATAGATTTGGGCTATAATATTGGCTATCATGATGTATTGAGTAGCAGGTGATTGGTAAGGTATGTGATCATTTGGTGACGAATTCTAGGGTTTTAGTTCCTGCAACTATCGCCTATCTATTTACCACCCAATTTTTGCCTATTTCTATCAAAGCGTTTCGGGGGTATGCATAACCCGTCCTTATCAATACTAAGTTTTTTGATAGTTAGTGGTCCAGGTCCCCATCGTCTAGAGGCCTAGGACATCACCCTTTCACGGTGAGTACGGGGGTTCGAATCCCCCTGGGGACGCCAGATTTCTGGTAGCGATAATTAGTCTTTGTTTATGCAATTTGGAGCGGTAGTTCAGTTGGTTAGAATATCTGCCTGTCACGCAGAGGGTCGCGGGTTCGAGTCCCGTCCGTTCCGCCAAATATTATGTATAAAAGCCCGAGCAATCGGGCTTTTTCTCTACTATTTGTATGTCCAATCCAAAAAAATCCTTCCCTAATAAAGCTCCCTTATTAAAAATAAATGAGGGCGACAATTATTTAGAGCGGACTCTGATTGAGGACATACTTGAGGCTAATAAACACATCGGAGAGCATATCGACTCATTAACACGAAGATCTACACTCATTCAGGAATATTTAATCGTAATACACCCCGAAATTACTATTAGGATGATCCGAAGAATTCTTGCTAAGGATCTCGATAAATCCTAAGGGATATATCGTTTCATCAATATAAATGCTGATGTTCTAATAAAAAAGCCCCAAGAAAGGGGGTTCTTCAGGCGGCTAGATGAAGTCTATTTTTTCTTAGGCGCTGTAATAGAGGCAGCCATGGCATCAAAGTAAACTACTTTAACTTGTTCACCAACAGCTACATCTGCTAGAAGAGCTGGGTTTTTCACGGTAACGGTTGTAATGTTGCCGCTTGGTCCTTTAACGGATACCAATTTTTTATCACGGTCTACACCAACAATATCTGCAATGATAGTAGTAGTGTTTGCAATGACCTCAGAAGGTTTTTCATTAGGCTTAGAGTTTGTGACCGTACTAGTTTCTACTTTGCTACGAATACCAGTACTCTTTGTTTTAATAAGCTCTATAGCAACCGCTGTTTCATAGCTTACATTTACACGATCACCTTTTTTGATTTGTGCAAAATTAGTAATTTCTGGTCCAGCTACAAACTTTGACTCACCTTCTTTGTTTTTGAAAGTAATTGTGCGAGTTTTTGGATCAGTTTTTAGAACTTCACCTTCATATAATTGATAACGGTTATCTGTAATGGCTGCATCAATAACCATTGGTTTAGATCCGGCCGTGTCAACTGGTTTAGTCTGCGCCATCAGAGTAGAAGTTCCTCCGATTAAAGCTGCAAAAGTCAAGGCGATCGCTGTAAATTTGATATTCATTATTTCCTTTGTAATTAAGTACTTCTATTGCAAATATTAGCTCACTTTTGGTAATTAATAGCATTTTTAGTGATGATGTAGTTGTTATGCGGACTGTAGACATATTTGTTAATATCATTCTTTTGAAATATCTAAGTAAAAGGTTCAAATGCCAAAGCTAGCAGCCAATCTCACCATGCTCTTCAATGAGGTTCCATTTATGGAGCGCTTCGAAAAAGCATCAAATGCAGGTTTCAAAGGTGTTGAGTTTCTCTTTCCATACGCTTTTTCTGCAAGCGAAATCAAGCAAAAGCTAGATCATCACCAGCTTGAATTGGTGCTTAATAATTTACCTGCGGGTGATTGGGATGCCGGGGAGCGGGGAATCGCTTGTTTACCAGAACGGGTTGAGGAATTTCGTGAAGGAGTTGCTAAGGCTATTGAATATGCCCATATATTAGGTACCCCACAGCTCAATTGCCTTGCAGGGAAAGCTCCTGCCGGAGTTGAGCCGAAAGTATTACGTGAGACATTTATTTCAAACCTTCAATTTGCCGCCATTGAGCTTCAAAAAGCAAATGTTCGATTGCTAATAGAGCCAATCAATACTCTTGATATTCCCGGTTTCTTTTTATCCACTACTAAGCAAGCGATTGAGATTCTCAATGAAGTAAATTCAAGAAATTTATTCGTTCAATATGATATCTATCATGCACAGCGCATGGAAGGGGAACTTGCTAATACGATCGAGAAGTATTTATCTAAAATTGCTCATATTCAATTAGCAGATAACCCAGGACGGAATGAGCCTGGTACAGGCGAGATCAATTATTCCTATCTATTTAAATTCATCGATCGCTTGGGATATCAGGGATGGATTGGTTGCGAATACAAACCCTTAAGTAATACTGAATCTGGTTTGGGTTGGATTCAATCTATTTAATCATTTAAAAATGTCTAAGGAGACTTTATGAGTAATCAAAAAAAGCTTGGCTTCATTGGGCTAGGAATTATGGGCGCACCAATGGCAAACCATCTAGTCAACGCAGGATATGAACTTTTTATTAATACCCGTAGTAAAGTCCCAGAAATATTGGCTGGTACGAAAGCAATTCAATGCCCATCGCCTCAGGCTGTAGCTGAGCAAGCGGATGTTATCTTCATTATGGTTCCAGATACGCCTGATGTGGAAAAGGTCTTGTTTGGTGATAAGGGCGTTGCATCTGGCCTTAGTAAAGGCAAAGTGATTGTGGATATGAGTTCTATTTCTCCAATATCTACCAAAGAGTTTGCCAAGAAAATAAATGTCCTTGGCTGTGACTACTTGGATGCTCCAGTTTCTGGTGGGGAAGTTGGCGCTAAAAATGCCACACTCTCAATCATGGTTGGCGGAGATGAAAAAGTTTTTGAAACTATCAAGCCTATTCTTGATTTAATGGGCAAGAATATCAACCTTGTGGGCAAAAATGGAGATGGACAAACAGCCAAGGTTGCAAATCAAATTATTGTTGCTTTAAATATTGAAGCGGTAGCAGAGGCACTATTGTTTGCCTCAAAAGCCGGTGCAGATCCTGCGAAAGTACGTCTAGCACTGATGGGCGGGTTTGCGAGCTCGAAAATATTAGAGGTACATGGTGAGAGGATGGTTAAAAGAACATTCGATCCTGGATTTCGTATTGAGTTACACCAAAAGGACTTGAATCTTGCTCTCAATAGCGCACGTGCTCTTGGCGTATCGCTTCCAAATACGGCTACTGCGCAGGAATTGTTTAACTCATGCGCTGCTCATGGTGGTAAAGCATGGGACCACTCGGCAATGGTGAAGGCGCTTGAGAAGCTGGCCAACTTTGAAATAGGTCAAGAGTCTAAGACTTAAATATGCCATCAACCTTATTAGTCTATTTACATGGATTTCGGTCTTCTCCGAGATCTAGTAAGGCTCTCAAGACTGGTGATGCTGTGAGGACGTTATCTAACAAGGAAAATATATTCGAGTGGTACTGCCCTCAACTATTTGCATCCCCTAAGCAAAGTATGGACATGGTCACCAACTATATTGATCAGTCTAGAGCCGATAGCATCGTGATTATAGGATCCTCCTTAGGTGGTTTTTACACCAATTATTTAGCTGAGAGATACGCTTGCAAGGCCATCGCTCTGAACCCTGCGGTAAGGGCTGCTCGAGAATTAGCCCCACATGTTGGAATGCTTACCACATACGATAATGATGAGCCCTTTGATTTTCGTCCCGAATACATTGATGAATTAAAAGCACTTCAGGTTGAGAAAATTACTAGTCCTGAGCGATATTTTTTGATTGCTGCCAAGGGCGATGAGCTTCTGGACTGGAAAGAGATGGTTGAGTTCTATGAAGGTGCTAATCAACTGGTTCTAGAGGGGAGTGATCATGGTATTGCTGACTATGGAAATCATCTACCTAAAGTCTTAGAATTTATATCTAAATAGGCAATTGATTGACGAGCACATCTTCTGTAAGATTATATAAATGATTGAGGCCCCTTAGGGCCGATCTAGAAAGGAGAGATTGTGCTGAGTATATTAAAATTAGACGCCGGTGGAATTCCGCAGGGCTGGGTTAATGCCGAAGAGGCGACCAAGCACTATGCGGACAATAGCGTTTTATGGACATTAGGTGACCCCATTTTCAGGATGCGTGGCGGTATTTCAAGAATGAGCGGCCAACAATCCATTATTGACCTTCATTCAATTATTGCCATCAATGGTAGCTCTAAAATCAATCTCTTTGATGTAGTTCCAGCGATCACTAAACACAAACTGTTTAAACGTGATCGTGGACTCTGTGCTTATTGTGGCGATGCTATTCATGAAAGTCAGGCTGAAGCCGAGCATATTATTCCCAATAGTCGTGGTGGTAAGTACAACTGGATGAATTTAGTTATCTCTTGTAGACCTTGCAATCAGCGAAAAGGCAATCGAACACCAGAAATCGCTGGAATGGGTTTACTTTATACACCATATCAACCTAGTCTTTATGAGGATATGATTTTAAAGGGTCGAAATATTTTGGCTGACCAAATGGATTTTTTAGCAGCAAATCTGCCAAAAAATAGTCGTCTGTTAGATTCCTCTTTGCGCTCTCAAAGTTGACGCAGTTTGATTTAAATCTTCGCCATATGAAGTCGATATGGGTGGTGATAGCTGCCTTAGGCCTTTCATTATTAGGTCACCTTGTCCTCTATTTTGGAATCCCTTTTTTATCTTTTTCCTCGGGTACAGAAATTCCCGAAGATCTGATCATTAAAACTGAACTGCGAGTTGAGCCCCCAAAAAAGATTCAAACAGCTAAGTCGCCACAAAAAATCCCTTCCCAAGTTAATCAGAATCAATTTTCAGTGGAGGATCCAAATGCCCTTACTTCAGGCGGTCTAACTGCAGGTACTGATCAAGGAGGGGGTACGGATCAAAAGGGCGCTCCCTTTAGACTTCCGCAATCAGCAATTATCTACTACGACTCTTTTCTTGATGGGCAACAGTTTCAAGCTGGTCAAATTGACTGGGAGGTCATTGGCAACAGCTATCGTCTCTACATTAATATTCCCTATGCTTTTGTTGGTCCTTTTGTATTTGAATCACGAGGTACTGTTGACGCTTACGGGATTGCCCCTTCAATTTATTGGTCCCAAAGGGGAACCCGAAATCCAAGATATTCACGTTTTGATAGAAATGAAAAAGGGGGAGGGCAGATGTATTTCTCTGAAAAACCTGAGTTCACCCCTGAAATTATTCCTGGTACCCAAGACCGCTTTAGTTTAATGTTTCAGTTAGCTTCCTTGCTGAATGGAGATAACAAAATAGATGAGGCAGGGACCATACGTTCCATACCTGTAGTTGACTACAACACCCTAGAGATGTGGCAATTCAAAAGTTATGGGGAAGCCATTACAGAGGATGTACCTAACCTTGGAAAGACGACCATTAGACATTACGCATTGATGCAACGGGAAAGTAACCCCTATAAACGTCAAGTTGATATTTGGCTCGCAAAGGATTTAGAATGGTTGCCAGGCCGTATCAGATCTCAAGAATCTAACGGAAGAGTTTTAGAGCTGGTATTCAAGCAAAAAGCCTCAATTAACTAGAGCTTGAGTTACCGCTCGTAGTCCGACTCTTATCAACTAAGGAACTCAACATATTAAATAGGGCAGCACCTGACATTGAGGCCGCGAATATACCTGTAAATGCAATAATGATGGGTAAGATACGCCAATTCTTTTCTAATTGATACGATCCGAATCCAACAGTTGTATACATCTCTCCAGCAAAATAAAATGCTTCAGGATTGCTAGTAAAGATTTTTAGTGCAATCAGTGCATAAGTCCACATGAAGATGTCAGCAAAATGCCCAAGGATTACCAATAGAATAGAAATGAAATATGAAATGACGGCAGCTATACGGAATGCATGTAAAAAATCCTTTGTCATATGCCGTTTATTGCTAAGCCATTCAACTAACTTATGAAAGCAAAGTACTACCAACATAATGTACATGCCATGCAAAACCAGCATGCCACTTGCAAAAGCGATAATCCAATAGTGTTGCGTATTTCCAATGTCAGCATTCAACTGACTAACTAGCTGATGTAGGGTGGGTAGATAGCTAAAGACTTCCATATAAGTTTTAATAGCTATAAAAATATGAGATTAATTTCTTATTTGACATAATAATGATTATACGCAATAAGTAATCATTATTAATTGGGTTTAACCAAGTTAACAGGACCCTTATAGGCTTGTTTATATAGCTTTAACCACCTAGATCTGAGCCCTTCACTAATGGCTGGCTTGTTATATATGTCTGCAATGTCAATTGCACTGAAACCTGCTTCATTACGCAATTGAAGATTAGAGCCTTTATCCAATAAGAGTTTGACAAGATATTCATTGCCAGACTGGACTGCCATCATTAATGGAGTTGTGCCACCCAGACTTAATGAGTCAACTATTGCGCCATTAGCCAGTAAAAACTGTGCAACATCTAAATGACCTTTTGCACAAGCGTAATGAAGTGGCGTCCAGCTAATATGGTCCAACTGGGCCCGATTTTTTAATACTAAGGTCTGCACCAGTGGCAGGTCGCCATTAATTGAAGCCATCATTAAAGGGGTTTCACCGTTTTTATCAGACAAATCTACATCCATACCTTTTGCACTCAAAAGGACCTCAATAACTGCATTAGATCGATCTCTTATGGCTAAAACCAACATAGGATTACCATTACTGTCGACGGTATTGGGATTGATTCCCTGACTAAGAAGCAATTTAACTTCTTTTACATCATTAAATTTGGCTGCTTTTGCGAAATCTAAAATTTGAGCATCAGACTGTGCTGACACGTTTGTAATATGCAATAGCACAAACAAAAAGGGAATTAAATATTTAACATTACTATTCAAGAAAGGGCTCTATCTATATGAAAACATTGAAAAAAATTGTTTGAAGTGTGATCGGCGAACTTTTCTACAGGGATATTTTTCAAATCGGCAATATATTCCCCTACTTTAGCCACCCATGCAGGCTCGTTGGTCTTGCCTCGATAAGGAATTGGGGCCAAATAGGGTGAATCTGTCTCAATCATCATTCGGTCTATTGGCACCCTTTTACATGTCTCTTGTAGATCTATGGCGCTTTTAAAGGTCACAATTCCAGAAAAGGAGATATAAAAACCCATGTCCATGGCAGCCTTAGCAACTTCGTAACTTTCTGTAAAGCAGTGCATGACTCCACCAATTTGATCTGCACCCTCCTCTTTGAGGATGCGAATGGTATCTACTGAAGCAGAACGAGTATGGACAATCAGAGGCTTTCTGGATGCTATTGCAGCACGAATATGTGTTCTAAAACGCTCTCTTTGCCATTCGAGAGAATCATAGCTTCGATCTGCCATTCTGAAATAGTCAAGGCCGGTTTCTCCAATTGCTACTATCTTTGGATATTTAGCCGCAGTTTCTACTAAAAATTTGAGGCTCGGTTCAGGTGTATCTTCATAGTCGGGATGAACGCCAACGGATGCGTAAAGATGAGGATGATCTTGCGCAAGCTTCAATACATTAGGAAAATCAGGCAAATCTACCGAAACGCAAAGAGCATGATCTACTTGAGCAGCTTTCATATTCGCCAATATCTCGGGAAGGCGTGTCTGAAATTCTGGGAAATCGAGATGGCAATGGGAGTCTATAAACATGACACCTATTTTACTTCTTAACCCTCAAAAACCTGTTGGTACAGAGAAAGTAAAGCCTCAAGTTGGACCCTGGTCGCTAAGGGGTGATTTTCATGACGACGATATTGAACGAGAGATTTCCAAAACTGCAATAATTTTGGAATTCGTACATGTTGGGCAAGTGATTCGAAGGCTTCCAAATGCTTTGGATAGTATCTTGGAACACCGCCTTGAGTTACCGCCTGCAGGTCATATGTCCAGCGCTGCATTGTTGCAAGAAGCACTGAAAATTGTGCTTTATGAATTTTCTCAGCTGCCTCAAGCCATTGAATACGAGCTCCTAGTGACATAGATTGGAGCAAAATTCTGGATGCTTGAATAGAAATAGTTAGCTCATCTTTATCATCTTGATTGTGACGGGCCACCAATGAATCCAATACAGCGTAAGGTGCCCCACCCTGTTCGTCATAAATAGATTCAATATCAGAGGCATTAAATTTAGCCCCAGATATATTTTTAAGCTGAGATTGAAGCCACTCGATACCTATGGACCTATTAGGTCTAGACGCCGCAAGTAGTCGACAACGAGAACGAATAGTGGGGATCACACGATCTAAGCGATCGGCAAGCAAAATGAATATTGTATTAGGAGGAGGCTCTTCAAGTGATTTCAGTAAAGTATTTGCAGAGTCATGTCTCAAAGACTCTAATGGATAAATCAGGATGACACGATTTCCACCTCGATGTGATCCTATTGCAAGGGATTCAATAGCTTTACGGATTTCTTCAATCGCAATATTTTTCTTTTCCTTTTTTTCGCCTGAATCTCCATCACCATCATCAAACGTAACATTTCCTTTTTTAACAGCCTCATCACTTTCATCGAGAGCATGGGGTAATAATTTACGATGAGTCTCGGGAACAAGTGCGATAAAGTCTGGGTGATTTGCACTATCAAACCAATGGCAAGCCCCACATTGATGACAAGGCTTGGGCGCATCAAGCCCCTCACAGAGTAATGTTTTGGCTAGTTCCACAGCAAACTGAAATTTACCAATGCCTGCCTGCCCATGTATTAAGACTGCACTTGGAAAGTTTTGCAGATCTAGGCTTTCCATTAAGGGGTTAAGCCATGGTGCGGTTTGATTTTTCTTGGAATGGAAAATTTGATTCATCTATCACTTAATTCTTAAGTCTTTTAGGTCATTCCAAATTGATTCTTGTGTTTGTGTGGCATCAACCAAATGAAAACGTTTTGGATCTTCTTTTGCACGGCGCAGGTATTCTTGTCGAACACGTTCAAAAAACTCAAGATCCATTTTTTCAAACTTATCTGGCGCCCGTACCTTTGACCTTCGTGCTTCAGCAACAGAGCCTGGTAAATCAAACAATATGGTGAGATTAGGCTGTAAAAGAGCACCATTTTCCCGTCCCTGTACCCATAACTCCAATTCATTGAGCTTGATAAGGCTTAAGCCACGTCCTCCACCTTGATATGCAAAGCTTGCATCGGTAAAACGATCTGAGATCACAATTTTTCCCGCTTTTAGAGCTGGTTCAATCACTTGTGCAAGGTGTTCGCGGCGTGCAGCAAACATTAATAAAGCCTCGGTCTCCAAATTCATTGGGGACTCAAGTAATAGATTTCTCAGCTGCTCACCCAAGAAAGTTCCACCTGGCTCTCTCGTCATGATTACCTCTTGATGAGGATAGCGGTCCTGTAAGAGTTTACCGAATGCATCAATATGAGTACTTTTACCCGCACCATCTATGCCTTCAAAACTTATAAAGTAACCAGGAAATATCGTGCTCATGCAATGATCTACTTTATTTGATTCACTTTAGAAGTGGATTTTCGTTGGTAACGATCAACCGCATTCTCATGCTCATTTAAGGTAGTTGAAAAATGACTGCTGCCATCACCCTTTGCAACAAAATACAGCGCATTGCTTTTTTCAGGGTGCGCTGAAGCAATTATTGATTCACGGCTTGGCATGGCAATTGGTGTAGGTGGCAATCCTTTGTTCATATAGGTATTGTAAGGACTGTCTTTGCGAAGATCTGCTTTCCTTAAATTTCCATCAAATCGAGAGCCTATTCCATAAATCACGGTGGGATCAGTTTGAAGAGGCATCCCTTTTTGGATTCGATTAATTAAGACGGCTGCAATTTTTCCTCGATCCGATGATCTTCCTGTCTCCTTTTCAACAATTGATGCCAGAATAAGTAATTCGTAAGGGGATTTCAGTGGTAATTTAAGGTCTTTTTGACCCCATTCTTGATTTAGCGTTTTTTGCACAGCCTGGGATGCACGGCGATAAATATTAATGTCTAAGTCTTCAGGATCAAAAATATACGTATCAGGCATAAAGAGGCCTTCTAAGCCGGGATAGCTCAAATTTATGGCTTGCAGAAGTTCTTTTGAGCTCATCCCTTTAGTCTGATGAGTTAATTCCGGATGTGAGTCAACGATATCTCGTAACTGCCAAATAGTCATTCCAGGAATAATCGCAATACTTTCTCTCACACGATCACCCCGAGCAATCTGTAGAAGAATCTTTCCAAGACTTGCTTCAGTTTGCAGAAGATAGGTTCCCGGTTTTAGCTTTGACCCGACAAAAATAGCTCGCGCACCTATCTGAAAGAAAAGCGGGTTCGAACGAAGTCCCTGCTCTTGGGCCTGCTCAGCAATACTAGCCAAGCTTGATTGTGGCTTGATCTTTATTTTATATACGGGGACATCTGCAATATTTGCATCCTTTGGAACTACTGGTATCAGGAAGATGGCGGCATAAAGCATGCAAATAAGAGTAGTTAAACCGAGCAGATAGCTCTGAAATCTAGGAAATTTGGATTTTTTACGGACGAATAGATTTCTATTCTGAATTTTTCTGCTCATCAGGCTATGATAAAAGGATGATGACTATCCCCCCCCAAAATAAGCCTACACTTAGTAAGATCGGTTTATCAGGCCTCGCCTCACTTTCTGAATGGGGCTTGATATTGATTGAAGGGCCCGATGCCAAATCATTCTTACAAAACCAACTTACCAATACGGTAATGGGCTTAGAACCAACTTCATCACCTCAGCTTGCCCAAACTCCATCAGCTGTAAGACTTGTTGGCTATTGCAATTCTAAGGGTCGCTTATTAGCAAGCGGATGGCTCGCTTCCTATCGATCTTCTATTACGGATGATCTCATTTTTGCTTTATTTTTATCTAAAGATATCGCCGCCCATCTAGCAAAAAGACTGTCTATGTATGTCTTGCGCTCAAAGGTAACGGTTAAGGATGTATCCAGTGAATGGTTTATTTCAGGTTATTACAGCAACATTCAACAAACTGATGAGCTTAATCTAAGGGCAGAAGATTTTGGACTTTGTCTTCCTGGGGTTTTGCTTGATGGACAGTCTTATTCGCGTACTCTTTTAGCACACCATTCATCGCAATCTGTAAGCAAACGCGATGAGAATGTCCTAATGCAATGGAATAGCCTGGAAGTGTTTAGCGCTATACCAAGAATTGTATTGGCTACGCAAGAGAAATTTGTACCGCAAATGATTAATTTTGAGTCTGTTGCAGGAGTGGATTTTAAAAAGGGTTGCTATCCTGGCCAAGAAATTGTAGCTCGTAGTCAGTATCGCGGAGCAATTAAACGCCGCTTACAGTTAGCTTATCTTGATGGAAGCTATGGTGTTGACCTCTGCGTGCCTGGAGTTGAACTTTATCAAGGGGGTGACCCCACGCAGCCAGCTGGAATGGTTGTTTTGTCAGCCCCAAACCCTCAAATTGCCAATCGGGTTGATTTTCAGATCGAATGTAAGTTAGAGGCGCTGGAATCTGGAAAAATACACCTTGGCGGTATTGATGGACCTGTGTTAAAAATAGATTCATTGCCCTACTCCCTTTTAGAAATTTAATCGGTTA
>Ga0164295_10002855_pt1 | contig 14052 bp, 12 predicted proteins | sample GEODES006metaG_FD_111798 | JGI IMG/M metagenome (GOLD analysis project Ga0164295, IMG submission 111798) | Oligotrophic lake water microbial communities from Sparkling Lake, Wisconsin, USA - GEODES006 metaG | ecosystem: Environmental > Aquatic > Freshwater > Lake | place: USA: Sparkling Lake...
CGCGGTGCTGACCTTGTTCGGCACGGCAATCCTGTTGGTGGTACTCGATTTTCGGCTCGGATTGATGTGTCTTGCCGTTTTTCCCGTTCTGGTCGCGCTGGTGTGGTGGTTCTCGACCGAGTCTGCCAAGACCTACCGCAAAGTGCGGGAGAGCGCCGCGTTGGTGATCGTCCAGTTCGTCGAAACGATGACCGGGATCAAGGCCGTCCAGGCCTACCGTCGCGAGCCGCGCAATCAGGAGATCTTCGAAGAAGTGGCCGACGGCTACCGGGTGGTCAACGAGCGCACGTTCCGATTGCTTGCCATTTTCATGCCGGCCGTCAAGCTCGTCGGCAACCTCGCGACCGGCGCGGTGTTGCTTTACGGTGGCTACCTGGTGCTGCACGGCCGGATGACCATTGGCACCTTGGCGGCGTTTCTGCTCTACCTCCGAATGTTCTTCGAGCCGATGCAGGAGATCTCGCAGTTCTTCAACACATTCCAGTCGGCGTCGTCGGCGCTGGAGAAGATGGCCGGCGTTCTCTGCGAGCAGCCCCGCATCGCCGATCCGGTTAGACCGGTTCGCATGGAGCAGGTGCGCGGTGAAATCGTCTTGCGAGACGTACATTTCGGGTATCTGCCGGATCACCCGATACTTCGCGGGATGACACTGACGGTACCGGCCGGTCAGACCGTTGCACTGGTCGGCACCACGGGTGCGGGTAAGACAACTATCGCCAAACTGATCGCTCGGTTCTACGACCCGGACCTCGGATCGGTCACCCTCGATGGTGTCGACTTGCGTAGTTTCGACCAGACCGAACTCCGCCGTCATATCGTGATGGTGACCCAGGAGAACTTCCTGTTCTCCGGAACCGTCGCTGACAACATCCGGTTCGGCCGGCCCGATGCCACCGACGCCGAGGTTGCCGCGGCTGCGGCAGCGGTGGGCGCCGAGGAGTTCATCTCAGCACTGCCCGACGGATACGGCACCGACGTCGCCAAGCGGGGTGGGCGGCTCAGTGCAGGTCAGCGCCAACTGGTGGCATTCGCCCGAGCCTTCCTTGCTGATCCGGCGGTATTGATCCTTGACGAGGCGACGTCCTCGTTGGACATCCCCAGTGAACGTCTGGTGCAGCGGGCTCTGCAGACCGTGCTGGCCGAACGCACGGCGCTGATCATCGCTCACCGGCTCTCCACCGTGGCGATCGCCGACCGCGTGCTGGTCCTCGAACACGGAGGCGTCGTCGAGGACGGAAAGCCCGATGGGCTGATCGGATCCGGTGGCCGCTATGCGGCGTTACACCGGGCCTGGATCGACTCGCTGGCATAGCGCCACGTCAAGGACGACGAATTGCCGCTCGGCAGAGGCCAGTAGGCTGAGCGCATGCCTGCCACAACGAGTTCTTCGCGATGATCGGTGTCGAACGTGTCGGTGACGTGACAACTATCGAGTTGCAACGTCCACAGCGGCGAAACGCGCTCAACACCGAATTGGTCGACACGTTGCGGGAAGCAGTGCAAAAAGCGGCTGCCGACGACGTCCGGGCCATCGTGCTGACCGGAGCGGGCACCGTGTTCTGCGCGGGCGCCGATCTGTCCGGCGATGTGTTCGCTGCCGACTTCCCGGATAAGGCGATCGCGCTGAACCTGGCCATCGACGCCGCGCCGATGCCGGTGATAGCGGCGATTAACGGCCCGGCAATTGGGGCGGGTGTCCAGTTGGCGATGGTCTGCGACCTTCGGGTGGTCGCACCGGAAGCCTATTTTCAGTTTCCGATCGCTAAATATGGTCTTGCCCTGGACAACTGGAGCATCCGTCGGCTGTCCTCGCTGGTCGGCTACGGCCGGGCCCGCGGCATGCTGCTCGCCGCAGAGCAGTTGGATGCCCAGACCGCCTTACACACCGGGATGGCAAACCGGATCGGCACCCTCGCCGATGCCCAGGCATGGGCCGCCGAGATCGCGGGGCTGGCGCCACTGTCGCTGCGGCACTCCAAGCGGGTACTTAACGACGACGGCGCCTACGAGGCACAGGCCGGGGTCCATAAGGAACTCTTCGACCAGGCATGGGGTAGCCAGGACGTCATCGAGGCCCAGGTGGCCCGGGTCCAGAAGCGCCTCCCGAGGTTTGGGGGGGCCTGAGCGAGTGCCCGGTCTCCCAGGTGTCGACGCGCTACTACCGGCCGGCAAGGCGGCGCTGCGACTGGCCGCCGGCACCGCGTCGCTGGCCGCCGGCGGCTGGGTGCTGAGCGCGCTGCGGGAAACGCCTGCGGCGCTGGGAGCGAACCCGGCCGCTATTCGCGCGGCCGCCGCGCACTCTCCGAATTATCGCGGCGGGGTCTTCTGCAATCTCGAAACGGGTTCCGCTCCGAACCTCGATGTCGAGGAGAACCGGCTGGTGATCTTCGAAGTGATCGCCGGCAACGCTGAAAGCCAGCCGAAGGCCGCCATCCCGCTGGCCGATCCACCGTCGAGGCCCCGAACCGAACCGCTCGCGGTCACCTGGCTGGGCCACGCCACCGCACTGCTGGAGATCGACGGCTACCGACTGCTCACCGACCCCGTGTGGAGCCAGCGTTGCTCGCCGTCGCGCACGGTGGGCCCGCAGCGCCTGCATCCGCCACCACTCCCACTTGAGTCGTTGCCTGCACTAGACGCCGTGGTGATCAGCCACGATCACTACGACCACCTCGATATCCAGACAGTGCGAGCGCTGGCGCGCACTCAACGCGCTCCATTCGTCGTGCCACTGGGGGTCGGGGCACACCTGCGCGAGTGGGGCATACCGTCGGCGCGCATCATCGAATTGGACTGGAACGCCGGTACCAGCATCGGCGAACTGAGACTGGTCTGCACTCCGGCCCGGCACTTCTCCGGGCGATTCCTGTCCCGCAACAACACTCTGTGGGCTTCGTGGGCTGTGCTCGGGCCTACGCATCGCGCCTATTTCGGTGGTGACACCGGATACACCCGCAGCTTCGCCGATATCGGCGCTGAGCACGGTCCGTTCGACCTCACCCTGTTGCCCATCGGCGCCTACAACAAATCCTGGCCGGATATCCACATGAATCCCGAGGAAGCCGTGCAGGCCCACCGCGATCTCAATTCCGACCGCGTCGGGCACGGAGTGCTGATGCCGATCCATTGGGCCACCTTCCGACTCGCTCCGCATCCCTGGGCTGAGCCTGCCGAGCGACTCGTCGAGGCGGCCGCGGCCGTCGGGGTCGATATCGCCGTGCCCAAGCCCGGCGGCCGGGTGGTTCCGTTCGCGGGTCCAGCCGAGGAGCGGTGGTGGCGGCTGTGACGTATTGCCGCACAGCCCGTTTGGGCGCGGTGATCCTCGGTCTGACACTGGCAGCATGCAGCGGTTCGATAACCGGTCCCGCTCAGAATAAGGACTTTTTCGTGCGATGAGCCGCTTGCGCGAAGATCAGAAGCTGCCGCGATGACGGTGAGCATTGCTGTGGGTCTCTCCGATGCCGAGGTCGCCGCTCGGATCGCCGAAGGCCAGAGCAATGACGTGCCGAGTCGCGCGTCGCGCAGCGTCGCCGATGTGGTTCGAGCCAACGTGTTCACCCGGATCAACGCCATTCTCGGGGTGCTGCTGCTCATCGTCGTAGCCACCGGTTCGCTGATCAACGGTCTGTTCGGTCTGCTCATCGTCGCCAATAGTGGTATCGGCATCATTCAGGAATTGCGAGCCAAGAGGATGTTGGACAGCCTGGCGATCGTCGGACAGGCCAAACCGTGCGTGCGTCGGCAATCCGGGACCGCCAATCTTGCCCCCAATGAGGTGGTGCTCGACGATGTCATCGAACTGGGTCCGGGTGACCAGATCGTCGTCGACGGTGAACTGCTCGAAGCCGCCGCGTGCGAGATCGATGAGTCGTTGCTCACCGGAGAGGCCGACCCGATCGCCAAGAACGTCGGTGACCCGGTGATGTCGGGCAGCTTTGTGGTGGCCGGCACCGGGGCCTACCGCGCCACCAAAGTCGGACGGGAGGCCTACGCCGCCCGGTTAGCCGAGGAGGCCAGCAAGTTCACCCTGGTGAAGTCCGAACTGCGCAGCGGCATCAACAAGATCCTCCAGTTCATCACCTACCTGCTGGTGCCCACTGGCCTGCTCATCATCTACACCCAGCTGTTCCTGACCAACGTCGGCTGGCGAGAATCGGTGCTGCGGATGGTGGGCGCGCTGGTCCCGATGGTGCCCGAGGGTCTCGTGCTGATGATGTCGATCGCTTTCGCGGTCGGTGTTGTTCGGCTGGGCCGGCGCCAATGCCTGGTCCAAGAGCTCCCGGCGATCGAGGGACTGGCACGGGTGGATGTGGTGTGCGCGGATAAGACCGGGACGCTCACCGAGAACGGTATGCGACTCTCGGAGGCTAAGCCGGTGGCCGGGGCGACTGCCGATGTGGTGAGCGCGGTGCTGGCCGCGCTGGCCGCTGATGACACCCGGCCCAACGCCAGCATTGCGGCGATCGCGGAGGCCTACCCGAATCCGCCAGGCTGGAGCGCAACCGCGGCGGCGCCGTTCAAATCGGCCACCAAGTGGAGCGGTGCGTCCTTTCGTGATCACGGCAACTGGGTGATCGGTGCTCCGGATGTGTTGCTCGACCCAGCCTCGCGGGTGGCTGCGCAGGCTGAGGAAATCGGCGCGGGGGGGCTGAGGGTATTGCTGCTGGGTTCGGCCGAATGCAGCGTGGACGCCGCTGACGCGCCGGGCCGGGTGACACCGGTAGCGCTGGTTGTCCTTGAGCAACGGGTGCGACCGGATGCCCGCGAAACCCTGGATTACTTTGCCTCCCAAAATGTCTCGGTCAAGGTGATCTCCGGCGATAACGCTGTATCAGTTGGTGCGGTGGCCGGATCACTGGGACTGCACGGCGAGACCATGGATGCCCGTGAGTTGCCCGGGGAGCCGGACGCACTGGCCGACGTGATGGCTGAATACACCACTTTCGGCCGGGTTAGGCCTGATCAGAAACGCGCCATGGTGCATGCGCTGCAGTCTCGTGATCACACCGTGGCGATGACCGGCGACGGCGTCAACGATGTGCTGGCCCTCAAGGACGCCGATATCGGTGTGGCGATGGGCTCGGGAAGCCCGGCCTCGCGGGCGGTGGCCCAAATCGTGTTGCTGGACAACAAGTTTGCCACCCTGCCCTACGTGGTCGGCGAAGGCCGCCGGGTGATCGGAAACATCGAGCGAGTCTCGAACCTGTTCCTGACCAAGACCGTCTATTCGGTGCTGCTGGCCTTGCTTGTCGGGTTGGCGGGACTGGTGTCGCACTGGGGTCATACCGACCCACTGCTATATCCGTTCCAGCCGATCCATGTCACGATCGCAGCTTGGTTCACCATCGGCATACCTGCGTTCGTCCTGTCACTTGCGCCCAATAATGAGCGTGCCCGCACCGGCTTTGTGCGCCGGGTGATGACCGCTGCGTTGCCGGCCGGCGCAGTGGTCGGGATCTCGACGTTCATCTCCTATCTGTTGGCCTACCCGGGGCGGGACGGCACCCAGGCCGAGCAGACTCAAGCCTCGACCGGTGCCCTGATCACCCTGCTGATCGGTGCACTGTGGGTGCTGGCCGTGGTGGCCAGGCCGTACCAATGGTGGCGCGTCGGATTGGTCGCGGCCTCTGTGCTGGGCTACCTCATCATTTTCGCGTGGCCGTTGGCTCGGGAGAAGTTCATGCTCGACCCGTCTGACGTGACTACGACGGTTTCCGCGGTGCTGATCGGACTGCTCGCCGCGGCGCTGATTGAGGCGTCGTGGTGGATCCAGGGGCGGGTACTGGGCGAACCCAGAGTCCTGTGGCGTTAGACGCCTACGGTGCGTAGATTGACGCCGGGGCTTAGTTTCGGCAACGGGACAACTCAGATGAGTCCCAGCATCGACGAGAAAGGGTAACCATGTCGTTTATCGACAAGGCCAAAGAAGCGATCAGCGAGAACCTGGACAAGGCCAAGGAAGTAATCAGCGAGAACGTCGACAAGGTTGAGGGCGCTATCGACAAGGCCGGCGACTTCATCGACGAGAAGACCTCCGGCAAGTTCTCCGAGACCATCGACAAGGTGCAGGGCGCAGCCCACAGTGCGGTGGACAAGGTCGCTGACGCCTCGGCCTCGGCCAAGGGTGCCGCCGCCGATGTGGCCGACCAGGCCAAGGATGTCGCCGCCGATGTGGCCGACCAGGCCAAGGATGTCGCCGCCGATGTCGCCGACAAGGTCGACCCGGCGTAATTCCTAGATGGCGAAGGTCTCGGTTTCGGTAGACGTTCCACTTTCACCCGAAGAGGCCTGGCAGCATGCCTCCGACCTGTCGCGGTACAAAGAGTGGCTCATCATTCACCGGGTATGGCGGTCGAAGCTCCCTGACAACATCGACACGGGCACCGTTGTGGAGTCCATCGTCGAAGTCAAGGGCATGCCGAACCGGATCAAGTGGACCATCGTTGGCTTCAAGCCGCCGGAGTCGATGACACTTGACGGCGTCGGGGCGGGCGGGGTGAAGGTCAAACTGATCGGTAAGGTTCGGCCCGCCGGCCAAGCGGGGGCTAAGGGTGCGAAACGCCAGGGCGCGAAACGCGACGGTGCCGACTCCGTCGTCACCATGGACATCCACCTCGGCGGCCCCGCCCTGTTCGGCCCGATCGGCATGCTGGTCGCCGCGGCACTGCGAAGTGATATCCAGTCATCACTTGACCGGTTCGTGGCGGTGTTCGCCTCGGGCGCAGCCAACTAGACTCGGTTCGTGCCGGACGGTTATCAGTACGGGATCGACTTCAGTGCCATCGATGCGATCGATATTCACACGCACGTAGAAATCGACGCTGAGGGCCGGTGTGCCTATGACGACGAACTCGCGCAAGCGACTGATCGCTACTTCAACCTCGGACCGGCTCGCATCCGGCGGGTCGATGATCTAGCCGAGCACTACCGTCAGCACAACACTGCTGCGGTGGTGTTCACCGTTGACGCCCAGACCGCTTCCGGCCACCGATCCAACTCCGTCGAGGAGCTCATCGAGGGGGCTGCGCGCAATAACGACGTGCTGATCCCGTTCGGGAGTGTGGATCCATGGGGATCTGACGCGGTGCGTCGGGTACGCGAGCTCATCGACGACTTCGGCGCGCGGGGTTTCAAGTTCCACCCGAGCCTGCAGGGCTTTGAGCCTAATGACCGAAGGTTCTATCCGATCTATGAGGCAATTGCCGCCGCTGGTGTGCCCGCCCTGTTTCACACCGGCCAGACTGGACTGGGCTCCGGACTTCCGGGCGGTCACGGTATCAAGTTGCGCTATTCTGATCCGATGCTGCTCGACGATGTCGCAGCCGACTTTCCGGAGCTGACCATCGTGATGGCGCACCCTGCTGTTCCGTGGGTGGACTCCCAGATCGCGATCGCCTCACACAAGGCGAATTGCTATATCGACCTCTCCGGCTGGTCGCCCAAATACTTTCCGCCCCAACTGGTTCGCGCGATCGGACGACAGCTGCGGACCAAGGTGCTCTTCGGCACCGACCATCCCTATATCGATCTGGAGCGCTGGCGGCGCGATTTTGACACCCTCGATATTGATCCGGAGAGCCTGACGTTGATCCTCAAAGGCAATGCACTGCGAGTACTGGGAATCACCGACTAGTCGGTCGACGCATCGCGGCGGTGCACGTTCATGGGCTGGTCCCCGTTTCGGCCCCTGCGCAGTGTCTCGAGCAATTCGTGGTACGGCCCCACCAGATAGGCGGTATCACCGGCGTGCAGTCGAGTGTCTTTGTGTGGATGTATTTCGGTCGGCGCACCGGAGCGTTCGATAGCGATGACCCGGGTCTGGGTCGACAACTCGAACATCGAGATGCCGTCCAGATCGCTACCGGATCGCACGCGCACCCCACCCACCATGAACGAGTGCTGTCCCACCGAGAACGTACCGAGTACTTCTAATCCCATCGCCGCCCCGATAAACCACGGCGTGGAAAGATCCACTGTGGACCGCACGTGCTCGAACCCGAGCCGGTGGCCGACCGCGGCGCCGAGTTCGCGGTCATAGATCCGCAACACGATCGGCGGGAGTCCGTTGCGATCACACGCCGCAGACCCGCCGAGCATCTCCTGCAGCACGATGCCAGTCTCGATGTTGACCATGTCGTCCTCGGTGAGCACGGCCATTGCGCGGGCGTGCTCGACCCGGGCTGCGGCAAGCGTCGTTCGCAGGGTGGCATCGCCGAAGATCACCGTGATACCAAGCTCGGCCGCGGCGGACAGGTAGCGGCTGTCCTCGTTGCGCTCGATGACCACCACGTCCTGGCCGGCCTCTCGGAGCATGCCGGCTACTCGGACCCCAAACGATCCGAGGCCCACCACCACCATGTGGTTCCGAAGGTGGCTGACCCTCTGGCGGCTGGCTGACTGGGAAAGCCGCCGTGACAGAAGTACATCGGCGATGAATGCCACCAGGATCGCGTTAGTGGCGATTCCGCTGAGCATCATCACCACGCCCCACAGCCGCAACCAGGTCGACTGGTCGCCGAAGTTGAAGGCGCCATAGCCGACCGTGGTGAGCGTTTCGGTGGCGAATGACAACGCGTCGATCCAGTCCATACTCGGCCGCTGGAAGGCAAAGCGCAGGACTAGCGCTGACCCGATCAGAAGCATCAGGGCCAGTACCAGCGCACGGTAGAACATCGGGTTGAGATCGTGATGGAAGGCGCGTACGGAGTCCGTGACGCGGACTGGCCGAGAACGCTGTGGCGCGGTGGCGTCGACAGCAGCGGAGACCGGCATGCCACGATCGGTGAGTTCGCTGGCGCTGCCGATCATCGTGATCCAGTCACCTTTGCGTACCGACGTGTCGAGTGCGGGACAGGCGATCACTTCTCCGGGGTCCGCAGAGTCCGTGCCGCGAATGATCGCCACCGGCGCAAGCCGACCGTAGATCTCTCGTAGCGTTGCTGCTGCGGGGGCAGGGGCGGTGGAGACGACAAAGTCTGTCGATCCGACGCGAATAGTGTGCGCGGTTCGCCCGAGCAGCGCTTCGACCACCGACGGTGCAGCCAGATCGGCGACGTCAAGGACCGCCCCCGGTCCCTCGTCGTTGTTCATCGCCTGACGCAACACGGAGTTGGCGACCCGGGCCACCACCCGCACATGCGGGTTGGCCCGCCGCGCCAGCAGGGCTGTCTCGAGGTTCAGCGAGTCGTCACCCGAAGCGCAGATCACGGCGCGCGCCGTCTTGATCTCCGCAGCGGCAAGGCCGGCCGGCGACTGCAGAGTCAGCACGCTGATCTCGGCTTCGCTTAACTCGGAAATGATCCGCGTCGCCAGCGCATCGTCACCACAGACGATGATGTGACCGCGCATGGGCAAAACGCTACTTGGAAATCGCCATCAAGTGCACAAAGCCATCGCGCCCCGCCGTCAAGCTCCCGATTCCTGGGCCCATCTCTAGGGTCCCAAGTCGAAGTCGGCGAAATCGAAGCCTGGCACCACAACGCAGCTGACCAGGCTGGGCTCGGCACCATGAGTTCGGGCTCGCTGCCAGTGTCCGGCGGACACCAGCAGCTGAGGGTGCTGGCCCGCCTCGATATCCGACCCGAGCAGGACGGTCGTCGCGCCGTCCCTATCGGGACCGAACTCCAGCGCAACCGGGCTGCCGCGATGGTGCAGCCATAGCTCGGCGCTTCGCACCGTGTGCCATGCCGACTCCTGGCCGGGCAACAGGACGAAGAGGATTGCCGTGCCGGCCGCGCGGGGGCCGTCGTAGTGCGATGGCAATACCGGTGGTTCCAGTGTCAGATCACTGCGCCAGGTTTCGCGAAACCAGCCCCCCTCAGGATGGGGAGCCAAATCCAGCCGACGAACCCACTCCGGTATCTCTGTCATTGCGCTGCCTGTCCTCGCCTGCGTCGTGCCCACCCCGAGTCGACGGTAACGGTTAGGGTTTGACGATGGCAGGCTTGCGCCCGGGGTGGTTGGTGGCGCTGTCCGCGGTCGGCCTCGCTGTCAGTGCATGGCTGCCGTGGTTAACCACCTCCGTCGGGGGTGGCGGCCGCGCCAGCGCCATCGGGGGAACCTTCGGGAGCATCGTGTTGCCGCCGCGGTTCGGGGCGGGGCAGTTGATCGTGCTGCTGTCCTCGGTGCTGATTGTGCTAGGGGCGATGGTTGGTCGTGGTCTGTCCCCGCGGCTGGCCAGTGCCGCCGCGGTGGTGATCGCATCACTGGTTGCCGTCCTCACGTGGTGGTACGTGCGCACCAACGTCGTCTCGCCACTGGCCGCCGGCTACGGGCTCTACATTGGTGCCGTATGCGCACTCGCGGCGCTGGTGTTTTCCATCTGGGCACTGGTCTCTGCCCTGTTCAACGACTAGGCGGGGTGATGGTTCGGGATTTGCTTTCAGCTCGCCGGTAGGCTGTGGCGGGTTTCGAAGGGAAGCAGATGGCAAAGATAGTGGATCCGACGCGGCTGGCATTGGGAGCCGGGTTGGCGGTCGCGCTTGCGATGACCGGTTGCTCAGCCTCAGGACCCAGCGCGGACAAGTGCTCTTCAGTCCCGGCCCAACTGGTCGACATCCCCACCCGCACCGATCAGGAGCCGAAGATGCGCATTCCCCTGCCGCAGGGTTGGGAGCGCACCACCAAGATGGATAGTGAGTCCATCCGGTTCGCGATCCGTAACCCAGCTCTGGCCGCCGATGGCTTCACCCCCAACGCGGTGGTGACCTTGCAGAAGGTCGGTTCCGATGTCGGCAAATCCGAGAAGGTTCTCGAGGCCCAGAATGATCAGCTGGCCAAAAAACTGAAGTTGAAAGATATGAAAACCAGCCCGGGTGAATTGTGCGGAGCGCCGGCCCTGTCCGCGACCTATACCGCACCCGAGGTGAAGCTGAGCCCGAAGGTCCCGCCAATCCCGCCGCGCAAGGCGAGCTCGCTGAGTTCTGTCTACAAAGGACCTGACGTCAACTACATCGTGATGGTGACCGTGCAGACGATCAAACCTGATAACCAGACCTTCAATGCGGATTCGGCGATGATCCTCAAGGGATTTCAGCTGCTTCCACCTGGCTGATGGCCACCTGGGCGCCGGTGAGCCGCTGACCGCAGCGGTCACATGCGAGTTCGCCTGCGAAGGCCGCACCGCAGCCGCGGTGGGTGAGCACCATGGCCGGTCCCTCCGGTGCGTGGAACCACCGCTGAGCCCATTGCAACGCCGCCACCATCACCGGCAGGAAAGCACGGCCTTTGTCGGTCAGGAGATAGGCGCCGCGTTCCTCTCCCGACCGGTCGGCCACCGACGTGCTCGCCAGTACTCCGATACCGCAGAAAGTCTGTAACCGTTGGGCAAGCAGGCTAGGCGGGGCACCGAGTTGGGTCTGGAAGTCGGTGAACCGCGTCGTTCCCAGAAACGTCGATAGTAGGAGCGCAGCGGCCCAGCGGTTGCCGAGCACGCTCATGGTCTCGGGGAACAGTCCGGCCTTCCGGGTGGCTACCTCGGAGTCCGATCGCCGTCGGGTCGTCGCCGCAGGTGCCGACCGGGCCCACTGCCCGCTGCGCCCCAGGGCGAGTTCGACGTCGGTTGCGTAGGCGGGAGTCAGACAACTCGAGCAGCGCAGCAGCGGAGAGAACTGCTCACCGCAGTCCGCATGCCGCATGGCCGGCAATTGCTCGGCGCGCCCAGGAACCCAGGTCCGTTCCCACTCCCAGACTGACAGCAACACCGGCCACAGCGAACGACTGCGTGGAGTGGTGAGGTATTCGGTGCGCGCGCGGGTGGATCGATGTGCGCGGCGGGTCAGCAGTCCCTCCTCGACCAGCACTCTCAACCGGCCGGTCAGAACCGAATTCGAGATCGGCAGACGGGTCATGAAATGGCTGTATCGGCTAGCGCCCATCAATGACTGTTGGATGATCACCAGGTTCCACTCGTCACCGAGTAGGCCCAGCATTCGCCCGATAGCATTGGCGCCGTCGCGCTCCAGCACGGCGGGTTCGTTGACATCCGGCACTACAGCCCGACTGCCTCAGCGGCTGAGTCGGACTCACGCCATCGGCGCACCGCCGAGCCGGCAACCCAGGTTGCGTGTGTTCCGCTGGAAATCCGTTCGGGCAGTTGCAGTTTGCATACCGGACCGTCTGCTAGTCGCGCGGCATCGAACACCAGACAGTAGGAGGTGTCGGCGTTCATATCGGTGGTCAGGGTGACCAGATAGCCGTCGTCCTCGCCTCTGCTGCCAACCCGTGGTGCCATCGCGGTCTCGCTGCCGTAAACACCCTCGGCGAAACGGTAGTGTTGTTCCTCGCCGGCAACCACGTCGTGGCGCACCAGGCCGTCGAACAGGAACCACCCCGGCTTTCCGGTTGCCGCATAGGCGTATCGGTAGGACTCGCCAGCGTGGGCCGCGTTGATCGTGCCGAACTCGGAAATATTGCCGCTCAACGGTTCTTCGGTCACACCGCCGGTGACAAGGTTGAGCCGCCAACGGTGCAGCCGAGTGTTCATCCGGTCGAGTGCCAGGAATCGAAACGCACGCTGCCACCTGGTGCCGGTACCGTCGTCGGCGGGTTCGGGGTCACCCTGGAAGAACCCGTCCAGCACGATCTCGTCGCCGTCCTCGTAGGCATTGGTGAAATGCAGGACGAATGTCGGATCCGCTTCGAACCATCGGATGTCGGCAGCGTCTCCCCTGCGGGGAAGGACTCCGAACCGCGACGGCATATCCGGGTGAAAGCGGGCGACGTGGATATCGCGTTCGAGTAGTTCCGGCTCCCAGAAAAGCGGAAAGTCGTTGAAAATAGCGTAGTTTCGGGTGAATGCCATATCGTGAGGCAACCGCGGCCCCGGCAGCGGAATGTCGACGTAGTGGACCAGGTCGTTGTTTCCATCGACCACTCCGTAGTGCAGATACGGGGATTGCTTGCCGTAGTTGAAGAACAGCATCTCGTCGCTGCGATCGTCGACCTTCGGGTGTGCGGACACGCCCCAGCCGGCGGGAAACCCGCCGTTGAACGTCTCCTTGCCCAGGGTCTCTGCGGTGTAGGGGTCCACGCGATAGAGGTCGCCGCACTGATAGAAAGTCGTCAGTGCGGTACCGCGGTGCACCACCACATCGGTACTTGAGGCGTCCTTGAGTAGCGTTCGCGCGCCCCAGCCGTGGTTTACCTTGGCCAGCGACAGCGGTTCGGCCAGCCCGGGCCATAGCGGGCCGCCAGCTTCATTTTCTGCTTCGAATGCCTCGGTGCGAACAAAACGATTGCGGTAGAACGCTTTTCCGTCCCGGAATCCGACGATGTGCAGCATCGCGTCACCGTCGAACGGGTGGTAGGACTTCAGGGCCGGATGCAATGGGTTCTCGGTATTGCGGAGATAGATTCCGTCGAGGTCGGTGGGGATCTCGCCCTCGATGACCGTCACGTTGTCGGCGCGCCACTCGGTGGTCTGTGGACGCCACGGTCCGGTGCGATACGGGTGGTCATCATCTTCGGGCAGTGTGGACAGGAACTTGCCGACGATATCAACGTCCATTGCCGGGTCCTGTCCTGCCGTGCTCGCCCGCGCCGATGACGAAACTGACCGTGGTGGCCGTGCTGCCGCCGAAGTTGAGCGTGCCGAACCGCCGGGCGCCGTCAATCTGATAATCACCGGCGAGTCCGCTGACCTGTTTGGCGGCATCCAGCATCATCCGGATGCCCGAGGCACCAACCGGGTGGCCGCCCCCGATCAGGCCGCCACTCGGGTTGATCGGCAATCGTCCGCCGATCTCGATATCGCCGCTTTCGACGGCCTTCCAGGACTCGCCCGGCCCGGTCAGTCCGATGTGGTCGATCGCCAGGTACTCGCTGGGGGTGAAGCAGTCGTGCACCTCGAAGCCGTCGAGATCATCGAGATTCACCCGTGCCCTGCCGAACGCATCGTGCACGGCGGCGCGCACATGCGGCGCCACGTAAGGATTGTCGGCGTCGCGGTCGAGTTTCTGGCGCAGGCCCAGACCCACTGTGCGGTGTCCCCAGCCTTCGATCAGTCCGATCGGTCGAACCCCGGGGTGTTCGGCCAGGAATTCATCGCCGACC
>Ga0164295_10002856_pt1 | contig 14052 bp, 15 predicted proteins | sample GEODES006metaG_FD_111798 | JGI IMG/M metagenome (GOLD analysis project Ga0164295, IMG submission 111798) | Oligotrophic lake water microbial communities from Sparkling Lake, Wisconsin, USA - GEODES006 metaG | ecosystem: Environmental > Aquatic > Freshwater > Lake | place: USA: Sparkling Lake...
CCGGCACCTTGCTCAACGTTAGCCCCGCAACCTGCTCCCTCAATCTCATCCTCAAAAGCGCCGTCCGACACCCATTCTAACTAGGCTCTACAAGAACAACTGCCACAAATATTCTGACCGAACGGAACCACCAAACCCTTCCATCTGATCCCAAAGCCTCAAATCAGTACCTGCAAGAGTAGCCACACTGAACCTTGTTCGGACGATCAATCCCAATCTCCGAACAACCACACCACGAACGCGCACTCGATTTCTAAGAACCCCAAGCCACTCAAGGCAACGCAAAGCCATGCAAGGCGCGAAGCTCGAAGCGCCGCCACTCCGTCGCTGCGCCAATCACTTCCAAATACTCTTACACCCTAAGCCGACCAAACCCGAATGATCTAGGAACCAAGTTGCCGACCTTCTCGCTGTTTAGGTAAGTTCAGTAGATGAAACGAGCCATCGCTTCGTTGATCGTTCTTGGAATTGCCACTCTCAGCTTCACCCAATCAAAGGCACCTTCGCTTTTTTCGATTCTCGGAAAGTCTCGAAAGGACGTTGAAGCAACGATTGGAAAGCCTGACCGAAAGCTCAAGGTCGAACCACCTTACGACGCAAACTACTCTTATGCCGAAGGATTAGTTCTCAGCGCCAGCTATGAGTCTGGCAAGCTCGAATCGCTCACGGTATCGTTCTCATCAAAGCCAAAAGACTGGAAAGCAGCTCTGAAGACGCTTGGAATGAACACTGCTGGTGCGAAAGGTGCAGATATGAAGGGCGATGCAGGATGGGTAACCACCACCATCACCGGAGTGAAGGGGCTACCCAAGACATGGGAGATGATGTACATGCCTAACGGCCCGAAGGCACAACTCTCCATGTTCAGTCCCAAGGCACGATAGTCCCTTGACATCGTATGTTTGATGCCGGAGTAAAGCTCCGGCATCAAACCAGCTTCCATCCTCTAAGAGAAATGGAAAATGAAGCCGATCATTGACTTCTTCGTCTTGTTCGTTAAGGTAATGCTGCCGCCAAGAACTTGCTTGTCGATCAAACCGCCAAGCACTTCATCCTCGCCGTTGTCTTCCATCAAAGAAGCTTTCGCTTTATCGAACACGTTCATCTTGGCCGAACCTGCTTTCGCATCCGAAGCTCCAATGACAACCCACTTCGAAGCACTGTTTGTCGCCATGGAATAGGTCCCGCTTGGTGCAATCGCCGCGCCATGAACTGCAAAAACGTTTGGCGTAATCCCAAACCCTTCTTCCATCACCTCTTCAACCTTCCCGGAGATCTTCTTGATCGCGGTGTTGATCCCCTTAGCGGAAGCCTGCGTGCCTCCGCCAAGCTGCATAATGGCCATCGAGACGAAGCAGTCCTCGCCCTTGTTCGACAACGTGATCGTTTGCTTGGTGCCGTTGCCGCTCAACAAAACTGGTTCTCCACCATTACCGCTGAGCGAACCACCTTCACCTTTGACCGTTATAGAAATCTTAGAAGGATCCTGATCTGATCCCACGAGAATAATCAGATCGGTACCTGCCTTCGGCGTGAAGTACCAACCTGCCGACTTCTTGGTGTCGAGAATCCCACCAAAAAGGCTGTGACCAGAGTAGAAGCCCATGCCGGGGTTCGCTTCCTGATTCGCGATCACGGTCTCACTGAGGTTCGAAAATGAACTTGAAAGTGGCGCGTAAGGTGCCGAAGGGCTCGTAAGCTTTGGCGTGGCAAGCATTAGCGAACAAGCTAAGACGGTAAGCATCGGCCAAGTATAAGCACCGCAATAGAGGCTGTCAACTTATGTGCTAAAAGCGTTACACGCTGCGCCAAGGGATATGATATCGATGCAACAACATCATCAGCAAAAGTCCAGCTAAGAGATTCGCAGGATCGTGATCTGAAATTACCGACTTCAATGTCAGATAAATAGTTTCGCCTTTCCGGATACCGGAAAGGCGAAACGAGTATCAGGCAGCCAGGGCCTACCGTGAAGTTCCCATCGAAAGGACAAACACCGTCTTACTCGTGGGATTTTCGATTCGAATTGTTCCGGACTCAACTACCTGATTGCGGAAAACGCAGACCGAGTCGGCTGCCTCGCCGCTGTCATCCTGGAGCGACTCCTGCGCTTTATTCAGAACCGAGAGGCGGATCTCTGCCGCCTTTCCTGTCGTAGCAATCGTTGTCCAGTTGGCCGCTTTCGAAGTCGCACGGTTGTATCTCTTCCCTGCTGGAATGGCAAAACCCAGAAGTGTGGAAGCGTTCTTGGTGATCTTGAATCCATCCTTAAGCGAGGTATCGATCGAAGTCGCCATCACTTTGGCCGCCCGAGACATCGAAGCGATCGGATGGACAATCCCGCCCTCCATCTTAAACATCGCCATTCCCGAGAACGTCTCGGCACCTTTGTTGGTAAGGGTTACGGCGTACCGTTTGCCCTTCTCCGCCATAAACGGTGCCCCATACTCGTTTTGGCCCCCAACAACACTCGCTCCCCCCGTCTTAACATCGATCGTGAGTTCCGTGTCATTGCCGTATGCACCCTTATAGATCATGTAAGGCGAGTCGTTCACGGCCGTAAAGTTCCAAGTCAAACTTCCACCCTGCGTCAGAACTCCGCCAACGACGGTTGCCCCATCGTTGAACATCAACTTCACATTGCTTCCCTCCGCCTCTTTCGCCGAAGCCGCCAACTTACCAATGACCTCCGTCACTTGGTCATAGGCAACGAACGCTTTGGCCGGAGTCGCCACGAGAAGGCTTGATAATGTCAGGACAGCTAGCATGCCGCACTATAGTCGAGACCTCCCAAGCTGTCAAGAATCAGTCGGAATGGAAGGCTTGAATCGATAACCGGAGCAATGGCTCGATACATTAGGATGAATCAAGGGTATTTATCCAATTCGTGCGACGGCAAAATTCAAATGGAATTGATCGCTATCTATGCTGAACTCTAAGTGACTACTCATTTATGTACTTCAATAGTTCTCATCCGATCACACCGACAACACCAACCGTCAACGCTGAAAGGAGCGGTGCGCGAACCGCTACGCCGCTCGCCCAAAAGCGCCGCCGCCTCCCCCCGGGCCAAAATATCCCGTGACCCTTCTTGCCATCGACGTCGGAAACACCCACACCGTCTTCGGACTCTGGGACGGATCCAGCTGGCTCGCAACCTGGCGGAGGACCACCAACATCCAAACTACCGAGGACGAACTCGCCTCCTGGCTCAGCGGACTGTTTCTGCTGAAAGGGATCCCATGGAGCATCGACGGCGCCATCTGCGCCTCCGTCGTGCCCGGAATCAACGATTCCCTCTCCAAGCTCACCCAGAAGCATCTCAACACCACGCTTCAGTTCCTAACCACCGGCGCCGATGTTGGCCTAACCGTCACCTATGACCCACCGCACGCCGTCGGGTCCGACCGCATTGCGAACGCCATCGCCGCCTTGGCCCGCTTCGAGCCGCCGATCATTGTCGTCGACCTCGGCACCGCCACGACCTTCGACACCATCGACGCCAAAGGTGATTACGTAGGCGGAGCGATCCTGCCCGGCGTGCAGCTTTCCGCCAACGCGCTCTTCCAAAGAGCCGCGAAGCTCCCGAGCGTCGAATTCCGCCCACCCGCAACCGCCATCGGAAGAAACACCGTCTCCGCCCTCCAAAGCGGAATCATGCTCGGCTACGCCGGATCCATCGACCGCCTCGCGCACGAGATTCAAAAGGAGCTGGGATGCAACGCGAAGGTCATCTCCACCGGTGGACTCGGCGGATTGTTCCTCGATCTCTGCGACTGCATCAACTCGTATGAGCCAAGCCTAACCCTCGACGGCCTGGTGCTCGCCTACGAGCGACTAAAAGCGCGCGTCTGAACCCAACAGGTTCAACTCAGGCAAGGTCGGCGCCTGAACCGCGCTGCCCCCGGTCGTGCCGTTTTCGCCACGCCGAGCTCGGTAGAAAACCTTCCAGCCGAACTCGATAATCGGAATCTGGTTGGTCCGGAACTCGCGAAGAACCGCGACAAACGCATCGGTGTAAACGCCAACCGGCTTCCCGTTCCGCACCAGGCTATAAACCGAACCACCCGCAAACGTCGCTTGGCACTGCGAATACGCCCCGGCCGTTGGCAGCTCATAGCCAAACACGCGGGTCGGAGTTCGCTCTGGCCGGTTCGCCTGGAAGAAGCCAAACACAACGGCTTCCCGCGCGGCAAAGGCTTGGTACAGCTCTGCCTTCGCAAGCATATGTGCCGTATCCAACAAACCAGTGGCATCCGTACCCGCCAAGTAGTCCCGATCGTTCACGTTCGATCCAACGCCGCTAAAGTAAATCATCACGGTAGCTTTGGCCGGCACTCGCGCCGCTAGCTCCGTCATCTTCTGGCGCATCACGTCGGCGGTGGCGTTCTCGACCACCACGATGTTCTCCTTCGGGTAGCCGCCGTACATGTTGATCTCCTGCGCGACCAACTGCGCATCGTTCACCGCAAACGGCAAGTTCAACTCACCCAGGCCCGATTCTGAGTTTCCAATGATCAAGGCGAATTTGTTTGAAAGCGTCTGCACGCCACCCACCACCGGTGCCTGCCCCGTAGTCCCCGCATTAGGATTGGTCACGGGAGTCGTCGGAGGATTCGTTGGCGGGTTGGTAGGAGGGTTAGTCGGTGGATTGGTGGGCGGATTCGTCGGCGTAGTCGCTGCGTTCCCCGTCGGGTTCACAATCGCAATCTGCTCTGGCGCAATGATCTCGGTGTCCTCGCGCCAGTTCCGGTTGATCCCCTTCTGCTGAAGCTCAACCCGCTTATCGGCCAAGCCGAGCATCGTGTAGACCTCGCCCAGCAGGAACACGGCATTGCTACCCGCCTGACGCTTGGTCAGCGAGTTTTCAAGTTCGGTTTGCGCTTCCTTCAGCAGTGCATCTTGAGCGGCCTTCTCTTCGAGGCGAGCGGCTTGCCGAATGGCGCTGTACGCAGCCAACAGGTTCGCCGAATAAGGGGCTCCGCCCCGCCAGACTCGCCGCTCGGTAATCGGCCCGGGAAACGGGGTCGCAATAGACTCATCGTTCGGGCGCGTCTTCAGCGCGTCCTTAAAGGCCATCCGCGCCGCAGACCAGTCGTTCGCTTTTGCTAGCGTCAATCCACGCTCGTAGTTATCCTTCCACGCCTGCGCGTGCCCAACCGAAGCCAGAATCAAAACGCAAAGAACAGGAAGAATTCGCATGGTTAAAATCGGTACGTCGCCGTAATGTAAGTGTCTTGCCCGCCAGACCGGGGCCGCGCGTAGCTGAAGTCTATCGTGTACCGACCGTCGCCCGGCTGATATCCAATTCCGTAGGTCAAGGTCTGGTAGCTGTCGTAACCGGTTCCCGTCGATCCGATCGTCTGGTAGCCCAATCTAACCGGAACCCGCGTTCGCCCAAAGTCGAAGTTGTATTCCAAACCAAGCCCGAACCCAGCCTGACTGCCTCGTTCGAAGTCAGAGCTGCCTTGACCACCAAAGAAGAACTGCGTGTTCGCGCCGATGACCAAATAGTCATCTTTGCCCTTGCGATACCCCTCATACCGAAGTGCTGCGCCCAGCATCAAACGGCCCGGAATCGTGCTGAAGTTAACCCCTGATCCACCGCCGCCGACCCGAATTGGGCTGCGAACGCTTGCGTTGAAACTTGCATTAGGGTTATTCGGCGGCGAATACTGCACACCCGCCATGACTCCAACTCCCGAAGTTTGAGATTTCACATTCGGGAAGCTGATGACCGACGGACCACCCGAAATTGGATCACCGTTCCCATCGACCAGAGCTCCCGTCTGCCGGAAGGTCAAAGATTGATTTGCAAAGACGATGCCGTAACCCACGGCAAGATTGCCCGCAGCGTTCGTTCGTCCGTAGCCGAGTGACAGGAAGTCCGTTCGAACTCGTTTGGTCTCCGTAAAGTCGCGAACCCGCACGCCCGGGGCAAAAGTCAGGTCGCCGGTGGCCGTCGCGAGGTCATCCACTAGGCCGGTAATGCTGTAACTGACTCCGAAGCTTCCCTTTTCACCCTTCCGAATCGCACTCCCAGGAATCGCGTAGCCAAAATGGACAAAGCTGGTACTTCCGTTCCGGCGAGTTGCCGTACGGTTTTGATCGTTAAATGTCCCGGTCACCGCGGTTCGGGTCGAGGGAAGATTGCGCTGTCCAAGCTGCAACGTCGGGCGATTGACGTAGCCAAGACCGGCAGGATTGTAGACGGTGGAGTAAGTGTCGGCCGCCGCACCATTGAGCGCGCCACCCGCTCCCTGCGATCGGGCACCCGAATCAAACGCGTTCAAAAGGTCCGGCACTTGTGCCGAAGCCGATCCAACCAATATAAACGTTCCAAAGAACGCGATGAACTTCCTGTTCGTCAACAATCTCTCCTTGATTCCGGACGACGTGCGAACGTCGAACGGCGCGACTAACCGATGGTGACTGAAACTTCTTGTTTCGTCGCCCGGTTTCCTGCCTTGTCAATGCAGTCCACCACAACTTTAAACTTACTGGGTAGCGGAATGCTACTGCGAATTCGGCCAGTCCATCGAACGGTCGTACTTCCCTGGTTGGTAATCGAAACGCGGGCCACCGTTGCCAGGTAGGTCCCGTCCATCCTTCGCAGCACGACCTCAACTCCCGTCACGTCCACCGAACTGGTGGAGGCGTCGGCAATATCGACGATCACCGGAATCGTGGTCTGAGGCGAAATGCGGTTTCCAGCCTGCGGATATACGATGGTTACGGTTGGCTGAACTCGGTCGAGAGTGATGTTCACGCTGCGGTTCGTTTCATTCCCAGCCTCGTCCGTTACCTTGAGGCTGATCGACTGATTGCCGTCCCGCGCGATGCCAGCCGTGTTCCAATCAACCGACACGTCGGTGGTGCTGCCCGTATTGTTCGCGATCGGTTGATCGTTGACCAAAACTTCCCAACTCTTCAAGTTCGGCTCCTGAAGTCGCGCTCGAATTTTTACCGTGCCTCTCTTGTGCTGTCCCGTCGCCGGATAGAACTCGAGCACCTTCGGTGCCTTCACGTCGACCTTGACCGGAATCGTGGTTGGTTCGTACGTATTGGCAGGCTCGGTCGCCGAAACCTTGATCGAATAGTCACCTTCCAAGGTCGTCTCGCTAAAGTTCAGCGAAAGGCTGTTCGAAATCTCGCCATCGCCATCTGGCGTGAACTTGCGCTCGATCGTCGTTGTTCCGGTTGGCCCCGTAATTTCAGCCTTCACCGTGACTTCCAGCTTTGCGCCGGTAATGATAAATCGCAGCGTGTTGGTTTGCCCAAGAAAGGCATTGGCGGTTGGGGACTGCACGGTTAGAGTCCCGGCATTCGCGAAGGCGCTGAACAGGCACAAAACGCCCGCAGCAATAAGCTTTTTCCCGATTCCTTTCATGTAGTGCCCTCCTGGCTCTGTGTGGTGTGAATCAGCGAACTTCGCTGACGGCAGCCAGAAACTCTGCTACCCCATGGTTATCATTGGTCGAAACGATCAGGTTTGCAATAGATTTTAGGGCAGGGGTCGCGTTTTCCATCGCTCCCCCAAAACCGGCCCATTCCACCATTTCAAAATCGTTCATGTAGTCGCCGATGGCTGCCGTCTCACTTTGCTGAACTCCAAGCGACTCGGCAACCCGCGCGAGCGCTGCGCCCTTACTAACCCCCACGGGCAACACTTCCAGGTACTCAGGCTCCGATTCGGTGATTCGGCAAAGATCGTGATTGAGGCGCCCCGTGAGTTGTGCCCGATGCAAAGGAATGCGGTCAGCGTGGTCCATCAGCAAGACCTTCGAAACGCTGACATCGTCCAGGTCCGGCATATCGATGAAACGCGGATTCAGGTGCGGCACGCGCTGCAAGTACCGCTCGGTCCATTCCGATCGATCAAAGAACAGGACCTCCGTCGCGGTGTAAATGTTGATCTGAAGCCCGGTTTCAAGCGCAAACTCCGCACAGACTCGCGCCTCAGAAAGCGGCAATTCGACGTGGTGCAGAATCTCGCCCGTTCCCATCACGATGTCCGCACCGTTACAGCAGATATGGGGCCCGGCAAGGTCAAGCTGGGCCGCATAGTGCCGCACGCTGACCGAAAGCCGCCCGCTCGCCAGCATCACTCGGATCCCCTTTGCGATCGATTCTCGAACCGCTCTCGCCACTTCGGACGGAATCTCCTTTCGATGGTTGAGGAGAGTTCCGTCCAAGTCGATCGCGACAAGTTTGATGCTCATGCCACGGGAAAGGTACCCGGGCGTTCGAATCAGGCCCGGGTAATGATCGTTTCTTTGTGGAACATGCGCACCGCGATCCAACCCGCCAGCAGCGCGAGGATCAGGTTCACCACGATGGCAACTCCTGCTCCCGCAAAGTCCGGCTTGCTCAAGAGGGCGAGCCGAAGGTGGTTCGCCACGTTCAAGACCGGAACGTAGTCCACCCAAGCGGCCTTTCCAAACTCCGTCAGTCCGATGAACTGACTAAACATCGCCGGCATGATGACCACGAAGCTTCCCAGGCTCAAGTAGGTCTGAGCCTCTCGGGCATTCTTCGCGTAGCTCGAGATAAGGATGAGCAAGCTTGCCATCATCAGCACCAGCGGAATCAGAAGCGCGATGGCCAGAACCACGGTGCTACCGTTGATCCCAAGCCCCTTGTTCAGCATCATCTCGCTCCCCGGTGGGCGCACGCCAACAAAGATTCCTAAGCCAACAAGGCTGGAAAGCGAGGATAGGAAGCAGATGACGCTAAGGGCAAAGATCTTCCCGAGGACAATATGAGTCCTCGAAACGGGGGAGATCAGCAAAGTCTCCAGGGTCGATCGCTCTTTCTCGCCCGCAACGAGATCGCTAGCACTACTCATACCGCCGTAGAACGCCCAAATCACGATCAGATAAGGCAAGAATCCGTCCAGGAATTCGCCCGCCCCTTTGTCTTTGGTAACGCCAATGTTGACGGCTTCCGGCGCGATCTCGGAGACCATCTCGGGAGTCACGTTTTGCCCCTTCAGATAACCCGCGAGCTTCTTTTCGTTGAGCACGCGGAATACACCGAGAATGCGCTCTTTGCCGATTTGCCCCAGCTGCTCCGACTCGTCAAAGAGAACGCGGACTTTCTGGACTTTCGCCTCGGTCGGCCCGTCAAAGACCACGAGCGTACGTGCCTTGCCGTCCGTGATCAGCTTTCGGCCCTCGGCCTCAGACTTTACAAACTGGACCTGGTACTTCTCGGCTTCAAACCGCTTCACCCAAGCGGCCGGAGTGTTCTCCAGCAAATGAACCTTCACGCTCTGGGGCTTGGCCAAGTTACCAATCACCGAACTTAAAAGAAACAGCAAACCGAAGATCAGAATGATCGGCCCGAGGAAGGCGGTCGATCGAACGCGCTTGTCGCGAAACATCTCGCGAAGCTCTTTTAGGAAGACCTCACGCATGCGTCAACTCCTTCTGGTAACCGACCAGGTCGAGGAACGCCTCTTCCAAACGTCGTCCGGCTCGAATGTCGTCCGTTCGACCGTCGGCCACGAGCTTGCCGTCGTGAATCACCGCGATGTGGTCGCAAAGCCGCTCAACCTCGCTCATGATGTGCGTGCTAAAGATCACCGTCTTCCTTGCCGCTCGGCAAGATTCGATGAACTCCATTACGGTTTGAGCCGAAACGATGTCCAGCCCTGCCGTCGACTCATCAAAGAACAGCACAGGTGGATCGTGCAAGATCGTGCGCGCAATGCTCACGCGCTGCTTCTGACCGGTGGAATACGAGTCACAGTTCCGGTTCCAGAACTCGCCGAGCTTCAGGAGTGATTCCACCACCTCGGTTCGCTCTTTAATCTTTTCGTTCGACAGTCCATACAGCCGACCAAAGTACTGAAGCACCTCTTTCCCGCTCAGGCGGCCATAAAGGGCGGTGCTGGTAGAGAGAAAGCCGATGCTCTCGCGAACCTTCGTGGGTTCCTTCACAACGTCGAACCCCTGAACCGTGGCGCTTCCCGCGGTCGGCGTGAGGACGGTAGAGAGCATTCGAAGGGTTGTCGTTTTTCCGGCGCCGTTGACACCTAGCAGTCCAAAGATCTCCCCCGGACGAGCAGTGAACGAGACGTTGCTCACCGCCAACTTGCCGCCGCTGAACTCTTTCGTGAGTTCCTTTGCAATGACCATGTGCGGCTAGTCTAGCGGAACCAGAACAAAGCATGGGGCGGAAGCCCCGAAATACGGGGATCCGAAATTGTTGGAACCCGTCAGAACGGGCCTGACTTAGACGTGACATGGCCCTGAACAAAAAGACCATCGCCTTAGTAGCGGTCCCCGTCGTAGCTGTCGGCTGGTTCCTCTTCCGACCCGAACTACTCTTTATTAACTCTACGGTCAATGAGTCGTTACCTGTTTCAAATTCGAACGAAACTAAACAAACTCTGAAATCCGGAGAGTTCACTTCTTACGGTCACGAAACGAAAGGAAAAGCGGAAGTAGTTAAGGTCGGAGAAAAGACCTACTTACGACTGAGCCAATTCCACACTTCCAACGGTCCGGACGTCCATGTCTATCTTGTAAAGGGCAACGATGGCAGCCAAGCCGGAGTCGACAAGAACGGCTTCCTGGACCTCGGAACCATCAAAGGTAACCAAGGAGATCAGAACTACGAACTGCCGGCAGGAACCGATCTCGATGCATACGGTGCAGTAGCCATCTGGTGCAAACGATTCTCCGTCAACTTCGGCGGATCGAATCTGAAGGAAGTCAAAACGACCTCCTTCCGATCAGATTCTGGCTTCACTTTGGCCTCCTACGACCGAATCGTTGTGACCGACGGCGCCCTCACCAGCGGAGGCAAAGCTGCGCTCGTCGAAGATGGCGGAAAGCGAGCTACCGAACTCACCGGCCTAAAGCTTAAATCAGCAGGAACTGCTTTTATTGTGGAACTCGAAAACGCTCCGACGTATTCACAGTTCTTGAAAAGCAAGAAGGTAAAGCTTGGAGACATCAAGTCCGGAACGAAGAACGCAAAGTTCTCGACCTCTAAAGACTTAGACATCTGGCTCTACCGAACCATCGTCATCACGGACGCATCCGGCAAGAAGATCCTCGGCACCGCCGAGCTTCGATCCGCTCAAGAGCGAACCCGAAAAGAAGAGTCTTTCCTCTTCGCCTAACCCGTTTTCAAACTCTCAAACCCTGTTCCAAAAAACTGTTCCAAGGAAAAAACCATGAACCTCAACAACCTCTCCAAATTCGTCATCGCATCCGTCGCTTTCTCCGCTTTCGCGGTCGCTTCGGCAGCCCCAGTTGCACCTGCTCTCAAGAGCCAAGACATGATGAACGACTCGATGATGATGAACTCGAGCAAGTTCAAGGGCATCGAAGTCAACAAGGGCACCGTTTCTGCTAAGGTCACCGACAAGGGCATCGTCCTGATGCTCAGCAAGGACTTCACCCTTCCAAAGACCCCGGCGCCACACTGGCAGATCGTTGACTCCAAGGGAAACACCTACCTCCTCAAGCAGCTCAAGATTGCCGGGAACAAGATGAACCGAATGGTCACCGTTCCAAGCTATGTTGCCGACGTCAAGTCCGTGCAAATCTGGTGCTCGTTCGCCGAAGTCAACCTCGGAGAAGCGACTTTCTCGAAGGCAATTAGCCGATAATTCGGTAGCCTCACGCGCGGTGGCTCAACGGCCACCGCGCATGTCCTTTTTACAAAGCCAATGAACCCGCAAGCTAACTTTGAATCCTTGCTAAAGCCACACCAGGAGGTGGCCTATCGGTACGCTTTTCGCTTGACCGGCAATGCAGATGCAGCGATGGACCTGCTCCAGGACGCCGTCCTGCTTGCCTATAAGGCAATCGATTCGTTCCAGCCAGATTCGAATTTCAGAGCGTGGTTTCTGCGAATCTTGACGAACCGCTTCTACCGAGTTTCTCAGCAGAACAAGCGGCACCAAACGGAGTCGCTAGATGATGCGCCTGACTTGTACTTGTACGACCAGGCCGCTCGACTCGGGCATTCGATGGACGGGGACAATCCCGCCGCCGCAATTCTCGAAAAGATTGATCAAGAAACCGTCCGCGATGCCATTGATCGACTGTCCGATGACTATCGCACCGTCGCCATCATGCACTATCTCACCGCGATGCCCTACGAGGACATTGCAGAATCGTTAGACATTCCGATCGGAACTGTAAGATCAAGACTGCACCGCGCGCGTAAGCAACTTCAAGTTTCACTTTGGCAACTAGCTGTAGACCGAGGACTCATCCCGGAGGAAATCAACTCATGACCCAACCATTCAGCTGCAAGGAAGTCTTCGATCGACTTCAAGACTACTTAGACCGCGAACTGTCGCCGGAAGAAATCGCCGCCGTAGACGCGCACCTCGAAGACTGCAAAATGTGCTCGACCGAGTACAAGTTCGAAGCCAATGTGCTTCGGTACGTGGCAGACAACCTTGCCGAAGTGCCGGTCCCAGTCGATCTTAACGACCGACTCGCGTCGCTCCTAAAATCCGCCTGACCGATTATTCGGCCGGCGGGACGAACTTCAGGCTTACGCCGTTGATGCAATAGCGTAAGCCAGTTGGCGTATGCGGCGCATCTTGGAAAACGTGACCAAGGTGACCTCCGCAGGCCGCACAAACGACTTCGAACCGGTGCATGCCGTGGGAGTAGTCCTCAATCTCCTTCACCGTTCCTGCTTCCGCCGCCTCATAAAATGCGGGCCAACCACACGCGCTGAAGAACTTCGCCGTGTCTTTGAAAAGCGGAGTTTCGCAGGCCGCACAAAGGTAATTCCCTTTCGGAGACTCTTTCCAGAATTCGTGGGTAAACGGTCGCTCGGTGCCCTTCTCTCGCAGCACGCGGTACTGCACCGGATCTAACTGCTCCCGCCACTCTTCTTCCGTTTTCTGGATTCGATACTCGCTCACAACCTCAGTTTACGCCGCGACCTTTTCTTTCGGTGCAGCAAATCGAGCGTAAGAAGTGAGAAAAACGCCCGAAATGACGACCGCGATTCCGACCCACTGCACGAGGTTCAAAGACTGCCGCAAAACAACCCAGGCGACGAACGCTGCGATGATCGGGACGAAGAACTGGTACCGCGTTGCCATCGCTGGCCCGACTTGCTTCACACCCAAGTAAAAGCAAACAAACGCGATCGTCCCCGATCCAATCGTGATCTGGCTCAAATTGACCCAGGTTTGAATGCTGAGTTGGCCCCAAGGAACCGCGAGTGAATCCTTCAGCCCGTACGGCAGCAATACGATGAGCGGCCCCGGCATCGAGGCGGTGAAAAGCGGCAACGCCTCGTACTTGGCCAGCAACGGTCGCATCTGCATCGTGCTCAGAGCCCAAACGACCGCTCCGGTGAACACCAAAACGTTGCCCAACAACGATCCATTGCCGCTCGCCTTAACTCCCCCGAGGATGACCGCGCTGACGCCGCCAAACGCGACCACCGTACCGAGCATGGCCAGCGGTTTTGATTCCTCGATCTTCATGATCAAGGAGAAAATGTAGGTGAGCAATGGAGTCGTGGAAAGAAGAATCGCTCCTTCCGCCGCCGTGGTTCGTCGCATGCCTTCCAAAAAGAAGATCATGTAGATGCCCATCGAAACCAGTCCGGCAACCCATACTTTCAACCGATCTGCGCGATCCACCCGCACCGGCCGCTTCAGAACGGCACAAACCAGGTGCAATAGCGCCCACATCGCCAAATAGCGAACCAGCGCGAGGGCCGACGGCGTCAATTGTTGGTACACCAACTTGACGGAAACGAAGTTGTAACCCCAAAAAAGTACCGTGACCACCAGTGGCCAACTCCAAACGGAGGGCCGAGGATCGCTTTCACGAGACGGGGACACTTGAGCAAGTATGCCGGTTGTTGTATTGTGAGTGCGCAGGAAAGGATTCAAACGGAAATGATTTCGGATCAAGCCATTGGTAATTTCGGAGCCGGGAAAAAGTTTCGGCTCATTCTCCGCGAATCAGGGATGGTTCGGGAACTCGGCGGCGAGGACATGTCCATCGCGGTGCAAATCGTCGACAGCATCTTCATGAACGCGCTTGATACCGG
>Ga0164295_10002857_pt1 | contig 14051 bp, 12 predicted proteins | sample GEODES006metaG_FD_111798 | JGI IMG/M metagenome (GOLD analysis project Ga0164295, IMG submission 111798) | Oligotrophic lake water microbial communities from Sparkling Lake, Wisconsin, USA - GEODES006 metaG | ecosystem: Environmental > Aquatic > Freshwater > Lake | place: USA: Sparkling Lake...
CGATCGTCGGCCGCCGCCCCATCCCCGGCAAGTGCCAGCACCACTCCCAACGCCAGGAGCACGTTGCTCATGGCGATCTTCATGCGCTCCATCGAAGGAATGGGACGGCCTTGCTCGGCCGTAGTTCGCGATGACTGGCTGGACTGCGAGGGCATCGGATCCTCAACGAAGTGGTGGCTCATTCCCAATCGACGGGGCGGGTCGCGTCGTGGTGATGGGCGTGGTCGAAGAAGTCGGCGGGGAGTGCGGCGCGATCGACAAGCTCGAGAACGACGCCGTCGGGCCCCGGGCCATCCCCCGACAGACCAGCAAGCTCGATCCGCTCCGCACCGGCGTCGTCGTCGGCATGAAAGAGGATCGTCGCCCGGGCCGGGCCACGGTGACGCCGGTCGGTGCAAACGGCATCGAGCCGCAGCCGACCTTCGGCATCGGGGGAGCCGTCGAGGCTGAGGGCATAGCCCTTGCGGAAACCGGCGAGGCCGTCGGCGAGGGAGAGAAAGGGGAGATCGTCGCGCTCTCCTGGAATGCCGCGGCGGAATCGACGAGGGTCGTCGCTGAGGTGGACATGCCCCGTCGGCGGCACCGACCAGCCGAACGTGCCGTCGCATCCGTTGATGAACGCCGTGCCGTCGGCAAACGTGCGGATGAAGACGAACCGATCGGCCCCGCGAACGAAGAGCCTAGCGCCATCGACGCCCGGCTTGCGCCCGTCGACATCGGCGGGGACCGGATCGGGCACGCCCCCCGGCCCATGGTCGACGACTCGGATCACATACTGCCGGTCGGTCGTCGCCGCCGTCGCCCGAACGAGCCTTTCAAGGGCCGCCGAGGCACTGGCGGAGGCGTTGGCCGGGGCAGGGCGGAGGAGGAGAAGGCTGCCCACGGCGAGCACCGCCGCCAGGCCGAGCGGCAACGCCAGCCGGAACGCACGGGATCGGTGGATGGCCGGCGGTGGCTCGACCGAATCCGCCTCGAGGGTAGCGGCCGACGCCGAAGCCTCACCCCGCAAAAGATCGATGAGCCGGTCGTGGACGAGCGCCGCCCTGGCGAACCGGCCGGCCACCGCGGAAGACTCCGCCACGAGGCGCCCGAGGCGGGCTTCGTCGTCATCGTCGAGTGTGCCATCGAGCTGCCCCTCGATGAGCCGATCAAGCTCAGTGCCGTCGTCGTCGGGCAGGACGCTCATGCGAGTTCAGGCTCCCGTTCGATGCATTCCCGGAGCCGGTCGCGAACGCGCTGGAGCGACTTGGCGACGGTGTTGGCCGTCATGCCCACAAGCGGCGCGATTGCCGCCGGCTTGAGATCATCACGATAGCGCAGCTCGCAGAGCTGCCGGGCCTTGCTTTCGAGGAGCCCGATACACTCGGAGAGCCGATCGAGGCGTCGGTAGTCGTCTGCGGGAATCGCGGCGAAGGCGGCGGCGAGCTGCTCGACCGCGGCGCTATCGAAGCTCACCCGAGCACGGCGGCGCGATCGGAGCCAGTTGCCGACCCGATGGCGGGCGATGCCGATCGCCCAGGGGGTGAACGGGCGGGATTCGTCGTAGCTGTCGAACGACTCGAGGACTGCCACGGCCACCTCCTGAAGAAGATCGTCGCGTTCGCGGAAGTCGCGGACGACCGACGTCAGAAACGCCGCCACCGCCGGCTGCGCCAGCGTCCAGCCCCGCGTCACTTCTCGTAGCCGTTCGTCCATCGCGCCGCTCCCTTCAGCCGCCTCTGCCGCCCTGCCTCCATCCCTTTCTTCGCCGCTGACACGAATTCATGACATCGCCCAGACCGGATTTCGCGCGCTGCCCCGCTCCGGGCAGGGCCCTTGTCACCCGAGGAGCATCCACGTCTGCCGCAGCGTGCTCCAGATCCCCCAAGCGAGTGGCAGGCCGACGAGGCACCAAAACGCGATCACGAGTCCCCATGCCGAGTTTTGCGGTCCGCCTGCGGCGTGCGGTTCGCCCTCATTCCACAGATCCGTATCGGCTCCCCCGCGCGTTGAGGCACCGATCGCCGGGGCCTCGAGCGGCTGAACGAGCCAGTTGCACCCGGCGCCGGCGAGGAGCACGACGGCCAGCGCCAGCATCGTCTGATCGTAGGCCCGAGCCCGGGGAAAACCGGCGCGAACCTGGGCCTCGTTGAGATAGTTGACAAGCACCGGCCCGAGAACTCCGGCCACGCTCCAGGCGGTGAGGATGCGGCCGTGAATGGCCCCCACGCTACCGGTGCCAAAGAGGTCGGCAAGGTACGCGGGGATGGCAGCGAATCCCCCGCCATACATCGTCAAGGCGAGACAGAGGAGCCCGCAAAACGCCGCCACGCTTCCGGCCCGCCCGGCAGCTGGCACCAGAGCGAACAGGCCTGCCCCGGCGACGAGGAAGATCGCGTAGGTGACGCGACGGCCGATCCGGTCGGAGAGGCTCGACCAGAACAGCCGGCCGACGATGTTGAACAGGGAGAGCAAACCCGTGAACCCAGCCGCAACGGCGGCGGTGCGGGCAAGCTCAGCCGCATCGAGCTGCTCGAAGGGTCGATCGCTGCCGATGAGCCGGCCGCCAAACACTTCCTGGAGCATCGGCGATGCCATCCCGATGACGCCGATTCCGGCCGAGACGTTGCACAGGAGCACACCCCACAGCAACCAGAATTGCGGCGTGCGACAGGCCTCGGCCGCCGTGAAGGAGCGCGTCTTTTCCGCCGCCTGCCCCCCCGTCAGCCCGGCCCAACTGGCCGGCTTCCATCCATCCGGTGGCACCCGATAGGCGAAGGCCCCGAGCATCATGAAGCCGAGATAGATCACGGCCAACGTGACGAACGTCTCGGACACGCCGACGCTCGTCGCCGACGAAAAGTTTCTCATGAGCCGGTCGGCGAGCGGTGACCCGATCATCGCCCCGCCCCCAAACCCCATGATCGCCAGGCCGGTGGCAAGCCCGCGCTGATCGGGGAACCACTTCATGAGCGTCGACACCGGCGAGATGTAGCCAAGCCCCAAGCCGATCCCCCCGATCACCCCGGCACCGAGCCAGAGGAGCCACAGTTGGTGCAAGCGGACGGCAAGCGCTGAGAGCAAGAGCCCCCCGCACCAGCAGCAGGCCGACACGAACGCCGCCTTGCGTGGGCCCACCCGCTCCAGCCAGGTCCCGAAGAGCGCCGCGCTCGAGCCGAGAAACACGAAGAACAGCGTGTAGAGCCAGCCGAGGAGGGGCTTGTCCCAGTCCCACTCCGTGGAGACGAGTCGGGCAGCGAGCGTCGCGCCGGCAGGGGAGGCGACGCTGTGGTCGATCCCCACGGCGTGGGTCAAGGGGAGCCAGAAGACGCTGAATCCATACGCCATCCCGATGCACAGATGGATGCACAGCGCTGCCGGCGGCACGAGCCAGCGATTGAATCCGGGCGCAGCGACCGTTCGCGATCTGTCGAGCAGTCCAGGCATCGGCTCCCCTTCTTCAGCGGCTGTCGGATTGAGGGCACCCCTTGCCAGCCGGCCGCAGTCGCCACCAGCCGGCGAGCAAGCTTCCCAGGCACGAATGGACGACGCTCGAAATGGCGCACGGGACGGCGGCGCGCTTCGCTCGATGACCATCCCGCCAACGAACACGCCATTGCGAAAAAAATTAGGAGTGAATAAAATGCCCTAACTTATTCTCACCCGGAGCGGCTATATCAGCTCATCGACACTCAATAGCTGACAGGGCAGCGTTGCAGGATCGGTAACCGATATTGCTGGCGGATATTTTCAACAACTGATCACGGCAAGTTCCGATCATGAGCCTTCCACCTCGAGATTTACCCGACGCTTTTCGGAGTCCATGACATGCTGCAAAAGCTCTACCGAAGGATGGCCATAAAATTAGGCCAATTGACGGATCACGTCAACCATCTTCCGCTGCGGGAAATGCAGCGTCGTGCACTCATGCAAAGCTGCGACTTTATCGAGTCACAAATGGCCGACGCGATCGGAATGAACGATCAGGCATCGTGTCTCCGCCATGCGCTGTCCAAAGTCGGATCGACTCCTGGCGTGTTCATGGAGTTCGGTGTCTTTCAGGGTACCTCCATCCGAATCATCGGTGACATAGCTGGAACACAGCGCCGCATCTATGGATTCGACAGCTTCGAGGGTCTACCGACCGACTGGTTTGGTAATAGCGTCACTGCCGGACACTTTAATGTTAAAGGTCGACTGCCCGAGGTGCGTCCAAACACCACGCTCGTCAAGGGGTGGTTCAGTGACACGCTCCCACAGTGGTGCGATTCCCATTCGGACCCTGTTGCCTTCCTCAACATCGACAGCGATCTGTATTCTTCAGCGGTTACGGTGCTTACGCTTCTGAAGGATCGTATTCAGCCGGGGACCATTATTCACTTTGACGAGTATCTCAATTATCCGGGATGGCAGCATCACGAGCACAAGGCTTGGGGTGAGTTTACGACGGCCCATAATGTAGACTTCACCTACCTCGCTTACAGCCGGTGGGGTGTCGCTTTACGAGTCAACTCGATCCGCGCCACCTGACCGACTTGCATTGGCCAGCGTGTCGAGGAGTTTCATCGGCGTTGTCCCCCCGACGCCACATGGGCAAGAAAAAGAAAATGGGAGCTCCCCCCGCGGGCCTTGGCATGCGGCCGAACCCGTTCCACCGTGACCTCGAAGCCACTCGCCTCGAGCAGCTCGACAAACGCCGGGTCATCGTAAGCCGACCAGTAGGCCGCGCAGCCACCCGGCCCGAGCGCCCGCCGCACCTGCCCCACGCCGGTGGCCTGGTAGAGACGGTCGTTGCCGCGAGCCGTCAGGGCGCTGGTGCCATTGTCGACATCGAGAATCACGGCGTCGTACCGACCGGCCTCCTCGCGGAGACATTCGGCGACATCCCCCTGAAAAATTGTCACTCTTTGGTCGGCGAGGCAGTCGGCCCCGAGCCCGAGGGCCGGGTCGCGATTCCAACGGACGACGGCCGGGATGAGCTCGGCCACGGTCACCTGCCCGTCCTCGGGAAGCATCCGTAGCACGGCCCGGAGCGTGAAGCCCATTCCCAGGCCACCGATCAGCACCCGCGGGGCCCGAACAGCCGCGAGCCCCTCGCAGGCGAGTTCGCCGAGGCGCTCCTCGGAATGGTGCTGCCGGGTCGACATCAGCTCGATCCCACCGACGCGAATGATCCGGTCGGTGTCATGGGAGAAAAGCGAGAGCGGCTTGCCGTCGGGCGTCGTGGCGGTGTCGAGAAGCGTCGTCTTCTTCACAGGGGCGTTCGGGGCCGGGGCCCTCTCCTCGGTCGCTTGGATGTTCGTGCGGCAGGCTTCTTGGCCGACAGTTCCAGCTTCTTGGGACGCGAAAGCCGCTTGATGGCCGCTTCGCGCTTCAAAGCCGAGCTGTAGGTGAAGCCCAGTTCCTCGTGGACGAGCTTCACCGGCAGCCGGCTCCGCGTGTAGCGCGACGCGGTGCCGGCATTGTGGGCGGCGAGGCGGCGGTCGAGATCAGTGGTGATCCCGGTGTAGAGCGAGCCGTCGCGGCAGAGCACGAGATAAACCGTCCAGCTCGTTGCCACGAAAGACTGCCCCGGGGAGCCGGCCCGATCTCCCGCCCGGGCCTCACAGTCGCAGAGTCTACCCGGTGGCGGGCTCGATCAGTGGCGGGACGAGTCCCGCCCGACGTATTCTGGAGTCTCGGCGATCTTGGCCGGATCTTGTGGGGACTAAAGCGATGCTGACGACGCGACGATCGATGCCAATGGGCTCCGGATGGAGAGCGATCGTCGCGATCCTTTCGCTCCTCCTCATTCCGGCGATGGCCCCGCCGCAGGCCCACGGAGCCGATGACGCCGCGGCAGCTTCCTTCCGCGCCGGCTTTGCCGAAGTTGACGTCAGCCCCAACGTGGGGGACGAGGCCCCGGGGGGCTATGGCAAGGCCCGGCTCACCGCCTTCCACGACGCTTGTAAGGCCCGGGCCGCGGTCTTCGACGATGGCGCAGGGCCTGTGGTAATCGTTGGCCTCGATGCCCTCCTCATCCGCAAGCCACAGGTCACCGAGGCCCGACGGCGGATCACGGAACGAACCGGGATCCCGGGGGAGCGGGTAATGATCGCCGCCTCGCACACCCACGCCGGCGGACCGACCGGGATGATTCTTCCCGGTGAGTTCGACGGCGAGTCTGATCTCGTCCGCGAGCTCGCCTATGACAAGACCGTCGTCGCTTCCCCCGACTACCTCGAAAAAGTGGTCGAAGGGATCGCTGCCGCCGTCACCGCCGCCCACACCGCGCGCGTGGAGGCGAAGGCCGTTGCCGGACAGGGAAAGGCCGAAGGGGTGGCCTTCAATCGTCGCTTCCGGATGCGGAGCGGCTTTACGATGACCCACCCGGGCGTCGGCAATCCCGACATCCTCGGCCCCGCCGGCGGGATCGATCCGCAGGTCGGTGTTCTCGGCGCCTGGAACGCGGCCGGCGACTGCCTCGGTGTCGTCGTCAACTTCGCCTGCCACGCCACGACCGGCCCCCCGGGCATCTCAGCCGACTACGTCGAGCATGTCGAACGGACGATCCGCGGTGCCCTTGGCGACGGCTGCATCGTCGTCTTCACCGCCGGAATGGCCGGCGACGTGACGCAGGTCAACAACCGCAATCCCCACGCCTATCCGCAGTTCGGCAACGTCGCCGCGCGTCGCCTCGGCTCGGCGGTCGGCGCTGCCGCGGCCACGGCTCTGCTCGGCCTCGAGCCCTCCGCCGCGCCGCTCCTCCCCCTCGCCGCCCGGTCGCGCACGCTCGAGATCCCGCGCCGCGCCCCGAAGCCGGAGCGTCTCGCCCGCGCGCTCACGCTCGTCCAGTCGGGGCCTGAAGTGAAAGTCGACCCGACGGAATGGACGTTTGCCAAGGAGCTCGTCCTCCTCGACGCCCGCCTGAAGCGCGAGCCGGTGGCGCCGGTCGAGGTGCAGGCGATTCAAGTCGGCCCGGCGGTCTTTCTGAGCTGCCCGGCGGAGTACTTCGTCGACTACGGCCTGGAGCTCAAGGCGGCCGGTCCATTCCCCGTCACCTTCCCGGTGTCGCTGGCCAACGACTGCATCGGCTATGTGCCCACCGAAGACGCCATGGGCCTCCGTGGCGGAGGCTACGAGACGAGACTGACAAGCTACTCAAACCTCATTCCCACAGCCGGCCGCACCATCTGCGATGCCCTCAAAGGCCTGGCCGCAGAACTCACCCCGGGCCCTGTCCCAGTGCCCGCCCCGGCCCCGCCGTTTCAGGGGCAGCCTTGGTCGTATGGCAACCTCCCACCGGAATTGGATTGACCGTGCCCGACCGTCGCCCCCTCTTCGTCGCGATCCTCGCCGACTGAGCGAGCCTGCCCCCGAGCCATCATTCGACCCGACCGCCATCCCGTCCTATCTCCGCAGGAGTCTTCCATGCCCCCGTTCTCCCGTCGCAGCTTCCTCCGCCACGCCACGCTCACCGGCATGGCCCTCCCGCTCGCCTCGTTCACGGGCGTCGGCCGGGCAGCCGCCAACGACAAGCTCCGTCTGGCCGGGATCGGTGTCGGTGGCATGGGGGGGGCCGATCTTGCCTCCCTCTCCTCGCACCCCAAGGTCGAGGTCGTGGCGCTCTGTGACGTCGACTCCGGCAACCTCGCCGCCGCCGGCGAGATCCACAAGGGAGCGAAGAAGTTCGCCGACTTCCGGAAGATGTTCGACGAGTTCGCCGGCTCGATCGACGCCGTCCACGTCTCCACCCCCGACCACACCCACGCGCCGGCGGCGATGACGGCCCTCAACCACGGCAAGCACGTCTACTGCCAGAAGCCCCTCACGCACGATGTCCACGAATCCCGTCAGCTCCGCGCCATCGCCGCGGTCAATCCCGCGCTCGTCACGCAGATGGGCACGCAGATCCATTCCAACACGCAGTACCGCACGGCGGTGACGCTCGTGCAGAGCGGGATCATCGGCAAGGTTCGCGAGGCCCATTCCTGGAGCGGCAAGACCTGGGGCTACGACGGCCCGAAGCCGGCCGCGGGGCCGGTGCCCGAGAATCTCAACTGGGACTTGTGGCTCGGCACCGCTGCCGAGCGCCCTTACTGCCCCGATCAATACCACCCCGGCAACTGGCGGCGCTGGTACGACTTCGGCGGCGGCACGATGGGGGACATGGCGATCCACATCCTCGATCCGGTGTTCAGCGCTCTCCAGCTCGGCCCCGCCCGCTCGCTGCTCTCGAAGAGCTCTGCTGCGCCAGCCGAGTCGTTCGGAATGCAAAATGAGACCCGCTTCACCTTCCCGGCGGGGAAGTACACCACCGACGGCTTCGTCCTCACCTGGTACGACGGCGGGAAGATGCCCGACACGTCGATGTGGCCGCTGGATGGCGCCGATGGCAAGCGGATGGCGCTCCCCGATCAGGGCTCGATCTTCCTCGGCGAGAAGGGGGCAATTCTCCTGCCGCACGTGGCGATGCCGACGCTCCTCCCTCGCAAAGACTTCGCCGACGCCAAGATCGAGGCCGCCCCGGATGGCAACCACTACCACCTCTTCGTCGATGCCTGCCTCGGCGGCGCACCGACGACCTGTGGCTTCGACTACGCCGGCCCCCTCACCGAGACCGTCCTCTTGGGCACGCTTGCCAACCGCTTCCCCGGCGACGAGCTCCGCTGGCAGCCGGCGGCGATGACGATCCCCAACCACGACAAAGCCAACGCCCTCTTGCGCCGCCACTACCGGCAGGGGTTTGAGGTCGACAATTTGTCGTGAGCGCGCGCTCCATGCCGGTACGATTGTCGCTCCGCCGCCTGCTTCGAGAAAGTTTGCCGTGACGAGATCGGTTCATCGCTTCGAGAATGGCGTTGGAGTCTTCGACGACCAACTCGTACCGGAGCAGCGGAGGCGCTACGGCATTCGGAACGTTCATGAGATCGAAGAGGAGGACCTCTTTCTCGGCCTTCTTCGATCGCTGCCGGCGGAAGGTTGCTTCTTGAGCATCGGCTCTGCCATCGGGTACTACCCACTCCTGGCAAAACGACGATCCCCTCGCCTGACCATTCACGCCATTGAGCCGCTCGAGCTCCATCGCACCTTCTTTCGCGACAACATCGCGCTGAATGAGTTCGCGCCGAGCGACTTCACACTCCATCCCTTCGGAGCATCCCGATCCGACGGGAGCGCCGTGCTCGTCGAAGACAGATTCATGTCGGCGATCCAGGGCGCCCCGGCCAGCATGTATCACCGACTCCGATCGGCCGTGCGCGCGATGCTCGTCGCAGTCGGCCTACGGCCGGCTGGGCGCACCACAACCATCGCGACGCATTCCCTCGATTCGATTCTCGCGATCATCGGAAGGCCGATCGATCTTTGCCAGATGGACATCCAGGGGCTGGAGGGGGCTGTCCTCAGAGGAGCCGCCAAGGCACTGCGTGCCAAAGCCATTCTTACGTTCCTCATCGGCACCCATGGCAGGCAAGTCCACCGGGAGTGCGCCGCGATGTTAGAGGACGCCGGCTACCGCATCGAGGTCGACCAGCCAAACCCGAAGGATCAGCCCGACGGAATCCTGGTCGCAACCGTGGCGGCCCCCGGAGCGATGCACCAGAGCCACCCGATGCAAGACGCGACAAACTCGAAACACCAGAAGCACTGATGGCTGCGCACCGCCAAGAGGCTCCGGATCTGCTCGGGATTGGATCGACTAAAGCAGGAACGACCTGGCTCTACCGGCAACTCTGCCGCCACCCCGGAATCTGGATGACACCGAACAAGGAGATTTCCTATTTTTCGGCGACCCATCCAGCCGGCGCCGGTCGCGACAATCCCCGGTACAGACTCGCCCACGACCTCCTCCGCTTCGGCTGGCACAGGGACCTCGTTCGCTTTCTGCTGCGCCTCCGTTCGCTGGACGACTGGGAGCACGTGAGGTGGTGGGTGCGGTTTTACTGTGGCCGCCGCGACGATCGCTGGTATCGATTGTTGTTTGCCCGTGCCCCCGAGGGAACTCTCGCCGGTGAGTTCACGCCGCGGTACGAGTCCTGCGGAGACGAAGACATCCGGCACATGCACGCGATCGCGCCCCACGCCAAACTCCTGTTCATGATCCGGGAGCCGGTGGCGAGATTCTGGTCACATTTCCAAATGAACCGGGCGCGCGGCCTGGCGCCGGGCGACGTGATCACCGAGGGCCTCGACTTGTTGCTCCGTCCTGATGGCAAGGCGAGGCTGCAGTATCGAGATACCCTGCGAAACTACACGAGGTTCTTCCGAGCAGAACAGATTCTGGTGATCTTTTACGAATCAATTCGCCATGATCCACAGCAACTGCTGACGGAGGTTTTCGAGTTTCTGGAGATTCCGTGCCGCGACTACAGCCCCGCGGAACTCGCAGAACGCGTCAATGAAGGGACTGCCCCACTCCCCATGCCGGAGTCACTGCGAAGCGTCGCGGTCGAGAAATACCGCGACGACGTCCAAGAAATTGCTCGGGCTTTGGGTGGGTTTGCCGCCGACTGGCTCGACGAGATGAACCTCACGTCGTCGCCGGAGGCAGCGGTCGGTCGAGTTCGACCGGCAACGGTTCGCCTCACGGCGGAGATCATGGCGCGGCTCGATCCACCGAGCGGACCGAGCCACTGACTTTCCCCGGTGTCAATCGGCCTCCGCGGGCTCTGCCCGGCTACCGCGACGTCTTGCGTCCCACGAAGCGGTAATAGGGGGCGCGGAGAAACGGGACGTACGGGAGCTTCGCCATGCCCTCGTCGAGCGAAACGCGCTCGAAGTGCCGGGTGAGATAGGCGAGGTGATCGGGGCTGGGATGGACGTTGTCGGTCGAGAACCAGATCGGGATCAGCGAGCGCGTCAGCCAGGAATGGCGGGTGCGTCCCTCGGGGACATACTTCCGCGACACATGAAAATCGACGACGCCGATCGTGCCGCCGTCGCGGAGGATCGTCTTCGCCTGATCGATGGCGGCGAACCAGTCGGGGATCATCGTCAGCGAATAGGAGCAGGTGAGGAGGTCGACCGGCTCCGGTGGCTGAAACGTCGTCGCATCGGCCACGACCGTCTCGACGTTGGTCCATCCGCGGGCCTCGATTCTCCGCCGGCACTCCTCAAGGAGCGGCTCGCAGAGGTCGACGACTATCACCTTTTGGCATTTGGAGAGCCACGGCGCGGCGTCGAGATTGGCCCCCGTCCCGCCGCCCAGATCGACCCACACGCTCCCCTCTGCCGGTGAGAGGCTGGCGAGCAATTCCCTTCGCCCCTTCAGGAGACGCTCCCGGAAGCCGTCGTAGTCGGCGGCCTGCCCCTCGTAAAAACTCTTCAGCCGATCGGCATGCGTCGCCCCCTTGATGGGGGTGAAGAGCATGTGCCAGAGGACGCGGAGATCGGAGGAGAACGACATCGGGAAACCTCGAGCAGGTCGGGAGACGAAGCCGCCAGCGTAACGCTTCACGGCTGCGGCGGGCAGGGCCGACCACACCGGCCGGGTGCGGCGGGGCGGGCGGAGTCACTTCCCGACGTCGAGCGCCACGAGCGTCTTGTCGTCGCGGAGGTAGAGCCGGCCGGCGGCGAGGGCGGGGAGGGCGCGGACGCTGCCGGTGAAGGGGCGGGCCCGGCCGAGGATCTCTGGCTTCGCAGGCGACGCCTTCACGAGGGCCAGGGCCCCATCGTTGCGGGCCACGATCAGCTTCCCATCAGCCGCAAGGAGCGTGCCGTACCCGAATCCCTTCTCCTGCCAAGCGACTTTTCCGGTGGCCACTTCGATGCACTTCAGATCCCCCGGAGGCCCGTCCTCACGGCCATCGAGGCAATAGGCATGCGTGCCGACGACGATCGGCGTGCAGTACTGCGAGGCGAGGGCGTCGGGGCCATCCCACACGGGCTTCACGTTCCGGCCGTCGAACGCCGCGTAGACCGAGCCGATCCCGTACGACGCCGTCACGAAGAGATGCGCGGCATCGGCCACGATCGGCGTGGCCGCATTCACCGTCGGCCCACGCATCCCGAAGGGAAAGCTCCAGGCGACTTTTCCGGTGGCAGGGTCGATGAGGAGGCACTGGTAGCGCGTGACGACGAGCGCTTGCGGATTGCCGCCAACCTCGACTTCCACTGGCGAGGAATAGCTTGCCGGCTCCGCCGTCGCCATCCAGGCAGGGTCGCCTGTGTCGAGGCGGAAGGCGACCACGCCGCAATCGGCCTTCTTGCCGGCAGCCCTCGTGCCACCGACATTGACGATCACGTTTCCGGCAGCCACCAGCGGCGTGCTTCCGGCGCCGAAATAGCCCTCCTGCGCGGCAAACTCCTCGTGGGTCTTTCGCTGCCAACGTTGCTTGCCAGTGGCGGCGTCGCGGGCCGTGAGCACGCCCTGGGCGCCGTACGTGATCACGACGCCGTTATGCACCACAGGCACGCAGAGCGGACCGTCTCCCCCTCCGACCTGCGGGCGAAACGTCGTCGCCGAAGCCTCGCCCCAGAGCGTCTCGCCGGTGGCGGCGTCGAGGGCCTCGAGAACCTCCTTCGCCCCCTGGCGGTGAAAAAGATACGCCCGCCCCGCCGCGACCGCCACGCCCGAGTACCCACTCCCCACCGGCTTCTTCCAGGCGACCTTCGGGCCGTCGGCCGGCCAGGCATCAGCGAGGCGCTCGTCGGCGGCGGCGTGCCCGTTTCGCGCAGGCCCGAGAATCTGCGGCCAATCGCCGGCGCGGGATCGATCGGCGCTGCCAAGCAGCCCCAGGACGGCAAGCGTTATCAGGGCAGGGGTGGTTCGTCGGGCAGTCGGAACCGTATCCTGGTCACGGAGTCGGCGGGAGGGCGAACGGATCCCAGCGGAGAAGCAGTTCATGCGGTTCACCATGCAATCCCTTTCAATGCGTCTGTTCGGCGCCGGCGTCGCGGGCCTGCTGCTTTTCGCCGGGTCACTCCCCGCCTCGGCCGACACCCCGTGGAACGGCTTCCGTGGACCGACCGGCGATGGAGTGTCGCACGAAACAAACCTCCCCGTCGAGTGGAGCGAAGAGCAGGGCGTGGCCTGGAAGACGCCCGTGCCGGGCAAGGCCTGGTCGAGCCCGGTGATCGCCGCCGGCACCGTCTGGATGACCAACGCCACCGAAGATGGCAAGCGGCTCTCGGCCGTGGCGATCGACTGCACCACCGGCAAGGTCGTCCGCGACATCACCCTCTTCGAGACGCCCGAGCCAGCCTTCTGTCACGCCTTCAACAGCCCCGCCTCCTGTACGCCGGTCCTCGAGGGGCACACCCTCTACGCCCACTTCGGCAGCTCAGGCACCGCCGCGATCGACACCGAAACCGGAAAGATCCTCTGGAAGCAGGAAAGCCTGCGGTGCGATCACCACCGCGGCCCCGGGTCGTCGCCGATCATCCATGGCGATCTGCTCATCGTCCCCTTCGACGGCTTCGACGTGCAGTATGTCGTCGCCCTCGACAAGCACAGTGGCGCGATCGAATGGAAGCACGACCGCAACATCGACTACGGCACCGACGACGGCGACGCCAAGAAAGCCTACGGCACCGGGAGCGTGATCGAGGTCGATGGCCGCCAGCAGGTCATCATCCCTAGCGCCGGCGCTACGATCGCCTACGACCCCGCCACCGGCGCCGAGATCTGGCGGGTGAAGCATGGCGGGATGAACGCCTCGGCCCGGCCGCTCTACCGGTCGGGGCTCGTCTATCTCAACACCGCTGCCGGCGGCATGAAGCTCCTTGCCGTCCATCCTGACGGCACCGGCGACGTCACCGGCTCGAAGATCGCCTGGACGAGCGCCCAGGGCTCCGGCACGCGCTCGAGCCAGCTCCTCCTCGGCGACCGGCTGTTCATCGTCGGCGATGCCGGCACGGCCACCGCCCTCGACGCCGCCACCGGCAAGGCGGTTTGGCAGAAGCGGCTCGGCGGCGAGTTTTCCTCCTCACCGGTCGTCGCCGACAGCAAGATCTACTGCCCCGATCAGGATGGCCAGACGACGGTCCTCTCCGCCACCGAGCCCTACGACGTTCTTGCGACCAACAAGCTCGCCGACGGCTGCATGGCCTCGCCGGCGGTCTACGACGGCGCCCTCTACCTGCGGACGAAG
>Ga0164295_10002860_pt1 | contig 14028 bp, 10 predicted proteins | sample GEODES006metaG_FD_111798 | JGI IMG/M metagenome (GOLD analysis project Ga0164295, IMG submission 111798) | Oligotrophic lake water microbial communities from Sparkling Lake, Wisconsin, USA - GEODES006 metaG | ecosystem: Environmental > Aquatic > Freshwater > Lake | place: USA: Sparkling Lake...
CGGCAACGGTGCCGGCAAGCGTGGCCTCCTCGGCTGCAAGAAGGGCTGCTAATTGAGCCCCACCCTGAGCCGCTGGCCAGGGTGACGCATGAGAAAGCAAAGCGGGCCGGGCGTGAAAACGCCCGGCCCGCCCGCTTTTTGGCCCGTGGATTGTTCCTTTCTTTTGCCCTTGTCCGCCGCCCCGCTCGCTGCGAACCTCCCGCGGTATGAGCAAGATCACGGGTATCTGGAAACGCCGTCTGCGGCCACTGCTGCTCACGGCCCTCCGCGGCCGGCTCGGCCTCGGCGTGCCCACGCCCCGCACAGCCACCACCGTGCCGAGGCTAGCCGCCGCCGGCCGATGCGAGTGGATCCGCCTGAGCGATCTCCCACGGCAGGTGCTCCCGCCTCACAATGTCAGCGGCGACCTCGTAGCCGTCGCCCAGGTCCGGGCACAGATCGACAATCCGCTCGCACGCGAACACTACGACCGGCTGCTGCGGGGCACCGTCATCCAGCCGGCAGCGAAGGCATTCGTGGCGGCATTGACGAATGGGAGCGTGTCCCACGATTCCGGCGTTGTGATTGCCGGCGGCGACGAGGTGCTCGAGGACGTCGCAGGCCTCGGGTTTGCCAGCGGCAACCCCACCAACCCCTTGCACCTTTCCCATCTGCCGCGGCCCCGACACACGCCGCACACCGTGGCGGTGCTGACCACCGGGCCGAACCACAACTACTTCCACTGGCTCATGGAGGCGCTCCCCAGGCTCGATCTCTACGAACGTGCTGGTCTGCCCATCGACCGCTTCTACGCCCCGATCCAGAAGCGGTTCCAGCGGGAAACCCTCACCCTCCTGGGCATCCCCCCAGACCGCATCGTGCCGGCGACCCGTCAGGCCCACCTGGCGCCGAACCTCCTTCTCGCCTCCTCACTGCACGGTGGACTGTCGCGGGCGAAGACCGATTTTCTCTTTCGCCGCTTCACCGACCGCGTCGGACTCTGGGCGGGCCCAGCCCCGCGGATCTTCATCTCCCGCCGCGGCCCACGGTCGATCGTGAACGAGCGTGAGGTGCTGCGGGCCCTGCGACCGCTGGGCTTCACACGCTGCCGGCTGGAAACCATGAAGCTTGCAGACCAGGTGGCGCTGTTTCACCGGGCTGAATGCGTGGTTGGCCCGCACGGCGCGGGGCTGACCAATCTCCTGTTCTGCCGCAGCGGCACGAAGGTGGTCGAAATCGGCACGCCCTACCGTCCCTGGGCCTGCTTCTACGAGATCGCGCATCACCGGGGACTCGACTATCACCTGCACATGGCCAGCCCCACACGCGTCCGCCACTTCGATCCGCGGACGGGGGTCGGTGATTCCGATCTACGGGTCGATCCCGCAGAACTTTACGACGTGATGACATCGCTGCTCATGGGCCGGTCGCAGATCCCCGGACGGGCGGTCGCCTGACCGGTCCCCTGCCACGGGAGCCAACGACGGCGTATCATCGCAATCCAGCCGGGATGAGGTGCGTCACCCCCAGGAAGCCCACCATGCAGCCGCTCGCCATGTCCGGCCCGATGCAGGCCGTCGATCCGACGGCGCAGCGGGCCTTCGCCATCAATATCGACGACTCCATCTACGGCAACTTCGCCGAGATCGGCGCCGGGCAGGAGGTGGCCCGCTGGTTCTTCGCCGTGGGCGGCGCAGCCGGAACCGTCGCGAAGTCGATTTCCGCCTACGACATGACCGTCAGCGACGCCATCTACGGCAAGACGCCACGGTATGTCTCGCGGGAACGGATCGAGCAGATGCTCGACCATGAATATGACCTCCTGCGCGAGCGTCTCGACAGCGTGCGGGGCGACCGCACGCGGTTTTTCGTCTTCGCCGACACCGCGGCGGCCCGCTCCTTCAAAGGGGGCAACGAATGCCATGCCTGGATGGGCCTGAGGTTCCAGCATGCCGTGCGGTCACCGACAAGCGACATTCTCCTCCACGTCCGGATGCTCGACGCCACCAACGCCCTGCAACAGGATGCGGTCGGCCGGCTCGGTGTCAATCTGATTCATGCGGCGTTCCACCGCTGGCAGGAACCGCGGGCGTTGATCGAGACCCTGCTCGACACCATCGGCCGCGAGCGGCTTGAGATCGACTGGATCCACATGCGGGGGCCGGCATTCGGGGGCATCGACAACCGGCTGCTGAGCCTGCATCTGGTGCGGATCGGTTTCACGCCAGCTCTGCTCTTCGACGTGGATGGCACGCCGCTCTTGGCCTCGGAGTCGATTCGCAAAACCCGCGTGCTCATCGAGCGCGGTCGGTTCGCTCCGGTGACCCGCCTGAACTTAGACATGATGGATCGCGCCCGTGCGCTGTTCGCCGCCGACACCGCGCGGCCAAGCGTCATGCCGCGCAGCCCAGCCTCGGCGGCCTCGACCGACCCACCGGGTGAGATCCGCGAGATCATGGAAATCACCATGAACAACCTCCGGGACCGGGGCACCGCGGAAGATGCCGATTTTCTTGCCCGTGTCGACCTGCTCTCCGCCGCCGGCAAGATGGTGCTTGTCACCGACATCGGAGCGTTTCACGCGCTGGGGGAATATCTCGCCGACCGTCACGTCGAGCAGACCGGCCTCGTGCTCGGAGTGCCGCTGTTGCGGGAACTCTTCAACGAGAGCCACTACCGCAATCTCGACGGCGGTATTCTCGAGGCCTTCGGACGGCTGTTCACGCATCGTGTCAGGCTCTACGTGCATCCGACACGGGACATGCTCGACGGGCGGGTGATCACCGCCGACACGGTGACGGTCGCCCCGCATCTCACGCACCTGCTCGAACATCTCCGCGTCAACGGACTGATCCGAGGCCTGCCCTGCGACGAGTCAGCGCTCCGCACCTACTCCAGTGAAGAGGTGCGGTCGCGGATCTGCTCCGGAGATCCGTCCTGGCGGGAACTCGTGGCGCCCGCGGTGGCAGAGCACATCGACCGCAACGGGTACTTCGGAGCCCGCTGCCCCACAGAGGCCACGCCATGAACCATTGGCTGATCAAGAGTGAGCCGGATGTCTTCTCCATCCGAGATCTCGCGAAGGCGAAGCGGAAGACGACCCACTGGGAAGGCGTCCGTAACTACCAGGCGCGAAACTTCCTGCGGGCGATGCAGGTCGGCGACCGGGCGCTCTACTACCACTCCAACGCCACGCCGTCGGCCGTGGCCGGCATCGTCGAAATCGTCCGCACGGCCTATCCCGATCCGACGGCCTGGGACAAGAAGAGCGACTACCATGACCCCAAGGCCTCGCCCGAGAATCCGGTCTGGTCGATGGTCGACGTGCAACTCGTGGAGATTTTTCCGCGGGAGATCCCGCTCGACGAACTCCGCACGGTGAAGGCCCTCACGGGCATGGAACTCCTGCGTCGCGGCAGCCGACTCTCCGTGCAGCCCGTGACGGCCGCGCAGTTTCGCACCATCGAAACGCTCAGCCATGCGAAAATTCGGCCCTAGAAAGCCAGACCACCGGCCGGCCTGACCTTTCGTCTACTATTTCGGCATGCCCTGCCGCCTCGACGCCACCGAGATCCCCGCTCCACCACGCCCAAGCGGCACGCCACTCCCGGCGGCGCTTGCGTGGATCGACGACGACCTGGCAGCCCTCCGCGCTGCGGGGCTCGAGCGGCCGCACCGCGTGCGGGCCGGCCGGCAGGGACGCGAGGTGTGTCTCGATGGCCAGACGCTCCTCAACTTCGGTTCCAATGACTATCTCGGGCTTGCCGGCGACGTGCGACTCACGAAGGCCGCATCGAAGGCCGCCTGCGCCGAGGGTTTTGGAGCAGGAGCGAGCCCCCTGGTGAGCGGCCACTCCCAGGCCCATGAACTCCTGGAACGGACGCTAGCCGACCTGCTCGCAGTCGACGCCGCCCTCACCTTTCCCAGTGGCTTCGCCGCCAACACCGCCACGATCGCGGCTCTGGTGGGCCCGGAAGACTTCCTTGCCAGCGATGCCCGCAACCACGCAAGCATCATCGACGGTTGTCGCCTCTCCCGCGGACGCGTCGGAATCTATCCGCACCGCGACATGGCCGCGCTCGACGCACTCCTCGCGCAGGCACACTCCGCCCGCCGCCGACTGATCGTCACCGACACGGTCTTCTCGATGGACGGCACGGTCGCACCTCTGGCCGACCTCTGCGAACTGGCGAGAAAGCACCGGGCAATCCTGATGGTCGACGAGGCGCATGCCACGGGTGTGTTTGGCGTGCGTGGCAGCGGCCTTGTCGAGGAGACCGGCTGCGCCGACGGCGTCCACGTTCGGGTTGGCACGCTCTCGAAGGCGCTGGCGGCGGCGGGTGGCTTCGTCGCCGGCCATGCCGACATGATCCACTGGCTCAGGCACGCGGCGCGGGCATGGATCTTTTCGACGGCCCATCCGCCAGCCGTGGCTGCCGCGGCGACCTGCGGCATCACGCTGTTGTCCCGAGAGCCGTACCGCCGCCAGGAGCTTCTCGCGCGAGCGGCCGACTTTCGGCAGGCAATGCTTCTGAAGGGCCTCGGCGTCGCCGGTGCCACGACCCAGATCGTGCCGATCGTGGTCGGCGCTGCAGAAGCCGCCGTGGCGGTTGCCACCCGTCTGGCCGATGCAGGCTTTTTCGTTCCTGCGATCCGCCCCCCCAGCGTGCCCGCGGGAAAAAGTCTCGTGCGGGTGAGTCTGTCATGGCACCATACGGCCGACGATCTCGACCGGCTCGCCAGCACCATCACCTCCATCCTCCGCGACCGCGCCGATACATGAAGACGCCTATGCAACCGCAACAAGACCTGTGGTGCGTCATCGGCGCCGGGCCCTCGGGCCTGACGGCGCTCAAAAACCTGTTGTCGATGGGTGTTCCTGCCGAGTGCCTCGAGCGCGAGGACGACGTCGGCGGCAACTGGTATTTCGGCTCGGCTGCGTCGAGCGTGTTCGCGTCGACCCGGCTGATCAGTTCGAAGTCGCTCACCGCCTACACCGACTTCCCGATGCCGCCGAACTGGCCGGCCTATCCCCATCACACGCAATGCCTCGATTATCTGCGTGGCTATGCGCGGCACTTCGGTCTCGTGCCGCACATCCGCACGCACGCAGCCGTCGAGCGGATGGAGCCGGCACCGGGTGGCGGATGGATCGTGCATGCGACCGGGCGCGAAGCCAGGCACTACGCCGGCGTCGTGATCGCCACCGGCCACAACCGCGACCCGCGGTTTCCAGAGATACCCGGTGCGTTCACTAGCACGCTCCTCCATGCCTGCCACTACAAGTCGCCCACGCAACCGATCGATATCGTGGACAAACGGGTGCTCGTGATCGGCGGCGGCAACTCCGGCTGCGACATCGCGGTGGACTGCGCACCGCATGCGGCCACGACAGTGCTCTCGACCCGTCGCGGCTATTACTTCGTGCCGCGGTTCCTGCTCGGCCGGCCGGCGGATCTCCGCGGCGAACGGCTCCTGAAGATGGGCATGCCGCTCTGGCTCCGCCGGCTCATCAGTCTGCGGGCGATTGACCGCGAGATCGGCCTGCCCTGGCGGCACGGCCTGCCGCGGCCCGACCACCGACTCTGGGAGACGCATCCGGTCATCAACGGCGACCTCTGCCGGCGGATCGACTCGGGGCTCGTCAGACCGGCGGGCGACGTGGCCACATTCGATGGCGATACCGTCGTGTTCGCCGACGGCAGCCGCGAAGCATTCGACATCGTCATCTGCGCCACGGGCTACCGCGTCACGCTGCCGTTCATCGATCCGGAGCATCTCTGTGGAGATGCCGAGGGGGTGCCGCGGCTGTTCATGAACCTCTTGCATCCAACCCGCGACGACCTCGCGGTCGTGGGGCTGATCCAGCCTGACAGCGGCCAGTGGGGCCTCACCGACCTGCAGGGGAAACTCGTGGCCCGGATGGCGTTGGCTGCGAGGCAATCCCCGCAGGCGGCGGCTTGGCTCTATCGGACGCGGTGCCGACCATCTCAATCCCGTTCGGTCCGCTACGTCGATTCGCCCCGCCACCGCCTCGAGGTCGAGCACTTTTCCTATCGACGCGGAATTGAGCGGCTGATCACGGCGATCGATCGCCGGCTCCGCGCTCAGGCGAGCTGACGCGTGTCAGCTGTCGGCACCGAAGCGGCGTATCTCAGCGGCAAAGTCGGCCGGCTGCGGCCGGGCCCGGGCTACGAGAAATGCCACGAGCGGCCGGGTCGCTTCTGGCACGGAATGGTCGTCGCAGATGATCCGCTGCACCACCCCGTCCCGCTCGATCACGATCTCGTACTGCCTATGGTCGCGGCCCGAGGGTGAAAACCGCTCGAGCGATTCCGTAAGGCCGCTCGCGGCAATCCGCGACTCGAGTTCCTGGCGTTCGTCGGGGGCGAGGTCGGCGGTGTCGAGCTCGCAGCCCTTGACCATCCCCGCGAATCCTCCCGACTGGACAAACGTGATTTTCATAGGGCATCTCACTCCGGGGTGGGTCGGCTACTTCACCATTGGTCGCCACTATTGCCCCGGCTGCGGAAACTGAAGCGTTCCCTGACCGGAGGACGCCGGGCCCACTGGTACCGTGCCCTCAGGCGGCGGCGGATTGCCGAAGAGCGTCTCCAGGCCACGGCTGAGTTGCGGCCCGATCACCGCCTCGGTGGTGTTTTCCACGATCCGTCCAATGATCAGGTCCATCTCCCGAGCATCGAACTGGGGTCGGCTCACCGTGCCCTTGAGTGGAATGACCAGCGGTGTCCGCAGCAGCTTCCCCACCACCGGCGTGGCCCCCATGATGTCGCCGCGGAACGCCACCTCGACCACCATCGCCAGCCCGCCATCGGCCGCCACGCTGCCGGCCGAGCGGATCACGAGCTGGCCGGCATCGATCACGAGCCCCTCATGCCAGAGCCGGCGGTCAGCCAGCCGCACGCTCACCGGCTCCGGCCGCACTCGCAGCAGCACCGCCTTGTCGCCAAAGGCAAACCGTGGATCGATCGCCGTCTGCAACTTGACGAGCAGGTTCACCAGTGGCCGCACCTGCTCGCCAGGTGTCGATTCGAGATTCTCGAAGATCAACTGACCCGATGCCTCGCCGCCAAAGGGATCGGCCAGCGGCACCCGCGCACCGGCCAGATCGACGCTCATCAAGCCTTGCGTCTGAGTCGCATTGCCGATCAGTGGCACGAGCCAGTTCACCCACCGATCGCAGAGCTGCTGGGTCAGCACGACACGGTCGAGGCAACGCCCCGGCGGCACGATCAGCTCGCCCGGCGCCGGCAGGAGCCGCAGCCAGGGCGACCCGCGGAGCCGGCCGCCCGAGGCAGCCAGATCGAACGGCCCCAGCGCCAACTGTCCCTCGAAGAGCCGCACGGGCATCTCCCCGGGAGTAAATTCGAAGCCGGCAACCTCGGCGGCGGTCCACGCCGCGGAGGTGGTGATCGAGACAGCCCGCAGCCGGTCGGAGAGCGGATCGCTGCCGCGGAGCGAGGCGGACCGCGGCATCGCGACACGGGCGATTTTTTCCGGCTGTCTTTCCGCTCCTGTGCCCCGGGCCGCTGCCAGCCAGTCATCCGGAAGCGGCACCTGTTGGGTGTCACTTCCTGCCGACGCCACCGCGCCGGTGGCAACGAGCTGACCAAGGGGACCACGCAGCGTGAACGGCCGGGCCCCGCCGCCCGCCAGACGGAGCCGGCCACCAGTCCACGGCGTCAAGAGCCGCGATACCTGTTCCCAGTCGTAGGCCACACTGCCTCCCAGGTCGACGAGCCGACGCGTCGAGAGTTCGCCGATGCTGCCGGCAGCCGCGACGGCCACTGTGGATGACTCGAGCTTGAGCTGGTTCACCGTCATCCGCTCGGGTACTTGCCCGGGAGGGCAGGTCACCTCCAGCACGAGCGTGGCCCGCGGCTCGCTCCAGAGTGGAACCGTCGCCGTAGCCTCACGTCCATTCGTCACGGCGGTAGTGTCGCCTGCGGTCCCGTCACGCGGTGCGCCGGCTGGCAGGCCAGGCTGCATGCTCATCTGCGTGTTTGCCTGCGTGCTGAAGATAGCAAGCTGGCTGCCCGTCGCCTCCACCAGCAGGTTCATGCCGATCGGCGTCTCGAGGATCTCCACCGTACCCCAGGCCCGGCCACTCGCCGGCCAGCGTTCCACAGCGGCCGGTAGGGCGAGCCAGCGTTCTAGCCGTGAGACATCGGTCTGCCACTGGAGTTTGCCCCGGAGCCTGTCCACGATCGCGTCCAGACTGGCGGCACCGGCCACGGTGGGCGACCGCTGGTCAGGGAGCAGGGCGAGTCCACCTGTCCGCAGCGAGAGGGTGGGGGTCAGCACTTCAGCCGACGAGATTTCGATCTGCCCCGTGGCGGGATTCCATCGGCCCGCTGCGGTGACCACGGCGCGTGGCTCACTGATCTGCCGACCGCTCACCTGCACAGTCAGCTTTTCAACCTCGCCGCCAGCCCGCGTGATCTGCCAGCTGTCGCCCTCCGCAGCCAGGGCCGCCGACGCCTTGACGAAGCCCCCCAGTTCCATGCCGCGGAGTGCAGTCGCCGGCAACAACCCCTCCCACCGAGACTGCCAGCGGGTCAGGTCGCCGGAGAGCGAGCAGTCGGCAGCGATCGCCTGCGACCCCGGAGCCGCACGGAGCCATGGGTCATCCAGAGGCATGCTGCCAGCAACGAGCGGCCAGAGATTGACAAGCGCCCCGCCGGTGAGCGTCACTTCCAACCCATCGTCGGCCGCAGTCACGGCCGCATGCCCCTGATCGATCAGCACCGCACCTCCGGCCATGCCGCCCGATCCTTCCGCCGTGATCGAGAGTTCCGCGTCCCGCCACGCGGGCCTCCCCGGCCTGACGAGTTCAAAATTCGACAGGCTTGCCGAGAGGACCGCATGGGATGCCGCGGTGGCAGGCACCCGCTGCAGATCGAGCCGTCCGCGGACGGTGCCGGCCAGCGACATGCCCTCGATGTCAAGCACCTCACCTGCTTCCGACACAAGCCTGTCGAGGTCGAGCGTCCACTGCACAGTCGATGACTCGCTGGTGCCGAAGGCAGAGACTTCGATCGCCGGAGAGGCGATCCTTGCCTCCTCGATCCGCAGCCGGTCGCCACGGGCCGACCCTCGACGACCCCGCAGCCAGGCGGTGAAGGGCTCGTTCCAGCGGAGCAGCCGCTCCTGGGTTTTTCCAGGTAGCTGCTTCGCTGGCTGCTGCTTCGCCGGCTGATGTACCGGGTCCGGACCGCTTCCCACGCCGGGCGGGCCACCGGCCCCCTGGTGATCGCGCGTGTGATCGTGAGCCGACGCGACAATGCTCTGCACGGCGGCCAGATCACGCGAACTGGCGCGAATCTCCAGAACCCGCTCATTCCCGTCGGGCCGGGAGACGGCCGAAAGCTGTAACTGACCACCCGTCACCCGCACATCGGGCCGCACGGCGAGGCCACCGGGCATGGCCCGCGCAGCGGCCGCGAGATCGATGTCAGCGGCGACGCTAAAATTCTCCGCCACCAGCGCCTCGAACCAGTCCCACGTTCCACCGGCAGGCATCCGTATCCGACCCGCTGCCTCTGCCTTGAACAGCGGCGATGCCACTTTCAGTGAACGCACGGTGATCCGGTCGCCATCGATCGACAGATCGATCGGCATCTCGCCACGATCGAGCGTGATGCGTGCCGCCAAGGTGTCGGCCCGGCAGATGGCCAGCTGCGATCCGGAAACGATCCCGGCCACGCGCACCCCCGCGGCTTGAGACTGCTGGTTCGGCGACTGCGGCTGACGGCCCCGGGGAGGGCCGTCGCCGGCCGGCGCCGGCAGCGTGATGTCGAGCCGTACGTCGGCCAACCCATCGAGTGCCTGCGCCGCATCGAACCGAGTGGCGAAGACACTCGAAACCCCCAGCGGCAGTCGGGTGGCAGCCACGGCGAGCGTTCGCGGCGCCGTGACCGCCGGCGTCTCGGGCGACGAGACCGACCAGCCGCCGTCCCGCGCGAGAATGGCGGTAGCACCGGCTGCCACCGTCGTACGGTCGAGCCTCGCTGTCGGAGGAATCTGGTCTTCTCCACCGGCCTGATCCCCTGCATGGGCCCCGCTTGGCACCGGCCCGGCGGAATCCTGCACCCGATCCGAGGCGATGCGATTGGCCGCGGCAGTCACATTGCGCACCGGCGTGCCGGTGTGCCGCGTGCGACCCGAAATTGTCCACCCGGCGAGGGTTGCATCAGGCCGCACCGTGCCTGCCGCCAGGAGATCGGTGATCCGCCAAGCGTCATGCCGTTCGAGATCGACCAGTTCGACGTTGGCATCAACCACTTCCAGTTCGAACGACACTGGCACGGACGTGCTCTGCATGGCCGCCGCCAGCCAGGGGGCGAGCAGATCTTCGATCGTGCTGCCGCCGCGGCGGACTTCCACGAGGGCCTCGCCGCCGATCAGCCGGACCACACCCAGGTCGGTGGAATGAAGCAGAAGTTGCACGAGGCCACGATCGATGACGACCCGAGGCACCGCCACCAGGGGACGACCCTCCTTGTCCTGAAGCACTACATCGCGGTATTCGATGGTGCCCCACCAGCGCCAGATGGCTGCGCGACTCGTCACCCGGCCGTCGATGCCGGCGAAGATCGCCTCCAGCGGCTTGTCGCGGAGGTCCGTGAGCACGATCACCGTCGGCGCGAACCAGATCAATCCGCCGACCATGGCGAGCACGGCCAGCGTGAACACGCCGATGCGCCGCCGCGGACGCGGACGCCTCTCATCGCCGGATCGGGTGTGTCGCGTCGCCATAGAGAGGGAGTATAGAAGTCTCTCCCCCATCCCGCGAAGGCGAATATCGCTGTGATTGCAGCCGCTCGAGATCGGCCGGCGTGTCGATGTCTGCGAATGAGGCCAGCAACGGATCGACGGCCTGACAGGCTTCCTCCGTCACCTCGCACACGCTTCGCGGATCCTCCCGGGCAATCTCACACGAAAGTCCACGCAGGTCGCGGCGGCCCGTGGCCAGCCAGGCTTCGATCCGCGGCAAAAGCTCCACGCGCATCACCGACACGAGCACCTGCCTATGGCCGTGCACGAGTGGCAGCGTCCAGAGCGCGTCCGACCCAACCGCCGAGTCGATGAGCAGTCGGACAACGTCCTGAGACAGCAGCGGCACATCACACGAGGCCACGACGGCCAGGCGAGGCAGTGTGGCGGCGTCCTGATCCCCTGCCAGCGCGGCCCGCAGTCCGTCGCGGATGCCTGCGAGCGGCCCCGCACCGGGCGTGCTATCCCGGACAATCATCGCATGGCCGAGCGATGGCAGTGGCTGGCCCGGCGCCGCCACAACGATCGTCCGCACCACGTCGGCCACAAGCGCCGAGGCGACACGCTCCACAAACGTCTGCCCCTGAAACGTCAGCAAGGCCTTCCCGCCGCCAGTCGCCGCGGCTGTGGAGCCAAGGCGTGTCGATCCACCACCCGCCAAGAGGATGCCCACCGTCGCCTGACCAATCGGACCGGGGGGTGTCATTGGCAACTCCAAGTAAGAGAACGACTCCAACTTTCATTTATACTTGGGCATCGACCGGATGCCTTTCCGATTCAAATAACCGCCGCCCCCTCGGAGCACTCATCCTGTGCCAACTGCATCGCTCCTCACCGTCGGTACGCTCCTCATCGCCTGCCTTGGCCTGGCCACAGCCCATATTCCGACGCAGGCCGCCGAACCACCGCCGACCGCCAGCCTGCCGCTCATCTTCAATGGCCGCGATCTGACGGGCTGGCAGGTGCCGGCCGAGCCATATTGGCAGGTGGCCGACGGCGTGCTCGTCGGCCAGAGCGACGAGGGGAAAAAGGGATCGATGCTCTATACCGAGCAGGCGTATGGCGACGTGATCGTGGAAGGGGAGGTGCGGTTCACCGGTAACATCGACAGCGGCATCATGGTGCGGAAGCCGGAGCTCCAACTGCAGATCGGCGTGTCGCGGAGCCTCAAGCGCGACATGACCTGCTCTTTTTATACGGGAAAATATCCGGAGGAGGCCCAGGCGCCGCGGGCCGCCGAACTCCTCAAGGCCGGCGAGTGGAACCGGATCCGGCTGGAGGCGAAGGGGAACACCTTCACCGTCTGGCTGAACGGCGAGCAGGTTTCACAGTATGAGCATGAAAAATATGCAGAGCCGGCCCCGATCGGCCTGCAGATCCACGCCGGCGTAGTGATGAAGGTCGAGTTCCGCGACCTACGGGCACTGGCACTGTAGCGCGAGAGCACATTCGACTGTGGTGAAGCACCGGCTCAGGCGTTGCACCGAGGCTGCATCAGACGTTCACGCGCCCAAGAACCGGGCGATCCGGTCGAGCCCCTCGTTGAGCTTTTCCTCCGACGCTGCGAACGACATCCGCACATGCCCCTCGGTACCAAACGCGCTGCCGGCGACAAGCGCGACATGCTCCCGCTCCAGGAGCGCCTCGCACCACTGCATGCTCGTCGTAATGCCATCAGTCGCCTTCGCAAGCGCCGGCTGGATGTCGAAAAACGCATAGAACGCACCGCCGATCTGCGGCAGCCGCACGCCAGGCATGGCCAAGAGCCGGCCGGCCACGAGGTCGCGTCGCTTTTCGAAGGCCCGGCACATCTCGGCCACACACTCCTGCGGTCCGGTCAGCGCCGCCACCGCGGCATGCTGGCTGACGCTGCAGGGGTTGCTTGTCTCCTGGCTCTGGAGGTTGCCGATCGCCTTCGACAGTGGCTCCGGACAGATCGTCCAGCCAATACGCCAGCCGGTCATGGAATAGGTCTTGCTGACGCCAGCCACCACCACCGTGCGGGATTCGAGCCCGGGACGCAGGGTCGGAAACGACACCGCCTGCCGGCCGTCGAAGACCAATTGGTCGTAGATCTCGTCGGAGACGACCGAAAGATCGGCCTCGATGGCAATGTCGGCCAGGGCCCGCAGTTCGTCGGCTGAGTAGACGACGCCCGTCGGGTTGCTCGGCGTGCAGAGCAGGAGCATCCGCGTGGCGGGCGTCAACGCCGCCCGCAGCGCATCGGGCCTCAGCTTGAAGTCATCCTCGATCCGCGTGGGGACGAGCACCGGCTTCGCGCCAGCCAGTTTGATCAACTCCGCGTAGCTCACCCAGTAGGGCGTCGGCACGATCACCTCATCCCCTTCGTTGAGCAATGCCGTGAACGCGTTATGAAGCGAGTGCTTGGCACCGTTGGAGACGACCACCTGTGCCGGCGTCACCGCCAGCCCTGTGCGGCGCGTGTAATCAGCGGCCACCGCCTTGCGAAGATCGGGGATGCCGGCAGCGGGTGTGTATTTCGTTTTCCCGGCGCGGATCGCCGTCTCGGCGGCCTGGCAGATATGGAGTGGCGTTGGAAAATCTGGCTCGCCGACCGAGAGGTCGACGACGTTGACGCCTGCGGCGGCCATGCTTGAGGCGCGGGCGGCCATGGCGAGCGTGGCGGAGGGCTCGAGCGCTCGCATGCGCTGGGCCAGATGCAGGCTACGGGAAGTCTCCATGGTAATGATGCGGCCTTTCGGATGCTCCTCGGTTGCGTGACGCGTCGGTGCGTGCTCAGAATGATACCACTCGTTGGTCGGTTTCCCAGCCGTTCGGCCGCTCCTTTCCGCCAGAAACCTGCCTCCTTACCGTCTCCGTTTATCTTCGTTCATCAGAGAAAGCGATTCACATGGCAGGCAGTCGTATCGGTCTGTGGCTCATCGGTGCCAAGGGGGGCGTGGCCACTACCGCGATCACGGGGCTAGCCAACCTGGCCCGTGGTCGGATGGAGCCGGTGGGACTCGTCACTGCCCTCGATCCCTTCACACGACTCGACCTGGTCGACTTTGCCGACATCGTCGTGGGCGGCCACGACATCCGCCCTGGCCGACTGGCCAACGAGGCCCGCCGCATGTGGACTGAAAGCCGTGCGATCCTGCCGGAACTTCTGGACGGCGCCGCCGACTTTTTTGCTGAGACGGAGCGGCGGCTGAGGCCCGGCACGGTCGTGGCGGCGGGGGACAAGATTCGCGAACTGGCCGACGACTCGATCGCCGCCATTGTGGAAAC
>Ga0164295_10002861_pt1 | contig 14028 bp, 8 predicted proteins | sample GEODES006metaG_FD_111798 | JGI IMG/M metagenome (GOLD analysis project Ga0164295, IMG submission 111798) | Oligotrophic lake water microbial communities from Sparkling Lake, Wisconsin, USA - GEODES006 metaG | ecosystem: Environmental > Aquatic > Freshwater > Lake | place: USA: Sparkling Lake...
CCGATCGGATAAGAAAACTCGACGTTCACCATCAGCGGCACCTGCAAGAGATATCCTTCCGCATCCATCTTCATCGTTCCATTGAGATTCGGATTGCCACCAACCCCTGTGAAAGTCCCATTTCCCGTGATGGTGTACGATTCGACCGTGTTGTAGATGCAACCGGTTTCGAACTCGAAATTGATCCACTGGTTCAGGCGGTAACCTGGGGCAAAATCAAAACGAAAACCTGGGTTGAAACCGATCGACTCATAACTGACCGTTCCATTGAACTGCACCTGATTCGAAAAGAGAGGGTTGATATTCGTCTGAGGATAATCCCGGGTGTCCCGTTGGGCGACCGACATGTCTGAATCGACCGTGCCACCGAAGGCGATTCGCAGTCCTGGCCCAGGACCCGTGACCGGCTGGGCCTGCACGTCGGTCAGGGATAATCTCTGGGCAAAAAGATTCGTGCCGCAAAAAAACATCATGCTTAGTAAGCACGACTTGAAAAACCTAACCCCCTGAACCCTTAAATCTGTAAACCCTGCGAAGCTCAGCGAGCTGGCCGAGACTGAGCGAAGCAGGGCTAAAATCCACGGGTCAGCGTGTCCCGCAACCGCGGGGAAAAATCCAAAATCAAAAATCCGATTCGCGTTTTTTTCGGTGGACAGCTGGATCATGGGCGCCGTTTCTAGAAGCGAATCGTGACTGTCCCCATGATCGACATTGAGGGAACCGATTGTCCTGTGATCGAATTCAAATAGCGAAACTGAACATCCACCATGAGATCGGGCTCTCCAGGATTGATTTGAATTCCGCCAAACCCTTGATAAGCAGCCAAGGTCTGGCTTTCGGTGTAGTTGTTCGGAGTTCCAGTGACAAAGACCTGGCGAAAAATGCCTCCCATGCCACCTCCTGCGACCAAGCGAATCCGGGTGGCTCCTAGGGGATCGGTACGGAAAATAAAATTCCCCATCATCGGAACCTGAAACAGTTGAACATTGGTGATCTGCGACATATTGGTCGCGGTGATATTTCCCGCCTGATTGGAATAAACCGTATTGTAGAGCAGGCCGCCCTCGATTTCGAAGGCGATGTTGTCGTGGAACTGTGTACCCAACATCACCCCCGTCGCAAAACCCGGAGCCATGTCAACGCTGCCAGTAATGCCAAAATCCGGGTAATCCACATTCGTAATGAAACTCAAGCCGATCCCGGTGCGAACATAGTAGGGGGTCAAAGCCCCGCCATTTCCACCAGCAAAAGATCCGTCCGCCTCGGATTTTGTTCCTGGGAGGGGACGGTCCACCAGTTCTGCATTGGGATCCGACAAAGGAGGCGGAGTGACAAAGGGATGGGCATTGGCCGCATCATTTTGAGCGGTATCGACTCCGCCACTGTCCGCACCCCAAGAGACCGCTGAAAAAAGCGTTAGCCAAGCGATCCACACACCCCTTCGGCACATAAGGAGGAAGAATGAAAAATCAGCGGGAAGCTTCAAGTATCTATCCGAGAGTTAGAAAAGAACCTGTGAATAGTCGTCGAAGTGTCATTTTGGGGTTGTTCGGAAACGATTCACAAGCTGTGTTTTTGACCGATCAAACGCCATCGCATCCTTCAGGGTAAAATCCAAAAAAGAGTATGCCTTCGCAGATCTTCTCTTGGTTGATTCGGGCGGTGATGACGGGACTGTTTCTTTTCTTCCCAGGCATTCTTTTTGCACAAGGCTTCGGCGGAATCCGCGGGCAGGTTCTGGATTCCGATTTCGGCCAACCGATTGCTAGGGCCTCCGTCGCTTTGCAGGACACTCCCTTCGGGGCGATGACGGATGAAGCTGGGCGTTTTACGATCAGCGGTGTGCCCCCGGGGGTCTATGTCCTGACGGCACGCTCGTCGGGCTATGTCACGAGAGCCATGCCGGATGTTTCGGTTGCGAGCGGACTGTTTAACGATATTCGAGTCGAGACAATCGCCGAGGTTGAGGAAATGGAGGAGTTGGTGGTTCCCGGGGATTTGGAAAAAACCTCGGAAACCGGACTTTTGGCGGAACGGCAGGGGGCCACGGCCGTCTTGGACACCATCGGGGCGGATCTGATTTCCAAGCTGGGAGCCTCCACCGCCGGTGATGCGCTGAAGCGGATGGTTGGAACCTCGGTGGTGGACGGCAAATACGTCGTGGTGCGCGGTCTGTCCGATCGGTACGTCAACACGCTGATGAATGGGGGGAGGTTGCCTTCGTCCGATCCGGATAAGCGGGCGATCAACGTGGATCTTTTTCCGGGGCCGACTTTGGAGAGCATCAACACAACCAAGACCTTCACTCCGGATCAACCGGGAGATTTCACCGGAGGAAGCGTCGATATCCGCACGAAGCAGTTTCCGGACAAACCTTCGTTCGGAGCTTCTGCGACTGTGGAGTACAACAGCCAGGCGACCTTCAATCCGGATTATCTCACTTACGCAGGAGGGGGAACGGGACCGTTCGGATTCCGAGCCAATGAAAGGGAAATTCCCCAGAGCGTGATCAATAATCCCAATCTTGTGGATCTGGATCCCACGACCTTGAACGCGGGAAATGCCAACCTCGACAAGGCAGAGAACGTCAACAACGCCATGCGGCAGATGAGTTCCGTGGTAGGCCTGACCAACAGCACGCCGGGGCCGAACTACAGCTTTAACATGCAGGGAGGTGATTCGGTGGACTATGGGCCGGATCAGAAAATTGGCACCTTTGGTGCCTTCAGTTACCGGCATAAAAACATTTATAATCCGGAGACAACCCGAGGAAATTATTCCATTCAAGCAGGCGCACTTAATCCCGATATCATTCTAAGCGACAACAAGGCTTCGGAGGATGTTCTTTGGGGCGGGCTGGTGAATTTTGCCGTCCAGCCGGAAAAGGACCAGCGGGTGGCGATCAACGTGATCTTTAACCAGCAGGCCACGGATACGGTAGACTTCCAATTTTCCGACAAAGCTTTGAACCCCTCGCTCCCGGCTGACAAACAGTTCCAGTACACCACGATTCAGTACAGCGAAAGGCAGTTGGGCTATGTCCAGCTGAACGGCAACCACAAGATTGACACATTTCGGGAAATCGAACTCGATTGGGTCGGGGGGTTTGGGCAAGCCCAGTTGAACGAGCCGGACCAGCGACTTTTTCAGAATTCCTATAACCCAACCACGGGGGATTACGCGGAACTCCAGCCGGGGGATCCTTCGTTCACGGCATCGAAACGGCCTCTTCAGAGGTATCAACGGCAACTGACGGAGGGAGAATACAACGCCATTGCCAACATTTCCGTGCCCTATTTCGAGGAGAAGGACAATCCCAGCAAATTCAAAACAGGGTTTTACATCGACACGACGCAACGGGATTACAATCAGGCTAGTTTTGTTTACGAATACGGGGGAACTGAATATCCGCAGGACTATCAGGCCTACAACGAGGCGGAGGCAAATGGGCAGAACTGGAATGATGTCTTTCTGAACGAAAACCGGTCTGGACTGGTCAATCCGACCGGGCAGGGCAACGGAGACTTCATGTCGTGGACCGCCTCGAACAACTCTTCCGGACTGGGGACTTACTACAACGCCTACCAGCAGGTACTGGCTTCTTATGTGATGACCGACTTTCGTCTCTTTCCGCAGTTGACCTTTACGGGTGGAACCCGTTTTGAAAATACCAACATTCAGGTGCAGGGGCCTACGTCCACGCTTTTCCCGACGACGGCCGCCGCTACGGCCGATATTCAGGAGCTGGATCTTCTGCCAGCGGCTGGTGCCACATTCCAGATCATGCCCGAAATGAATTTACGCCTCGCCTGGTCCCAAACGATTGCCCGCCCTTCATTTAAGGAAATGGGGCCGGTGGTGACCCAAGACTTTTCCGATGCCACCATCTTTGTCGGCAATCCCCGCCTGAAGGTTTCCCACGTCAACAACTACGACATGCGGATCGAATATTTCCCACGTGGGGGAGAGGTGATTGCCGTTAGCGCATTTTATAAGTCCATCAAGGCCCCGATTGAGCAGTCGATCGCCCAGCTCGGGGATACCTAGTTTTATCAGTATCAGAATAACCAGAACGGCACGCTTTGGGGGGCAGAATTCGAAGCCCGCAAAAGGCTCGATCAGTGTCACGAATATTTAAAAAACTTCTCCGTCAACTTTAATGCCACCTACGTTCAGTCCGAAGTGCCCCTCAGCGCCGACCAGCAGAGAATTGCCCAGACCCGAGTGGGCAACTACTCCACTACCCGCCCCCTGCAGGGGCAACCCCTGTATATCATCAATGCCGGCCTCAGTTACGATGACCAACCCAACGGATTCTTTGCCGGACTCTTTTATAATGTGACGGGGCCTTACCTTTATGCGGTGGGTTACGATTTGCCGGATATTTACGAGCAGCCGGCACCTTCGTTGGATTTTAATCTGACCCAGGAGTTTGCCGATCACTGGTCCTTCACCTTCCGAGGAAAAAATCTTCTGAACCCGATCTTCCGCCAGACCATCACCTATCAGGGGAGCGAAGTGGATTACCTGGCTTATACTAAGGGATATGATGTTTCCCTAAGCGTGAAATACGGATTCTGATTCCCAATGAGTCGGGAAGGTCCTTAAGGGACGTAGGGAATGACGAAGTCGGGATCGGCCTTCACCTTGCGAATTTCCAAGGCCTTGGTCGCCGGAGCAATCACGGCTTCTTCCGGGGGAAGGCTGTAACGGGACTCTAGGCACACCCATTGGGGCGGTGTCCCGGCCAGAAAAGCAAAGGTTTCCATTCTTTGTCCCACCAGAATGCGGACCTGATCGGAACTGGCGGGAGCGGAACCTGCCACGAACCCGTTTGCGGAGACTGCGGAAAGTCCTTGGAGAGAAAAATCCTTCACATGCCCGGGAGCCAAGAGATTCATTCCTGCGCGTAGAGGGAACCGAAAAGCGTGGGTGCGGGGTTCGCCCGTCACCGTGAAGGTCAAATTACTCTCGGATTTCCTCCATAGGACGATTCCACAACCTGGCGGGAAAACGGTCTCCGATTGTTCGGGCCCCATGCGGTTGGTGGCCAATCGCCATCCCGAAAGATTCTTGGTGTCCCCCGTGCAAGAAAAAAATGTACGGTAGCCCGATTTTGCTGTGGGATCGTAAAGACGGATTTCGTCACTGGCAGCGGCGGACCACCCTTTTCCAAGGACCGTGGTGTTGGCGCTGCCGAACAGGGAGGAGAGTGTCCAATGGGGGTGAATGGAAAAGCTGGCACCGGTCAGACCCGAGGGGAGATCGGTCCGGGTGTTGTAGGGGGAGAATTTTAGCACGACGAAACCTTTTTCTTCCAGCGTCCGGGCGGGATCCACCTCGTACCGCTCTCCCTCCAGAGAGGCGTCGGCAGGGGCCGAAGAAACTTCTAAAAAGCAAGGGCCGGCGCCCCATCCTGGGACGGTGGTGAAATCGATGGGAGGATAAGAATTTACCTGCACGCGGAAATGGGCGGAGTCCGCCTGAGTGATCTTTCCAGAGAACAGGGCGGGACGGAGGAGAGGAACTCCCACATAACTTGGACCGGGAGGCAAGGAATACGGCAGCTGGACGGGTTCGGCAAAAAGCTTGGGCGTGAGAACAAGCAACAGCCCGAGCTTTCCGAGAAAACGAGAGATGAAAGAGGAGTCAGGATTTTTCATGGTTGAATGATCATCGTGGCGTTCTGAACGATGTAGCCTTTGGGGTTTGCGATGTAAAATTTCACGGAATAAGTGCCGGCCTGGGTGGGGGTGCCGGTGATCAGACCCATCTGACGGTCGGCGGCCGTGGCTAAGGAAAGACCCAGAGGAAGTCCCGACGCATTAAAAGATACAGGGTCGGCGGCCGAACGAGTAGCCCCGCTGGCGGTGATGTATTGCCGGTAAGCTTGTCCCACTTTTCCCGCTGGTGGGGTGACGAAACCGGATCCTGCAATAGTCGGAGAGCTTCCGACCACGGTGATCACGAGGTCACGGCTCAAAGTTTGCAGAACTCCTCCGCGGCCGATGTTGGAGACCGTTTTCCGGATGGTATAGGTTCCCGGCTGGGTGGGGCGACCGGAGACGGAAGCATTCAAACCTGAGGTCGTTCCCGAGAGCCAATCCGGTAAATTTGAGAAGGAAGTGGCAGTTGCCCCGTTATAATTGATGGTAAAGGTTTTTGTGCTGTAGGCGGCCATGGAGACATAGTCGGTGCCTGCCAACGTGACATAGGTGGAGGCATTCGTGCTGTCCGCTAGGGTGGGAGGATTGACTTCGATCGTGAAGGTGACGTTGAGGGTGAGGCTGTCTCCACCGCCCAAACCGGCGGCATTCAGAGCATTGTTGGCGCGGAACTGTGCGGTGAAAACCCCGGATTCATTCGGAGTGACCCGGAAAACGCCGGTAGTGGCGTTCAACTTTCCACTCAACCAAGAGGCAGGGACGGAACTGTCTCCCAGGATGGAGTAGGAATCAGGGGCTACGGCGCTGACATTGGCGGTTGTTGTCAGGGTGTAGGTGATGGGGATGCCCACATATCCGGTGACAGTGATCGCGCTATTTAGGGTGGGGGTTTGGCTGTTCACGGATATGGTGATGGTTCCCGAGGTGGTGAATCCATTAGCCGCTCCATTGACCGTCACGGTTTTTGTGCCGATCGCAGTGGGAGTACCGGAAATAATACCTGTTGTTGGAGAGAGGGATAATCCTATCGGCAGGGCGCTTCCGAGAGTGTAGGCCGTGGGAGCAAATCCTCCCGATCCGCTTGGAGCAACAGTTGTGCCTGCGGAGTTGAGGGTCAGGGATGCGTTAGTAAAGCTGAGGGTGGGGGCGGTCACCGTGAGGGAGAAGAAGGAAGAGCCTGTCCCGGATGCATTAGTGGCCCGAATGGTCACATTAAAAATTCCGGTTTGGGTGGGAGTTCCGGAAATCACTCCTGTGCCGGCGGCAAAGGACATGCCCGTCGGCAAACCGGCCACGGAATAGGAAGTAGGGGAGTTGTCGCCCGTGATGGTGTATCCGGCGTAAGCGACACCGGCCACCGTCGATTGGTTGGCCAAGCTGCTGGTGATCGAGGGAGAGCTTCCGGAGGGATTGCTGAGGGTAAGGACCAGTGTGGCGGTGCGAGCGCCGAGGGGGCCGGTGGCAGTGAGAGGGATATTGTAAGTTCCGGCGTCGGCCGTGGGGGTGCCGCTGATTTCTCCCGTTGTGGTGCTGATGGAAAGTCCTGCGGGCAGGCTGGTGGCATTGAAGGAAGTGACCCCATTGTTGGCGGTGATGAAGTAGCTGAAGGCGTTGTTGCGGGTGGCGCTGGCCGTTAGGGAACTGGTGATGCCATACCCATTTCCGATAGTGGCTAGCCGGTAATTTCCGTCCGATCCGATGCTTCCCAAGCAGGGGAGCATATTCGGACCATCGAAATCATTGCCGTCGAATTCGAGATCGGCGGAGGCCAAAGATCCGGCTCCCACGGCAGGAAAGACAACGGAGGATACCCCGTCATTGTAAACAAAAACACCGACCTGGGTGGCGGTGGTGATCGAGGTGGTGTTGAAAACCAGAATATAAATAGGATTTCCGTCAAAAACCGTGGTGGAGGTTTTCGTGAGGTTGGCAATGGCATTGCCGTTGAAAACCGTGTTGACCGTAGTGGATCCCCATAGGGTGGATTTTCCCGTGGCAAAAAGGTTATCGAGATTGGTGCGGACCTCCGCCTGGGTGCCGTTTAGTAAACTCGCAATTTGAGCATCGGTTAGCGGGGTCGTCGTGCTGGTTGAGTCGTTCAAAACGCCGACGCGGATGATGGAACTGGTGGCCAGCTGGTCTCCACTTTCATCCGCAATCCCAGTATTACCGGCGATCGTGACTTTTTCGATCGCTTGGACGGACGAGGTCATGCCTAGCAGGCCAATCACCATGCCGATGGCTTTGATGCCATCTCCCAAGAGGGAGGAAAACAAACAGGTTTTTTTCTTCCCTATCCTTCGGGACAGGAAGAAGGAGTGAAAACTGAAAACGGAAGCGGACATGACCATGTAGTTAGGTAAGTCTCATTTTCCGAAAGGTCAAAGGATGGCTTGTGACAATATGATGTCATTTTGAATCCTACGAACGGACTCATCCGGGGTGGGAAAAGGGGTCATCAGAAATTTGTAAAGATCGGAACTTTTCGACATTTTTCAGCAAGGGACTGAGACAACAACAAATCAATTCTGTGTGACGAAAATGTGCCATTTTTAAATGAAAAAACGCAAGTCATTGACAGTCAATAACTATATTTCTGCTTGGGCAGTATTTTTGTCACACAAACGTTACAATAAACCAGTGGCGGAAAAAATATTACTGAGTACTTTTTCTGCATGTCGAAACAGATTTTGGCTTCAACAAAAATAAACCAAGGAGAAAACACCACTATGAAAATTCGTAACCTCATCCTCGTACTATCCGCTCTCGCGTTGCCCCTCCAGGCTGCCGATGTCGGCACTGCCTACCTCAACCTCCCCGTGGCCATAGCCAAGGGCGAAACGAAACTTGTCGGCGTATTCCTAGCCCGCGACGTTGTCCTCAAGGGCGAAGTAGCCTCTGATGTCACTGCCGGAGCCACTAGCTTTACGGCGTTTGGCGTGAATACTTTTATATCCTATTCGGCAGTTAGCGAAGTGGGCACGGCCGAACTAGCCCCTGCATCGGATGACCACTATATTGTGGAATTCACCAGCGGTCCCTCCACCGGTCTGATCAAGCAGGTGACTGCTTTCAACGGAAGCACGGCGACCGTGATTGGAAGTTTGCCTGCGCTCACCGCCGACACCAAATTTGTCCTCCGCAAGGATCATACTTTGGATTCGTTGTTCCCAGGGGGATCCGGGCTGAAGGCTGGAAGCGGCCCGTCAACAGCGGATGTTATCTCCGTGCTTTCCTCTGCTGGTTTTCTGAATCGCTACTTTTACCAGACAGGATACGGATGGCGTTTGGAAACTGATCGCAATTCGGTCCAAAATCCTAATGCTAAGAATCGAGCGCATGTACGAGTTTCGCTCGGATCTGGCTTTGCCTTTAAGGCCAACTTGGCCAAGACCATTTACTTGTCGGGTGAATACCGTGGAGCCCGTAGCCAGATCACTCTTGAAGGGACGACTGGCACGATTGTTGCCAATCCTTATCCCGTTGCGGTTACGTTGGCAAATTCAGGCTTGGCCCAATATCTCACCAAGGGCGCCAACGCAGCTGGTTCAGACAGCCTACGTTTCCTTGAAGCCGGCAGGTATGTTTCTTACCACAACAATGGAGTAAACTTTGTCAAATCCAACGGTGGCGCTCTTTCGGACAGCAAGATTCTTGGGGTAGGGGATGCCTTCCTGATCGTAAATAAGGTTAGGGAAAATATCGCCTTTGCACCCCAGGTGATCGCCCCATAACCAAAAAATTCCAAGCGAATCAACAATCAAAAAAGAATATATGAAAGCTCTTAGGAAAGACTCCAAGATAGCGCTCTTAGCCATCTTAGGTTTTGTCTGTCCTTTGTCGGGTGCCAAAGCAGCTAACATAGAACTGCTTCTTGATTGGGGAACTGGATTTTTCGCTAAGAGTTCGACAGGGACTACCTTGTCTACAGGTACAGCTACTCTCCAATTAGGGTGGTTCAGTTCTGTACCAACCGACTGGGGTACGATCAACCGCTCAAATCTCTCAAGCAGTTTCACAAGTGTAGCTCAGCTCTCCTACAAGGGCGGGGGCAGCTACTCATTCGAGGGTGATTATACCGCTGTAGACACAACTTACGAAACCGATGGGACTGAAATTGATAATTCCGCGGCCCTAAACAGGGCTTTTCTTGTGATGACAAGCGGTTCTGACCAGCTAGGAATTTTCTCTTGGGCCCTCCCAGACGGAACACAGTTCAACATGCCGCGGGATCCTTCAGTTGTTGTGGACACGATTTCGTTGGACACCACCGTCGGTGACCCCCTGCCTTACATGTTTAATATGGCAGCGCAGGTCGGTTCGGTTACTTTCAGCGGGGTTCAACTCGCCTCACGTTCGGTGACTTCAGTTTCGGAGACTTCGACTCAGTTCATCACTTTCGGAGAGATCCCATCGAAGAGTGTCGGCGATTCCTTTGTTTTGGCCGCCACGGCGTCCAGCGGTTTGCCTGTGACTTATGGTTCCTCCAATCCCTCTGTGGCCACGGTCGTAGGGAATGTTGTCACAATTGTGGGGAGTGGCTCGGTTATGATCACGGCATCGCAGGCGGGCAATGCTAGTTACTCAGCCGCGACCGATCTTGCGCAACCGATCACTACTTTTGCATCCACAGGATTGCGCGTGTCATCTTTGGGTACCCCACTTTTGAATGGCAATCAGACCGAAGTGACTCACACCTTTGTTGGCAATCCCAATGCCACTTACACGATTGGCTACAAGAATGATCTGAGCGCCGCCACGTGGACTACCATCACGGCCCAAACCGGCGCCACTGGAATCTTTACGGCCACTTTTACCACTTCTGGTGATTATGTGAATGCCTGGAAAAACCGAATGTTTTTCCGTGCTAACAATTCGTAAACTAAACCCAAAGGAAAAAACAGACATGAAAAACAACACAACAAAATTGCTGGCCCTTGTGGCTTGCTTCATCCTCAGTATTGGTTCGGCCCACGCGGTTAATATGAGCTACACCCTCTACGCCGATCTCACAGTCAATCTGCCCACGGCGCTCAATCCTCTTAACCAAACCGGTCGTGTATGGATTGGAAATTTCGGTAGTGAGGCCAATGGAACACTCCTTTCGCTGGCCGATGTAGAGGCTGGCGGATCTAGCCTACTGAACAACTTCCGTCCTTTGGCCAGTTTTGGTATCAGCAACGGTTCTCTCGTCGGAGATACCGGTAATGGTCTCCGTGGGTCAAATATAAATGTCGGAAACGGAATTACTGGTGCCTACAATGTGGCAGCGGGCCAGTTTGCCGGTCAGGATGCCTACATTTTGGCCTTGGCTGAGGTAAGCACCGTGTGGACCGATGCGTTGGCCAGTTGGACCGCTTCTGGTACTAACAGTGCCATTCTTGTCCGTTCCGCAATGAACTTCCTCGCAGACACAGGGGATCCCACTGTTGACTTCGCCTTGGACGCCGGGAATGGTTCACTGATCTTCGGCGCGCAGACAGCCAACTCTATCACCGCCGCCGCTGTGCCGGAACCTTCCGTCACTACTTTGCTGGTGCTGGGTGTTCTCGGGCTGGGGGCTCTCCGTCTCCGCCGGCAGACCGTCTAACTTTCAAAGGCAAAACAACCTAAAAATAAACAAGGAAAAATCATAATGAAAAACAACCTCATCAAAATTACACTCGGATTGATTCTAGCGGTGGGCTCAGCCCAAGCAGCCGATACTCGCACATATAGGAACGGGTACTACTTCCAAAACGTCAGTGAAATTGATGGTAACCTTACGAGAACCACTGGCCCTCTTGCCAATCGTATCACCGTCATTAACACCGATCAGCGTTGGAAAGCAGATACGATCTACATCTTGAACAACCTGACCTTTGTTGAACCCCCTGCCATTCTGACCATTGAGCAAGGCTGCATTATCCGTGGTGAGCCCTCAACTACCGGTGGTTCGAGCACGCTTAATCCGGCCGATGTAGGTTCTTTGATCATCACCCGAGGCGCGCAAGTCGTGGCCCAAGGTACCGCAGAATCCCCCATTTATTTTACCTCATGGGGTGACCCGTTCGTTCCCGGTGGAATCAAAACCATTCCCAACATGTTGAACGGAGTAACGAAGACTGACACTGAAATCGCAACTGAAGCCGCGTTATATAACACCGCTTTGGCCAATACCTCCTTTACTGCGCATGGCGTCGATGGCAAATGGGGTGGTTTGATTGTTTTGGGTAGGGCCCCCGTTGGTTTCGGTGGTCCGACTGGTGCTGCAGGCAATCTACAGGTGGCTATCAACACGACTGGCTCCGGCTACACTGAAAACCCGACATTTACGTTTAGCGATGCCAAGAACTATAGCTTAGAGGCCCTCTTCAATCCAGTTGGCGTAGCTTCTACCTATATCTCAAATGGTGGAAAATTCACTGGCACTAAGCCAACCTTTGCAGCAACTCCTGCTGACGGTTCCAGAACTGCAGATAAAACTACTCTTGGTACTGTCACGGTCGCTTACAATAATGGTACGGACACTGTTTTCGCCGGCACGGGTACAAGCTCTGCTGATGCGACTGCCACAGGTGGTGACGATTACTGGGAAATCACAGCTGTTGCTGTCACGAAGGCAGGTCTCCAGTACAATGTGCCTACCAAATCCGGCACTGATCCATTTCTAGCTATTAACGGTTTTGACAAGGCACAAGTTGCCTTTAAATACACCCACACAGCTGGCTATCTAACTGCTACCACGACTGCTCCTGGTGCGGCTGTCGGCGGCACAACCTGCACGGTTCTGCCAGTCGTCAAGATGCGGCTAGCTCCTACCACTCTTTATGGGGTAGTCGTCAAGCTTCCAGGTGCAGGTGGAGTTTTGACGGATTCAAATAAACCGTCTCTGGCAATTACTGGTGGAAATGCGACAACCCAGGCGACCGCTACTACCTTCGTGGCCGGTGCAGTTGCTGATCCTTCTGCGATCCCGGTAAAAGGTGGAATCGGTGCTAACTTCATCGAAGGTTTCCAAGCGATTGACGGTGCGGTCTACGGTATTGTTAATCCGAATGATACAGAAGCTGAAAACGCCATTGCTCGGACCACTTACAGCGGTGGAATTTATGGTGGTAGTAACCCTTCTGACAACAGCGGATGCATCAGGTTCTGTCGGTTCTCATTTGGTGGCTTTGTTGCCTCGCCAAACAACGAGATCAACGGAGTTACCTATGGTGCGGTCGGTAGTGCCACAGTCAGCGAATATCTCGAGGTCTTCGGCAACGCCGATGACGACTATGAAATGTTCGCTGGTTATAATAACCTGAAGTATTGCGCGGCGAATTTCGGTGGGGACGACTGCTTTGACTCGGACCAAGGATACCGCGGTAAAGGTCAGTTCTTATCCATTCTCCAAAATAATACTCGCTCCGCGACCGCGGACACTGGCCGCAAAGAGGCAAACATCGGGGATAATTTGACTGAGAATGACGGAAATGAGGACCCAAACAGTATTTCCAATGCCACGTACCCTGGAACGGAGTTCACCTACTTCAATATGACCGCGATTGGTGTGGGATATAATTGCAAAGGCACGTTCCCTAAGGATCGTTCTGGTCCGAACTTCAAAGATAACGCTGGCGGCAAGATTATGAATTCCGTCTTTGTTGAATCCCCCTCGGGCGCGATTCAGGATCAGGCGACAACAGCAGATACTGCGGCTGCAGGTCGCAGAACTGCGGTTGCTCCCCAGGCGCCGATGGTTGCAAATGAGCCACAGGGAGTAATTGCTTATAATACGTGGTCGAAGTGTGGTGGTGGAACTACGGCTACTCCTGCTGTTGCGAACTATACTTCGACGGGTGTCGCGATGTTCCCCACGACGAGTGGTCGTACATCTTCAGGTGGTAGCACTATTAATAACAGTGTTGCAGTCAACAAAATGCTGGCCTCGGATCTCAGAAATCTATTTGTTGCCAGCGATGTGGTGGTCAGCACCGGCTCGAATGGTCGTCTCAACGGTGTTAATCCAGTTCTTGTTGCAGGTGTTGCGGAACGTTCTAACGGAACCGATCCTCGCGCCTCGATTGCTGTCGCTGCAGGAGAGTCCACAGGTGTTCAGCCTTCGGTGACTGTTAACCGAGGCAACTTCTTTGTTGCGAATACCTTCCGTGGGGCATTCCGTGACTTCAATTGGCAAAAGGGTTGGACCTTGGCCGATGAGCTGGGCGTGTTTGCTGCAAACAACGTCGCTGTACCTAATGTGACCCTCACCCGGGACGGTACTGGAATTGTGTCCGCCAGCTTCACCGGTGTAAACGGAATCCAGTACAGCATCGAAGTCTCGAGCGATAACAAAACCTACCTGCCCCTCTCTACTGAGACAGGCACGGGGGCA
>Ga0164295_10002863_pt1 | contig 14025 bp, 12 predicted proteins | sample GEODES006metaG_FD_111798 | JGI IMG/M metagenome (GOLD analysis project Ga0164295, IMG submission 111798) | Oligotrophic lake water microbial communities from Sparkling Lake, Wisconsin, USA - GEODES006 metaG | ecosystem: Environmental > Aquatic > Freshwater > Lake | place: USA: Sparkling Lake...
TGCCACCGCAGAAGCAATGGTCACTGGAATCCGAGATCCAAGTGACTATTCCAGAACCAACGGAGCCACAATCTCCTTTGGAACAACCACCGGCGTAAAAAAAACAACCATGTCATTCAATCCCTTTGCAGAACCCAACATTCTGTCTATGCTATGATACAATGTTAGACACCAGCCCCTCTCTCTGCTTTACTAACGTCGGTTCCAGAATGTACACTTTTTTATGATGCAAGGTTCGATAGTACTGAACGTCAATCGGAGCATGATAATACTCCAATGTTTGTAAGATACCAGGAATGGCTCCATGACGGACGAGATAGCCATGCGTGCCCCAATTCCCGCCGCCCTGTCGTCCGTGTTGGTATCGGAGAACATGGTCGGATACACGAGTGCCATGCACATTGTGTATACCAAGAAAGACCATGTCCCAATCCGAAGGGACTTCTTGTCGCACCTGGTTCCAACGAGTCGGGAAATCGCTGGGAATCTCACAGTCGTCCTCCAGAATCAAATGCCCGTGCGATGCAGAAACAGGCAAGGTGCCCAAATGCTGCAAGAGTCGCTTGTGCGACAACCAGCATCCGTATTCACCGGGTCGCCGTACAATCTTCGTCGTCTTGTGTCGGTCCTTGATGTTCTCGGGCCCCGTCAACGACGGATGAATCCCCTCCGCTTCGGCATCAGTTCGTTCCACGTCTTTTCCATAGGTTGCCGGCCACCGTTGTACAGTCTGATTCAACACGTGGGCGTCCCGCTGAAATTGGTTCAAGCGTTCTGTATCCTTGTCCAAATTAATCACCCATGCATCGTCTATAGAGGGCGGTGTCGGTCTTACAAAATAGGCCAGAGCTAATAGGACCAAGAAGACTCCACACACAACTAAAATAGAGCTCATCCTTCTTACTATAGAATAGACAAAAGCGTTTCCGCGGATTCCAAGGCGGATTCCATCCAGGTTTGCGTAGGATTTACAGATTCCCCTGTCAAATACACATTTGGCGCAGGATGATGCGCCTCCTTGCTCGCCTTCTCTATGTCATAATGTCCAGGAACCCAATAGGTGCATCCCTGTGTCCAATCATGCTTCTTCAAGTAGGTCGGTGCCGGAATCTCGGTTCCAGGAAACAAGGCCTTGACGTGGTGCTGAATTGCCGATTCCAGCGCTTTTTCTTCCAGGCCCCGCCAATACACCGTATCACTTCCATCCGTGTAACTAATCATAATGAGTCCTGTTTTTGGATTAATGGGAATGACGTAGCGCAAGGGATTCGCCGTCACCGTCTTTTCCAAGCCCTCAAACCAGATGCGACCATCGGCGCCCTTCGGATACACAGCGTAAATACGCATCAGAGCGCCCGTGTTCAACTGTTTGAGCAGCGGCGCTCCCTTCAGAACACTAAAGGTGCTCAAGGAACATCGGCATGTTGCGATGATGATATCACGACAGCGGTAATGAAAGGGTCGTTTTGCATCCTTTTTGCCGAATGACCCCGTGACATCCATCATCCCATCAGAACCCCGTGTCACATCCGAGACCTTATAACGGACCCTACAGTCTGCTCCTGCGGTCACTGCGTCCTTGTGCTTTCCTACAGCAAGTTGGTCCAGTCCTCCCACTATCCCGTAAAAGGCCGCACCAGCCGCCGCCATCGGAGCTTTGGGCTTAAAGAGCGGCAAGGCTGCGTCGGCCCGCAAGGTTTCTAGTTCCGAGGTATAGGGATACTTTACTAGAATGGAATGCATGGACGATGGGACGAGGTCTTTGATAGTGTGCGTTGCCAAGGTCTTACGGGGCAAGCGCTCCAATGCATCTCGGATGGGTGCAAACAACTCCACAAAGTCGTTGCGCACCCCTTCGTACAATGAATCGGCGCCAATCGGATATGTTTTCAGTCCGTACCGGGCAACAAGGGCGGCAACTCTCTTATGAGAATGAAAGATGCGACCTGCTCCTACTTCATATTGAAGCGCCGGTGTTTCGGCGGTTTTGGGAACACGCTCTGTGGCAATACGACCCCCAAACCCAGGATACTGCTCTAACAGCAGAACGTTGTATTTTTTCTTGGCTAAGCCTTCTGCGACGGTCAAGCCTGCCAATCCACCTCCTATAATGATATAATCGTATATCATCCTAGCAAGTAAGGCTAAATTATTCCAATTTGGAAATCCAGTCTAAAATAAGGGCTGTGTCCGCCGATTGTAATTGACTTACCGTTTGTTTCGGCTTGAAGAAGACAAAGGTTGGAAATTTACGAATGGCGCAATACCCTGATGTATAGGAATTCAGAGTTTCATCGCATTTCCAATAGGGTATGCCTCTTTCCAGAGCAGCAAATTCTACAGACTCGTGCGTAATATTCTTGCAAGGAGCACACCAGGCCGCCGTAAAATACACAATCCAGCCTTTCTTGTAGGGCGACGCTTCCGTCTTGTCGTGAAACATGCGTTCAAAGTCTTCTTGCGTCAAGTTCATCCGTGCTGCTGTCTTATAAAGTCGTATGTTCCCTTTAACCCAGCGGTGATGACGACGGCGGCGAGGGCGCCGGCAATCACGGGGCCGGGACCGCCATCGCTGGTCCTGGCGCTGGAAGGACCTCCACCAGGCGCAGCACCTCCCTCCTGAACAATATGTGTAGCCGGTTCTTTCGGATCCAACACGGCTCCTCCTCGCTGTTTGACTTGTGGAGGCGCAACAACAGGAGCAACAGGCACCGTATGTTTGACACACTTGTCCGTATGCGCGTGCGAGAGTCCAAATAAGGCTCCATAAGTGCACACGAAGCCATTAATCCAATCGCCGATGACACCATCCGTGGTCAATCCTACAGCACTCAAATACGGTTCCGCCAGTCCCAACGCCCCCTCTCGCTCCTTATGCAGACGAAACGCCTTGCTATCTATGGGACCAAAGACTGCATTCAATCCTACCGGCGCTTGAATCCCATTCTTCAAGAGGTCCTCGGTCATAAAGGTTGCGTGAAAGGCGTCCCATGCGACCCACGCCCAGCCTAGAAGAAAGGTAAACAAGTTGAAACAGAGAATGAGTTTTGCCAGTCCCTGTATGGGGCTGCCCATGTAAAACTTGTCGGCGCCCAAAAGACCAAAGAACACCGCCAAGAGCGCAAAGATGACATACGACTTATCGGCAATCAGAGACGGAGATGTAGGAGTGGTAAAGACGCCTCGTCCAATATTCCGAATCCAGTCCAAGGGACTGGACAAGCCTTCGCGCAACACGGTATCCCGTTGCCATATAATCTGCGATAAATCCCACCAATACCAGGCACCAAAGGTCAGTAAATTCAGAAAAGCCTTTTGAAAGCCCGTCTTGAACGACCGCAAGTAGAAATGGTCACCGCCCACGAGTCCAAACAAGACGGACAATACCACAAAGACGTACCAATTGCGATCTGCACCTCCCCAGGTGTCTACATCGCTGACGTGTTGTTTCAAGTCAGACATCCTATTCTCACATCGTAAATTTTACACCGTAAACAGAACGCCCCCGAGACCTGCTACGACGCGGAACACGTTGTAATTGATAGCGTATACCGTCACGCCTGAAGGTACCGATGCCACTTGTTGATTCATCTTGAGTTGAAGCACAATATTATCAATACGACTGGCGTTCATAGACCCCTGTGGTTGCGCCGCCTCCGGAGCCAAACTAAAACTGTACACGTAAATGAAATCATTCGGAATCGCCGTATGGCGCTGCCAAGGGACCATCAAGCGGAAATAGGCTGCCGATTGTGTTTCAAATCGGTCATATCCATCCAGTTGCAGAAGTGCCGAGTCTATCAAATCCAAATTGGGAATACCTCCCTCCAACAGCAACCGACTACCGTAGTTGAAATACTCATGAGACTGTATCATGCGATCTTGGTTTACGACCCAGATCATTTCCTTGATGGGATGATTGAAGGTCAGGGGGACATTCACCTGTGTCGTATTCTGCGGGATGCTGTAACGTTTTTGCTGTTGCACCTGTTCAATCAGATATTCATGTTTAGAGCTGACAAAACGGCGACGCTCCTCCACATCCAAATAGATATAGTCTCCCCACAGCGTCATCTCGGTAATGTAGGGAGGAACAGCGATAGGTGGTATGGATGTTCCGGTAGATAATACCGACTGCTCTAGCGGATTGCTGAACACCATGTCGGTTCCATTCTTGAGTCGGATGTATAATTTGATGGGTGTCGCCTGAAGCGCCAGCAGAGGTAGCGCCAGCCCTGGATTCTGACAGAACCAGAAATACAGTGGAATAAAGAGTTGTAGAGGACCTGACTGACTTGATTGTGTATAAACCTGTTGCTGTCCAATCATCTGTTGCACCCCATTGTACTTGGATCCCGGTGTTGTAAGCTGTGTCCATAGATACAGGAATTCGCCATACTGACGGTCTATTTCCTGTTGGCCGATCCAAATACTGACATAATCAATCATGGCATATCCAATGCCATTGACGTAACTAACAGCAGGAGGATTTGCTGCATAATCGGTAGGAGGGGATGTAGTCACGCCACAATAGGTTGTGGATGCTGACGGACCTTCGGGAGTAATCGCCGGTAAACTGATTTCCAAGTACAACTGACTCAACAAATCGCCGTTTCTTGGAATCGTGGTGGTGATTAACTTTCCGAATTCAGTGGCAGTATCCAGGGAAATTCGCTGTGTTTCCATGCTGAAATTGGTGTAACGACGATACACCTGTTTAAAAAATGTCGTTTGTGGATTACCGGACAGGTAGATGTCCTGACGTCCCGTAGCGACGAGTTGAAGGAGCCCACCGGAATTAGACATCTCTATGGATGGAGCATGAATTTACGTTTAGGCTCCTTGTAAGTTCAGACGGATGCACCAAAAGGTTGTTCCAAACTAGGATGGCGCATCAGCAATCGGAAATTACCAATACCTTACTGTTTGAAAGCATATTCATTCGCTCACCCGACAATCGTCCCATATCGTCGCAATATGTATTATACGCCAATGGATTCGGACAGGGCTATTGGAGTAATGCACCCTTGCCTCAAGATCTTTCTACGCTGAGCAGTGCAATCGCATCTACAAATATCAAATTAAATCAATTCAGCACAGGGCAATCCACCATTAATGCAGGATTCACATCTACGACAAACTCGCTTCAATCAACAGTCTCTTCCGCCTATGCGATTTCTGTCAATACCAGCAATGCACTCTTTATCGCTGTAGACAGTTTCTATCAATCGTCCATCAACGTGATGAACAGCACCTTATTAGCAAATAGCACCTATTCCACTTTTTTTACAGCCATTGGAGCTGTCCAATCATCGGTCAATGCCAGTGCATCGTCTTTTAGCACCCTTGTCAATAGTACCAACAATGCTCTGTATTCTACAATTACGTTAGAAACTGCCATCAATTTAAACACTGCACTCGTGTTTCAAAATTTCCAATTTGGCAATTACAGCACCTATGTCAGCACCAACTTTGTGACAAACAGCAGTCTATCCACGACGCAAGCGGCAAACAATGCTGCATTACTAAGCACTGGAAGTAGCCTCTTCAATCAAATCTCCAGCGTCAACAATTCCCTGAGTTCCTATATCCTTCAAAACAATGCGTCAACAAATTCCACCTTTTACACCGTCTTTTCCACGTTACAAATCCAGTCCACACAGATTGCGGATCTCCAAGACCTCAGCACCATCATCTCCTCCCTCAGTTACGGCTGGACAACCTCCACCATTTCTACCTCACAGGCAATTCAAGACTCCAATCTTGCCGTATCTACAGCGTCCCTACAAAATCAGATTAACACCAATAGCACAACCACTGGGAATCTCACATCCACCTTTGAACTCTTTTCCACCTACACCATATCATCTCTGTCCTCCTTAACGCGCAATGTCTCTAGTATATCGGACAGTCTCTCCTCCCTGTGGTTTCAATTTGAACTATTGAGCATGAGTTCTATTCTCAGCAGCATTTATACATCCTTTTACAATTTGGAAATCTATTCCTCCAATTTAATCGTAGGAACCTCCAACTCCGTTAGTACCTCTATTGGCGATATCTTATCCACAACCTTTGTGTACAATCAATCCATCGCCAATGCATTTTTTGCGTCCAATGTTAGTTCTGTCTATGCATCTACTGTGAGCACCGTGATTCCCAGTACGATGGCGTTTGTATCAAGTATGATTAGCACACTCTACAGTTCCTTGTATTACAACCTCAATTCTACCCTTCAAGACACGATTGTATCCTCTCTCACAAGTACAACGAATGCCTACCTATCTACCATATCCCCCACCATCACCTCCAATATAACATCCACCTTGGCGACCCAACAAACGCTTCTGCTCTCCAACGCCAGTACCAATGCCACCATGGATTTCAGAAACTTTCGCAACTTCTTAGTGAATGTAACTTCCTTGACAAATGGAAACGTGTACCGACTAACGTATCAATCCAATGCGCTCAGCAACATCAATTACAATCGGGGAATCATCACAATAGATATTAGCACCGTAGGATCGGCCTATAGTACAAATAGCAGCTTGCTTGCACTAGACACAAATCATTTCGGATATCCTACAGCCATCAGTGAGAAATACATTCCCTACATCAGCAATGCCGATTACACCATGCAATACGAATACACAATTCTTGACCAAATTGTGTACACAAACTTGCTCGGCGTCTATCCTCGGTTGAATATCACATCCATGACTTACAGCACAACAACTGCGCCGGTATATGTCAACAATGCCGTGAATTCCAACTTTCTATGGCGCAACACGCCCCTTATCGTGTCGTGGTCTCCTTATTCCTTCTTTCCTTTTGGCACCTTTGGTGGACCCCCGTTTGTTCCTCAAGTACAAATTGGATACTCTGTTGGTAGTAGCACTGTCCAAACATATGGTCCCTTTCCATTCTCGCAATCTACAGCGACGATTCAACTGCCTGCCATCACAAATGCGTCCACCTTCGTTTCCACCTCCTTGAACACCTACGTTGTTGGAAAGCCTACGACGGGTGCAAGCAGGAGCTTTACGACCATTCTCCCCTCGTTTAACACTCTCCTCATGAAAACTACCAACAATGCTGTTCGCATCGGCGGCACCTTACTATCTGGCTTCATTGACAATGGCAGCAGTGTTCTAACTCTTGCAAACTACTCGCTCCTGGTATCAACGAGCACGCGACCGGCAAATTCCAACATCAATTTTGCATCGGATTCTACGGCCAACTTTCGTGCTAGCAATATCTTTAATCCAATTGGATTCAGCAGTTTTATTGGTCCGAGCAGCGCTACTGCTGGAGCAGATCCCAGCGCAGTGGCGATCTTTAGCACAATTACTAGCACCTATGTCTTGAGCAGTCTCGTATATAATACCTTCCTCCCGTCTGTCTCCAGCATCATCTCCACTACAGCAGCACAGTTTCTCACATTGACAGGTGTTGTAAATGTTGGTGCCACATCTTACGGTCGCATTTTGCAATTGACAGCGTCTACAACGACGAGCTTCTCGTTGTAATCAGATGGTTTTTGTACACTGAATCTGTTAAAAAGAGCCTTTTATGGTGCCCTTCGGGCACCATCAAGCGCTCATTTTAAACGTTCAGCGGTCACAATTCAGTTGGCCTCTGGCCAACTGAATTGTTCAGGTAAACAAATCCGCAAAGCGGATTTGTTTACTTTTTGGCACACTGAATCAACTAACCTGATGGCAACTAGCGTTGCCATCCTGGATAGATGTTCAGCGGTTTAAACATTCGTGCACTCTAAGAGTGTAAGAATGTTGGCACATCATCCTTCTACTGGAAAACCGATTCGTGTCTTGCGCACGGAGCCCAAGGTGGCCGCCGATGCCAAAACGCTGGTGCTCGTGGAACCCACGATGACACCGAGTCCCCGTTGGAACCGCTGGTTTCCCGTCGTCACCTCCCCTGACGCCGTTGCGGTATGCTGTACCGACAAGACGAGACCCCAGCAAATCTTGGCCGTCGTCCTCGGCCAAGATGCTAGCTACGAGGCTTGGAGCCCTGTCCTGCCAGCACTCATCTCTGCAACATCCCAAACCCTCTTTGTCGGCCCTCGTAAGGTTTTGTCCAGTTGGGAGAAAGCGGGGTTTGTGTACGACCGCGTCCTCATTACGGAAGAGTTGTTTGAAGCCTATCCCTACCTGGGCGAACCTTGTACCGCCGCCGATCCCTTGGCAAAGGTCATCGTCTGCGTCGCCCACATCTTTCGCATGCAACGCATCGCCTGGTCTCTGTCCTCCGATCGCTCCGAACTGACCTCCGTTCAGTCCGTCCTGGATGCTTGGACTGCCTGCATTCACGGGTCTCTGATTCACATCCCTGCCAACACGGATGACAGCTGTATTCCTAAAACGACCCTCATTCAACAATGGTATACCGCTTCGCCTGCAAGAAGACACAAGGAAATCAAAGAATGTTTGGAGAAGAATATCGCCTGTCCCTACATTGATTCTATCCTCCTCCTGAATGAAGCGGAATACACAAACATTCCGGCGAGTCCCAAGATTACGACGGTAAACATCGGACATCGCATGACGTATTACGATGCGCTGACGGCGGCGAAAGACCGAGTTCCCGCCGGTGACATTGTCATCATCGCCAACTCCGACATCTGGTGTAACGAGACGCTGTCGTACTTGTGGCGCATCGGTCTCAAGGAACATTCGCTCTTTTTAGCACTGCTCCGTTGGGAAGACGTCGCCACACCCCACATCTTCGGACCCCGCCCCGATTCACAAGACACGTGGATTTTTGCAAGGGATTGCCTTACCTTTACACCTGGCAAGGAGGAATTTGACTATCCCTTCGGGCAATCGGGCTGCGACAATGCCATCGCACTGGATATGATGCGCCACAAGTTTCTGGTCGCCAATCCCGCCTATTCCATTCAGACGATGCATTCGCACAAGTCCAACGTTCGCACTTACGACCCAAAGAATATTCTCTATCGTCCCTTCTACCTTCACTGCGATCCAACAGCGATTCAGAGCGTCCAGGTGGAGACGAATCTCAGTGCATATAAAACAGGAGCGGCGCTGTCTACCGTCTGGCAATCCACCTATTTATGCGAATCGTTTCCGCGACCGTTCCAGACGTTGCAGCCCGAGACGGCTGATACTGTGTGTTCCATGCTCAAGCACAATGCCACGAATCCTGGCGAGGTCGTCTGGAACTATGCCGCACACGCGCAAAATCTCTGGACGCCCTCCATCAAAGGGCCCCCTCTCTATCATTTTACAGGCGGCACCTTTGTGTCACCTGGAGGCATTGTTAGTGGATGGAACACTATCTATGTAGGAGACCACAAGGGATGGAGTTCTCGGTGGGAAACCTCCAACATCACCATGCTGACGAATTGTTTACGGGTGGGCTCTATGTTGGCCTTGCCCTGCTCCGCACAGTGCTTTACCTCCTTGAGTGCCTGGGTCCTAGAGTATTTGCCCCGTGTGATTCGTCTTCGCTCTATTCTCAAGGACGCTGGAGAGGCCGTGCCCGAATTTGGCGTCCCATCCCAACCCGATCTCGGTGCCTTTCTCCAAGACTGCGTCTGGCCCTCCGCCGATCCCATCAACACGCTTCCCATGCTGGATGATCTCCAATACTATGCCGACCACGTGTGGGCAGTTCCGCCGTCCGATAGCGCCACGCCTGTAACACGCGAAGACGTTGCGCTGCTACGCTCACTTTTGCCCGCTGCTTCAGAGGGTGAGAAGAAGCCCGTCGCGGTGCTGTGTGTCACTGACGCTCCTACAGCTGTCCTATCCCGTGAATGGGCGGATTCCGTCCAGGAACACATCCTGTCGGGCTGGACGGTCAAGATTGTGGTTCCCACCGATTCGGTTGTGGTGCGACGGGAAGCCTTTCAGAGTGCAACATGGGTCATCGGTGCCGGCGATGCCCTAGACTGGCTCTGGATGGCTCCTGCTGGCGCCACCGTTCTGGAATTCATGGAAGCAGGGGCGCCTGTGGGCTCGCATATACACTTGGCAGGGGCTGCTGGACTCCGCTGTGTCGTAGGAACGCATGTGCGGGATTCCCTTCCCAATGTGCGACAAGCAGCACTTCTAGAAGTCGGCAGGGCGCTCAAGACGTTTGGATTTAAGGAGCTCGTTGCCGTTGCTCGTGCTCCTGCTCATACAGAAATGCCGGTGATAGTCTTACCTGTAGGAAAGGGTTTGCAAGGAATTTTCACGCATAGCGGCGACACCTTTCGGGAAATGGCGCAGATTTGGGCTGACAGAGGATACTGTAAGATAGTGTATAGTGAGGATACGCCCTACTGTTGGTGGGGCGGAATTGGCGAAGTGCTCTTGTACGACCGACCTACCGTCCGATGGTGGAATGACGCGGTTTCGTATCAAATGGCGCTTTTCGGAAATTGTGAGCCCGTGGACAAGGCGCGCCTGCGTCAATCTGTGTGGTCGTTTTGGCCTCGGTCGCCCCGTGCCATTGAAACGGCTGTAGAATTGCACAAGGTGCTGCGCACCTGGGAGGACCGGCCCATTAAATCACTCTTTCTCGGCAAGATTGAAAACGGCGTTCAACTCGCTGCACGGTCTACCGCTGATTGGTCAAAATGTGTGGACTTGTTCTCCATGCCCAAGGACAGTACCGGTGCTCCCTACCCGTATACGCAGGCGGAATACATAGACAAACTGTGTCAGGCTCGTTTCGGTCTGTGCCTTCCTGGCTTCGGCAAAAAATGCAATCGGGAAATAGAGTACTTTGCGTGCGGAACTGTACCCATTGTCACGCCGGATGTAGATATGACGCATTACTTGGTGCCCCCCAAGGCAGGTGTGCATTATTTTGTCGCCAAAACGCCCGAGGACGTGCGACGCATTGTAGCGGGGACGACACGGGATACGTGGCGTATGATGTCCATCAAAGGACGAGAATGGTGGCGGTCTTACGCATCGGCGGAAGGCATGTTTCGTCTGACGATGACACGCATAGAACAGTGCCGGCCCTATTTCGGAGTCGGGATTCCTCCTACACTGCGATGATTTGATTTGATTATTTATTTGAACTGTGCACACAGTGCATAATTCAAATACGGGTGTTTGCTAATTTATACTTTCTATACACACCCTCTCTATCTGCATGCGGTCTGTCAAAGTCTGGATACACTGGTAGATTCAAGCAGCGTTCTATTGCAAACATTCCTGGATGTTCGTAGGGACCCGTCGGCATCCAGCGGGATGCCAATTGGCGGAGGTATGCGTGGATGGCTTTTGTTTCGTAAACAGTGCGAAGCAACACGGGAACCCGTTCGCCTAGTTCAAGCCCGTCTCTCCATGGAAACAACTCATAAAGGTATCTATGTGCCACATATCCATTATTGTATCTAAGTTTCGCCATCGTGCACCCTTGTTCGGAACCTCCCAAGACGATGGCGGCTCCCGATACAATGCGACCGTCGTACTGTGTGCCAACACGGTCGCCCACTCGGTACTCTGTAAATCCCCGCATTTGGGGTGCTGTGCATGGTTCATCGGAATATACATCGTAAACGTTCATGAAAGGAAGGACGGTGCAGTCAGAGGACTGGGAAGGGTTTCAATTTTTCCAATGTCTTAGCCCAAACTATTGTAATACGATTGCAGCTTCGTCTTGAAATGCGCCTGGAAATACAAGAAGACAAAGGTAAAGACCGCTGCATTCTTTAGCTCCTTGACGAGGAGGTGATTGAACCCAAAGTACCCATCAAACGGCGACGGGATAAACTCTATCAAATTTCTTACAATGTAAGCAACCGTTCCAAATACCCACATCATTCCAATTAGCTCCAGTGTTTTTTGAAGGAAACTCTTTTTCGCTTCCTCCTTCTCGTCAAAGGGCCCAAACAGTTTGTCAAAGACTTTTGCGCAGGCAATGCCTACAATAAAATAGATGCATGCAATGTACCCAATATCTAGGATTTTCAATCCTCGTATCTGGCCTTCGTGCTTGACCGTATTCAGAATACTCGTGGGCATTCTCTACAAAAGACAGGCAAAAATAGTTTTCAAGAGTCCGGAACTATTTCGGACGGCGCGTCCATCGCTTGCCTATATCTGATGACAAACGACCGCATCCTTTCGGTGCCGATACGCCTAGACACTCCCTTATGATGTCTGCCGGGCCACCTGGTTCGGCGTCCTGACCCTTCCATTCAAAGACGTCTCGGACCATCTGGTCCAGCCGCCGTTTGCAAAGCATTTTCCTAAGAGGAATATGCGTTGGCACTCTATCACCGATCTTGAGTTGATCCCAGTACGGAAAGACGTCGTAGTAGATAACACCTATTTCTTCTCCATTTAGATAGCGTATGTCGTACATATATGTGAGTTCACGGTTGATTCTTATAATTATTGCAGGACCTGCGACCATGCGCCCTTTAACACTCACTCCTACTTGTTCACCGATATGAAAGAGCATGACTGCGTTGCATCATTGTCATTCTCAGAATTTCTTCAATTTTTCACATGCGTCGTCTTGTGCGACGTGATTTCTTGCGACGCTGCTTCTTTGAATTGGCTGCTGAACGAGTCTTCATTCCCAAAAATTTACGAACAATATTTGCAGGGCCAGCATCTGCATTAATGGGACCTTGTGAATAACCTTTTTCAAACACATTACGTAGTGCCGCATTTATAGGTGCATCGTCCCATGGGACGACAAAACTGGCAGAAATACTGTACAATTTGCCATTGTCTCTCAAGTAAACCACTGAACCAGAATAATAGTCAATCTCTACGTAATAGTCTTCAATTTTTTCAAATATGTAGGGTCCTCTCAACGAGCCGTCCCTTTGTATAATTCCTACAAGATCTCCTTTGTTAAGCTCTCTTAGCTCTTTATACCAATCTTCGTTCTCTTCGTTCTCTTCGTTCTCCATCTATACGAGAGCCCGTAAAAATGTTTGAATGGGCCGATGGCTCTTGAACCGTTCTAAATACTGACGCAGCCACTGATTGAAATACCCCGCAGCGCCCGTCGTCTGAAACCAGTGCGTATGAACCGACTGAAGCGGTTTATCTAGATACCGCAATCCAATGCTCTTATCTGCACGATTGAGTGAAAAGCGTGCTTGCACATCGGGGGGCGTCGCTGTTCCTTGCACCATGCGCCACCATCCGAAATTGACCTGTGCCGGAAATTCGTACAATCCAGTGCCAGCTAAGAGTGCAATATCCTCCAAGGCCGCCTGTTCAAAGAAACGGCTCACCGTCGCAAACGCACGCCACTTGTCTATAAAGTCGGGTGTCTTGAACCACATGAAGCCTGCATTATAGCGTCCAAACAGTCCTTCGTCCACGGGTCGGATCATATGGGGCGAGAGAGCTAACGTGGCGGTTGCCGGTATCGGAGGGAGTGGTGCTAGATGGCAAATATCCGCATCCAAGAACCACGCACCTTGGAGAGACGGCGTGATCGACCACATCCACTCCAAGACGTTTGCCTTTTCATACGTGTAATCCTTAAATAAGCTGTCGTACTTGACACCTGGCCTCGCCTCCATGTCGCTGCGTGTCAACCCCTTATACGCATCCAGAGCGACCTTGACATTCATAGTGCCTTTGAATTTGACGGAATCCAAGGGTGTCACAGAATCGGTGTAAATATAGAGGGTTGCATCGGGATGCCAGATTTCCAAGGTTTTACAAAAAATACGGAAATCGGCGAGGGCTTCCTTGCCCGTGACAATGAGTCCAATGTGCGTCATTACTGGATATGTGTGGGGATTAGTTTAGACCGCCGAATCAACGCCTTGCACGGCGAGTGGCACGACACTTGGAACGACGAGTGGAACGGCGCTTGGAACGTCTATTCACCATCATAGCACTTCCACCACCTGGTGGTGGGTCATCATTGTTATGAACACGTATAGCGTTTTGTCGCATCAAACGAGGCATCGCCGGAAGAGGAGTGAGATGAACCATTTGGTTCTCTGGTATTGTTATCCTATACCGTAGTCCCTCCAAATTATAAATAGTAGTCCTATCGGAA
>Ga0164295_10002864_pt1 | contig 14022 bp, 10 predicted proteins | sample GEODES006metaG_FD_111798 | JGI IMG/M metagenome (GOLD analysis project Ga0164295, IMG submission 111798) | Oligotrophic lake water microbial communities from Sparkling Lake, Wisconsin, USA - GEODES006 metaG | ecosystem: Environmental > Aquatic > Freshwater > Lake | place: USA: Sparkling Lake...
ACACACACCCACTCGTCGTAGTCGATCCGACAGATGATGAGCAACTAGCACGCGCCCAGATCGCGTATGGCGAGATCATGGAGTTGGCCATTGCTCTCGGTGGCACCATCACGGGCGAGCACGGGGTTGGCCGGTTAAAGAAGGCCTGGCTACCCGCATACCTCGGTCCTGAAGCAATGGCGTTGAACCATCGAATCAAAAACGCCCTAGATCCACAGGGGATCCTCAATCCGGGCACAATGCTGTAGTCAATAGTTACGCGCATGCCACTTTGGTCAGTGGTGCGCGAGGGGGGACTTGAACCCCCACACCCTTTCGGGCACACGGACCTGAACCGTGCGCGTCTGCCTATTCCGCCACTCGCGCTTACTCAACGGCTTCCCATTGAGCGCGCCCAAGGCTAGCACGGGTGAAAGGGCCTTCAACGGGCCGATTCGGCCTTGCGAATCTCTCGAGACAGCAGCCGAAGTTGCGGCTGGTACGCCGGTCGAGAGCCATAGCGAGCGATGGCCAGCGCCTGAGATTGAGCTGCCTCCGCGCCCGCTACGTCCCCCAGTCGCGCATCAGCAATACCGAGCAAAATCCAGGCAGTCAGATCTAGGGGATCGTTAGCAATGACCTGTTCCGCCGTGGTCTTCGCCCGGGCGGGCTGACCCTTGTTGAGCAGAGTCGATGCATAAGCATCGCCGACTCCGGGACAACGTGGGTCTAGGTCGTAGGCAGCCGCGAACACGCGCACAGGAGCCGCGAATGCTGTTTGTGCCAAGCTCGACCGTAAGGAACATGGTGTCCACGAAGAAGTCATTGCTGCACTGGTTTGAGCAGAAGTAGAGGCATGCAAGGCCCTGCTGATCGCAAGCCCCTCCGGCAGCACTACAACGACCACGGCGGCCGCGCCCACACATGCAACAGCAAAGCGCCAAGGTGCGAAACCCGAAGGAATTTCAATGGAGATTGGAGCGACTGCAGCCATGACGAGGCCCGCAAGGGTCCAACCAATAGCGAGTAGCGCGAGTTGATCGACACTAATCAGCGACTGAGCCAAGTAGGCGGCCCACGCTCCCACTACGGCTGCGACGACACTTGCCGCAACAACCCGAGCACGCAGCGCGCGGAAAAGCGCAAACGCTACTGCCCCCACGCCCAGAGCCCAGAAGATCAGCGCCGGCACCCCGAGGGTTGCTCCCAGCTGCAATGGAACGCTGTGAGCCGCTGATACGTGATGAGAAGGATCGCGCACGGTGAGGTAGTCCATTGGTCTGAACTGCGCGACTGCCTCGGCAAAAGCGTCAGGCCCCATTCCCGTCAGTGGAACGTTTTTCATTGTCGTCAGCGCGGTTTGCCAGTAAATCAACCGAACATCAACAACCGCACCGGGGAGCACTACTACTCCTGCGAAAACTAGTGCGCCAAGCACGATCACCGCTGCAAGTACCGCAACACTCACTCCAAGACCAAGCCAAAACCTTCGGCTATAGGAATAAATGCTCATGCCAACAGCTACTGCGACTATGGCCGTGATTCCCCCTTGCCATGAATACGAGAGAACCGCGCCCGCGGCACAAAAAGTCGCGATCAGGGCTAGCAGAACTGCGCGCCACCTAGGGCCGCTGGCGAACCGAGTTATGAGAAGCAGCGCGAGGCCACAGGCAAGGCCACACAGCGCGCCGTTGAAGTCAGCGTTGCCCATCAGTCCGGGCGCTCCATCACGTGAACCCGAATTCCCGGATGCCGCCTGAATCACTGTGGCGAGTGCTGAGAGGGCGCCCGCGGCCACTACGCAGTACAGGACTCGCCAGATTTCGACCCGAGTGAGGACCATTCCTGCCGTGAGCAATACCGCAGCGGCCACGTACGCGAGCACGCCCGTGCCGCGCCCGAACCAGCCAAACGCTGCCTGCTGCCAAGGCCCATCGCCTAAATGTGCAAACGTCGAAACGGCAGCCCAGATGGCGACGCCCCATCCGCCCACAAGGAGCGTGACTCTCGCGCCACCCAGCTTGCTCCAGAGCAGCCGACGAAGGATAAACGGTGCGAGGGCCGCGGCCCCGACAAGGAGGACACCCTCGGCCCAGATCTGCGCAGAGTTCTGCATGACTCCGGACACCACTGCGAGTATGAGCACAACGCCCACACCCAAACCTAGGCTGAACGAGTCAGTGACCCGGAATCCACTCGGCTGGGAGCTCACAGGCCACAGTCTGCCTTATCGCAGTGGTGACTACTCCCCGCTGTTGCAAACAGTTTGCAATAAATGTTGTTGCGCAGCATGGGTTTTGAGAGACCCCCAATTCGACGGTGCGCTCAGATCTGTGGCATAGTCGTAGTCGTGGTTGTGGCCTTTCTTGTAGCGCGTCGACACGTTGACCTTGTCCGTGTCGCTAGCGCCATGTGTCGCTGACCCCAACTCCCTGCCCAAGCTCTATCACGCGTATTTCCGCGTACACCTTGCCATCCCTCACATCCTTTTTTGGAGTAGTTCATGTCTCCCTCATCAACACCAGCCGCCAAGAGCCACGGTCAGTGGATCAATGACCGCGAACCCCTAAATGCCAACGAGGTGATGAAGGCGGAGGACGACGGGCTCAATGTGCGTGCGCGCGTGGAGGAGATTTACGCCAAGGAAGGCTTCGACTCGATCCCCGATAGCGATCTGCGCGGGCGTCTGCGCTGGTGGGGCCTCTACACCCAACGCAAGCCCGGGATCCCCGGCGGCAAGACCGGCATTCTCGAACCACATGAATTAGACGACAGCCTCTTCATGTTGCGTGTACGCAGTGATGGTGGCGCACTGAGCGTCGAGCAAGCCCGAGTCATCGGCACCATCTCGACTGAGTTCGCTCAAGGCACCGCGGATATCTCCGATCGACAGAACATCCAGCTGCACCACATCCGCATCGAAGACATGCCCGAAATCTGGAATCGTCTCGAGGCAGTCGGATTGGGCACCACGGAGGCGTGTGGGGATACCCCACGTGTCATCCTCGGTTCGCCGCTCGCCGGCGTGGACGAAGCAGAAATCATTGATGGCACTCCAGCTATTACAGAGATCGTCAAGCGTTACGTAGGAGATCCGGCGTTCTCCAACCTGCCGCGCAAATTCAAGTCTGCTGTCTCTGGCTCACCGTGGCTTGATGTTGTGCACGAAGTCAACGACCTGAGCTTCATCGGGGTCATTCACCCTGAGCATGGTCCTGGTTTTGACGTATGGGTCGGCGGCGGTCTATCCACAAACCCACGACTGGCAGAGCGTCTGGGCGCGTGGGTCCCACTTGACGAGGTTCCTGAGGTGTGGGCTGGCGTCATCTCGATCTTCCGTGACTACGGCTACCGTCGTCTCCGCACGAAGGCCCGTCTGAAGTTCTTGCTCGCCGACTGGGGCGCAGCAAAATTCCGTGATGTGCTCGAGACTGAGTACCTCAAGCGCAAACTCATTGACGGCCCAGCGCCCGTTGAGCCTGCAGGTGGACGTCGTGATCATGTGGGGGTGCACGCACAAAAGGACGGCCGCGTATACGTAGGCGCAACACCCACTGTCGGCCGAATCGGAGGCGATCACCTCACCGCTCTTGCCCAATTGACTGAGTCATTTGGTTCAGATCGCATCCGACTGACTGCACACCAGAAGGTCGTCGTACTCGATATTCCAAAGGAACGTGCAGCGGAATTCGTCATCGCGCTGCGAGACATCGGCTTGGAGGCTGAGCCCTCAACGTTTCGTCGTTCTGCGATGGCTTGCACGGGCATCGAGTTCTGCAAGCTCGCCATCGTCGAGACGAAAGCTGTCGCGGCTGCTGCCGTCACGGAGTTGGAGAAGCGTCTTCCGAACTTCCGAGAGCCGCTAGCTCTGCATGTCAATGGGTGCCCAAATTCGTGTGCACGCTTTCAAATTGCCGACATCGGTTTGAAGGGTGCACTAGTCACTGATGACGACGGGAACCAGATCGAAGGGTTCCAAGTGCACCTCGGTGGTTCCCTCGGCGGACTTGATGACGACACATCAGACTTCGGCCGGAAGCCACGTGGCCTTCGTGTTACTGCAGAGGAGCTCCCAGATCTCGTGGAGCGACTGGTGACAACTTTCGAGCTTCAGCGCACCGCGGGCGAATCGTTCGCGCAGTGGGCGGTTCGGGCTGATGAGGACGCTCTCCGGTGACAATTGCCTCAGGCCTTGATGTGCATGTCCTCGTAGATGAGGGAGCACAAGCGGCCATGGAGGGACGCGATGTCGGTGGCTCCTATGGAGAGGCTGTGCAGGTTCTGGAGTGGGCGCATGAACGTTTTGGTGATCGTCTCGTTGTCGCTACATCTATGACTGATGCAGTGCTCGCGCACCTCACCTCAACCGTAATTCCGGGTGTGCGCCTAGCGTTCATCGACACCGGATATCACTTTCCCGAAACTCTAGGCATGGCCGATGCAGTTGAAGCAAGTCATCCGGTCAACCTGTTGCGTATTACGCCTGTCCAGTCTGTTGCGGAACAGGACGCAACTCGGGGGCCACGTCTGTACGAGCGCAATCCAGATCTGTGTTGTGCGCTGCGCAAGGTTGAGCCCCTCAACCGCGTGCTCAGCGAGCACGACGCGTGGGTGAGCGGCCTACGACGCGAAGATGCGGCAACTCGCACCTGGATTCCCACCGTTGCCATTGATGCCAAACGAAATAAGGTCAAGATCAATCCGATAGCAGCATGGACGCAAGCCGATGTCGATGCCTACATCCGCGAGCACAGCATTCTGATCAACCCCCTTCAACAGGAGGGTTATCTCTCGATCGGTTGCGCTCCGTGCACGAAACCCGTCACCGATGGCAGCGATGTGCGTGCGGGGCGATGGTCCAACAGTGCTAAAACTGAATGCGGGATGCACCTATGACGTACCCACTGCTTCTCCAGATTGCCGGCAAGCAGACCGTTGTTGTCGGAGCAGGCACTATTGCGACTCGACGCGTAGCCGGATTGATCGAAGCCGGAGCACGCGTTCGCGTGATTGCACCGCGAGCCACCGCCGAGATTCAGCAATGGGACCGCGAGCACGCGATTGACTGGATACGGCGTCCGTTTTCAGGGCCCTCCGACATTCGTGATGCTTGGTTAGTACACACCACCACGGGAATTCCCGAAGTTGACGTCGCTGTCAGCGCGGCTGCTGAAAAATCACGCATCTTCTGTGTCAATGCTGCGGATGCAGCGGCGGCGACCGCGCACACGCCATCGGTTCATCGTGCCGAGGATGGCGTCATTGTGGCCGTTAGCGGTGATCGCGATCCCAAGCGGGCCAAGGCTGTGCTCAATGTGATTGTTCAAGCACTCGCTGAGCAACCACTCACACTGCGCCGCACCCGGCTCACGAATCGCATGGGACAGGTGCATCTTGTTGGTGCTGGCCCCGGAGACCCAGATCTATTAACGGTGCGCGCGCGTACCGTGCTCGCTCTCGCGGACACGGTGGTCGTTGACAGACTCGCCCCACATGCACCACTGACGCATCTCGCTCCTGGGGTAGAAGTCATCTATGTCGGCAAGGAACCGGGTGCGCATGCCGCAACTCAGAGTGGAATCAACGAGATCATCGTTGCAAAGGCCCTCGAGGGTCGTCGAGTTGTGCGCTTGAAGGGCGGGGATCCGTTCGTCCTTGGCCGCGGCGGCGAAGAAGCGAAGGCTTGCATCGACGCTGGAATTCCGGTTGAGGTTGTACCGGGCATAACCAGTGCTATTGCAGTCCCTGCAGCAGCAGGCATCCCAGTCACTCACCGGGGTATCACCACGTCATTTGTGGTGGTGTCGGCACACGAAGGCCTACGCGATGCGCAAGCGAACATCTCCGCAGCACCTGCTGACGCCACAATTGTGCTTCTGATGGGGGTCTCGCACCTTGCCGAACTCGCAGCAACCTTGCAAACTGCGGGTAGATCGGCACACACACCCGTGGCCATCATCGAATCCGGATGGACTCCCGAGCAGCGCACTACTATCGCGACCTTAGCCACGGCACCCGAGGTGGCACTCGCTCGCGGGGTTCGCAATCCAGCAATCATCGTTGTCGGTGAGGTGGTGCGGTTGCGTGAGTCCCTCGGCGACTTGGGCCGTATTTCACCAAACGCCGGCCATGTGCGCGCCGGCGTCCTTCAGGACCGTTGATGACTGTCGTCCTTCTCGCGCACGGGAGCCCGGACCCACGGCATGGCGAGGCCGTGGAGAGACAAGGTGAGATCCTCAGGGCGCAAGGGGTCGAGGCGGTAGTCGCATACCTTGATCATCAAGGCCCGTCACTCGGGGATGTCTTCGCCCATATCCCCGATTCGCAGGCGACAATTCCGGTTATTCCGCTACTCATCGCGCAGGCGTTTCACGCCCAGGTGGATGTTCCTCGAGAAGTCCACGCGCTCGAGCGCAAAGATGTAGCCGTTCGGAGCGGCTGGCTCACTGATGAAATAGTCATCGCAGCTCTCGATTCCCTCGCTCCATTGCAGTTTTCACCGAGAGACGCTCTCATCCTCGTCACCGCCGGATCTTCGGATCTCGCGGCGCTAGAGGCGGATGAGCAACGTGCCGCCCGTTGGGCCCACAGCAGAGGCTTGACAGCCTACGCAGCGGCTTTCGCCTCCGGGCCAGGTCAGCGCGCCTCTACGGCTATTGCGGCGGCCAGAGCGGGGGGTGCCGAGCGCGTTCATGTGGTTACCGCATTTCTGGCACCTGGAATCCTCCTCGATCGCGTCATTGCAGACGCCAGCACAGCGGATTCCCTCACGACGACCCCGCTTTTGGGCAACACACACGTCACCGCGGCGCTTCACGCTGCGGCATCAGCCTAGGTCCGCGGACTACCATCACAACGTGGGACTTCTCGAAAGATTCGAAGAGCGGCTTGACCGCGTGGTCAATGGCGCCTTTGCCCGGGCCTTCAAGTCTGAGGTTCAGCCGGTGGAGATCGCCGCGGCCCTCCAACGGGAGGTTAATGATCGTGCGGCGGTCATCTCTCGAGAGCGCACTGTGGTGCCTAATGCCTTCACCACCGAGTTGTCCCCTCATGACTACGAACGGCTAGCCGTCTACCGTGAGGCCCTGCAAGAAGAACTCGCTGGCCTCGTCACCGAATACGCGACTGAACAGTCCTATGCCCTGTTCGGACCAGTTGAGGTTGTTCTCGAACTAGACGATGAACTCCCCACTGGCATCTTTCGAGTACGCAGTGAAGCGCACTCGGCCATTAATGCGGTGGGACAACCGCGACCTGGTCAACCCCACCTGGAATCTGCGGGTCGTGCCTACGCATTAGTTCGTGCTGTGAATCGTTTAGGGCGTGGGCCTGAGTCGGACATTCGGGTGGAAGATCCCGGCGTCTCGCGCGCGCACTGCGAGATTGTGCTCGGCACCCCAGCAGTCCTCCGCGACCTTGGCTCTACAAACGGCACGCTCGTAGACGGGCAGCGGGTCAGCCAGATTGCTCTTGTCGACGGCAGCACGGTGCAGGTGGGTTCGACGACATTCGTCTATCGGACCGCATAATGTCCGAACTCACCCTCACGTTGCTTCGCCTCGCATTCCTCGTGGGCCTGTGGCTATTCGTGCTGTTCACTGTGCTCGCCCTACGCCGCGATCTGCGCGCTCCCCGGGAGGCACGTCCGGCACGTCTTGACCTGTCCGCTCCTGAGCCAGAACGCGTGCGCCAGCCAAGGCCAGCTAAGGCGCCTAAGCAACCCAAGAAGGCCAAGAACTCCGTTGGCACCGCCCTCCTCGTGGAGGAGGGGCCACTCGCTGGCACGGTGATCTTGCTCGGGACAGAGCAAGTGACTATCGGTCGGGCTCCTGACTCAACTCTCATCGCTGACGATGACTACGTGTCTAGCCGTCATGCGCGCATTTATCCATCCGAAGGTGTCTGGATGGTTGAGGATCTTGGCTCCACAAACGGCACATGGCTCGACCGCAGCCGCATCACCAGTCCCGCTGTACTAAACCCCGGCGTCCCGGTGCGTATCGGTCGCACCGTGGTGAAACTTCAGGCCTGAGATGCTCGCGCTGCGCTACGCGGCACGTTCCGACGTCGGCTTGATTCGACGTGGCAATGAAGACTCTGGCTATGCATCCCCACATTTGTTGATTGTTGCCGACGGCATGGGCGGGCATGCCGCTGGTGAACTCGCTAGCGCCACAGTCATCGCCACGCTCGCGGGTCTTGACCGCGATGACGTTGATGAAATAGCGCTCGTCAATGCAGTTGATGAAGCTGGTCGGCAGATCACAAATGTTGTGGGTGGTACACCCGAACTTGCGGGCATGGGCACAACTGTGACCGCACTCGTGTGGCAGGAGCCGAATATGGCTGTTGTGCATGTCGGCGACTCCCGCGCCTATCTGCTTCGCGATGGTGCATTGAAGCAACTGACCGTGGATCACACGTATGTGCAGACGCTTGTCGATACCGGCCGGATAACTCTCGAAGAGGCGGCCGTGCATCCGAGGCGTTCCCTTCTCATGCGGGCCATTGACGGCACCGAAGGTGTACCCGTCGACCATCACGTCGCCGTGGCGCTGCCCGGTGACCGCTACCTGGTGTGCAGCGACGGACTCACGACAGTCATCTCAGATGATGACATTCGATTCATCATCGGTGATCGTGAACCCACCGCCGCGGTGACGGCCCTCGTCGAGCTTGCGCTCTCACGCGGCGCTCCCGACAATGTGACAGTTGTTGTTGCACACGTAATCGCTGCAGATGAACTGACGGCAGCGCGTATGGCCAATCAACCACCAGTTGTCGTAGGTGCCGCCGGTGAACCGCGTGTGCGTGCTCAATTACCGCAGGTGCGCTTCCCCGACGATGCGCAACCAGATCCCAATCGTCCAGATCTGCCTCCACCGGCATGGGGAGCACCCACATCGGAGCAACCAGCACTACGGACATTGAACGGCTGGATGCCGCGTGCACATCCGCCAACTCTGCGTCAACTTCGTACGCGGCGCATCATTCGTAACGCGATCATTAGTGTCACAGTGACTGTGCTGGTGCTCCTGGCTGTGCTCGGCATTGGCCGTCTATGGTGGCAAAACCAGTGGTACGTCGGAGTTTCTGATAGTCAGGTCACCATATTCCAAGGCATTGAAGGCAGTTTCCTTGGCGTACCCCTCCATCGCACGGAGGAGGTCACAACGATTTCGGTCAGCAATCTGCCGACTTTCAATGCCGAGCTCGTCGGCAAAGGAATTCCGGCGTCCGACATTGCGGATGCGCAGCGCATTGTGATCGAACTCGACACTCTTGCCAAGGCTTGTCTGTCGCCTAAGCCTCCAGCGGGCTGTCCACAGGCACCCCTATGACGATGACAGAACCAGAGTTTCGTCAGACCGTGCGCTTAACCCAGCCCACGAGACGCGGGCTTGAGTTATTCCTGATTGCATGTGGATGGAGCCTCGGTGTCCTTGGCACTCTGCAGGTGGGATGGACTACCGGCGAACCACTCGGACAACGCTTTTGGATCACAGCCGCAGTCGTTGGCGCTTTGGCGGTCGTAGCACATCTCGTCGTGAGGTGGCGCATTCCGTACGCTGATCCATTTCTTCTGCCCGTCGCCACCACATTAACGATTATCGGCCTCGTGATGATCTACCGGCTTGATGTGGCTGCGGCGCAGTCTGCCGAACGACGCAATCAGATCGCGTCCACACCTGATGTCTATGCGCAATTGACGTGGTACGCCATCGCGACGTTGCTATTTTTCGGAGTCGTTTTTTTGATTCGCGATCACCGGCGTCTACAGCGCTACACCTACACCTGCGGTTTGCTCGGCATTCTCCTCCTCATCCTTCCGCTCCTTCCCATAATCGGATCAACCGTCAATGGTGCGACGCTGTGGGTTCGACTTGGATCGTTCACGTTCCAGCCTGGCGAGGCCGCCAAGATTCTGCTCACCATCTTCTTTGCGGGCTATCTCGTTATGACCCGCGACTCTCTTGCAGTCGTGCGTACCAAATTTCTCGGTATCGGGTTACCCCGCGCACGTGATCTTGGCCCGATCTTGGTGGCATGGGCCGTCTCTTTGGGTGTCCTGATCTTCCAGAAAGACCTCGGCACTTCGTTGCTCTTTTTTGGGCTTTTCGTGACCATGCTCTTCATCGCAACGCAACGACGGGTATGGCTTGGACTCGGTGCAGCCCTCTTTACTTTCGGGGCAATTGGCTCATACTTCGCGTTCTCACATGTGCGCGTCCGCGTACAGATCTGGATCGATCCATTTGCCTACGCCCAGGATGCGGGTTACCAGATTGTGCAGGGGCTCTATGGCTTCGCCAACGGTGGTCTCTTCGGCACGGGCCTAGGCAACGGCTACCCCCAACTTGTGCCATTCGCGAACACCGACTTCATCGTGGCCGCGCTTGGTGAGGAGCTGGGACTCACGGGTCTATTCGCGATCATTCTGCTTTATGGCGTTTTGATCGAGCGCGGCCTGCGTACGGCCGTCGCCGTACGCGATCCCTTTGGTCAACTTCTCGCAGCTGGCCTTTCGATCACGATGGCGCTCCAGGTATTCATCATTATCGGCGGGGTTACCCGCCTCATTCCATTGACAGGTTTGACCACACCATTCCTGTCGTATGGTGGCTCGTCACTAGTCGCCAACTGGATCATCGTTGGCTTATTAATGGTGATGTCCCATCGCGCGCGACAGCCCGTTGCAGTGCAACACACAGATCTCGACGCCCTCACCCAGATCGTCCCTATCACGAGGGCGAAGTGACGTCCCGATGAGTAGAAGTATCCGCCGACTCGGCATTGCGCTCGTCTGTCTGATGATCGCGCTACTCGTGAATATCACTTTTATTCAAGTCTTTCAGGGTGACAACTACCGCAATAGGGCCGACAATAAACGCGTTCTGCTTGAAGAGTATGTCCGTGAGCGCGGTCCGATTCTGGTGGACTCCGAACCCATCGCGCGCTCCGTCGACACCGGAGGCGAGCTGAAGTACGAGCGGGTCTATCCCGATGGACCGATGTATGTTTCAGCGACCGGCTTTTACTCGATTCTGTACGGCGCGACCGGCCTCGAGCGGACCGAGAACGATGTGCTTTCCGGTTCTTCGGACTTATTCTTCTTCGACCGCATTGATCAGTTGATCTCTGGCCGCCAACCCAAGGGTGGGGCGGTAACCACCACGTTGAACCCTGCTGCGCAAGAAGTTGCATGGCAGGGCATTAAGGGCACGATCGGAGCCGTGGTGGCAATTGAGCCTGCGACTGGGCGCATTCTGGCTCTTGTCCAGTCTCCATCTTTCGACCCCAACAGACTCTCAACGCATGACACCGAGGCAATGCGGATTTACTACAACGATCTCCTCAACGACCCCGCCGAACCCATGCTTAATCGCCCACTTGTCGCCACTAACCCGCCGGGGTCGACCTTCAAAGTCGTGACCGCAGCTGCTGCGTTAGAGTCCGGTCGCTTTACTCCCAGTTCATTAGTGCCCGGGCCCGCTGAATACGACTTGCCTGGCTCAACGAAAACACTCCGGAACTGGACCGGCGCAGATTGCGGACCTAAGGGAATGGTCACGCTGATTGAGGCACTCGCCCAATCCTGCAACACGGCCTTTGCTTGGATGGGCAACGAACTCGGGGCGGATGCGTTGCGTGCGCAGGCTGAACGGTTTGGATTTGATCAGGCATTCGAGGTGCCCCTTCGAGCGTCCACCTCGGAATTCCCTGCAAACCCCGACGAGCCACTGACCGCCTACAGCGCGATCGGACAGTACGACGTGCGCGCAACTACCCTGCAAATGGCGATGGTTGCGGCAGGAGTCGGCAATGGCGGCATTGTGATGAACCCCTATCTCGTCCAAGAAATTCGGGGTCCTGACCTGACGATCCTGAAGACCTTTGCGCCCACCGAATATGGTCGCGCGCTCACGCCTGAACATGCGACACAGTTGCAGGACATGATGGTCGCTGTCGTCGACCGCGGCACAGCGACAACGTTGCAGGGCATCATGGATGCCAATGGCAACCCCGTCCGCGTCGGCGCTAAGACCGGCACAGCCCAAACGAGCCCCGACCGTCCGCCAGTGGCGTGGATGATCGCCATGGCCCCCGCAAACAACCCGACTGTCGCAGTGGCCGTGATGATCCAAAGCCCAGGCGAGGCAGAAGTCAGCGGAAATGCAATCGCCGGTCCCGTCGCCCGCCGCGTCCTAGAGGCGATCCTGCAACAGTGAAGGAACGCGTGGACCAGATGCTGCGTCTCCTCGGTATCGCCTGAGATAATGAGGGCGGAAATAGGAGGAAATCTTGACTGAGGGCCCGGTTCAGCCCCGCATTCTTGGTGGGCGCTACGAGCTCATCGAGGTCATCGGCCGTGGGGGCATGGCCGATGTCTGGGAGGGCCGCGACATCCGTCTTGGCCGTCGCGTCGCGGTCAAGGAACTGCGGTCAGATCTTGCGCGTGACCCTTCCTTCCAGGCTCGTTTCCGTCGCGAGGCCCTATCCGCTGCCGCGTTGAACCACCCAAACATCGTCGCCGTCTACGACACCGGCGAGGACGCTCTCGACGACGGAGCAATCGCGCCATACATCGTCATGGAGTATGTCGATGGCGTCACTTTGCGTCAATTGATTAGTAGCGGCCGACGACTCATGCCTGAGCGCTCACTCGAAATCATCGGTGGCACCCTCGATGCGCTCGACTACGCCCACCGTCACGGCATCGTCCATCGCGATATTAAGCCTGCCAACGTCATGCTGACACGTTCAGGTGACGTCAAGGTCATGGATTTCGGTATCGCTCGAGCGCTCAACGACAACTCCACCACGATGACCTCGGCACTAACGGTCATGGGCACTGCGCAATACCTCTCACCTGAGCAGGCGCGGGGCGAAGTTGTCGATGCCCGCAGTGATCTGTACTCCACGGGCGTGGTCCTCTACGAACTTCTCACCGGGCGCCCGCCCTTCACCGGGGACTCTCCGGTTGCGATCGCTTATCAGCATGTCAGCGAACCGCCACTTCCTCCATCACAGTTAGATCCATCTCTGCCGGGTGCTCTCGATGCTGTCGTGCTGACGGCATTAGCAAAGAATGCCGACGATCGTTATCAGTCCGCGAATGACTTTAAGGCTGATGTTGATCGAGCTGTAGCAGACGGTCCGATGACACAGGCATTCACACCTGTACTTGCCGATCACACCCAGGCGATCCCTACAGTGGATGAGACGTATGTCGGTGCAGGAATCGCGCGCACCCAGCGTCGTGGCAGGCGAAGCGTGGGCTTCATCATTGCGATGGTCGTCGCAGTGGCAGCCATTCTGGGTGCAGGGGCTCTCGCAACCGCATTAATTCTCAATCGTGATACCAGCCTGGAGAAGGTCAACGTGCCAAACCTCACGGGGCTTTCGATTCAACAAGCCGGCGATCTCTTATCGCAATACAACTTGCGTCTTGGGACACCTACCTACGTTGCTTCCGACAAGGTCAAGGACTCCATCGTCGATCAACTTCCTAGGGCTGGTGAACAGATCGAAACCGGACAGGCAGTCAACGTGATCGTGAGTGCTGGCAAGGAAGAAACGACGGTGCCTCAGCTCCAAGGATTAACTTCCGTTGACGATGCAAAAACCGCACTCAGCGATGCCAAACTCAATCTCGGTGTGGCTGTAGAGAAGGACTCTGACCAACCCGCCGGCTACATCCTCACGCAGGACATCCCTGCTGGCCAGAAGGTCGAAGTGGGCGTCAGTGTCAGTATCACGGTATCCACTGGCAAAATTCAGGTGCCGTCCGTTGCCGGTAAGACTTCCCCTGAAGCGCTGTCCATCCTCTCGACTGCAGGCTTTGCTCCACAGATCATGGAAGAGGAGTCCGGCACTGTTCCCGCCGGAACAGTGATCCGACAAGACCCTGTTGGCGGAACGAACGCCAAAAAGGGCGACACCATCACCATCTACGTAGCGATCGAGAAGCCCACGCCCACACCGACGCCCACACCGACGCCCACACCGACGCCCACACCGACGCCCACACCGACGCCGACG